>ERZ827440.1176-NODE-1176-length-30501-cov-3.342672_pt1 | contig 30501 bp, 21 predicted proteins | sample MGYA00519774_ERZ827440 | MGnify/ENA primary metagenome ERZ827440 (study PRJEB31778, sample SAMEA3449302) | human gut metagenome | biome: human gut; feature: human-associated habitat; material: faeces | place: United Kingdom | collected 2010/2012 ... | reverse complement strand
TTTAACTATCTTCTGACCACTTCCGCTACAGACCTTACTCCCGCTCCCGACGGAACGGTTGGCTCTATCGGTAACCTTTTCTTTGAGGTTGGTATTTCAGATACCCTCCTTAAGCTCTTAAAGGACAACAAGGCTTATGTGGGTGGCGGCTTTGAAGCTTCAGCTGGTGTTCCTCTTACAGGTCACACCTTCACTATCGAGTCTGGTGACCTCTACGGCGACGAGGAAGGATTGGTTGCTAACGGTGGTGAATTTACAGCCGAGCAGCTTTGCAAAGAATGGAGCCTCGGAGAGGACTGCTCCGCTCTTAAATCAGCAAAGAGATCCGCAGCTTTTGCAAAGGCTTTGGAAGATGCAAACTTCGGATTCGGTATAGATAACGTTAGAATTTCGGCTGAAACAACATATTACAATCAAACTGTTAATGTTGAGGGTGACGCTACAGTTCGTGCTATAACAAACACGGGCTCTGGCTGCGAGGAATCTAACATTGTGCCAAGCGGCAGTACGTTTACCGCTAACGATTACTTCGGTCTTACATTAGAAATTTCAACTGACGGCGTTCCTTCCGTTACATACAACGATAAGGATGTTAAAGTCGTTCAGGACGGCGATGTTTTCAAAGCTACTATCGCTCCCTCCGAAATCGCAGGAGGTGCTAATATTAAAATCGGAGTTAAGGCAGGCGAAAAGGAAGTTGAAATCTACGGTGAGGATTTCCAAGACTTTACTCCCGGCGCTTTAAGCGGCGGTTGGGAAATACATGATTCTGTTAGATATGACGGTGCTGTTGAAGCTGATTCAACCGGCAATGTTTATCTTGTAATAAAGAATTTCAAGCCCGAAGCTTTGGTTGATCTTTATATCGCAAAGGGCAACGTCAAAGACATTTATCCGAGATTCCGCATTAAAAATCCCGGATATAAGTTTGACATCGGTAGAGCTTATACTGTTTCTTACAGCTATAAGTACACCCAAAACGGCACTTCGTTAACCAATGTTTCGCCGGCTCAGACTTTCTTTAACTTCACAGGCGGCAGTGTTAACGAATGGGATAAGAACGGCTGGTACTCTTGGGTTCCCAATGACACCGCTAACTATACTCAGTTCTACAACAGTAATGCAGGCTCCCTCGGTGAGGACGGCTGGAGAAGCGTTGCCGCTCCTGCATTTACTGCTATCAGCGCATTTACAAAGCGTGTTGACGGTGAGCCTTTGACAGAAATAGGTCTTTCTAACAACGAATTTGAGTTCAAGGGCTTCAATAACGGCACGGATGCAAGCTCTATTCTCTATCAGCTTACAAAGCAGGCTATAGATGCAAACACAACCGACGGAACAGTTAACAGAGATGCCGCAGTTACGGCTTTGGGTACTCTCCTTAAAGAGAAAGACCTCAAAATCTGCTTTGACAATCTTTCGGTTACAACTCTTGCGGAAACAAAGAATGTTACCGTTACAGTTGACGACGGTGCAACCGTTTCCGTTAACAAAAAGACTGCCACCAACGGCGGAAGCATTGCGGTTCCGATGAACTTTGAGTCGGGTATTGCTATCACCGCCAAGGAAGGCTATGTTTTGAATTCTGTTGAAATTGACGGTGCGGTACAGGAAATTACCGAAAATGCATCATCTTTTGAAACAAAATATAAATTTACGGACGCTTCGACAATCAAGGTTTCAACCAAGACTGCTCAGATGCGTACCGTAACCGCCAATGTAGGCGTGGGCGGTAAGCTTTCCGTAAACGGAAAGGTAATTTCCGACGACGGAGCTGCAACTTCGGTTGTAAACGGCTCGGATGTATCAATTACGGTTACTCCCGACTCCGGCTACAAGGTGGATTACCTCAAGATTGACGGTAAGATAGCGGATATTTCCGCTGACGGCGGCACAGTTGTATTTGCCGTTACCGCCGATGCATTGATTGAGGTTGCTTTCCGCGAGGCAGGTACGGAAGGCACGGTTATTGTTTACTCCGAGGACTTCGAGGACGGAGCAGCCAATGTTTCGGGCGGTACAGGCATTGAAACAGAAGGCGATAATCACTACTATACCCTTAAAAACATATCGGGCTCCGATGCCGCAACGGTTGCCGGCGCAGACAAACGCCCCGGCTCCGAGGTTTGGCAGTACAGATTCAATATTTCGGACAAAGTAGAATACATAAACGGCAAGAGCTACTCCTTTACCTGGAAGTACAGAGGCGTTAACAACGGCGATTACTTCTCTATCGTCAAGGGTTCTTCCGGCTTTAACGCTATGAGCGGCGGCTACCTTAAGACTTATAACGGCTCTACCCCCGTTAAAACAAGTCAGTGGTACGGTCAGCACAACACCCAGGAAGGCTCGTCAACTATTAAGAGCGTTTCTGCTTATGACTCCGCTACGGGCTGGCAAACTGTAGGCTACAGCGGTATTTCCTACGGCTTGTGGGACGGCGAAAGCGATATTCCTTCCGCTACAATCAACGGCTTGTTTATGCAGTCGAACTTCTATAATGCAATCACAAAGCTTTTGGTTGAAAACAAGGCTTACATGGGCGAAGGCTTAAAAAATGCAGACTCTTATAAGTTCACCATAACCGATTCCGACCTCTACGGCGACGAGGAAGGTCTTAAGGAAAACGGCGGTAAATTTACAAGAGCAGAGCTTTGCAAGGAATGGAACTTCGGCATGGATTGCTCACCTCTTAAATCCGCTAAGCGTGAAGCCGCTATCAACAAGGCTTTCGAGGATGCAGGGCTTGAGCTTCAGATGGACGATGTTGAAATGAAGGCTGATGCCGCATTCTACAACATCCCCGTTAAAATTAACGGAAACGCTGAGGTTACTTTCACAACAAATACTTATACAAACGAAACTGTTAAGCTTACCGCAAACGGCACCGTTTCGGCTAACGATTACTACGGACTTAAGGCTTCCATTAAGCTTACGGGCGATGCAAACGATTCCGTTAAATCCATTACCTTCGGCGGCGAGGAAATTAATCTTGAAGATCCTTCGGTTCTTGAGTTTACAATCCCCGCAAACAAAATCGCCGCAAAAGAGCTTGTAATCGACATCGAAACAATTACCGATGCTACTCCCGTTGTTTCAAACGTTAAGGTTACGGGAAATAAGGAAATCGGCTCTACTCTTACAGTAAGCTATGATTATTCCTGTAAGGACGCTGACGATTCCACGATAAAATGGCAGGTACTTAACGGCGAGGTTTGGGAAGACATCGAAGGCGCAACCGGCAAGACTTATGTTACAAAGGCTTCCGACAACGCCAAGAACATAAGAGCGGTTGTTACAGCTAAGAGTGTGGCAGGAAACATTTGGAAGAATGTGCCTTCAACTCCCTTCTTTGTAGGCGAGCTTGCATTCTTCGTTGCTCCAAACGGTAACGATTCAACAGGCGACGGTTCAATGGGTAAGCCTTTCGCTACAATTACACCGGCTAAGGAAAAAATCAAGGCTATGATCGCCGCTCAGGCTCTTCCGGCAGGCGAGGTAACTGTTTACTTCAGAGAAGGAAGATACCCCATTACCTCGGCTATCACCTTCACAGCCTCTGATTCCGGTAACGAAAACACTACTATCGTTTACAAGGCTTACAACAACGAAGAGGTTGACTTTGTAGGCTCACAGAAAATCTCGGCTAACAAGATTTCAAAGGTTACCGAGGATGATAAGGATAAGTACGGCAACAAGATTCTCGACAGAATCATTGACGACCAGGCAAGAGCTAATCTTTATAAGATTGACCTCTCCGAATACAAAGGCGTAATTCCGTCTATCCCCGAATACGGCTGGAACAGCAACGGCTCGCCTATATTCACAAACAGTTGGCGTGCAATGGATCTTATTGTCAACAACGAACGCCTCATCGACGCAAGATGGCCCAACGATGAGCCCGACACGGCTATGATTAATTCCGAAAGAGTTGTTTGCGCAGATAAGACTCAGCCTTCAAAGGTTGGCTACCCCGATCCCGAAAACAGAACTGCTCTCTGGAATACTCAGGCTGTTGTTGATGACGGTATGGTTGACCTCCATGTTGCCTACCATTGGTACTCAAATATTTATAAGATAGGCTCTATAGATGCAACCGACAAGTCGTTTATGACAAAGTACGGTACTTCCTATCAGACCGCAGGCGGTTTACCGCTCTATTTCTTCAACATTCTTGAGGAAATTGATATGCCCGGCGAAAGCTTCATCGACAGGGAAAGAAAGATTGCTTACTTCTATCCCACAAATCCCATAGATGGTACCGAGGATGTTGAGCTTTCAACATACACCGGCTCCATGATTTCTATGAACGGTGCTTCTTATATCACATTTGACGGCATCAACTTCAGAAATTCAAGGGAAAGATTTATCAATGTTAATAACGGAAATCACATTACTTTCCGTGACAGCGTTATGGCTCACGGCGGTTCAAATGCCGCATCCCTCTCCGGTTACAACATCACCGTTGACAAGTGCCATGTTTACGATACAGGCTACGGCGGTATTTCAATCGGCGGAGGCGACAGAAAAACACTGACACAGAGCAACAATGTTGTAAGCAACAGCATTTTCTCGGATAACGCAAGAACCAAAACTTCATATTCTCCCGCTGTTGCCATGAACGGCGTAGGCGTTTTGGTTTCTCATAACATCATCTACAACAACCAGCATGAGGCTATTTCCTTCGGCGGTAACGATCATGTTATGGAATACAACGAAATCTACAACTCCGTTAAGGAACACGGCGATATGGGCGCTATCTACTGGGGCCGTGACCCGTCGGTACTTGGTATCGTAATCAGGAACAACTACTTCCACGATAACGGTAACCTCTACAACGGCGGCTGGAACCAGTCGATATTCGGCGATGACGGTAACTTCGGTGCCGACATCTACAACAATATTTTCTACCGCGCAACTCTTACCGAGGACAGAGGCGGCTCCACCTCCTCTTACCCGATTAAGACTAACGGCGGTCAGTATTACAACGTTCACAACAACATTTTTGTTGACAATCCTTGCTCGAACTACTTCCAGTCATGGGTTGGAACGAATTTCGACTCTCCCACGCAGGGTCAGTACATTACCTATAACTATGACTGCAAGCCTTCGGGCTCTGCCGGCAACTGGACATTTAATGTAAACGGCTCTCAGTGGAACAAGATTAAGAACTACTGCGAAAACGAAGCCTGGATCGAACACTACAAGGGAACTATTTGGGAACCCTTCTTCAGTAACTTCTCTTCGGAAAAAGCTGAAAAGATGTTCGCTTTCGCAAACGCTAAGGACTATGACGGAATGGTTAAATATGTTAAAACCTTCGCTCCGTCTCAGTCAAACACATTCGATAACAACGTAAATATCAAGAACCTGAAGAACAGACCCGAGGGTATTTCCCGTACCGGAAACGAGGTTGTTTCAAATAACTACGCTTCCTCAACCGACGTTGTAAACGGAAAGTCTATCTTCAAGGACTACGGTAAGGACTTCTCTCTTACAGAGGAAGGTCTTGCAGAGGTTAGAAAGTCCGCAACGGGCTTTGAAAACATCGACACAAGCACAATCGGCGTAGGTTATGACGATTACTGCACAGGCTACGCTCCCAAGGCTGCCGACGCTAAGATTATCGGTAACCCTGCGGTCGGCGGAATATTGAAGGCTTCTTACTCTTACTCCGATCCCGACGGCGATCCCGAAGGTCACTCGGTATTTGTATGGTACGAGGCTGAAAGCGAGAAAGGTCCTTATACGAGAATCCTCGGCAAGGGCGACAACGAAATTCTCCTCTCTGAGCTCCAGGCAGGTAAATTCGTTAAGTACACAATGATTCCTTACGATAAGGATAACCGCTACGGCAAAATGATTGAATCTGCTCCTATTCAGATTTCCGCAGGTTCCTCCGCTGTTGACAAGAGTGAGCTTTCCGAGCTTCTCGAAACGGCTGACGCTCTCATTAAGTCCGCGGTTGTTGGTGAGGGAGACGGTATGTATCCCGCAGAGGCTCTCGCTAAATTCAAGACTGAATTTAATAGTGCCGCTGATGTGTTCGCTAATAACAACGTTTATCAGTACGAAGTGAACAACGCAGTTCGTGCTCTTAAGAATGCTATCGACGCATTTAAGCTTGCGCAGATTTCAACATTGGAATACCTTAACATTAAGGATATGCTGGCTGATAAAGACGGCTGGACCTATGCACAGGGTGGTGCGGCTGTATTTGAAAACGGTACTCTCACAATCCCTGCTCAGACAAAGGTTCTTTACACCGATGAGCTTTACCTTAACAAGATATTCACATTCAGAATGAGATTTGAACTCACCGACGATTCCGGCGTAACCAAGATCCCCGGCGATGAGGCTCATATTCTCCAGGCTGCAACATATGTAAGATCCAACGGCTATAACGGTCAGATTTGGGCTAACGGTAATTCCGGATTCCTTATGTGGTTCCACAACGACACATATGAGGCTCAGGAATGGAAGCCCGAACAGACAACTCCGTTCTATTCCGCTGACAACACATTCTTTACCGAATTCGGTAAGGATTACGAAATCGCTTTCGGTGCGGTTGATACCACAGAGGGCGTAAGACTTCTTATCTATGTTGACGGCGTGCTCGTTTATGACGAGACCTACGGAACTGCACTCTTAGGTAAGGTAGGTGCTCTCGGCTTTGCTAACCACACGCAAGAGGCATCCAACATCAATGTTGTGATTTCTCCCGCTGTTGTGGATTATGAAGGTCTTAACACGGCTATCGCAGGCGCTGAAGCATTCCTCAAACTTGCTAAGATAGGAAGCGATTACGGTCAGTATCCCGCAGATAAGATTGAAGCTCTCAATAAGGCTGTTTCCGACGGTAAGGAAGTTGCAGCCGACGAGCTTACAACCCAGATTGCGGTTGACAGACAGACGCTTGTTATAAATCAGGCTCTTGCTGCAGCTAAGGAAAGCGCAAACAGCAGCGCTGATGTTACCGGCGATACGATTTATAAAATCAACTACGATATCAGAAATGCTGAATTTGTGGTAAGCAACAACGCTAAGCTTACGCTCCAAATGGAAAACGGCAAACCTCTTCCAAGAATAAAAGCGCGAGTTGATACCCCGAAAGGTCCGGCAACAATGGATGTACCCGAAGCTGCTGAATTTACCGGCAATGAACTGTTCTCATATTTCACCCCTCCGCATTTCTTAGAATCACCAAGCGGAGCTCTGCCTTCAAATGCTATAACGGTTGAGGGTGTTTACTCGACGGGCGATGAGTTTATAACTTCCGACGCTCTTGTAAGATTCTCATTCCCCGGCGCTAAGGGCAAGAGAATTTACTACAAGGATGAAACGGGCAAGTATGTCGAGATTAAGACAAAGGCTGAGGAGGATTCCGCAGCTTCGGCTCAGGCTGCTATAGGCGAAGGCTTAGGTGCGGCGAAACTTAATGTCGGCGATGACCTTGTTATATGGTCTAACTTCATTACGGAGTTTGTTATATTCCAGGTAAGCGTAAATAATTCCAATGAAGAAAGTCAAGGCCCCGGAGGAGCAATCGGCGGAGTTGCCGTAAACGGCGGCGGTGCAGGTACGGGAAGCAACGGCTTCTTCTCCGGAAGCACCACAAGCCCCAATGCCGACAATCCGTTTATCGACATGGTTAACCACTGGGCTAAGGCTGAGGTTGTGGCTATGAACAAGGCAGGTATTGTTTCGGGCGTTTCCGACAACCTCTTTGAACCTGACCGCAACATCACAAGAGCAGAATTTGCCGCTATTATCGCAAGAGCTCTCAAGCTCCCCGATAAGGAAGCTTCCTTCAAGGATGTAAACGGCGAATGGTTCGCTCCTTATGTGGGCGCTTGCGCAGATGCAGGCATTATCACAGGCTTTGACGGCTACTTCAGACCGAACGATAACATCACCCGTCAGGAAATGGCTGTTATCATCGTGAACGCTTACTCTTACCTTGGTAAGGCAGGCGCTAACGGCGGTATCGAAGCATTCTCCGACAAGGCTGATATAGCAAAGTGGGCTAAGGCGGCTGTTGATACGGCTTCCTCGGTAGGTCTTATCTCCGGTATGGGTGACGGTACGTTCGCACCGAACGCCAACGCAACCCGTGCTCAGGCGGCAAGCCTTATCTACAGATTGGTTAAATAATTAAAATTTTAGTATTCAAAACTTCTTTCGCGAACCGCCCCGGGAAACCCCCCCGGGCGGTTCGCTTCTTATCTTTATTATGCCCTTCTTGGTCGTTATGCACAAAAAATGATTGAAATATTTGTGCAATAATTCTTTGGGGAAAATATTGAAAATAAGCGGAGAATATGTTAAAATTTAAATATGGTGTGATGCCAAATTTTTTGAAATGGAGAGATATATTCATGAAAAGAACTTTATCCTTGGTACTGGCGATGCTCATGGTTATGACTTGCATTACAAGCCTTTCCGTGGTTTCTGTTTCCGCAGAAGGCACTCCCGGTACAATCACGGTCTTTTTAAGAGACTTTGAGGACGGCGTAAAGCAATCATCGGATGCCGGCAAGATTAACAGCGTTCTTGACGACGGTACCGGAAATAAGTACGGCGCCGTGTCAATCGACCCGGACGAGCTTGCTTCGCTCCCGAAAGCGGACGCGGCAGACAAAAGGTCGTTTGTTGTGCTTGCCTACAGGCTCATAGTGGGTAAAAAAATACCCTACATCTCAGGAAAGAAATACGCACTTTCTTGGGACCTTGCAAAGGTTTCCGCAGGTACGGTTTCCGCTTTGGACGCAGGTACTTCGGGTATCAATAGTATGTCCGGCGCAAACAAGATTCTCGGTTGGAGAAGTAATAAGTGGAACGCTTTTAACCAGTATTATTTATCGCTCGGAGCTTACACCGGCGAAAACAATACCGGTGATAGGGCAAAACAGACACAGGAGAATCTTTCAAGCGGTTGGAGAAGATATACGGGAAAACCCTTTAACTATCTTCTGACCACTTCCGATAAAGATACTACTCCCGCTCCCAACGGTACGGTGGGTACTATCGACAGCTTTTTCTTCGAGGTTAGTATTTACGATGCCCTCCTTAAGCTTTTAATAGCCAACAAGGCTTATGTGGGACCGGGCTTTACCCAGGCAGATGGGAAAGGCGGTGAGGAGCCTCTTGAAGGTTACACCTTCACTATCGAGCCCGGTGACCTCTACGGCGACGAGGTAGGATTGGTTGCTAACGGCGGTACATTTACAGAAGATCAGCTTTGCAGAGAATGGAGCCTCGGAGAGGACTGCTCCGCTCTTAAATCCGCAACGAGATCCGCAGCTTTTGCACAGGTTATGGAAGAAGCAAACTTCGGCTTCGGTATAGATAATGTCACCTTCTCAGCAGAAACCACATATTATACCGACACTGTTAAAATTAAAGGCGACGCTACAGTTCGTGCTATCACAAACACAGGCTCGGGGTGCACTGAATCTACAGCCGTGGCAAACGGCGGTACGGTTACCGTTAACGATTACTTCGGCACTACATACGAAATAACCACAGCTTATCAGCCGACTGTTACATACAACGGCACAGCCGTTACTCCTGTACTTTCAGACGGCGTTTACAAGGTTGTTATCCCCGGCTCCGATATAACTTCGGACGGTACGCTTAATATTTCCGTTCCGAGTTCTGTAACTGTTTTCAGCGATAACTTTAATGCATATGAAGAAGGCAGCTTGACTAACGGCTGGAATGTTATTAACCCCTCCGGCTATGAAGGTGCTTTTGAAACCGATGAAACCGGCAACACATACATTGTAATCAAGAACTTTAAGGCACAGACTCTTATTAATGCTTGGAAAAAGGTGAATAATAATGTTGTAAGGGAAGATGTTTTTGACTTCTATCCGAGATTTACCAAAAGCGCTCCCGGATTTAAGGTTAATGCAGGAAAAGAGTACACATATTCCTTTAAGTATAAGTACATGGACAACGGCACAAATATGAGCAATGCAAGCCAGGCTCAGCCCTTCTTTAACTTCAGCGGCGCAAGCCTTGATAAATGGGCTAATACCGGTTGGGGTTCATGGGCAGCGGCTGGTGCACCGAGAACTCAGTTCTATGTAAGTACATCCGGAAACGAGGGCGAGAACGGTTGGAGAAGTGCTACCGCGCCTACCTTTACGGCTACTGAAATCCATACAACCCGTGACGGTGCAGAGTCCGTTTCTTCCATTGATGTCGCAAATCTTCAGCTTGAGTTTAAGGGTCTGAACCAGGGCAAGGAAGAAAGCCATGTTCTCTATCAGCTCACAAAACAGGCTATCGACGAAAATACCGTTGACGGCGTTTTGAATGAGGCTGCCGCTACCACAAGACTTCAGGCACTCCTTGACGCTCGCAATCTTAAAATCTGCCTCGATGATGTTAAGATTACATTCCTTTCCGAGGAGGTTACCGTTTCCGCCAATATTTCAGACGGCGGCTCGGTTAAGGTTGACGGAGCAAACGTTGCAAACGGCGATGCAATCACTTTGGAAAAGGGCGTTGAAGCCGAAATCGCAGTTACTCCGGCTTCGGGCTATGAAATTGAAGCTGTTTCCTTCGCAGGCGAGGATGTTACTCCCGTTAAGGTGGACGAGGCTTGCGTAATTAAGGTTACTCCTAACGCAAACGCGGCTTTGGTGGTTTCCTTTAAGGATGTAACTCCCAAAACTCCTACTATCTCTTTGGGCGAAAAACAAAATTCCAACAGCTTTATTCTGAACGGCACAACCTACAATGAATTCAACTGCATCCAGTATGTGAAGATTGACAACTACAATGCCGCATTGCTCGAAAAAGCAGGCGTGACGGTATCCGACGGTACAAATTCAATTGAGCTCCCCGTTGACACCATTTCCCAAGACGGCTGCTTTGCTGTAAGAGTATTCGGTGACGCTATAACAGAGAGAGGCACATACACATTTACACCGTTCATGGTAACAAAATAATATTTATCTGTTTTGAGAACGCAAAGAATAATTTTTGCGTTCTCTTATTTTTTTATTTTGGGGGTTGACAAACATATTTTTTTGTGCTAAAATAAAAACAGTTAAGTTTTAATTTTCGGAGAAATGCTATGAACAATTCATACTCAGCTACATACTACTTTTATTGCTTTACCTACTTTTTCGGTAAGGCTTATTGCGGTATGGCTGAAAGATGAAATAATAACTATTTTAATTCATGCTTTTACAGAACCGCAAAATAATTGCGGTTCTTATTTTTTTACAAAGGAGTTTGATACAATATGATTTTAATGCTCAAAAAGGATTACGATCCCGCCCAGCTTGAAAGCCTCAAGACTTGGCTGAAGGAAAGCAATGTGGAAATCCACATAAGCGAGGGCGCTCAAACAACCATTATGGGACTTATCGGCGATACCTCCCATTTGGATGCGGATCTTCTCAAATCTCTCGATATTGTCGATGATGTCAAGAGAATTCAGGAGCCATACAAAAACGCAAACAGAAAGTTCCACCCGGGCGATTCGGTTGTTTCCGCAGGCAGCGCATCTTTTGGCGGCGATAACTTCGGTATTATAGCAGGACCTTGCTCCGTTGAAAGCGAGGAGCAGATTATCGGCATCGCAAAGGCTGTTAAGGCGGCAGGCGCATCGGCTCTCCGTGGGGGTGCTTTCAAGCCCAGAACATCCCCCTATGCGTTCCAGGGACTTCGTGGAGAGGGCATAAGGCTTCTTCTTGAGGCTAAGAAAGAAACGGGACTTCCCATTGTTACCGAAATTATGGACCTTTCTCATCTCGACCTTTTCTCCGATGTGGACATTATACAGGTCGGCGCAAGAAATATGCAGAACTTTGAGCTTCTCAAAGAGCTCGGCAAAACCAATAAGCCTATCCTCTTAAAGCGTGGTCTTGCAAGCACCGTTCAGGAATGGCTTATGAGCGCAGAATACATCATGGCAGGCGGTAACGAAAATGTTATCCTCTGCGAAAGAGGTATCAGAACCTTTGAAACAGTTACCAGAAACACTCTTGATTTGGCTTCCGTTGCTTACATCAGAACCATGACGCACCTTCCGGTTATCGTTGACCCGAGCCACGCAACAGGCGTTGCCAAGCTTGTTGCTCCCATGGCTCTTGCGTCGGTTGCTTGCGGTGCGGACGGGCTTATCATCGAGGTTCACAACGATCCTGCACACGCTCTTTGCGACGGTGCGCAGTCGGTTACTCCCGAGCAGTTCGCTGAAATTTCAGGTAAGGTTCAGAAAATTCTGCCCCTGAGGTGCAGATTATGATTATCGGCATCGCAGGCCTCGGGCTTATCGGTGCATCTGCCGCTAAGCGTGCCGCAAAATGCGGTCATGAGGTGCTGGGCTACGATCTTCCCGAGGTTCTCTCCGACTGTATCGAAAAGGGTATTGTTTCGGGGGAGCTTGAAGGGAATTTCGGTCGGTGCGACATAATTATTTCCGCCCTTTATCCGCATCTGACGGTGGAGTTTGCAAAAAAGTATGCCCCAAAGTTCGGGAAAAACACCATTTTTACCGATTTCGGCGGTACAAAGCGCATGGTTTGTGCTTGTTGCTCACCGCTTGCCGAAAAATTCGGGTTTACATTTATTGGCGCACACCCCATGGCTGGCAAGGAATGCTGGGGCACGGAATATTCAACCGACAGTCTTTTTGAGGGCGCATCCCTTATTGTTATGGGAAGCTCCATCCCTCATAAATACGAGGCATTTATGAAGGAGCTTGGGTTTTCGCATTTTCAGTTTTCAACCCCCGAGGAGCATGACAAAATGATTGCCTACACCTCTCAGCTTGCCCACATCGCATCGGGAGCGTTTGTGAAATCCCCTTCTGCCAAGCGTCATTTCGGCTTTTCGGCAGGAAGCTTCAAGGACTTAACAAGGGTTGCTAAGCTTAACGAAAATATGTGGGCGGATTTGTTTTTGCAAAATGCCGACAACTTAACCTATGAAATCGACCTGCTTATTTCGCACCTCAAGGAGTATTCCGATGCCTTGCAAAGCGAAAACCGTGAGGAGCTTATTAGGCTTCTGGCTGAGGGCAGAATTTTAAAAGAGGAAATCTCGAAGGGGGAGAAAAGTTATGCAAAAGGTCAGAGTTAATGTCCAAGGCGGATATGACTGCGTTATCGGAAACGGACTCCTGAGCCGTGCGGGAGAGCTTACAAAGAGCGTAAAAAAGCCTTGCAAGGCGTTTATTATTTCCGATGACATCGTGTTTCCGCTCTACGGAAAAACCGTTGAAAAATCCTTCTCCGACGCAGGCTTTCGGGTGGAAAGCTTTGTTTTCAAAAACGGAGAGGAGTCAAAAAATATTTCCACGCTGTCGGAAATCTTAGAGGCTATGGCGAAGGCGCACATCACAAGGAGCGACCTCGCAATCGCCCTCGGCGGCGGAGTTTGCGGTGATACGGCAGGGCTTGCGGCGGCACTTTTCCTGCGGGGTATCGACTTTGTTCAAATCCCCACAACCTTCCTTGCCGGTATTGATTCCTCGGTGGGCGGCAAAACCGCTGTCAACCTCAATGCCGGAAAAAACCTCATGGGCGCATTTTATCAGCCAATTCTTTGTATCTGCGACTGCGACACGTTCAAAACCCTTCCAAAAGAGGTGTTTGCCGACGGCGTTGCGGAGGCACTCAAATACGGCGCAATTTTCGATGAGGAGCTTTTTGAAACCGTTGCAAAAGGAAGGTTTGACACGGAAGCGGTGGTTAAGCGGTGCATCGAGCTTAAGGCGTTTGTTGTGGAGCAGGACGAGCGTGACACCGGGCTTCGTCAGCTTCTTAATTTCGGTCATACATTGGGGCACGCCATCGAAAAGCTTTCGGATTTCAAAATCACTCACGGGCACGCAGTTGCAATCGGCATGGTGATTGCATCCGGCGAAAACAGCGAGGCTAGAGAAAAAATTATCAATGCAAACATTGCCTGCGGTCTTCCAATTTCAACCGAGTTTTCGGCTGAGGAGCTTGTCAGTGTAGCCCTGTCCGACAAAAAAAGGCAGGGGGATTTTATAAACCTCGTTGTTCCCGAAAAAATCGGAAAGTGCGTGCTTAAAAAAATCAATGTTGACGGGCTTTTGAGCTTTACGACAAAAGGACTGAAAGCATGAATGTGACTGTAAAACCAAAAAAACTTTCGGGCGTGATAGGCGCAATTTCTTCAAAAAGCGACGCCCACCGAAAAATAATTTGCGCTTCTCTTTGCGAGGAGCCTGTGAAAATCTTCATAAATGGCTTTTCAAAGGACATCGAAGCCACCATGCGGTGCGTTTCCGCTTTGGGGGCAAATGTTTTGAGAAATTCCGATTCGGTTGTGATAAAAATGGGGAAATCCCCCGAAAATCCCGAGCTTTTTTGCGGCGAAAGCGGCTCTACAGCAAGGTTTTTGCTCCCCGTTGCCGCCTGCCTTTCAGACGGCTTTACAATGACGGGCGAGGGTAGGCTCCCCACAAGGCCCTTTACCGACCTTGTGCGCCAAATGGCGGAGCACGGCTGTCGGTTTTCAAGCGAAAGCCTTCCCATGAGCGTTTCGGGGAGGCTTACGGGAGGAGAATTTTCAATTAACGGAAATATAAGCTCCCAGTACATTTCGGGGCTTCTTATGGCACTCCCCTCCTGCTGTGAGGACAGCAAAATTACACTTCTTTCGCCCCTACAGTCGGGTGCGTATGTTGATATGACGATAGACACCCTTCGCCTTTTCGGTATCGAAATAAAGCTTACGGATACGGGCTATTTCATCCCCGGAAATCAGAAATTTAAGTCCCCGAAAAGCACAATCTGTGACGGGGACTGGTCTAATGCCGCTTTCTTTTTGGCTTCTTGCGAATGTGGCTGTGATGTTCGTGTTTTGGGGCTTGACATAGCCTCAACCCAAGGCGACAAGGCGTTTTTGTCCGCCGCAAAGGAGGATACGGTCGATGTTTCGGAAATCCCCGACCTTGTGCCGCCTCTTGCGGTTGTTGCGGCTTCAAAGCGGGGCGTGACGGTATTTAAAAACGCAGGCAGGCTGAGGCTCAAGGAAAGCGACAGGCTTGTTTCGGTTTCCGATATGATTAACTCCCTCGGAGGTAAAGCCGAAATTTTGGGTGATTCCTTGAAAATCACCGGCAACGGCAGGCTTTCTGGCGGAGTTGTAAACTCCTACTCCGACCACCGAATTGTTATGGCTTCAGCCGTTGCGTCGGTCATTTCGGACGGGGAAATTAAAATCCTCGGCGCTGAGGCGGCTGACAAATCTTACCCCTCATTTTTTGACGATTTCAAAACGCTCGGAGGTGAAATTTATGCTGAATATTAAAATTTTCGGCTCATCCCACGGCCCGGAGATAGGCTGTGTTATCGAGGGACTTCCGACGGGGGAAAGCGTGGATTTCGATGAGCTTTATGATTTTCTAAAGCGCCGTGCCCCCGGAAACAGCCAATATTCAACCCCGAGGCGGGAGGCGGATTTTCCGGTTTTCGAGGAGGGAATCGAGGACGGCAAAATCTGCGGAAGGGTTCGCGCGGTTATCAAAAACACCAATGTTCGGTCTAAGGACTACCAAAACCTCAAAATCGTTCCGAGGCCCGGGCACGCCGATTACACGGCGTATGTTAAATTCGGAGGAAAGCTCGACATGAGCGGAGGCGGTCCATTCTCCGGAAGGCTCACCGCTCCGTACTGCATAGCAGGCGGCATCGCCCTTCAAATACTTAAAAGAAGGGGGATTACCGTTTCCTCGAAAATCGTTTCCATTCACGGAAATTCCGGCGAGAATATGCTCGACGAAATTACCCTTGCAAGGCAAAAGCTCGATTCCGTCGGCGGTATCGCAGAGTGCAGAATTGACGGCGTTCCCCCGGGGCTTGGCGGTATGTACACCGACGGCCTTGAAAGCATTATTTCAAAAGAGGTTTTCGGAATCCCTGCCGTAAAGGGTATTGAGTTCGGCGCCGGCTTTGCTTCATGCAATCTCTACGGCTCGGAAAACAACGATGAGTTTTTCGTGTCGGACGGCAAAATTTTAACCAGAACCAACAACTGCGGCGGCATCCTGGGCGGAATTTCCGACGGTATGCCGATCGTGTTCCGTGTTGCGATTAAGCCTACACCTTCAATCGCAAAAAAACAGATGTCCGTTGACATCGAGGCTATGAAAAACACAGAGCTTGAAATCAGAGGTCGCCATGACCCCTGCATTGTTCCCAGAGCACTGCCGCCCATAGAATCGGCGGCGGCTATATCAATTCTTAAAGGATGTGAACTGTAATGAATCTTGAAGAAATCAGAAATCAGATTAACAGTGTCGACGATGAGCTTTCCGCACTCTTTGTTAAGCGCATGGAGCTTGCCGCTTCGGTGGCGAAATTCAAGGCGGAAAACAATCTCCCGATACTCAACCGCAGCCGAGAAAGAGATGTTGTGGCTCGTGTTACCGCTATGCAACCCGAAGATATGTCACTCTATCTCAAAGTGCTTTACAACACGCTTTTTGACCTCAGCCGCTCCTATCAGGGTAGCTTAATTCGAGGCGAGAGCGAAACCTCAAAAAGAATTAAAGAGTCTCTCGAGAATACCGATAAAATGTTCCCCTCATCCGCAACCGTTGCCTGTCAGGGTACGGAAGGAGCGTATTCTCAGCAAATCTGCGACAAGCTGTTCCAAAACCCCACGATTATGTACATGAATACCTTCAGAAGCGTTTTCGATGCGGTGGAGCACGGGCTTTGCAGATACGGCATTCTGCCCGTTGAAAACAGCATTCACGGCAGTGTGGGCGAGGTTTACGACCTTATGGATTCCCACAAATTCTGCATCGTGAGAAGCTCCAGGCTTCAGATTAACCACTGCCTCCTTGCAAAACAGGGAACCGATATTTCAAAAATCAAGGAGGTTTTCTCGCACGAGCAGGCTATCGGTCAGTGCGAAAAATTCCTGTCGGAGCACAAAAACATTAAGGTCACCGTTTGCGAAAACACCGCTATCGCCGCAAAAATGGTTGCGGAAAGCGACAGAAGCGACATCGCCGCAATCTCCTCGGGCATCTGCGCCGAGCTTTACGCACTGTCGGTTATCGCAGAGGATATTCAGGACTTTTCCAACAACTACACCAAGTTCATTTGCATTTCAAAGAACCCCGAAATTTACCCCGGAGCGGACAAAATCAGCGTAATCGTGCGCCTTCCGCACCGCCCCGGCTCTCTTTACGACCTTATGTCAAAGTTTGCGGCTCTCGGGATTAACCTTACAAAAATCGAAAGCCGCCCCATAAGAAACAGGGATTTTGAGTTCATGTTCTACCTCGAAATGGATGTTTCTGTTTACTCGGACGAGCTTATCAGGCTTCTTTCGGAGCTTGAGGCGGAAATGGACTTTTCTTACCTCGGCAGCTATTCGGAGGTGTGATTTTGGAGTACGGTCTTATCGGCGAAAAGTTAGGTCACAGCTACTCGGGAGTTATACACAAAAAAATCGGAAATTACAGCTACGAGCTTTGCGAAATCGAAAGGGAAGGGCTGCCGCAGTTCTTCGGGGAGCGGAATTTCAAGGGCATAAACATTACCATTCCTTACAAAAAGGACGCTATGGAGTTTCTTGACTTTATTTCACCCGAGGCGGAAAAAATCGGCTCTGTAAACACCGTTGTAAACCTCGGCGGAAAGCTTTACGGCTACAACACCGACATCGCAGGCTTTCTCTACATGGCAAGGCGTGCGGGCATCTCCCTTACGGGCAAAAAGGTCGTGATTTTGGGGAGCGGAGGCACAAGCCTCACCGCCCGTGCCGCCTGCGAGCTAAGCGAAAGTGCTGAAATTGTGACGGTTTCAAGGCACGGCGAATGGAATTACGATAACATAAAATGCCACTACGATGCCGAGGTTTTAATTAACACAACCCCTGTGGGGATGTTCCCGAATGTGGAAAATTCACCCGTTTCCCTTAAGCCGTTTACTAAGCTTAGTGGCGTGATTGATGTGATTTACAACCCCGTAAGAACCGAGCTGATTATGGAGGCGGAGGCTTTGGGGATCAAATGCACGTCGGGGCTTCCCATGCTCGCCGCTCAAGCCGTTTATGCGTACGATCACTTTTTCGGGAAGGAATCGGGGGAGGAGCTTTTTGAAAAAATCATATCCGAAACCGATGCCGAAATGGAAAATATCGTGCTTATCGGTATGCCCGGCTGCGGAAAATCCACTGTAGGGCAGGAGCTGGCAAGGCTTCTTAGCAGGGAGTTTATCGACACCGACGAGTACATCGAAAAGCAGAAAAACACTGAAATTCCAAAGCTTTTTGAAGCCTTCGGCGAGGAGGGCTTCAGGCTGATTGAGGGTGATGTGGCAAGGACTGTCGGTATGCTTTCGGGCAAGGTTATAGCTACCGGAGGCGGCATCGTGACAAAACACGAAAACTACAAAAGCCTCCACCGAAACGGCAGAATTTTTTACATAAGCCGTGACCTCGACCTCTTAGACCTTTCCGGCAGACCTCTTTCAAAAAGCCGTGAGGCAGTCTTTGAGCTTTATGAGAAAAGACATGATTTATATGTGCAATTTGCTGATTTTTCAGTCGAAAACAACGGAAGTATTGACGAATGTGTAAAAAAGATATTACAAAACTGTTACAAAGGTTGATTTTTGCCTTGCTTTTTGGTATTATATTAATTGGTTAAATACCAAAGGAGGGTAACATGTTTAAGAAAATTGCGGTTTTCGTTCTTTCCGCCATTCTGGTTTTTTCTGCTTTCACAGCAGCTTCAGCCATGACGGTGAGAATTGACGGTACTGAAACTGATATTACTTCCGAAATTTGGGACGATGTTGCTTTTGTGCCCGTTCGCAGTATTTTAGAGGCGTTCGGTGCGGAAATCAACTGGTACGGCTCCACTCAGACGGTGGTTGCATGGATTTCCACCACAAAGGTTACTTTTAAAAATAACACCGATTACATAACCGTCAACGGCGAGGTCAAAGAGCTCGGTGCTCATGTCCGTGTGATTAACGGGACAACCTTCGTGCCGATTCGTGCGGTTGCCGAGGCTATCGGCTGCTCTGTTTCCTACGATGACGCAAGCAAGGCTGTAGTTATCGAAAGGGGCGAGCTTCCCTGGACAATTCGTGATGTTTTCGGCAGCATCATGAGCATGAAGGGCTGGGAAGGGGACATCGCTTTTTCAATCGGCGACACGGTTGAAATTGACGGCATTTCCTGCGCATCCGTTACCGCCTACGGTGAGGACGGGGCTATCGGCCAGTTTGCGGTTTCCTACGATTTTGCCGATATTTTCGAGCTTTCCGGGGAGGACGCAGAACGGATTTTCATTTGCAGGTAAAGTTATTTAGGCTCTCTTAAACGGGAGCCTTTTTTCATGCAAAAAAATCGGGCTTTTCTTTATGAAAGCTATTGCAAATAAAGGCTTTTTATTGTATAATAAAAGGTAGAGTTTTTTTGGAGGTTTGGCTATGAATTTCAGTTATTTCCCGGGCTGTACACTTAAGACAAAGGCCAAAGATCTTGATTTTTACGCAAGAAAATGCGGCGAGATTTTGGGGTTTTCACTATCGGAAATCCCCGACTGGCAGTGCTGCGGCGGCGTTTTTATAACAGCAGAGGACGAAATTGCCTCAAAGCTTGCGTCTGTTCGTGCGCTGAAGGCGGCATTTGATAGGGGCGAGCCGTTGGTTTCGGTCTGCTCCGCTTGCCACAACACGATTAAGCAGACAAATTACCTTATAAGGTCAAATGACGATTTTCGCCAAAAGGTTAACACCTACATGAAGGGCGAGCAGGAGGATTTTTATTACGGCGGTGAATGCGAGGTTCTTAACTACCTCGAGGTTCTTAGGGACAAGGTGGGCTTTGAAAATGTCGCAAAAAAGGTTGTAAAGCCCTTAAAAGATAGGAAAATTGCTCCGTTTTACGGCTGTCTTCTCCTTCGCCCGTCCGCCGTTTTGGGGATGGACGATCCGGAAAACCCTTCGATTATGGAGGATTTTGTGTCCGCTCTCGGGGCAAGTCCCGTCTATTTTCCGATGCGAAACGAGTGCTGCGGCGGCTATATTTTGATTGAAAACCGTGATTTGGCTACGGAAAGAAGCCGCAAAATCATTGAAAGCGCAAAGAAAGCCGGTGCGGACTGCATTGTGACATCCTGCCCGCTTTGCAAGTACAATCTTGAAAATTGCGGCTCGGATTTGCCCGTTTTCTACATAACCGAAATTCTGGCGGAGGCTTTGGGCGTATAGCCTTCCCGAAAATTTACAAGGATTTTCTCATGCTACCTTGCTCCGGGCTTTTTCGGAGCGGATTGGAGTTTTACATATGCAATTTGACAGGGATATGCTTATAAAAATCAGCGGCGCAAGCCCCGAAAAGTGCATGAAGTGCGGCAAATGCTCCGCTTCCTGCCCTTCCTTTCATAAAATGGAGTATCATCCGCATCAGTTCGCGGACATGATAATTTCGGGGGACATCGAGCCGCTTTTGAAGTCGAAGGCGTCCTTTTTGTGCCTTTCCTGCTTTGCCTGCTCGGAGCGTTGCCCAAGAGGCGTTGAGCCGCAAAGGCTCATCGAGGCGGTTAGGCTTGCGGCTTTGCGGCAAAAGGGCGTAAATCACATGAAAAAAGAGCTTTTGGATAATGTTTTCAGCGAGGATTTGCCTCAACAGGCACTTACCAGCGCATATCGGAAATATTCAAAGTAGAAGGGGGTAGAGCTATGCAGAGAATCGGTGTATTTGTGTGCCATTGCGGCACGAACATTGCTTCAACCGTTGCCGTATCTTCCGTTGCGGAGGCGGTAAAGAGTGAGCCGGGCGTCGTTTTCGCCGCAGATTATGAATATATGTGCTCCCAGACAGGGCAAGGCAAAATCATAGATGCAATAAAGCAGCACAGGCTTTCGGGGCTTGTGGTTTGCTCCTGCTCCCCCCGTATGCACGAGGCGACCTTCCGAAAAGCCGCCGAGAGTGCCGGACTTAACCCGTACATGGTGGAAATTGCAAACATTCGTGAGCAGTGCTCATGGGTTCATAAGGACAAGGCGGAGGCTACAAAAAAGGCTATTTCCCTTGCCCGTGCGGCGATCGCCAAGGTAAACCTCAACCGCCCCCTCTTCCCGGGTGAAACCCCCGTCATTAAGCGAGCCCTTGTAATCGGCGGCGGAATTGCCGGGATTGAAACCGCACTTTGCATCGCAGATGCCGGATTTCCGGTGGACATCGTGGAAAAAAAGCCCACAATAGGCGGTAAAATGGCTCAGCTTGACAAGACCTTCCCGACCCTCGACTGCGCCGCTTGTATTCTCACTCCAAAAATGGTGGAGGCGGCTCAGAACGACAAAATAAGGATTTTTTCATATTCCGAGGTTGAAAGCGTTGAGGGCTTTGTGGGAAATTTCACCGTTACAATAAGGAAAAAAGCAAGGTTTGTGGACGAAAACAAATGTACCGGGTGCGGGCTTTGCACCGAAAAATGTCCACAGAAAAATATCCCGAACGAGTTTAACCTCAATATGGACAAAAGGGGCGCAATTTACATTCCATTTGCTCAGGCAGTTCCGAAAATCGCTGTGATTGACGAGGACAACTGCACCATGAAAAAATCGGGGAAATGCGGAGTTTGCTCCAAAATCTGCTCCGCAGGCGCAATCGACTACTCCCAAAAGGACGAGGTTTTCTCCGTAGATTACGGCGCAATCGTTGCGGCTACGGGCTATAACACCATAAGCCCCGAAAGGTACGATGAGTTCGCTTACTCAAAATCAAAGGATGTTATTACCTCGTTGGAGTTTGAAAGGCTTACCAATGCCGCAGGCCCGACAGGCGGCGTTCTCCTCAGACCTTCTGACGGTGAGCACCCGAAAACAATCGTTTTTGTGCAGTGCGTCGGCTCAAGATGCTCCTCGTGCGCACAAAAGGGCAAGGAATATTGCTCCAAAATCTGCTGTATGTACACGGCAAAGCACGCTATGCTCACCCGTGACAAGTACCCGGACACCGAGGTTTTTGTGTTCTATATTGATGTGAGAACACCGGGCAAGAATTTTGATGAGTTCTACCGCCGTGCCGCAGAGGAATACGGCGTTCATTACATAAAGGGCTCGGTCGGCAAGGTTTCCCCGGAAGGAAGGGTTTTGAAGGTTACCGCATCCGACCTTCTCGGCGGAAAACAGCTTTCAATCGACGCCGACCTTGTGGTTTTGGCAACCGCAGTTGAGCCGGACGACTCTGCAAGATCCCTTGCAACCCTTCTTAGGGCGAGCATGGACACAAACGACTTCTTTACAGAGGCGCACCCAAAGCTTAAGCCCGTTGAAAGCCCCACCGCAGGCGTGTTTTTATCGGGTATGTGCCAAGGCCCGAAGGACATTCCCGAAACCGTTTCCCAAGCCGGTGCGGCGGCCGCCAAGGTAATAGGGCTTTTATCTAAGGACAGGCTTCTTGGTAACCCATGCGTTGCACGCTCGGACGGGGAAATGTGCTCTGGATGCAGGCTTTGCGCCAATGTTTGCCCCTACGGCGCAATTACCTACGAGGACAAAGAGTTCAGAACCCTCGGGCGCACAATTACAAAAACCGTTGCCGTCGTGAACGATGCGGTGTGCCGGGGCTGCGGTGCTTGCACGGTTACTTGTATGTCGGGCGCAATAGACTTATGCGGATTTTCTAACAACCAAATTACTGCGGAGGTGGACGCAATATGCAAATGACCGAATATAAACCGAAAATCGTGGCTTTTTGCTGTAACTGGTGCTCCTACGCAGGTGCTGACCTTGCCGGAAACAACAGGCTTTCCTACGGTGCGGAGGTTAAAATAATAAGAGTTCCATGCTCCTGTAGGGTTAACCCCATGTTTATTCTTCGTGCCTTCCAAAGGGGTGCGGACGGGGTGATTATCTGCGGTTGCCACATTGGCGACTGCCACTATACCTCGGGAAATTACCACACAAGAAGACGAATGAAGCTCCTTTTTTCGCTTCTCGATTACCTCGGAATCGAAAAGGAAAGAACCCGTCTTACCTGGATTAGCGCGGCGGAGGGCGCAAGGTTTGCCGAAACTATGAACGATTTTGTCAAAACCGTCGCCGCTTTGGGAAAATCTGAAAAACCGGAGGATTTAAGATGCAAAAAATAAAGCGTGAGGTCTTAATTGAGCGTGCCCGTCAGCTTATTGCCTCGGGGGAGGTTTCCTCGGTTCTCGGCTGGAGAGAGGGCGAGTTTTTCTATGATGTTTCGCCTTCGTTTTTCGAGTCCGCCGATGACCTTCAAAATTTTGTATGGAACGATTTTTGCGGTGCGAACCTCTCCAAATTCGCAACAAAAGCGGAGGGAAGGGTTCTCCTTTTCCTAAAGCCCTGTGACTGCAAAAGCTTAAACGGGCTTCTTTGCGAGCATAAAATCGACCGTGAAAATGTTTACATAATCGCCGTTCCCTGTGAGGGAATGGTTGACATAAAAAAGCTTAAGAGTATTTCCGACGGGGTTTGCGGTCTTTTAGAAAAGGACGGAAAATTCATAGTTAAAACCCTTTTTGACGGGGATATTGAAGTAGAAAAAGGTGACATAATATCGGAAAGGTGTTTAACGTGTCACCAAAACGGCTTTGCCATATCTGACGAGGCTTTAGGCGAGGCGGACAAAAAGCCTTCGGCAGACCGCCTTTTAGAGGTTAAAAAAATAGAGGCGATGAGCCCCCATGAGCGGTTTGAATTTTGGCAAAGCGAGCTTTCACGGTGCATTCGCTGTAACGCCTGCAAAAATGTTTGTCCTGCCTGCACCTGCGAGCGGTGCGTGTTCGATAATCCCGAATCCCCCCTTCAAAACAAGGCGGCGGCGGACGAAACGGAGGAGAAAATGTTCCACATAATAAGGGCATTCCATGTTGCCGGGCGGTGTACCGACTGCGGAGAATGCTCAAGGGCTTGCCCCGAAAATATTCCTCTTCATCTTCTCAACCGCAAGCTTATTTGCGACATTAACGAAAACTTCGGAGAATTTGCCCCGGGCGAGACGGCGGACGCTGTTTCTCCCATGGTTACTTTTTCCGTGGACGATAAGGACATCGGGGGTGAGGGCTGATGATAAAAAGAATAAAGCGGTGCGAGCTTAACGGCTTTCTTACAAAAATATCGGAAAAAAGACGGCTCTTTGTCCCTAAAAGGTCGGATTCGGGCATGGAATTTGCGCCGTTTTCGGACGGGACAGAGGTTTGCCTTTCGGGTAAAACCGACCGCTCCCCGAAGGACTTTTTCTTTCCGCAGGTGGAAAATCTCATGGAGTTCAAAAGGGTGGGCGATGACTTGCAAATCCTTGATTTATCGGAGGAATGTGAGGATTTCGTTATTTTCGGCGTCCGTGGATGCGATGTGAAAAGCTTTGAAATTTTGGATCGGGTTTTCCTATCCGAGCCGGTGGATTTATACTACCAAAACCGCAGAAAACACGCAATTATTATTTCGACAGCCTGCCAAAAGCCTTGCGAAACCTGCTTTTGCACAGCTTTTGGTATTAAAGCATTTGAGCCTTCGGGCGACATTGAGTGCTTTTTTTCGGAGGATTACATCTACCTTTGCGGAAAAACGAAGAAGGGCGAGGCTTTGCTTTCGGATTTGGAGGATTACCAAGGGGGCGAGGTTACAAAAATCAAAGAGGAAATCAAAAAAAGGCTCGACCGACTTCCTCTTAAAAATGTTTCGACCGCATCTTTCGGGGCGGACAAAACCGACGAGCTTTTCGATTTGCCCGTTTGGGACGAGCTTTCAAAGACCTGCGTTGCCTGCGGGAGCTGTACATTTTTCTGCCCGACCTGCCATTGCTACGACATAAAGGACAAGGACACGGGACACGAAATTAAGCGTTTCCGATGCTGGGATTCCTGTATGTATTCCGATTTTACAAAAATGTCAGCCGGTCAGCCGAGGACTTCCCAAAAGGAAAGGCTTCGCCAAAGAATGATGCACAAGCTTGTGTATTTTCCGAAAAACAACGACGGTTTGTTTTCGTGCGTCGGCTGCGGAAGATGCCTTGAAAAATGCCCTGTGGGTATGAATATTGTTAAGGCTATGAAAAAAATCGGGGGTGAGATCGGTGAATAATGCGTTGGTTCCGAAAATAGCAGTGATTGACGATGTAAGACAGGACACTGCGGATGTTAAAACCTTCCGTGTGCTGTCCCCAAACGGGCAAAAGCCCTTCTCCCACGCTCCCGGGCAATGCGCTATGCTGTCTGTCCCCGGGGTTGGGGAGGCGATGTTTTCTATCACCTCTTCCCCCACAAACGAGGATTTTATGGAGTTTTCCATTAAAAAGTGCGGCTGTGTTACAGAGCAGCTCCACCAAATGGAAAAGGGCAGTATGATTACGATAAGAGGCCCGTACGGAAGGCCCTTTCCCGTGGATGAGGATTTTAAGGGCGAAAATCTGCTCTTTATCGCCGGGGGAATTGGCATTGCGCCGCTTCGCTCCGTCATTAACTATTGCAGGCATTTTCGTGGCAGCTACGGGAAAATCGACATCGTATACGGCGCAAGAACCAAGGACGATCTCGTGGATTTTAAGGAAATCACAGAAGAATGGGCGGCGGATGACTCCGTTTGCGTTCATCTGACGGTCGACAGGGGGGACGAAGCCTTCTGCCATGTGGGCTTTGTGCCTGATTTTGTGCGGGAGCTCGGGTTTTCTCCCGACAGGATTGCCGTTCTTTGCGGCCCTCCCGTTATGATTAAGTTTACGCTCTCGGCACTTCTTGATATGGGCTTTGAAAAAAACAAGGTCTACACCACAATGGAGCTTAGAATGAAGTGCGGTATCGGAAAGTGCGGAAGGTGCAACATCGGCTCGAAATTCGTGTGCAAGGACGGCCCCGTTTTCAGAATGGACGAGCTTTCCGAGCTTCCCGACGAATACTGAATACAAATTACTTTTGTGCCGATTTTGCGGCGGAATGGAGATTATCATATGGAAAATACCGTGGATGTTTATTTGTTCGGAAAAAAATATTCCGTTCCCGAAAGCCTCACGATTATGAGGGCTATGGAATATGTGGGATACCGCCTGGTGCGTGGCTGTGGCTGTCGAAACGGCTTCTGCGGCGCTTGCGCTACGGTGTATCGCATAAAGGGGGACAGGGGGCTTAAGACCTGTCTTGCCTGCCAGACAAAGGTGGAAAACAATATGTATGTGGCAACGCTTCCGTTTTTTCCCCTTGTGAAGGAGGCTTACGACATCGAAAAGCTCAAGCCCACCGACAGCGTGATGATGCAGCTCTACCCCGAAATTTACGCCTGTGTGGGCTGTAACGCCTGCACGAAGGCTTGCACCCAGGGGCTTAATGTTATGCAGTACATCGCATACGCTCAGCGTGGGGATTTCAAGGCGTGTGCGGAGGCGTCCTTTGACTGCGTTATGTGCGGCGTCTGCTCCGCAAGATGCCCTGCCGGGATTTCGCACCCACAGGTGGCGATGCTTGCAAGAAGGCTTAACGGAAAGTACCTTGCGCCTCCCTCAAAGCACCTTGAAAACAGGGTTCGGGAGATTGAGGACGGCACTTTTCGGGAGCTTTTGGAGGCTCTTACCGACAAGCCCATAGAGGAGCTTAAAGAGCTTTACAACAACCGTGAAATTGAGGAGTAGGAGGCGAAATCGTGTATTCAGAAGAATTTAAAAAGTCTTTGGAGGCGGTGGAGGAAAACAGAAGTGAAAATCTTTCCTTCGAGCCTGAAAGAATGACCGCGAAGCAAAAGGAGAAGCTTCTTTCAGCGTTTCATCCCGACTACAAAAAAAGCGAGTTTTCAAGGCTTTCGGTGGGGAAAAACAAGGGCGATTTTGTGCCGAGGGAGCTTGCAAAGCTTCTTGAGGGCAAGGGCAGAGTTTCGGAAAATGACATAATTTCAGAAAAACCTGACTATGATACAGATGTGCTGATTATCGGCGGAGGCGGCGCAGGTGCGGCGGCGGCTATCGAGGCAAACCGTAGGGGCGCAGAGTGCATGATCGTCACAAAGCTGAGAATCGGGGACGCCAACACCATGATGGCGGAGGGCGGAATTCAGGCGGCGGACAAGGAAAACGATTCGCCTGCCATACACTTTCTGGACGCCTTCGGGGGCGGTCACTTCGCCGCAAAGCGTGAGCTTTTGTCGAGGCTTGTGTGCGATGCGCCAAAGTCTATAAAGTGGCTCGAGGCTTTGGGTGTGGAGTTCGACAAGGAGCCTGACGGCACCCTCATTACAACCCACGGCGGAGGCACATCCCGAAAAAGAATGCACGCCGCAAAGGACTACTCGGGGGCTGAAATCATGAGAACCCTTCGGGACGAGGTGTTCAACAAAAACATATTCGTGCTCGACTTTACAGCCGCTATTGAGCTACTGTCGGACAACGAGGGCAGAATATCGGGTGCGGTGCTTATGAACATGGAAACGGGCGAGCTTTCAGTTGCCCGTGCAAAAGCGGTGGTTCTTGCAACGGGCGGCGCAGGAAGGCTTCATCAACGCCACGGATCTGGCGGATTACCTGACGCGAAAGGGAATGCCGTTCCGGGCGGCTTACAAGCTGACAGGCTCTCTGGTGGCGGAGTGCATCCGCACCGGGCAGGTGCTGGAAACCGTGCCGCTGGAGCGGTATCGGGAACTGAGCGACCTGTTTGAACAGGACGTTTACGAGGCCATTGACCTGAAAACCTGCGTAGAGAAGCGAATCAGCGAGGGCGGCACAGGCAAAGCCTCTGTGCAGGCGCAGATCCAATACATTCGTTCTATTGTGTAAGATGGGAGAAAATTGATATGAAAAAAATGAAAGTGATGGCTCTGGTGCTGGCCGCTGCGCTGGCCTGCATGAGCCTGACCGCCTGCGGCGGCAGCAAAGACAGCGGCGACGGCACGTCCACCTCCGGCAACGAAGAGGGCAAGGGCCTGACGGTAGCTACCAGCCCGGATTTCCCGCCCTTTGAATCTCTGGAAAACAATGAGATCGTAGGCATTGAAGTGGATATCATGAATCTGATTTCCGAGGATCTGGGGATGCCAGTCAAGTATGAGCAGATGGACTTTGATTCCGTGATCCCCGGCGTTCAGACCGGCAAGTTTGATGTGGGCATGAGCGGCATCACCGTGACGGAGGACCGGCAGAAGAACTGCGACTTCACGGATCCTTACTTCCTGGCCTCTCAGGCCATTGTGGTTACGGCAGACAGCCCCATTACCTGCAAAGCAGATCTGGAAGGCAAGAAGATCTCCGTCCAGACCGGCACGACCGCCGAGGAGTACTGCATGGATAATGGATATGAGGTGCTTTCCTTTACCGCCAACAATGACGCGGCCGCCGCGCTGACCACCGGCAAGGTGGATGCCTGGGTCGTGGACAATGAAGTGGCCGTGGCGCTGGCCGCCCAGCAGGGTCTGACGGTGCTGGACGAGGCCATGACCTCCGAGCCGTATGCCTTTGCTTTCGCAAAGGGCAGCGATGAACTGGTCAGCAGCTTCAACGCTTCTCTGAAAAAGCTGATGGATGACGGCAGCATTCAGGAGATTTTTGATAAGTACGGTGTGCTGTACGTTGCGCCGGAAGCCTGATAAAAGCCCGATATGGAACAGGGGAGAGCAATCTCCCCCGTTCCACTGTTCTATGGAAACTGTGTTCGCTTTGCCTGCGGACGAAAGGGGAAATGACCTATTCTGACATTCTTCCACACATGGGGCCAGCAGCTCTACAGTACCTTTATTGAACAGCAGCGGTATCTCATGCTGCTGGACGGTTTTAAGAATACCCTCATCATCACTTTCGGTGCGCTGCTGATCGGCATCGTGCTGGGTACCACCGTGGCGGTCATCAAATTTCTGGCGGCGGAGAAAGCCGCCCTGCGTCCGCTGGCATGGCTGTGCAATCTCTATGTAACGGTGGTTCGTGGAATCCCTGTGGTTGTGCTGCTGCTGATCTTCTATTTTGTTATTCTCCGCTCAGCGGACGGCATCGTTACCGGCATTGTGGCCTTTGGTATCAATTCCGGCGCCTACATGGCGGAGATCGTTCGCAGCGGAATTGCCGCCGTAGACTGGGGACAGACGGAAGCGGCCCGAAGCCTTGGCTTTAACCGAATGGAGGCCATGCGCTTTGTGGTGCTGCCGCAGGCTATCAAAAATATCCTCCCCGCCATCGGCAATGAGATGATCGCCTTGCTGAAAGAAACCGCAGTGGCAGGCTATGTGGCCGTGCAGGATCTGACTCGCGCCGCAAACCTGATCCGAAACAATACGTATGACGCGGTGAACCCGCTGCTGGTCACTGCCCTTGTCTATCTGACACTGGTGGTGCTGATGACAGCGCTGCTGCAAAAATTTGAGCAGCGCCTGCGCCGCAGCGACAAGCGCTGAAAGGAGAACAACTATGAAAATTGGCGAACTGAAAGGCAGAGATTTCCTGAAGCTGCTGGACTTTACCAATGAGGAAGTTCAGGGTCTTGTAGATCTTGCAGCGGAACTGAAGGCCCAGAAAAAGGCGGGGATTCCGCATGAGGTCTGCAAGGGCAAGCATATTGCCCTGATTTTTGAAAAAACAAGCACAAGAACACGCTGTTCCTTTGAAGTGGCAGCTCATGATCTTGGCATGGGAACCACCTATCTGGATCCGAAGGGATCTCAGATCGGCAAAAAAGAGAGCATCGCAGATACCGCAAAAGTTCTGGGAAGCATGTACGAAGGTATCGAGTACCGTGGATTTGGTCAGGAGATTGTAGAAGACCTTGCAAAATATGCAGGAGTTCCGGTATGGAACGGTCTGACAAACGAATATCATCCGACACAGATGCTGGCTGACATGCTGACGATTCAGGAGCATCTGGGCGAACTGAAGGGCAAGAAGCTGACGTATATGGGCGATGCCCGTTATAATATGGGAAATTCGCTGATGGTAGTCTGTGCAAAGCTTGGCATGCATTTTACGGCATGCACCACGAAGAGCTACTTCCCGGATGAGGCACTGGTGGCACAGTGCAGGGAAATTGCGGCAAAGAGCGGCGGAACGATCACCCTTACCGAGGATGTTACCGAGGGAACAAAGGGCGCCGATGTCATCTATACGGATGTGTGGGTATCCATGGGTGAGCCTTATACCGTATGGGATGAGCGGATCCGTTCCTTAAGTCCTTATCAGGTCAACCGTGCCGTGATGGAAAATGCCGGAACACAGGCAATCTTTATGCACTGCCTGCCTGCGTTCCATGATCTGAAGACCACAACCGGCAAGGAAGTCGGCGAGAAGTTCGGCTTGACGGAAATGGAAGTTACGGACGAAGTGTTTGAATCGGCTCAGTCGGTAGTCTTTGACGAGGCAGAGAACCGTATGCATACCATCAAGGCGATTATGGCAGCTACGTTATAACAGGGAGCAGATATGAAATTTACGATTGATAAACGCGAAGAGATTGATTCTACCAATCTTGAAGTTATCCGTCGGGCAAAGACCGGTGCACCGGAAGGGACACTGGTTCAGGCAGAACGTCAGATAAGCGGCAGGGGA
>ERZ827440.1175-NODE-1175-length-30505-cov-4.818456_pt1 | contig 30505 bp, 31 predicted proteins | sample MGYA00519774_ERZ827440 | MGnify/ENA primary metagenome ERZ827440 (study PRJEB31778, sample SAMEA3449302) | human gut metagenome | biome: human gut; feature: human-associated habitat; material: faeces | place: United Kingdom | collected 2010/2012 ... | reverse complement strand
ATCAGGAGTTCCTGATGAACGAGGCCCGTTACAGCCGTCTGACCCGCGAGTTCCCGGAGCGCGCCACTGTCCTGTTCGCGAAGAACGAAGAGAACGCCAAGGAGCGCTACGAGCACCTGCTCAAGCTCATCGACCTGTACGACAAATAATCCATCGCACCATCGCCCCGATACCCCGCGGTATCGGGGCGATTTTTCCCCCATACAATTGCCGTGAAAGGAGATTTCTATGAAACGACGCATGCTCGCGTTCCTGCTTCTTCTGCTCTTTGCGCTCACGGCCTCCGCCGAAGCCGTCAGCCTCTATGTCGACACCGATCTCATCCAGACCGACGTCCCGCCCACGATCGTCGATGGCCGGACGCTCGTCCCCATGCGCGCCATCTTCGAGGCGCTCGGCGCGGAGGTCGACTGGGACGGCGAGACACGGACCGCCACCGGTACGCTGGGCGACCATACGGTCGTCATTCAGGTCGGTGAGACTGAAGCCCTGGTCGACGGCGAGACACGCACACTCGACGTTCCGGCCCAGATCATCCAGAACCGCACGATGGTTCCCGCCCGCTTCATCTCCGAAGCGTTTGGCTGCTCTGTCACGTGGGACGGCACCTCGCAGACCGCCGCCGTCGCCAACCGGCTCAACGGCGAACACATCTACATCACGCCGACCGGTAAGCGGTATCATTTTGACGGCCACTGCAATGGCGGCACCTATATTGAAACCACGCTGGCCGACGCGATGGGCCGCGGCCTTACCGCATGTCAAAAATGTGCAAAATGAATTCCATGCAAAAAATGCTCCAGATCACAATGATCTGGAGCATTTTTGCACATAATACGTCTGAGGTGATTTCAAAATGTCAGACAAACTGCCGCCGATCCCCATTCCGTATCCGGACAAGCCCGGCTTTTCCTACGATCCCACACCGATGACCCACGCTTTTCCCGGTCAGCCGGAGGACTGCTTCGATCTGGTCAACCAGTATGGCACCTATAACATCCAGCGCACCGCAGACACGGAGAACTTCTTCCCTGCCATCGCGCAGGGCCTGCCCAAGGACGCGCACATTCCAAATCGGCCTGAAACCGAATCAAAAAAACAGCACCTCGATTGAGGTGCTGTTCGTTATTTATTCCCAAGTCTCCCAAATTTCCGGGCAATAGCCCACGGTCGCCTGTTTTCCGTTGCGGACGACGGGGGTCTTCATCAGCTTCGGCTGTTCGAAGACCTTGTCCTCTTTGGCCCGCTTGTCGTCCATATAGCGCATCAGGTCGATCTCCGGGTCCTTGACGGTCCAGTCGATCAGGTTGTCAATCCCGCCGACGGCGCGCAGTACGCTGTCAAACTCGCCGCCCGACATGCCATATTTCACAAGGTCGATCGACTGAAACTTGATCCGTCGCTCCTTGAACCAGCGCTCGGCCTTTTTCGTGTCAAAGCACTTCGATCTCCCGAAAATCTGAATATTCAAGCCTTATTCCTCCAGCATCCGTTCGGCCTCGGCCTCGTTATCGGCAGAAAACAAAAACGCCCCGCGCGCGTCATAGACCTCGACGTGTCCTCTCACATAGCACATTCTGATTTCCATTGCACAGCTCCCCTTCCGGTTGATCTGTGCATAGTATAGCACACGCTATGTCCTATAATTCGGACTTATTAGAGTGTATCCGAAAATTTGTGACCTGCGCCGCTCAGCTCCACCAGTTAAATTCCGTATCACCGGAGGTACCTGTGCCGCTCTCGCCCGTTCCGGCTGTCTGTCCGGCCCACTGCGCCGTGAGCGTCATGTCCTGCGTCACACTGTCGCCCTCGCGCAGCTCCGTGCCGTCGGCCTTATACCAGCCGAGGAAGGTATCCGTGTCGCACGACGCCTTGAAATACGGCGTGAAGGCGCTGCCGCTCTCATAGAACGCAATGTCGACCTCGACCTTGCCCTGCTTCGTCGCAAACTTCACATAGTGATAGCTTGGTGAGCTGCTCCCGCTGTAATCGCCGTAGAGGAACAGCTTGATCTCCAGAATACGCCGCGCGATCAGGCCGTCGTGGATCGCCGTGCCGGACTTGTCCGTCACGTGGCACCAGATGCCCATGGCCGAGGCCAGCTCGTTGTGCGTGTATTGTCCGCTCGCCAGATAGCTGGCCAGCCGTGTCCCGTTCATCCATGTTGAGCCGATGTTGTATGTAAGCGAAATGAGCGCGTCATACTGCGTATCGTTCAGCGTCAGGTTGTTTTTCGTGAGGAAGGCGTCCAGCTTCGTTTCAAATTCCTGCAATTTCTTCCGCAGCAGCCGGTCGGCCTGCTCCTGCGTGATGCCGTTCGGGTACTCGTTCGCCTCGCAGCGCGAGCCGTAGCCGATGGAATACTGCGAATAATCCCAGTAGGCCGTCGCGCGGAAGCCCTCGCGCGCCTTGATGAAGGCCACGCCATTTTCCGTCGTGCGCAGCATGATGGGCGTGTTGTCGTCAAGATCCGTGTCGCCGCTGTCCGGCGTCGCCGGCGCGAGATAGTTCGTGATGCGCGCCGTGATCGCCGCAAGCTCTGCCCGCGTCAGCGACTTCGACGGCAAAAACGTCCCGTCCTTGTATCCGTCCACAATGCCGGCCGCCGCCAGCGCAAGCACATTGTCATCGTCTGTATCCGTGAATGAGACCTCCACCGTCTCAGGCCGTGTCAGGCCCATCGCCTTCGCCGCGATCTGCGCGACGAGCGCGCGGCTGATCGGCACGTCGAGATCGGTGATCTCCTTGAACCGCGTCACAAAGCCCTGTTCGATCGCAAAGTCAAGATACCCGCGCGCCCAGTGGGACGCGGCACGCTCCGGCTCTGGATAGCCCGCCGCGAGCAGGATCATCTTCAGCGCCTGCCCGGTCGTCACGGTGTTCTTCGGGCGGAACGTCCCGTCCGGGAAGCCGTCGATCGTTCCGGCCTCCACCAGCTGCATCACGACGGAATAATACCAGTCCGTCGCCGCCACGTCGGAAAACCGCTGCGCCTCCGTCGTCCCGTCCGTCTGCTCGGTCTGTTCGACCTGTTCTGAGGTCTCAGGCGGCAGCTCCACAAACGGGTCATAGTTGTCGTCCCAGTTCGTTGCCGCCGCACTCCCCGCCAGCATGCAGACCAGCAATCCGGCAGCCAGCGCACGCATCATTCGTTTTGTCATAGGCTTCACCCTTCCAAAAAGGTTACAAATCGTTTCATATTATATCAAAAAGACGCCGAAATTGCAACTCCCCAAAACGTACCTCCTGTTTTGCCAAGCTGCGGCGCGAATTTTGTCGAAAGCTCTTGCTTGACCAGAGCGCCAAAAGCGGCTATACTTATGTTTGCGCCGCGGGAGAACGTGCAAATATCCCACAGCACGGAGAGAGAAAATACTGCAAGGTATCCATTCCGGAGCCCTTGCAGTTTTTCTTTCTATATGCTTGCATTTTCCGCGCTTTTCCACTATAATGTGGTAGAGTTTTTTCAAGGAGCGCGAATCACCATGCAAATCACTGTCAGAGCCTATCAGCCGTCCGACCTGCCTGATATGATCCGAATCTGGAACGAGGTCGTCGAGGATGGAATTGCTTTCCCGCAGGAGCATTTTCTGGACGAGCAGACCGGCGCAGAATTTTTTGCAAAGCAGACCTATTCCGCCGTCGCCGAGGTGGACGGCAAGGTGCTCGGCCTTTACATTCTGCATCCCAACAACGAGGGCCGCTGCGGCCATATCTGCAACGCGAGCTATGCCGTCGAGCGCACGGCACGCGGACTGCACCTCGGTGAGGCGCTCGTCTCCGACTGTCTCGCGCAGGGCAAGGCGCACGGCTTTGGCATCCTGCAATTCAACGCCGTCGTCGCCACGAACGTCCACGCGCGGCATCTCTATGAACGGCTCGGCTTCACCCAGCTCGGCACGATCCCCAAGGGCTTCCGCATGAAGGACCGGCATTTCGAGGATATCTGCCCCTATTATCACGAGCTATAAGCTATAAACGAACGCCCTCTCCAGATTACTGGAGAGGGCGTTTTGTGATCCATTATCCATTCGGCTGATTGACTACGCCAGCGAAGAGCGGCGCGCCGTCGATCCCGGTGAGCACGAACAGGAACGGCCGGTCAAGCGTGAAATCCACCGTCTCCGGCTCCTCGACCAGCGCCATCCCCTCCACACCAAGCACCGTGTACGCCGCAGCCTCACAGCCGTCCTCATCGATCTTCACGCGCGCGGCATGCTCCGCCTTCGAGAGGACAAGGCTCTCATCCAGCCCCAGCGGCGTGAAATCCGCCGTCTCGGCGTCGAGCACATCCGTGATGCCAAGCGTCTTCAGGGCATCCTTCAGGTCGAGATCGGAGGCCACGTCAAACTTCGGCAGGCTCAGCGCAATCTTCGCATACTGCGTCTGCGACCAGCCGCCGTTCGCCACAAGAAAACTCAGCGCCTCGTCGGACTGGAGCAGATCCTCCGGCGTTTTCCCGTCGTCCGGCCGCAGCAGCCACATCGTCCCGCTGCCGTCCATCGAAAGACCGATCGCCGAGAAGCCGTCGCCGTAGTAGACGTCCCCGTTCTCGCTGCTGTGCATAAATTCACAGGTCACGTCGCCGCGCACCGCATGGAACGTGTCCTCCGTCGTGGCCGACGGGTCAAATTTATCCGCCCAACTCGCGCGGTAGTAGATCGTCGAGGCCAGCGCCAGCACGGTCTGCGGATCGAAGCTCAGTCCCGCCGCCTGCTCCGTCAGCAGGTCGCCGGTATTTTTGTTGATCCAGCTGCGCAGCGCCTCGTTGTATGCCTCCGAACCCATGTCGCCGGAATAGGACGACGCGAAATAGTCCGTCGCAAGGCGATCCATCGTCGCCTGATCATATTCCGCTCCATTCCGCAGCCAGAGCGAGTTGGCCAGCAGGCTCGTCACGCGCCCATCGTCCCAGCTGTTTTCGAACCAGAGGGCCTTGGCCCGCGCGCGGAGCGCCTCGATGTCGTCCTCGCCGAGCGCGTTCAGGATCTGTGTCCGGCTCTCGCCGTCGATACACTCGGCCAGCATCGCGAGCGCCATATAGACATTCAGCGGCGAGCAGATGCGGTTTTCTCCATTGCTTCCCGCGAGGAGCGCGGACATCATCGGCAAAAACCGCTCCGAAAGGCCATCCATCGTGGCGTCCATGTTCTCCGTTCGGGCCTCATAGTCCGCGTACCACGCCTCATTGGCCGCGGTCCACGCCTCGCTGTCCCACTCGTCGTTCTCATCAAAATAATCCATGTCCTGCGGGAACTGCGCCATCTCCGGGATGACCGGCGCGGCCAGCTCTGTCGCCAGAAGGGTGCTCGGCTCCTCGTCCGGGAGGGTCACGTTGCCGCCCGGTGTCTGCGCCGCGCAGCCCACCATGGTCACTGCCGTCGCCACGGCCAATCCAAATGCAAGAATCTTTTTCATGTTCCATGTCTCCTTTTGTCTGGTCTGCCCTTATAGACGAAACGTTTTCGAAAAGGTTGCGGGGCGCTTCGAAAAAACTTCGGCTCTTTTGCGGATTTTGCTGTTGACATTTGTAGACTGTCGTGTTATGCTCTGGTTACAAACGTAAACAGGAGGGATGCCTTATGCCACGGAACATTGATCTGACCGAGGCGGAATGGACGCTGATGGAGCAGCTCTGGGCCGCGCCGGGCCAGACGGGCCGCACCCTGACCGACGCGCTGCACGCCAAGACCAGCTGGGCACGCAGCACCACGCTTACGCTCCTGCGCCGCCTGACGGAAAAGGGCGCCGTCCGCACAGAGGTGCGGGACGGCATGCACGTCTACTTCCCCGCCGTCTCGCGTGAGGACGCCGCCGCGCGGCAGACGCGCGACTTGCTTGGCCGTGTCTACCACGGGAGCCTCAGCCTGCTCGTCAGCGCCATGACTCGCGAAGAGACCCTGTCAAAAGCCGAAATCGACGAACTGTACGCGATCTTGGACGAAATGGAGGCGAAACAAGGCGATGCTTGAGTGGTTTGTTTCCTCGGCGATCTTACTGGCCGTCCTGATCGCGCTGCACTATCTGCTGCGCGGCAAGGTCAGCCCGAAGCTGCAATACGCCCTCTGGGCGCTGGCCCTCGTCCGCTTGCTGCTGCCGTTTTCCGTGGGGCAGAGCTATGCGAGTGTGGAAAACCTCGTCCCCGAGACGCAGCATTACGTCCTCTACACCGCGCCGCGCACAGCCCCGGCCCCCGAAGCCTCCGCGCCGTCTCAGCCGCAGCAAGCCGCGCAGCCGCCCGTGCAGGTGCTCCCCGCACGCGAAGCTGCCGAGACGCAGAAGGCCGTCCGCGGCGGCAGCGTTCTGGATCCGAAAACCGTCCTGACCGTCGTCTGGGCCGTCGGCGCGGCGGGCGTGCTGCTCTGGTTTTTCGGGTGCAATCTCGCCTTTGGCCGCGCACTGCGGAAGGACGCGGCGCTGCTCATCCCGGCCTCGCCGGGCTGCCCCGCCATCTACGTCTCCCCGGCCATCGCCTCGCCGTGCCTGTTCGGCTTCCTGCGCCCGGCCATCTATCTGACGCCGGACAGCGCGGCGGATGACGCCCTCCGGCGGCACTGCATCGCGCACGAGCAGACGCACTACCGCCACGGCGACCATCTCTGGGCGCTGCTGCGTGGGGTCTGCCTCGCGCTGCACTGGTTCGACCCGCTGGCCTGGTGGAGCGCACACCTTGCGCGAACCGACGCGGAGCTCTGCTGCGACGAGGACGCGATCCGCCTGCTCGGCGAAGGTGAGCGCGCCGACTATGGCCGGACGCTCATCCGCATGACCTGCCGCACGCGCGTCGACCCTCTCTCCGCCGCGACGACGATGTCGGGCCGCGGAAGCCAGCTGAAAGAGCGCGTCCGCGCCATCGCGAGACATCCGAAGACCGCCGTGCCCGTGCTCATCGCTGTGCTGCTGATCGCGGCGATCGCCGCCGGCTGCACGATGACCGGCGCAAAGCAGAAAGACACAACGCCAGACACGACCGTGACCGCCGAAGCGGGAACCACATCCAACACCGCATCCGCCCGCCGCGACGCCATCCTTGCCAAGCTGGACCGCACCGCCGGGAACGAAAATCTGACCGATCAGGCCGCAAACGGATTTATGGATTACCTGTTGGCGCACTACGACAGCATGGCCCCTTACGACTTTTTTACGGATCACAGTTTCTGGGAGCTGGCCACTTCGGAGCAGCAAGATCTTACCCTCACCATCTATGACGATGACCGGAACACCCTAGACGTCATCTCCTACAACGCCCAATATAACGTTGCCAACGATGCAGCCTACCGCTGCTCGATCGCCAGCTCTTCCAGTCATGCCGATTCCGCCGTCTTGGACTATACCTACTCCACCTATGTCCTACCGGGCGCACAGTTCGCACAATATCTGACCGAGCACGGAAAGGAATGGCAGAATTCTGACATCTGGGACTATGACACGGTCTGGAGTCTCCGCAAACTGGACAGCCAAATTCTCCTGCATATCTCGAATCTCCCGGACGGCTCCACCGAGACGTTCTCCCTGGACTGCGATACGCTTATCGTGACGTATGAGCCGATCGACCTCGACAAACGGAAGACCGCCATTGAGGCGAAGCTGAACGCAGCCCTCGCGTCGGACATCGTGCGCGACGATACCTACTGGTTCCCACTGCGTGAGCTGGACGAGACGAGGCAGCAAGCCGTCCTCACGGCCTATACCGTCTGGCTCGTCGACAATTTCGACGCGCTGCTGGAAAACGGCGCGCTGGAGGACGACATCCGCTGGGAGCTTCTCGCGACGGCCTCCGGCGAAGGAAATCTCGTCCTCCGGAGCGACGAAACGCGCACGCCCTATTTCTACTGCAGCCTCTACTACGACGCCGAAACGGGCCACGTCGACGATTTCGCCCCCCGCCTGATGTCTGCGCTGAAAGAAAGCAATGTGCAGAATCCCGAGCTGGCTCAGACCGCACAGGTGACGTTTGCCGCCTACTTCCGCGGTCACTATGACGAGCTGGCGCCGCTCGGCATCTTCCGCTATGGCGCGCGCTGGACGATCCGCCTGACCGACGGCGACCTGTTTCTGGACGCCGAGACGCTGACCGGCGGCACAGAGCAGTTCATCTTCACGCCGGACACCGGCCTTGTCCACCGCAGCGGCGAAGCGGCAGACGCGCCCGGCGCGTACGAGTCCGTCTGGGTCGACTTCGCGGTGAACTGGCGGCTCGACTATCTGCCCGTCTTCTCCGACGCGCTGTATCCCGAGAACAACGGCGTCCCGGACGCTGCCTCGGAATATCTGATGTGGCTCTACGCCACAAACATGGACGAACTGAAGGCGCAGGGCTATATGGACGCCGACTGGGTGGAGACCACGATCCAGGCGCACTTCCCCATCCGCCGCCTCTCGATGGACGATCTGCCGAAGACGTGGGAGTTCCGCAATGGCCGCTACGAACCGGTCGCGACCGGCGTGAATCCGAAGCCCCTTGTCCGGCTCGATTCGCTCGAGGCCGATGTCTCGGACGAGCGCACCGTCTACACCGCGAAATACACCTTCTTCTCCGCCGGACACGAGATCGCCGATGAGGCGGAATGGCAGCAGCTCCGGAGCAACATCCTCGCGGGCGACCTCTCCGGACTCTGGGAGGATCATGTCGATACCTTTGAGTTCTACTTTGAGAGCGGCCAGCCCATCTTCCTCTCGCACAGCGAGCTGATGATCTGCCCGTCCTACAATCAATCCATGCCGCTGCAGGCCGGGGAATTCACGCTGCCGCGTGCGCTTCGCTTCGGCATGAGCTATGACGAGGCGCTGCGGCTCTGCGGCAGCCATGCCGAAAATGAGGACAGCGGCGATGGCTGGAAGAGTTTCCAGTGCGAGGGCTATCGTTACGTCTTCTACGACGATGCGCTCTCCTGCGTCTACATCCGCAGCGTCGACGACGGCGGCAACATGGATCCCACCACGCCCATCTTCCGCGAGATCCATCTTGGCGAGAGCATCGAGTCCGTCTTCGACAAATTCCCCTGTACCGACCGGGAGCTAAAGCAGTGGGAGCTCCAGACCGTCTATGACGACGGCGAGGGGCACACCGCCGACCTGCAATTTGTGGCGAACAGCTTCTATGCGCTGCGCTTCTGCACGCCGGAGGGCTATACGGCCATGCTCACCTTCGCCCGTGCGGACAACACCGTCAAGTCTATCGATCTTTACGCACCCGGCATGTAAGAAAGGCAGCACCGCACAATTACGTCGGCGCGCTTCGGTGGATCTTTTCCGCCAATTCATCGGTTTGAAAAATTTGAAATCCACAAAGGATATCTGCATTTTCCAAACCTCGCCTTGACGAAAAATCTCTCGCCGAATCTGCTTGTCGAATTGTGCGTTGCTGCCTTAAATTTTCCAAACTTTGCAACGAACTCCCTCCAAATTCGTCTACATTTGTGAGACTATATTTGGAGGGAGTTTATTATGAAACGAATTTTTGCTTTGCTGCTTGCGCTGCTCCTGCTCGCGGCCCTGACCGGCTGCTGGCCGCTGGAAGAGCAATACACGGAGAAACCAGTCATCTATCTCTACCCGGAGGCGGAAACGGACGTCACCGTCCGGCTCGACTATGTGGGCGCCCTGACCTGCACCTACCCCGCCTACGACGGCGCGTGGCGCGTTGCCGCCGCGCCGGACGGCACGCTGACCGATGAACGCGGCCAGACCTACCGCTATCTCTACTGGGAGGGCACAGACAACGTCCAGTACGATTTCTCCGAGGGCTTCTGTGTCCCCGGCGAGGAGACCGCCGCGTTCCTGGAGGATGCGCTCGCGCAGCTCGGCCTGACCCGCGCGGAGGCCAACGAGTTCATCATCTATTGGCTCCCGCAGATGGAACAAAACGCCTATAACCTCATCTCGTTCCAGTCTGATGCCTACACCGATGCGGCAAAGCTCACCATCACGCCGCAGCCCGACACGCTGCTGCGCGTCTTCATGGCATGGAAGCCGCTGACGAGCGCCGTCGAGATCAGCCCGCAGACGCTCACCGCGCCGGAGCGCACCGGCTTCACGGCCGTCGAATGGGGCGGCGCAAAAGTCCAATAAGCAAAAGACGCCCGGAGAAGGAACTTCTCCGGGCACGTTTTATGGGTTCAATTCCCATTCCTTGATTTCCTTCGCCAGCTCGTAGAGGCGGACATAGCTGTCATAGCGCGTCTGCTCAATTTCACCGCTTTCCAGCGCCGCGCGCACCGCGCAGTTCGGCTCCTTCCGGTGTGCGCAGTCCGGGAACTGACAGCGCCCAATGTACGGTGCGAACTCCGGGAACACATCTTGCAGTTCTTCCTTCCGCACAAGATCCATCCGCTCCGTGTCAAACGACGAGAAGCCCGGCGTATCGCCGATGTACGTCCCGCCGCCGAGCGCGTACAGCTCGATGTGGCGCGTCGTGTGCCGTCCGCGGCCCAGCTTCTCCGACACATCGGCCACCGGCACGGCCAGCCCCGGTGCGAGCCGGTTCAGGATGCTGGACTTGCCGACGCCGGAGTTTCCCGTGAACACGGCCAACTTCCCGGAGATGGCCTCGCGCAGAGCGTCAATGCCCTCGCCCGTCTCCGCGCTCGTCACAAACACCGGATAGCCCGCGTGCCGATAGATATGAGCCAGCTTTTCACCGCTCGCCAGATCGTCCTTGTTCACGCAGACGATCGCGGGCACGTTCTGCTTTGCCGCGATGGCAAGCACCCGATCGATCAGGAACGGCTCCGTCACCGGGATCGCGCACGACGCCAGCACGACCAGCACGTCGATGTTCGCCACTGCCGGGCGGATGAACTCGTTCCGCCGCGGCAGGACTTGTTCCACAGTGCCCTTCGCGCCCTGCCGCGAGATCTCGACGAAATCGCCGACCAGCGGCGAGACCTTCTCGCGCCGCATCTTTCCGCGCGCGCGGCACTCCACCACACCGTCCGCCGTCTGTACATAGTAAAAGCCGCTGAGGGCCTTGATGATCCTGTCTCCCATGCTCAGCCCACCGTCGTAAAGTCCACAAGCTGCGAATCATAGAGCGACCCGTCAAGATAGATGTCCACGTTCTGCTCGCCGGAGCCCGACACCTGGATCGGGATCTGTACGCCGCCGGCCTCGACCTCGAACGGCTCCATCTGCTGGATGCCCGCGACATAGACCGTCACGGTATGCGTCCGTCCGTCGGACGGCATTGTCACATAGATCACCTTGTCCACCGTATCGTTCGACGGCCCGACCACGACCTCGATCATCGGCGAATTGACGCTCTCGGTCGCGTCGCCGAGCGTGTTCGTGATCTTACAGAAATAGTAGAACGTGCCCGTCCGGCTCGTGTCCACGATGCAGCTGTCGTTGTCCTCCGCGCTGCGCGAGACGAGGCTCGCGCCGTCGACGCTCCCGTTCTCCGACACGTACCACGCATAGCTCAGCGTGCCGTTGTCGCTCGTCTCGGCCTCGACGCGCAGCGTCAGCTCCTCGTTCAGCCCGACCTCGGCATCCTGTGAGACGCTCCGCACGAACGGTGTCCGCGCCTGCTCCGGGCCTTTGGAGGCCTGCAGATTGATGACCGTCCCGGCCTTGACCTGCTCGCCCGCGTCCACGCTCTGATACGTGACCGTGTCCTTTGGGAGGTCGCTCTCCACATAGCGAACCTGCCCCGGCTCGAGGCCCGCGTCCTTGATATCCGCGATGGCCTCGTCCACCGTCTCGCCCTGCAGCGCCGGGACCTTCACGAGCTCCACGCCCGCGCCTGCGCACACCGTCAACGTCACGGTCTGCCCGGCGGTCAGCGTCTCGCCCGCGGCGGGATCGGTCGCCATGACGTAGCCATCGGTGAACGTCGTGCTGGTCTCATATTCGATGTTGACCGTGACCTGCACGCTCAGCGCGTTCAAAGCCGTCTGTGCGGCCTGCACGGTCTGATTGACGAGCGGCGGCATCGTGTCGCTGCTCACGCCGGAGGAGACCGTCAGCAAAATCGTCGTCCCGACCTTGACCGTCCGCTCCGCATCCGGCGTCTGGCTGATGACGCGCCCATATTCCACGCTATCGCTCGTCCGCCAGTCGCCGACCTCGATTTTGAAGTTTGGATACTGGCTCGCATCGATGTCCTCATAATAGGCCCCCACAAAATTGGGCACCACATCCTCCTTCGTCGTCGCGAAGAGGTCAGAAAGGTAAGAATACAGGAAATACCCGATCCCGCAGAGCGCCAGCGCGATGCAGACAATGCCTGCGATGACCGCGATGCGGCTGCCGCGCTTTTCCGGCGCGTCGGCCTTGGGCGCGTTCTGCGCCTTCGGCGCTTCGCGCTCCTGCTTTTTGCCCGCGATGGCCTTTTTCGCGCGGTTTTTCGCCGCGCTCACGCCGAGGCTCTTCGGCAGATAGTCCGGGTCGTGGAGCAGCCGCTCCATGTCAATCCCGCCCTGCCGGTGCGTAAAATCGAACGTCGTGTTCGGGTCCTTGCGGAACTCCTCGAGATCCGCCAGCATCTCCGTCGCGCTCTTATAGCGTTTATTGAGATCCGCCGTCATCGCGTGCATCGTGATCTGCTCGAGTCCAAGCGGGATATTCGGGTTCAGCTCCCGTGGGAGCACCGGCGTCGCGTTGATGTGCTGGATCGCGACCGAGACCGGCGTGTCCCCGTCGAACGGCGGCCGCCCGGTCAGCATCTCATACATCACGACGCCGAGCGAATAGAGGTCGCTCCGCGCATCGACGTGCGCGCCCTTCGCCTGCTCCGGCGAGATATAGTGGACGGAACCGAGCGCCTCGCGCGTCAGCGTGTTCTGCGCGGACGAGATGCGCGCAATGCCGAAATCAGCGACCTTCACGCTCCCGTCCTTCAGGATCATGATGTTGTGCGGCTTGATGTCGCGGTGGACGATCCCGCGCGAATGGGCGTGCTCAAGCGCCTTTGCGATCTGCGTCGCAAAATGGAGCGCCTCGCGCCAGTTCAGCTGGCCCTTCTGCTCCATATACTGCTTGAGCGTGATCCCGTCGATCAGCTCCATTACGATATAATCGAGGCCGTCGGAGTGCGCCACATCGTAGACGCTCACGATATTCGGGTGCGACAGCATCGCGACCGCCTGTGACTCAGCATAGAACCGCCGCCGGAACTCCTCATCCTGTGACAGCTCCTGCTTGAGCGCCTTGATGGCGACGAGGCGGTTGAGGCGGTTACACCGGGCCTTGTAGACCACGGCCATGCCGCCCGTGCCGATCACCTCGAGGATCTCGTATCGGTTATCTAAAAGCTTTCCTATGTATTGATCCATCGGATTCGCTCCTTCTTCCATTAACACTGTGCCAGAACGACCGTCACATTGTCCGGCGCGCCCCGATTTTTGGCGATATTCAGCAGCCGGCGGCAGCAGTCGCTCCGCCGCACCCCGTGCGCCACCTCAAACAGCATCTCCTGATCGGCCATCTCGTTTGAGAGGCCGTCGGAGCAGAGCAGCAGGCAGTCGTCCCTGCGCACCGTCAGGTGATAGAGGTCGCCCTCGACCTCCTCCTCCGTGCCGACGGCGCGGGTGATGACGTTCTTGCCGGGGTGGTTTTTCGCCTGTTCCTGCGTCAGCTCTCCGCGCTCCACCATAAACGCCACGATGGAATGATCCCGTGTAATGAGGTCGACGCCGTGGCTTGAAAAATGGTACGCGCGGCTGTCGCCGACGTTGATGATCGTAATGTTATCCTTGACGGCGTAGGCCGCGACGAGCGTTGTGCCCATGCCGCGGAATTCCTCGCTCAGGTGTGCCTGATCAAAGACGGCCTGATTCGCGAGCTGGAGCGCACCGGTCAGCATCGCGTCGATCGCCTCGCGGCGCATCCCCGTCTTCTGCACCCGACGCACCTCCTCGGTGAACACCTCCACCGCGAGGGAGCTTGCCACATTGCCGGACTTTGCGCCGCCCATCCCGTCGCACACGACGAGCAGCATCCGCTCGTGCCCAAAGTTGATGACCGCATAGGCGTCCTGATTCTGTTCCCGGATGTTGCCGGGGTCGGTGATGGCCCAGGTCTGCATCGGCTCAGTCTCCCTTCCGTTCAAATTTCCGCCGCAGCTGTCCGCACGAGGCGTCGATGTCGCTGCCGAGCGTCCGGCGCACCGTCGCGGTGACGCCGTGGCTCTCGAGGATCTTCTGGAACCGCTCGATCGCCGCGTGCGAACTGCATTTCAGCCCGCTTTCTTCCACATTGTTCAGCGGGATCATATTGACGTGTGCCTGCATCCCGTGCAGCTTCTTCGCCAGCAGCTCCGCCTGTTCCGGCGCGTCGCTCACGCCGTCGATCATCGTATACTCAAAAGACACGCGCCGTCCTGTCTTTTCAAAATACGCGCGGCACGCCGCCAGCAGCTGCTCGACCGGCCAGCGTTTGTTGACCGGCATGATCTTGTTTCGTGATTCGTTGTCCGGCGAGTGGAGCGACACCGAGAGCGTCAGCTGCAAATTCCGCTCGGCCAGCAGTTCGATCTTGTCCACCAGTCCGCAGGTCGACAGGCTGATGTGCCGCATCCCGATGTTCAGCCCCTCCGGGCTGTTCACCAGCTCCAGAAAGCGCATCACCGCGTCAAAATTGTCCAGCGGCTCGCCGATGCCCATCAGCACGATGTTTGAAATCGTAAGCCCAGAATCCAGCTGTGAAAACAGCACCTGGTCGAGCAGCTCTGCCGGCGTCAGCCGCCGGACAAGGCCGCCGAGCGTCGACGCGCAGAACTTACACCCCATTGGGCAGCCGACCTCAGACGAGATGCACACCGTGTTCCCGTGGTGATACTGCATCACGACCGATTCCACGCAGTTCCCGTCTCCCAGCTGCCAGAGATACTTGATTGTCCCGTCGAGCTTCGAGACCTGCTTGCGCGCCACGCGCGGGGCCGTGATGAAATACAGGCCGTCCAATTTTTCGCGCAGCGGCTTTGAAAGATTCGTCATCTCGTCGAAGCACGTCGCGCCGCGGTGCAGCCACGTGAAGACCTGCTTCGCGCGGAACTTTGGCTCGCCGAGCGCGACAAATGCCTCCTGCATCTCCGCCAGCGTCATGGATTTGAGGTCCTGTTTCATGCGTCTCTCCTCAGTCTGCAAATAAAGAAGCCGTCCGTGCCGTGCTTTTGCGGCAGCAGCGTCGCCATCGGCACGTTGCCGAACCCCGCGCCCTCCGGCGCATCAAAGCACTCCGGATGAAATTCCGGATGCGCCGCCAAAAAGGCGTTCACGATGTCCTCGTTTTCCCGTTTCAACACCGTACATGTGCTGTACAGCAGCACGCCGCCAAGGCGTACGTACCGGCTCACATTCTCCAAGATCGCGGCCTGCACGCGCGGCAGCCCCGCGAGCTGCGCCACATCCTTATACCGGATGTCCGGCTTTTTCCGGATGACGCCGAGGCCGGAGCACGGCACATCCGCGATCACCGCGTCAAACGCCTGCTCCCATTCCGGGCAGAACGCCGCCGCGTCCTGCGCCTTGGCCTCGATGATTGAAATGCCGAGGCGTTCCGCGCCCGCAGCGATCAGCGCGATCTTGTGCGCGTGCAGATCGCACGACGTGATGCTGCCACGATTCTCCATTGCGATCGCCGCGGCGAAGCTCTTGCCGCCCGGCGCGGCGCAGCAGTCCAGCACGCGCATCCCCGGCCGCACCCCAGCGGCCATCGCCGCCAGCCGCGCCGCCGTGTCCTGCACATAGACAAGTCCGCGCGCAAATGCGTCCAGCCCGCGCAGATCCCCAGTGCCCCTGACCAGATAACATCCGTCAAGCCACGGATGGCGCGACCATTCCACGCCCTTCTCGTCCAGCTCGCGCAGCAGCTCCGCTTCCGCGCCGCGCAGCGGGTTCCACTGCAAAACCGTCTCCGGCGCTTCGTTGTCCGCGCGCAAAAAAGCCTCTGTCTCTTCGCCGAGAGACTCCTGAAGCAGCGCGACCAGCGCCGCCGGATGGCTGTACTTTGTGGCGAGGTCGGGCGGCTCCGGCAGTGCATCCTTTGCGCGGGCCAGGCTCCGCAGCACGCCGTTTACCAAGCCCGCTGCACGCGCGTTGGCATATTTTTTTGTCTGCGTCACAGCCTCGTTGACCGCCGCCGCATCCGGCACTTTGTCCAGAAACACGATCTGATACGCGCCGAGCCGCAGAATGTCCAGCACCACCGGCTGTAAGTCTTTCAGTTTCCCGCGCACGAACCGGCTCAGATAAAAATCCAGAAGCCCCCGGTTCTGCTCCACGCCGTAGCACAGCCGCGCGGCCAGCGCGGCGGCCCGCCGGTCAAGCCCGTCGCGCCGCGCATATTCCTTCAAGGCCCCGTCAGAAAACGCGCCTTGCCTCCGGCAGGCGATCAAAACCGACAGTGCCGTCGTTCTTCCTCCCATGATACCCTCAGATCTCGATCGGATGGCCGCGGAAATAGTCAGCAGCCGCCATTCTTTTTCCGCCCTCGGCCTGCAATTCCCGCACAACGAGCACAGAGCCATCGCCGCATGCGACCTCCAAGCCCTGCTTTGTCACCGCAAGGAGTGTCCCCGGCGCTTTGTCCGTCGTCCGCCCCGTCTGCTCGACACGGAAGACCTTGAACGTCTTCCCACTGATTTCCATCGTCGCTACCGGCCACGGGATCAGCCCGCGCACCTGATCGATGACGTACCGCGCGCGCTGCGTCCAGTCGATGGGACTCATGCTCTTGGAAAGCATCGGCGCATACGTCGCCTTCGCATTGTCCTGCGGCGTGCGATTCGCCGTCCCGGCCTCAATGGCCCGCACGGTATCGCAGGCGAGATCGCCCGCGATGACGGCCAGCCGCGCCATCAGCTCGCTGCTCGTCTCCATCGGCTCAATGGGCGTTTTGCGAATTTCAATGACGTCGCCCTCATCCATCCCGGCGGTCAGATACATTGCGCTCACGCCGGTCTCGTCGCAGTGGTTCAGGATCGACCACTGCACCGGGCCTGCGCCGCGCAGCTCCGGCAGGATGCTTGCGTGCATATTGATGCAGCCGTATTTCGGAATGTCCAGCACCCGTTGCGGCAAAATCTTGCCATAGGCCACAACGACGATGAGGTCGGGCGCGATCGCGCGCAGCTCCTCCACAACCGCATCGTCGCGGAACGAGACCGGCTGGATAACCGGCAGGCCCACCGACTCCGCGTACTGCTTCACCTCCGAGGCCATCATCTTCATGCCCCGGTTTTTCGGCGTATCGGGCTTGGTATAGACCGCCGCGATGTCGAATCCGGCGGTATGCAGCTTTTCGAGGCACACGCGGGCAATGTCCGGCGTGCCCATGTAGACCAGCTTCATTCGTCCTCACCTTCCGCCTCGATGGCGTCCTCTTCCTGCTTCAGCATCTCCTCCAGCTCCTCCGCCGTCAGCATCTTCTCCGCGATCTCCGGATAGAGATGGCCGTCGAGATGGTCGATCTCATGCAGGAACGCCCGTGCCAGCAGTTCTTCGCCCTCATATTCATACCAGTCGCCATAACGATCCTGCGCACGAACGGTCGCGCGCAGCGGCCGCGTCACGATGCCCCACTTGCCAGGTAGGCTGAGACAACCCTCCAGCCCGGTTTGCGTCTCATCGCTGACGGACACGATCTCCGGGTTGACCAGCTCGATGTCCTCGTCCTCCGCGTCAATGACCACGACGCGCCGCAGAATGCCGACCTGCGGCCCCGCGAGGCCGACGCCGTTGGCGTTGTGCATTGTCTCAAACATATCGTCGAGCAGATTTGCCAGCTTTTCATCAAATTCCGTTACCGGGCGGCATTTTTTGTTCAAAATCGGGTCGCCCTGCGTCACAATATTTCGAAGTGCCATATCGTTCCCTCTCAATCATAGGCGTTCACGTCGACAAACGCGCTCACGCCCTTGTTCTGTTTATCCTTTGCAAACGCGCCGAGCAGGAAGCGCAGCAGCGCGCGAATTTCTTTTGTGTTTTTGCAGCTCAGCGTCGCGCGGTAGCGATAGGTGTAATTCACCTTTGCGATTGCCGCAGGCGCCGGGCCGAGCAGGTCAAATTCCATCCCGGCATAGGGACTCTGCCGCAGATTCATTGCCAGCGCGTCGCGGAATCGCTTCGCCGCCGCGCGCACATGCTCTTCAAACAGGCCCGTAAACGTCACTGTGAACAGATCGCGGAACGGCGGCACGCTGCGCAGCTCACGCAGCGCGATCTCCATGTCATAAAATCCGTCATAATCCTGCGCCGCCGCCAGCTTGAGCACCGGATGCTCCGGGCACATCGTCTGGATGACTGCCGTGCCCGTGTCCGCGCCCCGGCCAGACCGGCCAACGAGCTGCGTCACCAGCGAGAACGTCGTCTCCGCCGCACGATAGTGGTTGACATAAAGGCTCAGGTCGGCGTCCAGCACGCCGGCCAGCGTCACCGACGCAAAATCCAGCCCCTTGGCCACCATCTGCGTCCCCACGAGGATGGACGCTTCCTTCCGTCGGAACCGTTCGAGGATGGCCTCGTGACTGTTCGCAGCGGTCACGGTGTCGGCGTCCATGCGCAAGATGCCCGTGTCTGGGAATTCATAGCGCAGCTCTTCCTCCACCTTCTGCGTCCCCGCGCCCACCGGGCGGAGCGCTCCGCCGCAGTGCAGACACCGCTCCGTCACAGGCTCCGAGTATCCGCAGTAGTGGCACATGAGCCGGTTCGTTACGGAATGATACGTCAGATAGACGCTGCACCGCGGACAGCTCGGCGCGTCGCCGCAGTCCACACAGACAAGGCAGCGGCTGTTGCCGCGCCGGTTCAAAAACAAAATGGCCTGATCGCCGCGGATGACCGTGTCGCGCAGCCGTTCTTCGAGCGCTGCGCTCACGATCCCGGCGTTTCCCTGCCGCAGCTCCTGCTTCAGGTCGACCAGCTCCACGCGCGGCATTGCCTGCCGGTTGAAGCGTTCTTTCAGGGTGTAGAGCGCAAGATCGCCGCACCTTGCGTGGTACATCGTCTCGACCGACGGCGTCGCCGACCCGAAGACGACCAACGCCCCGGCCCGCAGCCCGCGATAGAGCGCGACCTCGCGCGCATGGTAGCGCGGCGTGTTCTCCGATTTATAGGTGTGCTCCTGCTCCTCATCCAGAATGAAGAGACCGGCGTTTTCTACCGGCGCAAATACCGCCGACCGCGTCCCGACGACAACGCGCGCCCGCCCCTCGCGGATGCGCCGCCACTCGTCAAACCGCGCGCCGACCTGTAAGCTCGAATGGAGCACGGCCACCTGTTCGCCGAACCGCCCGGTCAACTTGCCGAGCAGCTGCGGCGTCAGCGCGATCTCCGGCACGAGCAGCACGGCGGAGCGCCCCGCCGCGAGCGTCCTTGCAATCAGCTCCATATAGACGGCAGTCTTCCCGCTGCCGGTCACGCCGTAGAGCAGCGCCGCGCCGGGCTTTTCCCGCTGCGCCTGCGTCCAGAGTCCTTCCACAGCTGCGGATTGCTCCTTGTTCAAGCGCATCGGTTCCGTCTGAGGCGCAATACGCACTGCCTGCCGGAAGACCGGCTGCTCCGAGATCGTGATCAGCTCCAGCTTTTCCAGTCGCCGCAGCGTCGGCATCGACGCGCCCGTCAGCTCGCAGATCTCCTGCGCCGACCCGCTGCCCACCGCGCACAGCAGCTCCAGCACCGCCTTTTGCAGCGGCGCAGCGCGCTGTTTGCGCCGTGCGAAGTCCATTGCGTCCTCCGCCGGGACGGCCAGCGCTGCGATCTTCTGCGTTTTCACGCCGCCGCGCCGCGTCAGGTCGAGGCTTGAGGTCAGCATTTTTTTGGCCTTCAGCGTCTTGATCGTCAGCGCCAGCTGCTCCTCATCGGGAAACCGCTGCCGCAGCGCCGCGTCCGTCGCGCTTCCGCCGAGCTCGCGCAGAAACTGCACCAGCTGCCCGGCGAGGCTGCCGTCCTCCGGCATATCTGCCGCCTCCGGCGTCAGCGCGAACGTCTCCTGCCGCCGGAACCATAAGCCAGCCGGCAAAATGGCCTTCACCGCGTCATAATACGTGCAGAAATACCGCTCGCGCAGAAAGCCCGCCAGCCGCAGCTGCTCCGCCGTCAGCACCGGCTCCTCGTCCAGCGTCTGCTCGACGGCCTTGAGCTTTGCTTCCTCGCCCGCGCTCACGGCCAGCACCACGGCTTCCTTTTTTCGGTTCCCGTTCCCAAACGGAACGAGCACCCGCATCCCCGACCGCAGCATCAGCCCGTCCGGGATCCTGTAGGAATAGGGCCGGTCGATGGCATACACGCTGTCTGAAACAGCAACCTGTGCGATCATGCGAACCTCCCCATTCCAAGCTCAAAAGGCGTAGGCCCCCGGCCTGCGCCTTTTTGTGTGTTACTTCAAATATTTTTCCTTGAGCGTCGCCGTCAGCTCACCGCGCGCGACCTCCTGAATGGCCATCGTGACCGGCTTTTCCGGCAGCGGCTCGTGCGTCAGCTCCGATTCGATCGAGATCTGGCGGGCGCGGTGCGCCACGACATTGACGAGAAGATAGCGGCTGTCGACATGCTTCAGCAGCTCAGACATTGCGGGATACAGCATTAAAGTTCCTCCTTGATCAAATGGATACGCTCCATCGTTTTACATTTTTCAGCGGTCATGATCGCCATCAGCTCTCCGGCCGTCTGTTCCACATCCTCATTGAGGAGAATGTAATCATATTGATGCGCCTGTGTATATTCCCACCGCGCACGCTCGAGCCGCTCGGCCATCGCCTCCGGCGAGACGTCGCCCCGGTGGATAAGCCGCTGGCGCAGCGCATCGAACGACGGCGCCGCGATGAACACAAGCACCGCGCCTGGCAGCCGCTTTTTGATCTTCAGCGCGCCGACCACATCGACATCCATCACGATGTCCGTTCCGGCCTCAATGGCCTCGCGGATGGGCTGGAGCGGCGTGCCGTAGTAGTTGCCGACATACTCCGCGTATTCCAGCAGTGCGTCGTCCGCGATCAGCTTTTCAAACTGCTCGCGCGTCACGAAATAATAGCTCTTGCCGTCGACTTCGCCGGGCCGCATCGCGCGGGACGTGGCGGAGATGGAGTAGCGCACATGCACGCTTCGCGCGACCACGGCATTCAGCAGCGTATTTTTCCCCACGCCCGACGGCCCGGAGACCACAAACAGCTTTCCTCTCATTCTGCCCCATCCTCCTTCACTTCAGACCCGCGGCCCGACAACTGCTCCGGCCCCAGCGCCGACAGGATCACATGGTCCGTATCCATCAGCAGCACCGACCTTGTGCTCCGCCCGAACGACGCATCGACCAACATTCCGCGCTCCTTCGCCTCTTGGATCATGCGCTTGATGGGCGCGGAGTCGGGGCTGAGCACCGCGAGGATTCGCTGCGCGGCGACGACATTGCCAAAACCGATGTTGATAAATCGCATGACCGACTCCCGTTATTCGATATTCTGCGTCTGTTCGCGGATCTTTTCCAGTTCCGCCTTGATCGCGACCACCGTGCGGGCCTGTTCGATGTCGTTGCCCTTCGAGCCGATGGTGTTCGCCTCGCGGTTCAGCTCCTGCAGCAGGAAATCGAGCTTCCGGCCAATGGCGCCGCCGTCGGTCAGCATCGTGTCGAGCTGGGCCAGATGGCTCCGCAGGCGGACAGTCTCCTCATCGACAGCGATCTTGTCGGCGTAGATGGCGGCCTCCTGCAAAATGCGGCCCTCATCGATCGTGGTCGACTGCAAAACCTCCTGCATCTTGTCGGTCAGTCTCCGGCGGTATTCCGCCAACGTCACGGGGCTGCGCTGCTCCACGCGCTCGACCAGACCCAGAATGGTCTTGCTTCTGGCCCGGAGATCGGCCTCCAGCGCTGCACCCTCCACGGTACGCATCGCGCCGTATTTCCCGACCGCCTCGTTCACCACGGACAAAATGTCCGCCGTGATCTGCTTCTCGTCCTCTTCCTGCTTTTCCACGACGAACACATCGGGCATCCGCGCCAGCGACGTCACGGTGACGTCGTTCGGCACGCCGTAGTCCTTCGAGATCGTGTTCAGCGCCGCGAGATAGCCCTCGAGCACCGGGCGGTTGAGTGAAATTTTCATCTCCGCGTCCGCCGTAACATTGACCGAGATGAACACGTCAACCTTGCCTCGCGAAATTTCTTCCTTCACTCTTCCCTTTACCGCGTCCTCAGCAAAGCCGAACACGCGCGGCAGCTTCACGCTGCAATCCAGATACCGGTTGTTGACGGATCGGATCTCGACCGTGATCTCCCGGCCGCCGATCGTCTGCGCCGCACGGCCGTAGCCGGTCATACTCTTGATCAAAACACATTCCTCCGTATTTCCAGATCCGGCGTACTCGCCGGAGCGGTTATTCCTCGATCCTGCTCAATGTCACCGCGACGGTGTAGTCCCCGATCACGCCCGCGCCGGAGAAGCCGTCGAAGTAGACCTCGACCGGCACCTGATATGTGCCCGGCTGCGTAAACTCGGTCATATCCGCCACGATGCGGACGTTGTTCGCCGAGATCCGTTTCACATCCTCGCTCGACGCGCGGTACGTCACCTGGAGCTGCTGCGCGATGCTCTTCGCCTCCAGCCCCTCAGTCACACCGGTGAACGTGATATTCGACGAACGGATCGTCGAGATCTCCTTGTTCTTGATGCGGAGCGTGATCTTGGCCTCCTGCTCGCCGGAGACGTTTGTCGCGTTGTTCGGGATGATGATCTGCCGCAGCACCGTATCCTCGTTCTTCATGATCGCGGACAGATCGATGTTGTCGAGCAGGATGGTGTTCACACCCTCGAGTGCCGTCGCGTCGCCGGAGAGCGTGATCGTCTCCGGGTCGATCGTGTACGACACGTCGCTCGACGTCGCGCCGCCGCCATCGATGAACTTGACGTCCAGCTGCACTTCCTTATACATCACGACCGTCAGCGTCACGTCGATGGCCTGCACATCCATCGTCAGCTCGCTGGTGTCCACCGCCTCGCCGTTCGCGTCGACCAGCGTGTAGTCCAGCTGCTCCGATATGGTCTTGTCCACGTTCGTGCGATTCATCGAGATCAGCGCATATTCGATCTGATCCACGACTGACTCCGCGCCCTCCACGGTCACGGTGTCATAGTCAAACGTCGTACTGTCGAGCATGTACCCCTCGGCGACCTCGACCTGCGAGAAATCGCCCTTCACCGGAACTGGCTTTTTCACAAGCTTTTCCACATGCACCGTGATGTTGCCCGGCGTCCGGTCGGTGATGGTGACCGCCGAGTCCGGCACAGCGTCCGGCAGCAGCAGATCATAGCTCAGCGTATAGTCCCGCGTGCTGCGGATCTTCGACACGTCGACCACCGCCGAGATCTCTTCCTTGTTTTGTTCCAGCTTCTTCATGTCGGAATTCTTGCCCGTGAAGCTGACCGTCACCATATCCTGATAGTCGCCGGAGAGCACCAGTCCCTGATCCTCCCGCAGCACCTCAGCCCCAGAGAACGTGACCGGAATGTTGGAAATCGTGGTCGTCCCCTCCGGGTTCACGACCGTCACCACGTAGATCCACAGACAGATCGCCGCAAGCAGCGAGATCGCCATGGTAATGAGCTTACTTTTTTTCATAATTTCCCGCCTTTGCAATTCTGGCGCGGAGCCGGTCGAGCAGCGAACGCTTCGCGTCGTCGTTCGTCATCAGCTCATTGGACAGCAGCTTTTCCAGCGTCTGCGGCGCAAGGTGCCGCTTGAGCATCCCGCCGATGGCGACGGAGATCGTGCCCGTCTCCTCCGAGACGATGACGACCACCGCATCCGAGACCTCGCTCGTGCCGATGCCCGCGCGGTGGCGCGTGCCGAGGTCGCTGGAAAGATGTGTATTTTCAGACAGCGGCATCACGCAGCCCGCCGCTGCGATCCGCCCGCCCCGGACGATGACTGCACCGTCGTGCAGCGACGCCTTCGGGAAAAACAGGTTGCGCAGCAGCTGCTCCGTCACCTTCGCGTCGATGAGCGTCCCGGTCTTAAAATATTCCTCCAGCGACACGCTCCGCTCGAAGATGAGCAGCACGCCCACGCGCTCCTTGCTCATGATCTCGCAGGCCGAGACCGTCGCCTCGATGGCCGATTCCTCCACGCTCTTTTTGCTTGCAGGGTCGACCAGGTTCAGGAAGAACTTCCCGCCGAAGCGCTCCATCGCCCGCCGGATCTCCGGCTGGAAGATGACGACCAGCGAGATGAAACCCAGTTCGAGGATCTTATTCAAAATCCAGTTGCAGGCGTAGAGATCAAACACGCTCGTCAGCCACGTCGCGATCAGCAGCACCAGAACGGTCCACGCCACGCGCGCCGCGCTGCTGCTGCGGACCAACCGCAGCACCGTATAGATCAGAAACGAGACGACCAGAATATCGATGATATCAGAAATCCCGATCCTTGGGATCTGATATAATAAATTCTGAAAAAAGTTTTGAATTGCGGTCATATATATCCCCTTAAACGCATGCCGTCCTCCGGCAGCGCAGTCTTCTCCGTATAATCACGATGATTATACTCCAAAATCGTCCCCGGCGCAAGTGCCGCCGCTGAAAAACAGCGGCGGCTTCATTATTTTTTAAGAATTGCCGCGGCCTGCAAGATCTCGCGCGCCGTGTTGAACGCCGAAATGCTCAGCCGCACCGTCCCGGTCTCCAGCGTCCCAGCGCTCTCATGCGCCAGCGGCGCACAATGCAGCCCCGCCCGGACGCAGATGCCCGCCCCGGCCAGCCGCTGCGCCGTCTGTTCGCTGTCCTCGCCGCGCTTTCGCACGGACAGGACGCCGCTCTGCGCCGCGCCTGTGAAACATTCCACATCCGAATCCGCCAGCGCCCGGCAGAGCGCCTTGCGCAGCGCACATTCGTGCCGGAAGATGGCGTCCACGCCCCGCTTCCGGACGAATTCCAGCCCTGCTGCCAGCCCGCAGATGCCCGGCACGTTGTGCGTTCCGGCCTCCGCTCGATCCGGCAGAAAGTCCGGCATCCCCGCCGCTCTTGAGAGACTTCCCGTCCCGCCCGCCAGGAGTGGCTCCGGCAGCATTCCGCACAGCAAAATGCCCGTCCCCTGCGGGCCGTAGAGTCCCTTATGCCCCGGCATCGCAAGAAAGGCCGCGCCCAGCTCTTGCAGAGAGAGAGGCAGCGTCCCGGCGGACTGCGAAGCATCCAGCACGAACGGCACCCCGCGTGCGCGGCAGAGCGCCGCGATTTGCTCGATCGGCAGGATATAGCCAAATACGTTGGACACATGCGTGCAGAATACCGCCCGCGTACGCTCCGTCACCGCAGCGTCAAATGCGCGCAGCGTGTCCTCCGGGTCAAAGAGCCGCCGGCCGGCAATTTTGAGTTCTGCTCCGGCGGCAGTCAGCGGTCGCCAGACCGCGTTGTGCTCGAACCCCGAGATCACGACCTCGTCGCCGGAGTGCACCAGCGAGCGTACCGCGATGTTCAGCGCGTGCGTCGCATTCATTGTAAAGACGACCTGCTCCGCTTCCGCGCCGAACAGCTCTGCCGCGATTTGCCGGCAGCGGTAAACAGACTCTGCCGCTTCCATCGCGGGCGGATGTCCTCCTCGGCCCACGCTCGCGCACCGCTGCATCGCCCGCAGCACTGCAAGGCGGACGGTGTCCGGCTTTTGCAGCGTTGTCGCCGCAGCATCCAGATAAATCACAGCGCCGCCTCCTCCGCCGTTCCGTCCGGCAGCAACCGGAACACGCCGGAAAACCGCTGTCCCGCTTCCCGCAAAAGCGCCGCGCTCCGCGCGCCGTCCCGCCCCTCCACGCGCACCGCATAGCCGCATCCGCGCTTCGCCGCGGCCTTCGGTGCGCGCACAACCCGGCACGGCACATACCGTGCGTCGAGCACGCCGCGCGCCGCCTGCGCTGCCGTGAGCGAATCGAATGAAAACACATATTGAAACATGGCGATCCCTCCCTGTGGCATCCTATGCGCCGCGCGCCCCGGCCGACACCATTCTCCGTTCCTCGAAAAAAATTTACAGATTCTTTATATTTTTGCATCCGGACGATTGACAAACTCTGATGTTTTAGTATAATAAAGCACAGTTATGATAGAGGTTGCGGCCAACAGGAGTACACGCCACCCATCCGGCAGGCGTCGGGGCATGGAAAGGGGCGGCCGCCGAAGGGCTTTGCCTGCGCCTGCGCGCAAGGCTCTGGGCCGTGGGAGAACATCGCACGGACTGTCACGAAAGTGGAGCGCTGTCATGTTGTGGTTTTTCTGCGTCATGATGGTATCATGACGCATTTTTTTGTAGGAGCTGAAACCATGAACCAGAAAAAATCCAACCCGTTCGTGTCGATCGTTGTGATCGCCGCGATGCTCATCCTCGTCGTGGTCGCCGGGATTCGCTGTGCAAACGGCGCAACCCTCGCCGAGACGGCGTGGTCGCTCGTCCCGCCGCTGATTGCGATTGTTCTCGCCCTTGTGACGAAAGAGGCGTACAGCTCGCTGTTCATCGGCGTGGTCGTTGGCGCGCTGTTCACCACGAACTTCCATCCTGTCGCCACGCTCGACACCGTTGTCAACACCGGACTCATCTCCGCCATCGCGGACAACGCCGGTATCTTCCTCTTCCTCGTCCTGCTCGGCATCATTGTCGCGCTGGTCAACAAGGCAGGCGGCTCCGCCGCGTTCGGCCGCTGGGCCAAGACGCACATCAAGACGCGCGTCGGCGCACAGCTGGCCACGTTCGTGCTCGGCGTGCTGATCTTCATTGACGACTATTTCAACTGCCTGACCGTCGGCTCTGTCATGCGCCCCGTCACTGATGGGCACAAGATCTCCCGGCCCAAGCTGGCCTACCTCATCGACGCGACCGCCGCGCCCGTCTGCATGATCGCGCCGATCTCGTCCTGGGCCGCCGCCGTGTCCTCGACCGCTGAAGGACTCAACACCGGCATGAGCGGCATCGAGCTGTTCATCCGCGCCATTCCCTACAACCTCTATTCGCTGATGACCTTCGTGTTCATCATCGCGCTCACGCTCATGAAGTTCGACTACGGTCCCATGCGCAAGTTTGAGCTGCTTGCCGAAAAGGAGGGCGACCTCTCCATTCTGGAGAGCGCCGAGCAGGAAGAAGGCAGCCCGAAGGGCCACCTGCTCGACCTCATCCTGCCGGTCGCCGTCCTGATCATCACCTGCACGCTTGGCATGCTCTATGTCGGCGGCTTCTTCGGCGACGACCCGGCCTATGCCGGCCGCTTTGCCGAAGCCTTCGGCAACACCGACGCCTTCGTCGGCCTGCCCTGGGGCGGCATTATCGCCCTCGTGCTGACGGTCATCTATCTCGTTGCGCGCAAGGTCGTCACGTTCAAAGAGGCCATGGAGTGTGTCCCCAAGGGCTTCATCGCCATGATCTCCCCGATCCTCATTCTGACGCTCGCCGTGAGCCTCAAGGCCATGATCAACTCCCTCGGCGCGGCCGCATATGTGCAAGATCTGATGTTCTCCGCCTCGAATTTCCTTTATAGCCTCCTGCCGGCGGTCATCTTCCTTGTCGCCTGCGTTCTGGCCTTCGCCTCCGGCACCTCGTGGGGCACGTTCGGCATCCTGATCCCGGTCGTCACCGCCGTCTTCCCGACGGACAGCCCGCTTCTCATCATCGGCATCTCGGCCTGCTGTGCGGGCGCTGTCTGCGGCGACCACTGCTCGCCCATCTCGGACACCACCATCATGGCCTCCGCCGGCGCGCAGTGCAACCACCTGAACCACGTCTCGACCCAGCTCCCCTACGCTGTGACCGTCGCGAGCGTTTCGTTCGTCGGCTTCATCGTCGCGGGCTTTGTACAGAACGTCTATGTGACGCTCGCCGTCTCGACGGTTCTGATGCTCGCGGTGCTGTTCTGCATCCGCTCGATCGAAGCAAAGAAAGCCTGATTTCATCGACACAACAAATCCTCCGTACAAGCTCGTACGGAGGATTTGTTTGCTATTTTCTAAACTACGCGTAGGGGGTGATGCCCACATCGCCCCAAGGGAAGTTGCAAATTCGCCGGAGCGTTCCGTAAAATCGGTTTGTACTGCCGGGTCGATGTGCTCAACCGACTCCTACGAGGTGTGGGGCAAATTATTCTGTCTTTTCTTCTGCGCTTTCCTCGGCGGTCGTGTCGATCTGCTCTGCCGGGGTCTGCGTATTCTGTTCGGCCGGCTGGTTGTCCTCTTCGAGCTTCGCACCGCAATACGGGCAAACGCTCGGCCGCCGGGAGCCGATCTTGAAGCGCTTTTTGCAGTGGGGACACTTGTAAAAAACAAGCGCCTGCAAAATGCCAAGCACCATCACTGCCGCGCCGACCGCGCTCATCATGAGCGACTGCCGCCGGTTCCCGAGCATGACGATCAGGATACCAACCGCGCAGGAGGTCACCATCGCACGCTCACTGATTCTGTAATCCATTTTCCTCTCTCCCTTTTAAAAAATCAGTCTTCCAGACGCTTTCCGCACGCCGGACAAAATTTCGGCAGCTTCGCGCGGATGTTGAAATTCGAGCCGCAGTACGGGCATTTACAGAAAAATACTGTCTGTCCCATGCCGAGCACCATGATGACAATGCCCGCAATTCCCACCCAAAGGATCTCCGCCAGCCTCGCAAACAGCACCAGCACTAAGAAAACCCACACGGCGATTCTGTAAATTCGATAGCTTTTTCTGTAGTCCATTGCGAGCGATCCCCTCCTTTACACATTTGTCCGCGTGGTAATCGCGCTTTGAAACACGACAATCAGCGGCTGCTCCACAGCCTTTCCCCGCGAAAAGCCCGTTTCCAGCTGAATATGCAGCTTCCACTGTTCAAAGGGAAGCTCCGTCAGCTCGTCCCATATCCAGTAAACCGGTTTTCTTTTCGTAGGCGCGGGCAGCGGCGTTTTGAGCCGCGCATCAAGAAACACGATCTGTTCGACGAAATTGTCATACATCGCGTTCCGGCTGTCTATGCGCAAAACGAGTGTGTCGTCCTGCATGGAGGCTTCCAGAATCTTCGCGTCGTGCAGTCCCTTCAGCCAGTACCAACAGGGGCATTTGCGCTTTTCTTTCATATGCGCTCGATGAGGCACACAGCGTGCGCCGCGATTCCCTCGCCGCTTCCCGTAAAGCCGAGCCGCTCCTCCGTCGTCGCCTTGACGCTGACATTCGAGACGTCCGTCTCCAGCACGCCCGCAATATTCTGCCGCATGGTATCGATATAAGGCGCAAGCTTCGGCCGCTGGGCAATCACTGTCGCGTCCAGATTTCCGAGCCTCCAGCCGTGCGCGCGCAGAACGTCCCGCACCTTTTTGAGAAGTTCCATGCTGTCTGCGCCTAAGTATGCGTCGTCGTTATCCGGAAACAGCTTCCCGATGTCGCCCAAAGCCACCGCGCCCAGCATCGCATCCATCACGGCATGCACCAGAACGTCCGCGTCCGAGTGACCGTCGAGGCCCTTTTCAAACGGAACCTCCACGCCGCCTAAGATGAGCTTTCGCCCCACGACCAGACGGTGCACATCGTATCCATGTCCGATTCTCAACGCTCTTCCCTCCGTTTCAAAATCAACTCTGCAATCTCTAAATCGAGCGGCGTTGTGATTTTGAGATTCTCCTCCGAGCCGTCCGTGAGCAGCACCGTCATACCCAGCGCCTCGACCGCCGAGCAGTCGTCCGTGAGCGAAAGGCCCTTTTTCTTCGCGTTTTGAAGTGCTCCGCGCAGCAGCTCAACGTCAAACACCTGCGGCGTCTGCACGGCAAAGAGCGTCTTGCGGTCTGGTGTTTCGTCCACGCCGCCGGTTTTCGAGACCTTAATCGTGTCTTTGACCGGAATCGCAGGCGCCGCCGCGCCGAATTTTGCCGCCTTCAAAATGGCCTTCGTGATGACCTCCGGCGAAACCAACGGCCTTGCCCCGTCATGCACGGCGACAAGCTCCGTCTCTTCCGGCACGGCTTCAAGACCGTGCATCACAGACTCCTGCCGGCTATTCCCGCCCGGGACGACGATGCGCACCTTGTGATATGGCGAGCAGACGCGGCTGATTTTCGGCATCTGGTCTTCGCGGGCAACGACAATGATGGTATCCACCATGTCGTGGTCGTCGAACGCGCGAAGCGTCCGGCTCAGAACCGGAAGGCCTCCGAGCTCCGCCAGAATTTTGTCCGTTCCGCCCATGCGCGCGCTCGAGCCCGCCGCGACGATCACCACCGCACAGCTCGGATGCGAGAGCTTGTTCTGAATCTGCCGCGCCTTGCGGATGTGGTCTGCCAGCTGCATAGCGTCCTCCTTTATGTCAGGCTGTTTACGATTTCCTTGAACGTTTTGCCGCGCACGGCGAAATTCTTGAACTGGTCAAACGCCGCGCAGGCCGGGCTGAGCGTCACGACATCGCCCGCTTCCGCCGCGTTTTTCGCCAGTTCCACTGCCTCGCGGAGGTTGTTCGCTTCCAGAATCTCCGGCGTGCCCTTCTGATATTCCGGCGCGTTTTCGACCGCCGCGCGAATCTTTCCCGCTGTCGCTCCACACAGAACCAGGGTCTTCACGTGCGCGCAAATTTCAGGCCCCAGCACATC
>ERZ827440.1166-NODE-1166-length-30720-cov-5.739540_pt1 | contig 30720 bp, 27 predicted proteins | sample MGYA00519774_ERZ827440 | MGnify/ENA primary metagenome ERZ827440 (study PRJEB31778, sample SAMEA3449302) | human gut metagenome | biome: human gut; feature: human-associated habitat; material: faeces | place: United Kingdom | collected 2010/2012 ... | reverse complement strand
GTCAGGGCGAAAATCCGCCCGTTAAAACCGATGAGAGTTCGAATATCATCAGCCATGGATTCGATTCACCCATTCTGAACATTTTTTCCTATCCCCAAAGGGGCTGTAAAAAAACGCAAGTTTTTTTACAGCCCCTTTTGTCTGAAGCGAAAACGACCATAAGTTCATAATTTGTTTACAATTTAAACTGCGTTTGTCCCCTCTTTTGTGGACAGACAGAATCTTTTTTTTTTGATATAATAGTATCGGAAAATAAGATGAAGCAAATTCATCGGGCATATCATGAAAAAAAGGAGGGATGGTTCGATGAAAAAAATTGTGGTCGATATGCAAAATTTTCTGTTCGGCGACTCCATAGCGACTGCTTTCAAAAATTCGAACTATGATATCGACGTGGTTCGCGCGGAGACCCCGCAGGATACTGTCGAACTGTGCCGGGTGTACAAACCGTTTGTCCTTGTAATGGAAGTTACAGCCTATACGCCATGGCTGCTCTGTGAAAGGATGAAACTGCGAGACGAGGTAAAGGCGACGTGTCCCGACTGCAAGATAGCCCTTATCGTGGATTCCAACACCGAAAAACAGGCGGCAAAGGATATCCGGGACGCAAAGAAAAGCGGTATCATTGACCAGTTTTTCTACGGGTCGATGACCGCTGAATACCTGATGGATCAGATTTACGCGATGTAAGGACGACATAAGAAAGGTGAGGTGAAGCACAATGAAAAAAAGAAAATGGCTTAGCCTTCTGCTGGCAGTGATGATGCTCGTATCAGCAGTGCCCTTCTTCCCGGTGACGGCCGATGCAGCAGATGGCACGGTGGAGGTTTCTACCTGGGCGGAGCTAAAAAAAGCGCTGGACTACACGACAAACTGCTCGGTGGTGAAGGTGGTTAAGGACATCGAAACAAAGTCTCTGAACGGGCACACCGGTCTGCATCAGGACAACATCATCTTCATGTCGATGGCCATGGACAAGGTGCTGGATCTGAACGGACACACCGTCAATGCGTATGCGAAATACTATTCGGAGGTTGCGCAGGGGTATCTGATCAATATATGTGATAAGGATGCCCGCCTGACCATCCGCGACAGCGTGGGGGGCGGCGCCCTGATCGGCGAGTTTAATCAGGAATTCTACTATGAGTTTATCAATGTGAGTGAAGGTACGCTGGTTATGGAGAGCGGCACGGTCAAGATGCTGTGTCCCTCCAAAGATAATCAGTATTTAAAGTGTGCCATCAGTGTCTCCGGTACAGCTGTTTTTAACGGCGGCGAGGTGCTGACGCAGGTGACCAGTCCCCGGGGCGAGAGGGAGGAGCGGTATCTTTCCCGCCGGCTGCAAGCCATTCGGGGAGAAGCAGGCGGCAGCGTCACCATCAACGGAGGTACCTTCGACCGGGTGGTTCTGCACAGCGCCCCCACACCGGAGAACCGGGGAAAGTATGAGCTGGTGGTAAACGGCGGCTTTTTCCGGCAGTCCATCGCTCTGATCCTGATCGGCGATGTCTATGCTAGCAATTTCGATCATCTGCCCATGCAGATCAATGATGCGTATTTCATGCGTACCACCGATAAGCTGGACCCGTGCCGTCTGGTGTTAGGCGGGAAGATGCAAAGTTTTTATGACAATAACTGGGATTACCGGTTACTTTATAAGGATATTCCGGGCGCGACCCTGGATGATGCGAAGACTATGATGTGGGGTCTGGTGCCGCACCTTATCAGTGAAAACGGCGCGGTCTTCACCGATATACACGACGGAAACTGGTATGTGCGGGGCAATATGCGCCGGTCGGTTGAAAACGGCGGGCCGACCATGGCTTTCCAGGGTACGTCGCTGGGCGTGCAGGGCAGCATAGCCCGGGTGATCTCCAACGCCTACGGCGTGAAGGAGGTCCTGCTGGACGGCGAGCCCATGGCCTGCGGCGAGCGAGGCTTCAGCGCACCCCAGGTGGATACCACCGCAGAGAGTGAGCATCGGGTGACTTTCGTGATGTATCCGGTGTCCCCCATGCTGCGCGTGCTCGGGTACAGCTATTCCAACGAATATTCGACCGGGTATATTCGGATGCTCGTTGATGACGAAACGGGGTATGGCATGGTTCATTATCCCGATGTTCCGGAATCAGGTAAAGAGCCGTTTTCGGTGACTTACTACATTAATGAATCCAATGTGGACACACTGACCACCATGGAGCTGCAGTATGACCTGATGCTGGAGACCAACGGCGTAAAGAAGCAGGTTACGACCGGCTACAAAGGCGCAAAGCTGGCACGGTGGGTGGATCGGACCAAAACAATTGACACCGTCTATCTGAATATCAGCCAGCCTCTAGTGCAGGGGGATTATACCAGCGGCGTTTTCACCGCAGACAAGGGCGCTCCCTATACCGTCAAGGATACGGCGGGCTATTGGGAACACGAGGATATTTGGGATCTGAACGGAAACAGCAGCGTTCCCGCGATACCGGGCGATGATTATTATCGTGCTTTCCGGGTGTCCCTCAAGGAGGGTCTTGAGGGTTATAAATTCGATAAGAATAACCCGCCGAAGGTGAAGATCCGGGGACTCAACCGGGACTGCGACAATATATCGGTTCGGGTCGCGAATGACGGAAGATCCGTGGGTGTATCCCTGGCTTCCCGTCCCTCCGAACTGATCCAAAACGCCTGGGGTACCGTCACCGGACTGCGGGCAGGAAGTCTTGTCGGCGGAGTGAAAATAAAGCCGGGAGACAGTCACTTTGATTTTGAGATAAAGGAGATCCAGCGGGTCAAAAACGGAGTCGTTTACGGCACAAACCCCGGCGACGAGATCGATCCCGACTATCTTTATCGGATAAAGATTGTGGGCACGGGCAAACAGGGGAAAACCTTCAGCAACGGTCCGTGGCTGTACGATTACACATTACACTATTATCTCAACACGAACGTCAAACTGCGGATGAATAACGATACTGACATTGCCGCGAACTATGAAGAGGTGCTGTATGATACAGCTTCTCAGGCATATACCATAGATCTTGTGCCGGAGCCGGATTTCATCGAATACGACTATCTGTCACTGGGCGCGCCCTATCCTTGGACGGGCACATGTCCGGAATTTAATAATAATTGGATCACGGGTGTTCCGGGAGGCGTTAAAGTTCGGAATTATTCTTGGGTTGACGTTGAAAACGGTGTACGGTTAAATGCTAATACGCCCTTTGCGGCGGGCAGATCGTACCGCTTTGAGGTAATCTTGGATTGCGAGGAGGGCTATTACTTAGCCGAACCGGAGGTTATGGATGCCTATGTGAACGGAGAAAAGGCACAGGTCGCCGTGGCTGACGGCAACGGAGTTGCCCTTACGGTAGAATATTTCCTTGCCGTTTCCTCCGGGCTGCATGGTCGGGTGGAGAGTTTTCTTGACGACAGCGATGTGACAGTCGCCCTGTTTGCCGCCGGTAGCGCGCAGCCCCAATACACAACGACAATTCCTGCCGGGGAAAAGAGCAATGGAAAATATACCGCAGTCTACGACATTCCCTCGGTTGCCGCCGGCACCTACACAGTGAAAGTGTCGAAGGAAAATCATGTCACCCGGGAATACACGCTCACAGTGGGTACGGAAGCGGTGACGCAGGATATGCGGATACATCTGAAAGGCGATATTAACGGTGACGGCAAAATCAATACCAGCGATGTCGGTAAAACAAATGCTCACGCAAAAGGATCTTCTTTGCTGACAGATTATCAATTTGCCTGTGCCGATATCAATGGTGACGGCAACGTCAACACAAGTGACGTCGGTAGGATCAATGCTCATGCCAGAGGAAAAAGTCTGCTCTGGTAATCCATTTACTTCTGTCTTGATTTCTCAATAGCTACTCCATACACCATATGGAGCGGGTATGGGGATTAAGAAATAAAACGGAGAATATTCTCCCCACTCGACCGTAACTAAGCGAGGCTGCGGCAGAGTGCGTATCAAAATGCCCCGCAAATAAAAGAAAAGGAGCTTGGTCATGAACAAGCGAATCGCATCTCTACTTCTTTGTTTTGTTATGGCTTTTGCAATGTTGGCAGCTGCAGTGCCGGCGTTTGCGGCAGGCGGAACCTGCACCTATTCAATTGAAGCCGACAAAACAACGGCAGCCCCCGGTGATATTATTAATTTCACCATCTATATGCAGCAAACCGGAAACCAAAACACGTTGGAAGGAACACTTGTTATTCCAGCCGGGTTGACCTTTGTTGCTGACAGTGGAAAAGTTACAGAGGGTGTTGCGGAAAAACTCAACTGGACACAGGCTTTGGAAGGCGTTGCCTGGACACCTGTCCCGAATATGATTCTGAACGGTTTTGGCGCAGAATCTTATACCGGAACGGAAAAACTCTCATTGATGACCTTCCAGTGCACCGTTGACGGCGACGCAGCTGCGAACGATTACCAAGTCACGCTGATCGACCTGGTAGCAGACGATGAGAATTATGAAACCAAAAATCCCACATGCGTCCCCGCAACCATCACCGTCACTGCCGCGCCGAAGCCGGCAACAGGCATTTCTCTTAATAAGAGCGAATTGACTCTGACTGCCGGTAACAGTGACACAAGTCTGACGGCAACTGTCACTCCCTCCGATTCTACCGACACGGTGGTTTGGTCTACCGACAAACCCGCTGTTGCGACCGTTGATCCCGCCACGGGCAAAGTAACTGCAGTAGCCCCGGGCGAAGCGATCATTACCGCAAGAGCAGGAACACAAACGGCAACCTGCACGGTAAAAGTAAACTGTGCGCACTCTTACACTCCCTTTCCTGAGAAAGCCTCAAACTGCACGGAGAAAGGCTGGGACGCTTATAAGACGTGTACCATTTGCGGCAAACTGTTTGATATGAGTGACAATCCCATTTCGGAAATTCCGTACAGAGAACTCAACGACGACCACGATTTCAACACTTCCGAGTGGGGTTATAAAGGAGCCGACGGTCACGCTCATGTCTGCAACCGCAATGCGGAGCATCATGATGCCGTTCAGCCGCATACGCCCGATCATGAGGGCGGAGCAACTTACGATTATGCCGTAAAATGCTCTGAGTGCGATTATGTGATCGAGCCTCAGCTGGAGGTTGGCGACATTCGCATCGAGGTTCCCTTCAAGCTCACTGTGAAGAAGACAGGTGAAATGGATCCCGGTAAGGAGACCTTCAAATTTGTCCTCGAGAGATTCGGCGCCACCACCGAATATACGGTGGTTCAGGATACCGTTGAGACCGAAGGCGAAAAGATCTATGACTGCAAATTCATATTCACGATAAAAGCTGATCAGGCAGGCAATCTGTCCGAAGGCTTCGTTATCCGCCAGGTTAAGGAAAATGCAGAGGGCTGGACTTACGATGAGACAAAGTTCTATGCAATACCGATGTTTGTCGATACCTACACAAATGTTGCGGGCTGGAGTTTCTTAAAGTATGACGAGAACGCTGAACTCGACTACAACAACCCGATCGAAGAAATCGGCTTCACCAACAGTTATAACGCCAAGAAGCCCGAGCCTCCCAAGACCGGGGACGGCAGCATAACGGTACTTTGGATAGCACTGTTGCTTGTATCCGCCGTTTCACTTACGGGAATAACACTGTATTCTCGCAAAAAGAGAGCAAATAACCGATAATATCGGAAAACCGAGCCAAAGGATTTAAGCAAAGGGCGGGACGGAAGTCATCCGCCTCCGCCCTTTTGCTTTTCCAAAGAAAATCAAGCATTTGGTTTTCTTTGGAAAAGTAATGTTATGCAGTAACCCGCGAAGGTACTCGGCTTTGAAAAACCATTTGTGTTTTTGTGAAGGAGGAAATGAGATGAAAACAAGTAAACGAAATCGAGTGTTCATCTTTTTACTGGCGTTGATAATGCTGGTCGGTATGCTGCCTATTTCTGTGCTGTCAGTCAGCGCAGAAAATGTCGGCGGGAATGCGGTCGGCGCCGATTGGGAGGCAGCACGCGCCTCTACGTCGTGGTATCCCGCGCTGACCAATTTGGTCGAGGGAACGGAGATAAACTACGGGTACGTCTATTTTTTCTATAAAAACGGCAAGGTAGACCGAAGTTCGGTCTCTTTAAACCCGGAGAAGTGCAGGAATAACAAGAATTTACTCGAATACTATAGTAGCACTACAAATCTTCAGCGGGTTGTGTCCTACGATAACGGCATTCTTTCGTATTGGACGCGTACCGAGAATGATTTTCTGGATCTTTCGGAGCTTGAGGGTCGGTCTCTGACGCTGGTTATGTTCGACCATCTGGAGCTGTCCGCCCTGTATGCTCCTGGCGTCGATCTGAAGCTGTTGCTGACCGACGGCGCCATTGTCACCTTCCGCCACAGCACCCGGTATAAGAACAAGACCGCCTACTGTCCCCAAAACGGGGTGACCGGCGCGGTCATCGATCTGGCGAAGTCGGAGGGAAGCTTGAGCGGCTGCGGCACCTTTGAGCTGATTGGAAACGGAAAGCTCCGTATCCTCACGCAGAATTCCCCCAAGAAAACCAGCCCCGACTATGCCATCGTGGCGAAAAACACATCGGTCCTGGAGGATACCGCGCTGAGTATTTCCTGCGGCAACAGCCACAGAGATGTGAATACCCTGATCGTGACGATCACATTCACCATCGACACCACCAAGAGTGTTAACCTTAATATCGCAAACCCCAAGTTTAACGCCGCCCCGTGGGGCTGCAATATGAAAAACTTCAATATCCTCAACGCGGAGGACCTGGACGTCTCCGCGAACCGGGGAGTCGGCGGATTGATATTTTTCGGCAGCAACGGCGAATCCGACCCGGTGAAGATGTTTAAGCATTACAGGAGCATCGGCAAGATCGGCAGCGAATGGAATATATCCGGAAACACCAACAGCGCAGGCCGCTATGTTCTGTCCCTGAATCACGGCAACGATAACCCGAGGATACGCTACAGCCTCAACCTCAAGGAGGTGAAGCAGAACCAGACCGTAAGGGATCTGGAGGCGGGTCTGGGCTATGAGATGTCTGCGGAGATCCTGTATATGCCACAGTGGATGCAAAAGCTGAAGGACGCAGGAAGAATCAAATTCCATTTCTTCGGACGCCTGTGTAATCCGGGTGTGCAAGTGGGCTATGAAGCCGCCTATTTGCATGACTTTTATGTGGACCGCATCGGAAAACACCATATAGAGTTCTACTGGGTCTGCAAGTCGGCGACCGATCCGGACGACCATGTCTTCGACTTTACGGGTCTGCTGAAGGATTACGAACTCACAAATTGGGGAACCCTTTATTATGAGCGTCTCTACTTTGATGTGCAGATGAACGATAAGGTCGGCGGTACACGCTACATATATAGCGTAAAGCTTCAGCAGGCGGGCGGCGAATTTACCGAAGCGACCAGTGCCACCCACAAGATCTCCATGCATCCGGATACATTGGCAAAATGCTATCACATTCCGTCACGGTATGGTATCCCCTCCAAGTGGAAATATAGTTCCATAGATGATGCGTATACTATGGAATTCTATATACAACCACGGCACGGATACGAATTCAGCGGGTCGTCTGTGCTGTCATCCCAAGGAATTAAGCTGAATGTGCAGAACACAAAGGTTACAGAAAAAAGACTTGTCAAATTCGAATCTATCGCAGACTCTGTCGCATTCCTAACAATCAGCCTTGTGGCAAAGCGAAGGCTGACCGATGTGCGCGGCACGCTCAAGAATTTCCGTCTCGGCACTGACGCCGGGTTTACGGAGATCGTATCGAATGAGCCGAAAAAGTATACCTTCAAAAATACAGTGGTATACGATGTCGCCTATGGCTCTTACGGCGTAGAGGCCGGTCAATTGCGTGAAGGCGATACGTGTTATGTCTACTTCGATGTTGAGCCCGGTTTTGGCTATTATCTCCCCGAGAATGCTTCGGTAAAGGTGATCCTGCCCGCAGGCTACAGAGCCAACGGGATATTCGACACTGCGGAAACATACAGCACGGTCTATAAGGGCGATTGGTACAGCTACTCAGATATACTCCGGAAATACCGGACCTCCCGACTGTTGGAGCCGAACAGCGAGGGAAAGGAATACGGGACCAATATCCTTATACAGGAGCCTAAGGCGGGGGAACGCCCCGCTGACTTTGCCGACTATGAAAAACCGACAAGCCTGCCGAATAATATGAAGGTGCTGTCGATGCAATGGCTGGGACCCGATCAAAAACCGATGAGGAAATTTGACAAATTTGAGATCGGAAAATCGTATTTTCTCGATCTTCGTATCGGATTTGAGGGCGGCGAAGAAAAGGGCTATGTATACCCGAAAAATTATAGAGATTTCAAGGTGAACGGTAAGAGCGTAAACCAGTGGATGGAATATGACGACAATACAAACGGGCATTTCTTGCGGGTGTATGAATCCTATAAGCTGGTTGACCCCAACGCCGGCGGAACGCTCAGCGGCACGGTGAAGAGCTTTGGTTCCACCACCGACCCGGTGACGGTGCAGCTGTTCAGGAGCGGCTCCTCTTCGGCGGCGTATAACACCACCGTCAAGGGGACCTCCGCCTCCTACACCATTTCCGGCATCGTTCCCGGCACCTACACCATGAAGGTGTCGAAGAAGAACCATGTCACCCGGGAGTATACGATCACGGTAGGAGCGCAAGCGGTGACGCAGAATGCGCAGATACACCTGAAAGGTGACATCAACGGCGACGGAAAGGTCAACACCAGCGATGTCGGCAAAGCAAATGCTCACGCAAAAGGTTCTTCCTTGCTTACAGGGTATCAATTTGCCTGCGCTGACATCAACGGCGACGGTAAAGTGAATACCAGTGATGTTGGCAAACTTAATGCCCACGCGAAAGGAAAAAATCTCCTCTGGTGATCAACCTGTTCTGTCTTATAGCCGATGCCCTGCCTCATAGACTGGTATAGGACAGAGGTTTGAGAAGACAAAGATTGCACAGCGATACGTACCGAGGCACTTCACTTTTGAAAAGAGCTTGCAAAAGTCCCTTTACGAAAGGCGGTGAACAGATAAATAAAAAACATCGTCTTTCGGAATGGTGAAAATCTCATTTAGGGTGTACCTACGGAAAACAGGCAGGGATGTATTGTCGCTGAAATATTTCTGAATAAGAAAGAGGAGATCAACATGAAAAGGATTGCGCTGCTGTTTTGCACAGCAATATTATTAATCTGTTCTTTGTGCGGATGTACAACTTCACCCGAAAAAGATCCTTCAACCACTGGCGGGGACACGATTCCCGGTGGCAATACCGTGAAGGATCCGGTTGATATAAATACAGAGTATGCTGCTTTAACGGCGCTGCGGCAGAAGATAAACTATCATAGCAAGGGCGCGGGAGTCGCTTTTATCGGCTATGTGGACAGCCAAAGCACCGAAGAGGAGCTGCGCGGCTATATTGCTGACGGCAAAATCGTAAAGTCTTATCCTTTTATTCTGAACGCTCCGATGTTTTTGACTGAGGGGCAGGAACTTTACGCAATCGTGCCGTCCTGTGACAAAGGCATAATCACCGTGTATGCCTCAGATATAACCGAAGAAGGTCAATATACCGACGATCGGACTCACCATTTGTATGAGGGAAAACAGGGCGAGACAGTTTTGTTGCGTTGTAATCTCAGCGAGATTTATTCAAATGTACTGATAAGCGCTACCGACGGCGGAGGAGCAGTCCTGTTCCGTCCGACTGTCTCCTTAAAGGACGGTCATTTGACAAATGATTTACCGGTGTATGATTTCTCAATATACGAGGAAACACCGGACGAGAGTTCTGTCCAAATCGCAACAGAGATCCTTCTTGAAGCCGACGAGGTAAAGAAGGCTGTCGAAAGCGGAATGAAGATCATATATACCGGAGATACGCAGATGATCGAAGGTCGAATCTGTCTGCTGTTTGCTCTCGGAACAGATAGAGAGAATCAGTTTGTAAGGAAGCGCTATTACGGCGTACGCGACAATCTCATCTATGTTTATGATTCAGTGAGTGATACATGGACGGCTCTCGGGAAGAAATAAGATAAAAGGAGGAAAAAATGCGCAATTCAAAACGAAGCGGCAGTTTTTTTCCTTGTCTATTCATAAATATGCTGATGAACATTGAAGGACTGCTGCCGGCTGTGATCTTATTGGTTTTGCATTTTTGGCTGAAAATATCGGTGTGGTGGTCGGTCGGTGCATTTATCGCGTGGATTTTATATTTGATCATGTGGATGGTCTTTATCGGCTGGGCAGGTAAATGCGGCTCGGCGCGCGATTTGCCGAAAGAAAACAAAAATCAGTATTCCGCAGGGAGTACGGGGAATAAACGGTGATCTGCCGGCTTCGGTCGGGAATATACGGATCATTCTTACAATTGAAAAGGAGCAATTATTATGGGACTTATTAAAGCAGGTATCGGCGCGTTGGGCGGCACTCTTGCCGATCAATGGAAAGAATTCTTCTACTGCGAGTCTATGCCCAAGGAGATACTCGTTACGAAGGGTCAAAAACGGGTCGGAGGTCGTTCCTCCAACACAAAGGGCAACGATAATATCATCTCCAACGGCTCGGGTATAGCCGTTGCAGACGGTCAGTGTATGATTATCGTAGAGCAGGGAAAGATAGTAGAGGTTTGCGCCGAGCCGGGCGAATTTACATATGATACTTCAACCGAACCCTCAATTTTCTCGGGAAAATTGGGTGATAGCATAAAGCAAACCTTTAAGACTATCGGTAAACGCTTCACCTACGGAGGAGACACCGGTAAGGATCAGCGTGTTTACTATTTCAATACCAAGGAACTTATTGATAACAAATTCGGCACTCCTAATCCCATTCCTTTCCGTGTGGTTGATTCTAAAATCGGTCTGGATTTAGATGTGTCGGTGCGCTGCTCGGGTGTTTATTCCTATAAAATCGCGGACCCGCTGCTGTTTTACACCAATGTCTGCGGCAATGTTGAGCAGGAGTATTCACGAGAGGAACTGGACAGCCAGCTGAAAACCGAATTTGTCAGCGCTTTGCAGCCGGCGTTCGGGCGACTTTCCGATTTGGAGCTTCGCCCCAATCAGATCATAACGCACAATACCGACCTTGAAAACGCAATGAATACGGCGCTTTCGGAAAAATGGGGAGAACTGCGCGGCTTAAAGGTTGTCAGCATCGCCCTGGGCTCGGTTACGTTGCCGGACGAGGATGCGGAAATGATCAAGCAGGCTCAGCGCGCGGCTATTATGCGGGATCCGACTATGGCGGCGGCAACACTCGTGGGTGCGCAGGCAGACGCCATGAAGGCGGCGGCTTCCAACAAAGCAGGCGCTATGACCGGCTTTATGGGCATGGGTATGGCTATGAATGCAGGCGGCGGAATGAATGCGCAAAATCTGTTTGCTATGGGTCAGCAGCAACAGCAGCAGGCGCAGCCCAGTGCCCCGGCGGCAGCTCCTGCAGCGGACAGTTGGAAATGTGCCTGCGGAGCAACCGTCACGGGTAAGTTCTGCCCGGAGTGCGGTGCAAAGAAGCCTCAGCCACAGCCTGCGGCAGGTGCTTGGAAATGCAAATGCGGCGCCATGGCTACAGGAAAATTCTGTCCCGAGTGCGGTTCTCAGAAGCCGGCTGACGAGGATGGCTGGACTTGCTCGTGCGGCGCTTTGAATAAAGGTAAATTCTGCCAGAGCTGCGGCGCCAAAAAACCCGAGGGCGCACCGCTCTACCGCTGCGATAAATGCGGCTGGGAGCCGGAGGATCCGACTAATCCGCCGAAGTTCTGTCCCGAATGCGGAGATATATTTGACGATAACGATAAAAAATAAAACTGCCGCTTAGAAGGCATTGTATTAACGGAAGTGTTATTTCGGTCAGGTATGAACGACTTAAGCAAAAAAGCCGTTCATACCGCCGAAAGGTTTTTGCGCAGCCGGGTAAGTTTCCCTGCCGGCGAAACGGTAAAGAATTTTTCGCATGATTTGTTAAGGTGTGGTTTTATATTTGCTTGCAAAAGGAGATCCTGTTATGAGTAAAAGAAAAAAAGACATTAAAATGACCATATTTATCATGGTCGTCGGCATCGGCTTAATTGTTGCCGGAATTATCGGTATAATAATAAGCCGCACCGACAGCAGGGAATATAAAAGCTCAACCGATATACGGAAAATTTCCGCCGTCATTGATGACTTTTCAACCCACAACACTAAGGATGATTCCGGTGATGTTAAGTATACAACCTATAAATTTAAAGTTTCATATGTTATTGACGGAAAAACCTATAAGGGAGAATATGAAGAACGTGTCTGGTCAAGCAGCTACGAAAGAAAATATACCTATGATAAATTGAGAAAAGGCGACACGATAGATGTCGAGGTTTATAAAACCTCAAAAGGCGATTACAAGCTTGCTCCTGAGGGAAGTCCCGTCGATTTTCTGTTCTATTGTGCGGCGATCCCCGTCGGTTTGTTCTTTGTTGTTATAATGATATGCGACATTGCAAAAGACAACCGAAAAAAGAAAAGCGAAAACGAAGTGATCAGCAAGGAATAAATCAGAGGTGCTTTTATGGATCTATCAGTAGCACTGATTATTGCGGCTTCCTTTGCTATATTATGTACATTCTATATCGGTAAAAGAATACTTACAATAGACTTTTCGGAATACTGTTCCAAAAACTCTAAAAAAGCCAAGAGGGAAAGATTGCTTGCAAAACGAGAAACTCCCCTTCATGATTCAAAAATACGTAAAGATATAAGAAAAGCCTTTGAAAGAATCTTGATTCCGCTCGGGAAAGCGGATCAAGACCTTCTTCCGGCAAGAATGGATATGGCATTCCGAAATAAAATCGTCAGTCAAATCAACAGACTTAATAGGAATAAGCTTTGCCGCAGAATTTACGTTACGGATGTTGTCCCCGTTCCTAAAAATGACTTTGAAACATGGAACGATGACGGCAGAGAATGGCGTGAATCGGTTTTAAAGTGCAGCACACTGGAGCGTTTTGAGTCAACCGAAGACAACAAAGTTCAGCATGAGATATACCGCAAGAATTCGTATCTCAGAATACTTCAATCAAGGCACGTTCGCCGCACCGATCAAAAAGAAAAAAAGAAAAGTTATTATAACGATATGTTAAGCATAACCTGCCCGTCCTGCGGTGCAGTAGTCAAACTTGACAGTCAGCAGGTGACCTGTGAATACTGCGGCGCCGTTATTAAAAACGAGTTTTACGATTGGCAGACCGAGTCATTTGAGATTTATGAATCTATCAGTACAAACCTGAAAAGATTTTTACAGCTTCTTGTGTCCGGCTCCATACTTTTCTTATGTGTCTTTCTGTGCTTATATTTAATCGAGGACACCGAGATTTCTCTCGCCGCCGGCGTTGGAGCAGCGGTTCTGACTTTCGGAGGAATCATCACACCGATTATCTGCGGGAAAATCAAGCAAGAAAAGCTTGCCGGAAAGATTGTAAGATATTCCGAGAATTTTCTCAGAGCCTGCTTAAACGAACACTTTTGGGAGAATGAAAACATTGAAGACCTGCTTGACTTCAGTGTTGGTACAATCAAGCTATTAAAAGTTACCCACACAGAAGAAACAACAACCGTTACGGCTGACATTTTCGGAACAAAAACCTTTCTTCCCGAAAATCAAAAGCCGTATACAGAAAATTTTAAAAAGAGATTGATCATGCAAAGGGCAAGATATCCCGAAAAGCGAAAAGCGGACGGCGAGTTCTTTACCGAAAAGGATTGCCCGTCCTGCGGCGCCAATTTTATGCCTGATGAAAACCACTGCTGTTCGTTCTGTGGGTTTGGCTTACAGGTCAACAATGCAAAATGGATCGTACAAAAAAAATAAAACATAAACGGAGGATCACATTATGGGACTGTTTGACAAAAAATACTGCGACATCTGCGGCGAGAAAATCGGACTTCTCGGAAACCGCAAGCTGGAGGACGGGAATCTCTGTAAGGACTGTGCAAAAAAGCTCTCGCCGTTTTTCAGCGAACGGCGGAACTCGACCGTGGAGGACATCAAGCGCCAGCTTGCTTACCGTGCGGAAAACGAAAAGAAACTTGTCGGCTTTGCTCCATCGATCACCTTTGACGGGAGCAAAAAGGTATATATCGATCCCATAGGAGAAAGGTTCATCGTTACCGGGTTTTCAAACTGGCGCAGCTGTAACCCCGACCTTATTGCGTTTTCGCAGGTACTCGGGGTAAACACAGATATTAAAGAGAATAAGGAGGAGATCTTTTACGAGGACTCCGAGGGAAATAGGAAAAGCTATGTGCCTCCGCGTTATACATGTGACTATGAGTTCAATGTAACAATCCGAGTGGATTCACCATGGTTTGACGAGATAGAACTGGAACTGAGCGACGGCAACCGCCCCGACAGCCCTTATACCGACCTGTACCGTCAATATGAGCGGAGGATGCACGAGCTTGCGGATATTTTGATGCGCCGGGATAACAGAAACCGGGTTTGGGACGGCGGCGGCACGATGAATCGGGAGGATAACGAGGACTTCCGCCCGGAAAGGCCCTCCCCCACGCCTAATGCAATGGGCGGTGAGACATGGGTATGCCCGTCCTGCGGCGCACAAAACAGCGGAAAATTCTGCGCAAACTGCGGCGCTGTAAAACCCGTAGCGTGTTCCTGCTGTACAAATTGCGGGTGGAGACCGGCGGATGGGCAGAGTTTGCTGAAATTCTGTCCGGAATGCGGCAGACCGCTTCAATAAACAATGAAGCACACCGTATGTAAGGTTGTGACTGTTATGTTCGCTCTCTTGCCTGTTTTCGGGCTTTTCGGCTGCGGTGGAAGTAAAAAATACACTTCCGATGATGTCGTCTTAATCAATACTGCTTATTACGGCACGGAAATGAAACCTGTGTATTCTTTTGCCCTGAAAAAAGAAAAAGACGGCTGGTTATTCTCTGCAGACTGTCTTGTGGGAAGTCAGAGGGATCATTACGCCTCGTTCGGCTCTTTCCCTATAACTGAAGAGGATGCGGAGGGCTTCCTTCGCATCCTCCGTGAGGACGGCGAGACGGAGAGGCTTTGCAGGTACCGCAATCCGATACGAATTTTTAACAGATCCGATGCACCGACACGCCGTTCCGGAATGACCTTCTCTGACGGAAACACTGTAGAAAAGGAAACAATGCTCGGTGACAGGGCGCTTAACTATCTCTATGCGCTTGCCGACAGGTATTATGAGGAGGCTGAAAGTTCGGCAGACACTCAGCCGGATACGGCAACGAACTGAACATCATCTTGCCAAAGCAAGAAAAACAAAACAACAAACCGACACTGTCGGAAAAAGAAGGTGAATTATGGCTAATCAATGCGCTATCTGTGGTGCGGATATCAATCTGATCCAAACCCAGAAACTGTCGGACGGCAACTGTATATGCCGCAAGAATTGCAGAAAAAAGGGCTTCAAGGTATATGACTATGTGCATAGCAATCTTTCGGGTGTCAAGGCACATCTTGCACAGGTGGAGCGTGGCACCAAATTGTGGGAGCACTACTTCATTCCGCGAAAAAAAACAAAGGATAAGAGCAAAAAACTGAAGCGCTTCGGTACCTATCTGTATGTGGCGGAGGATATCGGGCTGATGGCATATATCCAGAACGATTACAAGTTTATGATGTTCGGCAAGACAACCCGTGCCTGTGTGTACCGAGTTGCTGACCTGCGCAGTTATAAGTATGAGGAGCAGCTCGTCAAAAACGGTGATAAGACAGAGAAGAAGTCTGCCGCAAGACTCAGCTTTACCAATACACAGGGCCTTTACGAGTTTGTTCTCCCCATGAACAATTTCAAAGATTTTAAAAAACTCAAAAAGTATTTTGATACACTGTTTGGCATACAAAACACACTCGGCAATGCCTCAAATGTTTGGAAACAGCAGATGACAGCGGTTAAGGATATAGCGTCAGGGGTCTCTGCTGCGGTAAAAGGAGAGGTCGATGCGGGCGACAAGGCGGCGCAGGCAATCAACTCCCTGGATGCCGCAATCTACGGCGACCGCACCGAGTGGATTCAGAAAGCAGATGCGGCTCTTGCGGCATTTAATGGGTGAAATTCTTTAAGAGAGGAGTTCTTTTCATGCAAACCTTGCAGGAGTATAAATGCCCCTGCTGCGGCGGCGCGATAGCCTTTGACAGCACGCTCCAGAAGATGAAGTGTCCTTTCTGCGACACTGAGTTTGAAATGGAGACGCTGGCAGGTTACGACGCCGAGCTGCAGAATGAAAAATCTGACAATATGGAATGGGAAACCACTGCCGGAGGAGACTGGCAAGAGGGAGAGACCGACGGTCTGCGCTCCTATGTGTGCAAGTCCTGCGGAGGCGAGATCGTCGGCGATGCCAATCTGGCAGCTACATCTTGTCCTTTTTGCGGTAATCCCGTGGTGATGATGGGTCAGTTCTCAGGGGCTCTCAAACCGGATCTTGTCATTCCGTTCAAGTTGGATAAAAAGGCGGCAAAGGCAGGGCTGATGAAGCACCTGACCGGGAAGAGGCTGCTGCCTAAGATTTTTAAAGATCAAAACCATATCGATGAGATCAAGGGAATTTATGTTCCCTTCTGGCTTTTCGATACCGATGTGGATGCGCAGATTCGCTATCGCGCCACCCGGATGCGTACTTGGAGCGATAAAGACTACAATTATACGGAAACCAGCTATTATATGGCGCATCGTGGCGGCAGCATCGGCTTTGAGCACGTTCCTGTGGATGGTTCTACCAAAATGGCGGATGACCTTATGGAATCTATTGAACCATACGATTTTTCCGAGGCGGTGGACTTCCGGACAGCATACCTTGCAGGGTATCTGGCAGATAAATACGATGTTACTGCCGCAGATAGCATAGATCGCGCCAATGAGCGCGTCAAGCGCTCCACAGAGGATACCTTTGCCGGAACGGTACAGGGGTATACCACGGTCACGACGGAAAACAGCAGTGTGCAGTTCCGCGGCGGCAAGGCACGTTATGCGCTGTATCCCGTGTGGTTGCTCAACACAACGTGGAACGGAAACAAATACACTTTTGCCATGAACGGACAGACCGGAAAATTCGTCGGTGATCTGCCGGTGGATAAAGCCGCGGCGACGCGCTGGACATTCCTGCTGGCGGCGATATACAGCGTCGCTGCCTATGGCGTGGCTTGGCTTCTGCATCTGATCGGGCTATTTTAAGGAGGAAACAGAATGAAAAAGAAAATATGGACAGTTCTGTTCGCTCTTGCGCTCTGCCTGTGTGTGGCGGTTCCTGCTTTCGCTGAGGGCGCCGCCGGTTTTGCGGGTGATAAGGATAGGATCGTAGATGATGCCGATCTGTTGCCCGACAGCGAGGAGGCGGCTCTGCGGGAAAAACTCGAGGAGATCCGTGTGCGTCAAAAAATGGATATCGTCATTGTGACCGCGAAAACGCTGAACGGAGCTACACCTGCCGAATATGCCGATGACACCTATGATTATAACGGCTACGGTTACGGCAGCAACAGGGACGGTCTGCTGCTGCTCATCAGCATGGAGGATCGTGACTGGTACATATCCACCACCGGCTACGGCATCACGGCATTTACCGATGCGGGGATTCAATATATCGGAGATAAGATAAAAGAGCATCTGTCGGATGGCGATTATGCCGCCGCTTTTAATACCTTTGCCGAGCTTTGCGACGATTTTATTACAAAAGCAAGAACCGGAAAGCCATACGATTCCGGCAATATGCCCAAAGAGCCTATGAAACCGGGCTGGATACTGGCGGCGATTATAGCCGGATTTATACTATCTTTCATCACAGTAGGCACTATGAAGAGCAAACTCAAAACAGTACGGTTTCAGCCGGCGGCTAACAGTTATATGAAAGAAGGCAGCATGAATATCACCGAGAGCCGCGATATGTTTCTGTATAACACAGTCACACGTACTGCGAAACCGAAAGACAACGATTCAGGAGGAGGAAGCAGCACGCACACATCTTCTTCAGGAACATCACATGGTGGCGGAGGAGGCAAATTCTAATGTCATCTTCGCCCGCAAGAAAAAGTAGCAACAGAAATATTATATAAAGGAGTGATAACTCATGAGTATCTTTGACAAACTGAAAAGTACAGCTCAGCAGGCGGTGAGCACCGCCGCACAATCCATCGGCAGCAAACGGGAAACCTTCACCTTTTCATCGCTGCCGGAAAGCCTTGCGGAAATGCAGGCGCTCCCCGAGGCAAGTCTCGATACGCCGTTCAAAACGGCAGCACTTACGGTTCTTGCCCTCTGTGCATATGCGGCGGATAAGAACATCGGGACCGAGATGCTGAATTGGCTGCGGGGACCCCGTCCGCTGAACGGGCAGGAAATTTCTTTCCTTAACGACCGTTTCCGCGACGGTAAGACCTATCTGCCCTTCACTTATTTCTCCGGTTCCACACCGGAAAACAACTACACCCCTACTGAGCCGTATACAATTGTCGTTGAAAGCAATCACGTGTCCGGCGAGGAGCAGGGCTATATGAAGCTGTTTATTCCCTGTGGCGGTGCGGACGCTCCCCGTCCCATCAAAATGCGCCAACGCGGGTCTGACGGCAAGTGGTTTTTATGGGAACAGTATTTGCTGACCGGCGTTCGTACGCCGAAATCTGCCGATCCGTGGGCTTAAACGGAAAGAAATTACATCCGGAAAACTTATAAAGGTGTATCTGATCACATCAAAAAACGGTCTATCGACCGTTTCAAATATTAAATATTTTGGAGGTTTTAACAATGGAAACAACAACTAAAGGCACGGGATTCTTGAAAGTAACAGGCATTTTGATGATCATCGGCGGAGCAATCTCGATTATCATGGGCATCATTGCGGCACTTGGCGTCGCCGCTCTTGTGTATATCAGTGACGGAGCTGTTTCATCGGCATTGCTTTATACATCCGTTATATTGATGATTATAAGTGCGGTTGCAGAATTGGTTGCCGGAATTATCGGTGTAGTAAACTGCAAAAAGCCGGATAAAGCGGTAAGTTGCATTGTGTGGGGTGTTATTGTAGCAGTACTTAGCGTTGCAGGCACCATACTGAACTCTGTCGGCGGAGGTTCTTTCAGTGTATTTTCTCTGATACTTGGTCTTGTTCTTCCCGTTCTTTATATTATTGGTGCGGTGTTCAACAAGAAAGAACATGTCGCATAAAGCAGTTATACCCATGAATCCGGTTTGCCGGATTAAGCATATTTTCGAAATATACCGAATCAGGGTAAGGAGGAAATAGAGATGGATATTCGCGGAATTTGGAAAGTAAAGGAAATCCGTGTACCCACACCGGACGGAGATAAGATTTTTACACCCGATAATCCGCCGACGGAGGAGAGGTTTGAGGGCAGTGCCGAATTGATGCGGTGCCTGACGGAGTTTGCCGAGGACGGAGTGCTCAATACTCTCATGTTTGTGCCGGAGGAAATGCGCGAGGAAGCTGCCAAGCACGGGGCGGTTGTCCGCGAGGACGGCTATGCACCCGTCGAAAGCACCACATGGAAGGAAGCGGACGGCAAATTCTATTACGACACGAAGATCGAGGGTGAGGTTTTCGGGGAGAAAGTTGACTCTTTCGCGGAGATTCCGGTAACCGAGGACGGCTGTCTGCTGTACGGACACGGAATGATTCTTCTGGAAAGAGTCTGACCAGACTATTAACAACGGTGAAGGTAATACAATGAATGTTAATAATCCATATAACCTCAACCTGGAATCAACAGAAACGCAGACGGTAAGCGAAAATCGAGCCGACGAATCGGTTCTGAAAGAGACTTTTAAGAACTTTTTCGGAGGATTGAACTATTTCTTTGCCGCAGAACAGGCCGATTTTACCCTTGAGGATGTGATTGCGCATATCGGTGTTGATCCTTCGGAGTACCGTTACGATTCTGAGCGGGAGGCGCAGATTTATTCATGGTATGCAGCAAAAAGCAAAGCAAGAGTGCTGCATGTCTGGTTTAAGAACGGCAAGCTCTACGCTTGCGGCGCATACAATCTCGGTTTCCCGAAAATGTCATAGTCTATGCGGAAGAGGCTTGCTGCTGCAAGCTTCTTTCCGAAAGGCACTGAATGCGATTCGGCGCCTTTCGGAAAGGAAGAATAAATGAAAAAGCTGCTTTCACGTTTTATGTCGGTATTCATCTTTTTTATTTCCATTTCCGCTTGCTCTTCGAAACATAATAATTGTAGTAATAATTATTACGGAGGGGATCCTATGGATTTCAAAAGCTTTAAGCTGGTGCAAACCGATATGACGGCACAGCGCCGTGTTTATGAGGGATACAAAACGGAGAACGGCGTTCATTTGGAGTATTACATCAGCACGGAAATGTGGGATGATAAGACCTCCGGAAATGTGGAGTGCCGCAATGTCGTTCGCGCAATTGACGCAGATGAGAGCGTTTTTCAAAAGCTGTGCACAGTATTCGGTAACTATAAAATAGCGGAATGGGCAGGCTTTCGCGGGCACGATTCCCAGGTCCTTGACGGTACCGGCATGAGCTTTAATGCCGTATTGGCGGACGGTACGGAGATAAACGCCCGAGGAACCAACAGCTTTCCGAAAAACTATTCGTCATTTGCGCAGGAGCTTTGTAAGCTCATAACGACCGAAAAAATAAGCTCGGTGCGGTTTTCCGAAGGCACCTATGAGATCACACTGCCGGAAAGCTGGGTAGGTACCGTTACGGCAAACTTTTCCGAAAACCAGGTGGCGTTTTATGTTGATAAAACCGATGGAGGAGATCTCACATTTTTTATAATCGATAACGATACATACGGTTATTCATCAGATTCCTATAAAGGAAGAATAGAAGTCGGGCGGCTTGTTTCGGACGAAGATGTCAGATTTATTACGGCACGCGGCAATTATTCAATAGCTTCATATGCGAAAAGTGTTTCCGAGGAAGCTATTGCGATTTGGAAGAATTATGAAAATGATAAGCTTGCCATAATTGATAGTTTTCGCGGAGCAAACGGGTATGAGTTTTATCCTGAGGACGGAACAGTCCTATACTACGCAGATGCAAGAGAAATGGCAGATGAAGCGAGAAGCCTTTGGCTGAGCTTGAATTTTGCAGGTGAGTATCCGGGCAGCGCGAAGCCTCTACGGTTCAAGCGGAAGAATTATGTGCCTATGTTTCCTCCGTATGATTATATAAACACGATCGAAGGTGTACGCAAAAAATTCTTAAAGGTTTTTTCGGAGGAATTTACCGATAAAACGTTGAACCGTGCTCTTGCCGATAAAGAACTGATTGAATATAAGGGCGATGTCTATGTAGCTTGTAAGAAGCGCAAGGGCGAAGCCTCTTACAACAGCTGTGTGGACAGCGTCCGGGATGAAAGCAACGGAAAATTTGCAGTTGTGATTGCTGTGAAAATGCCGCCAAACGGCAGCAAGCTCTATGTTGACCTGCCGGCAGAGAAAAACGCTGCGGGAGAGTTTGTGTTTTCAGACTATCCCTATTGGGAAAAAAGTGAATGATCTTTCCTTTTTGAACTGGAACATACTGAGATCTTTTCTCGGCAGATGGGAAAATTGCCGAATCATCTGATTGGAAACGGCCTTTTTGATATGGATTTGTCAGATTCCAAGGGGCTACTGGAATTCGAAAAAAAATAATAAATTATAGTAGGAGAGCAGATATGAAAAGATTTGTTTTTGCTTTTATGTTTGTATTGGCATTTGTGGGATTTGCTGCCGCAACGGTTAGTGCGGAGGGGCCGGCGAAGCCTGTGATCGAAGCGGAAATGCCGGATTGTTATATGCCTATTGGCGGTGACGGTATTATCCTGTTCACTAATGCCAGTGTGCCCGACGGCGGTACGCTGAAATATCAGTGGTATGTCACGGATATAGAAAACATGGCGATGATTCGTGCCATTGACTACGCAGAGGGAGACAGCTATCAGGTGCCGGAGGAATTGGGAGTGAAATGGTACTGTTATGCTGCATGGAATGTAGTCGGAGGTTTAGAGAGTGAGCCGACATACAGCCGCCTGATCCGTGTGGAATTTTACAAAAACAGTTCCGAGCACACCCACAGCTTCGGCAAGTGGATGTTGACCACAAAGCCAACCTGTACAGAGACAGGCATTAAGACACGGGAATGTGATTGCGGTGTTACCGAACGGGCTGAAGTTCCCGCTGTCGGACATAATTGGGATGCGGGAACAATAACCCGGGAACCTACGCCCGAAGCCGATGGCGAAAAGACCTACAGCTGTCTTGCCTGTAAGGCAACTATGACAAAGCCGGTAAAATACAGCGGAAGTTCCGAAAGTGACAATAATAAGGAAACAAACAGCGTTGCCCCGGATAAAGACATGAGTACCGAGCCAAAAGAAAATCACGAAAAAAATACAGAACAAACTTCTCCTGTGGAGAGCGAGAGATCTTCTTTTCCATGGTGGATCGTTGCCGTTATAGCCGCAGTGGTGATTGGCGGGGGTATTTTGGCAATTGTTTTAATTCGGAAAAACAGTTCTAATCCGGAAAAATAGTGATGAACGATTAAAAAAACGTTCCGGAATCCGTGACAAGGTAAAGCCTGACACGGAAAACCACTTGAAATTCACCTCGTTTTCTGCATAATTTCATTGTAAGTTTCATTGAGCACATTTTTGCAGTTATATTTTTCAGGTTACACAGTGTCTGAGGGATCATCTTTCAGGCACTGTTTTTATGTTTTCTAACGGGAAGCACAGAACCGGGCGGTGCCGTTTGACAACAAATCACTCAAAGAATGTGTAAATTCATTCTTTGGGTGTTTTTTTATATAGATCGGAGCCGTAAGGATCCCCCACCCTTTTTCCTAGGGGAGCCTTATGGCTTGCCTTAACTATATACAAAACTCAATAAAGGATTTTGTTTTTGAATATACCAAGTAAATTATGGCAAAAATACAAGTTGTAAAGATGAACACATGGAGGTGTAATGATTTATGGAACAGTCTGAAAAGAGCTTGGCTGAACTGGTGGATATCAGAGATGTCGTGATAGATAAAAGCTTAACGCTGGAAGAACGTGTGAAGTCTTATGTTGAGCAGATCAAGGATCCGTATTGCTTTAAGGTCGGAGATATCGTTGTCCGGGTATCATATGCCGGCAAGGACAAATCACTTACCGACAGCTTTACCTCCATGATTGCTTCAATGTAATGGAAAAAATTACTATGCGGATTTTAAGTGTAACGGCTGGATTTTCTCGGTTGTCTGTGCTATAATCAGATACGGACAAAATCAGCGATAACTCCGGCTGTTTATTCGTACTCGAATAACACAGATAGGAGTGGCGCTATGAATAAGATTATAGATCAAACATTCAGGGTTGCCATCTATCTTCGTTTATCGAAGGAGGATGACGACCTTTCGTGCTCTTCGGGAGCCAAAAGCGAAAGCAACAGTATCAGCAACCAGAGAAAGCTGATATATGACTTTATGAAATCGCATCCGGAGCTCGAACTGTATGACGAGTACAAGGATGACGGAAAAAGCGGTTCTAACTTTGACCGTGCTGAATTTCAGCGAATGATGAAGGACATCGAGGAGGGAAAGGTCAATTGCGTAATCGTAAAGGATCAGTCCCGTTTCGGCAGAGACTATATTGATGTCGGAAAATACAAAGAAAAGATTTTCCCCAAACTCAGCGTTCGTTTTATCACAATAAACGAGGGCTATGATTCGCTTTCGGCAACATCTTCGGATGATCTTGCCTTTACGATCAACAGCTTCGTTTATGATTTTTATATCCGGGATATATCTACTAAGATCCGTACAAACCTTACGGCGAAAAAGCAAAACGGAGAGTACGCCGGAGCATTTGTGGCTTACGGATATGTGAAAGACAGCGACGACAAGAGCAAGTTGGTTGTTGATCCGTTTGCCGCAAATGTTGTAAGGGACATATTCCGGTGGAAAATCGAAGGGCTGAGCCCGCAAAATATCGCAGTGCGCCTGAACGAGCTCGGTATCCCCTCGCCTGCAGAGTATAAGCGGCTAAGCGGAAGCAATTACAAAACGAGCTTTCAGACATCTTCAAAAGCCATATGGAGCCATGTTTCCGTAAGGCGTATTCTGAAGAACGAAATTTATCTCGGCGTGATGATCCAGGGTAAACGAACAACGCCGAATTATAAGACCAAGACGGTGGTTACAAAAGCTGAAAGTGAGTGGCTTCGCGTGGAAGGTACACATGAGGCTATTATTTCTGTGCGTGATTTTGAGCTTGTTCAGGAGCTGCTGAGGGATGATACCCATTGCCGTGCGGGTGATGTAACAGTACCGGTATATGCCGGCCGCATTTATTGCGGCGACTGCGGCGCTGCGGCTGTCAGAAAGACGGTATCCTACGCAGGTAGGCGTTATGTGTATTATGTCTGCAATGCCAATAAGCACGACAAAACGGTGTGCAGCAGGCATTCCATAAGAGAAGATGTTTTGGACCAGGTAATCTATCAGACGGTCCGGCATCAAATCGACCTGCTGCTGGATGTGGATAAGGCACTCAGGCAGTTTGAAAATCTGTCGTGGGAAAAGCACAAGCTGAAGCAGCTTGACGCAAGCATCGAAATACAAGAAGAAGCCGTTCGGAAAAACAACACGCTGCGCCTCGGAATTTATGAGGATCTGCGGGCAGGCTTGCTGGACAGGTCCGAATATGAGTCTCTGAAAAAAGAGCTTGCAGAAAGAATCGACGAAGCAACTGCCGCCATCGAAAAGTTGAACAAAGAAAAAAGGGAAATCCTCGACGGCGTTTCAAAGCAACAGTCCTGGGTTGAACAGTTCCGTCAGTATGAAAATGTGACCGAGCTCACGCGGCCAATGGTTATTCATCTGATTGAACGCATCAATATTTTCGAGGACTCCAATATTGAGATCGTGTTCCGCCATCGGAATCAGATCGAGGAAATATTGCAGTTTATCTCGGAGAAAACCGCAAACAAGAAACTATTGGCTATGCCGATAAGGGAGGTGGGATAGTGGCCAGAGTATCACGGAAAAACGGCGTTTCCGAAGGTCTGCCGAAAGGTCCGAAGCAGACAGTGTTTCGTACCGCACTTTATGTCCGTTTGTCTGTCGAGGACAACGGCAAAGCGGATGCGGATTCGATTGAAAATCAGAAACTACTTCTGAGAAACTATCTTGCCGAGCGGCCCTATCTCGAACTGAAGGAGGTATATGCCGATAACGGTTACACAGGTACCGATTTCGAGCGCCCCGCATTTAATCGAATGATCGAGGATGTGCGGAAAGGACGAATCGATTGCATCCTTGTGAAGGACCTTTCCCGCTTGGGCAGAAACTATGTGGAGACCGGAGAATATCTGGAGCGCATCTTTCCTTTCCTCGGCATACGCTTGATTTCCGTCAGCGATGATTATGACAGCAGCTCGGCCAACGCCGGTGAAAAGCTCGCCGCTACTCTTAAAAATCTGATCAACGATATGTACGCAAAGGACATATCCAAAAAGATTTGCTCGACCATGAAGAACAAGAGGCTGCGTGGTGATTACATCGGCAATTATGCTCCGTATGGCTATCTGAAAGATGAAAATAATCGGAGCCGATTGGTAATCGATCATGAGATTGCTCCGATCGTAGTCGAGATCTTTGAACTCCGAGCGAAAGGGACCGGATTTGATACCATATGCCGTATACTCAACGAAAAAGGCTATCCCTCCCCGGGGCGACTACGCTATGAGCGCGGCATTATAACAAATAATAATAAGAAAGGGAGTGAACTGCCCTGGAATCGCCATGTTCTGAAAGACCTGCTTGTCAATGTGGTCTATATCGGGAATCTGGCGCAAGGACGCAGCTCGCAGTGCCTGTATAAGGGTGAAAAATACCATTGGACAAAAGAGGCAGACTGGGATGTGGTTGAAGGGACACACGAGCCGATTATCAGCATGGAGCTGTGGAATAAGGTGCAGGAGATCAACAAAAAGATCTCAAGCGATGTGAAGAAATCGTTCGGACGCTATGCCCATCTGCCCAAGCGTCCCAATCCATACGGTTCGGTTTTGAGGTGTGCCGACTGCGGGCGTGTTATGAAGTATGTACGCAGCTATAGCCGGCCGAAAAAGGACGGCGTGGTCACAGTCTACTACAATTATAAATGCCCGACAAACATCGAACTTGGAGACACAGCGTGCTCAAAAAAGAGCATCCGCGCCGATGACCTTGATAAAATCGTGTTGAGCGTTATACGAAAGCAGATGGATCTATTCCTTGACACGCAAAAAACGCTGCTCGGCTTGATCGCTTTGGAGAAAGAAAAAGCAAAGCACAGTGTACCGGCAAATCGTGTCAAAGAACTGCGGGATAAGCTCGACCAAAAGAAAAAGCTGTTTTCCCGGTTGTATATCGACTTCAAGGACGGAATATTGACGCAGCGGGAATATTTGCTTGCCAGAGATGTCTATCAAAAGGAAATCGCCGCATATGAAAGCGAATTGCAGGAGCTTCAGGCAATCAAAACAAAAACCAAGGTGACTGAAACAGGCGCCCGAAAATGGAATCGGCTCATTTCACACTATTACAAGGCGGAAACGGTGACCGAAGAAATGGTCGAAGCAATGGTTGATGAGATCCGAGTGAATACCGACGGCTCTTTGGATATTCGGTTTAAGTACATGCCTGAGTTTGAGGAAATGTTCAGGGAGTGCGAGCGAATCGGAAAGGAGGTTGCCTAAATGTCTGAAAAACAGATTGCCGTGTATCTCAGGCTATCGATTGAGGACACCGGTACGAATGATGAAAGCGATAGTATTACGGCTCAGCGCAACATCATCGCTCAGTTCATTCAAGGACAGCCTGAGCTTGTTTCTATGAAGACGGTCGAGTTCGTCGATGACGGATATTCCGGGACGAATTTCGACCGTCCCGGTTTTAAGCAAATGATGGCGATGGTGCGCTCCGGTGATGTTTCCTGTATCATTGTGAAAGACCTTTCCCGATTTGCGAGAAACTATATTGAAGCCGGCGATTACCTTGAACACATCTTTCCGTATCTCGGTATCCGGTTTATTGCGGTCAATAACCATTATGACAGCAATCAGTTTATCGGGACAACCGGCGGCATTGATGTTGCCTTCCGAAACTTTATGTATGAGATGTACAGCGTTGACATCTCGAAAAAGGTAAAAGCATCACAGCATATGTTGATGAGAAGCGGCCGGTATGTCAACCATTGCCCGTATGGATACACAAAGATTAAAGGGCAAAAGCACCGTATGGTGCCGGATCCCGAAACTGCGCCCATTGTGCGGGATATTTTCCTGTGGGCTATTGAGGGAAAGAAATCCACGGAAATTGCTCGTATCCTTAACGAAAAGCATATTCCAACGCCGATGCAGCACAAAAAACTATCTCGGAAAGGTATGGACAACGAGGCGATGTGGAGTCATCAGGCGGTGCTCCGAATCATACGGGATTATAAGTATACCGGAGCTATGGTGACTTTCAAATGCGGAAATGAAACCATTCGAGCCAAGGTGCAAAAACGGTATGCGCCGGAGGATTATGTGATAAACGAGGGTATGCACGAACCCATCGTAACACACGAGGAATATTACGCAGCGAATGATACCCTGCGGAAGGTGAAAAAGTACGATGTTGTCAGAACCGACCGCCGTGACCGTGTCTACTATTGCGGGCACTGTGGCCGCAGACTTCGTAAGACCTTTGGCTCGGACGAATATTATTCCTGCGCTACGCCGTTATATATAAGAGACGCTCCGTGCGCAGGCATTCATTGGAGTCGGACAAATATAGAGGATGTTGTCTTCACCACATACAAACGGCAGCTGCAAATCATCAGCGAAGAATATCGCAGGACAGTAAACGAAAAGCGACCGGATAAAATTGCTCCTCTTCGGGCGCAACAGAAATCCCTCCGAGTTCAGCTCGGAGGGATCGGTGGAAAGGTTGCCTCGCTGTATGAGCAATTTCGTTCCGATGAAATATCCCGGAATGCTTTTCTCGAAAAGAAAGGCGCTCTTTCAGAGGATAGGGACAGACTTCAGACGGAGTTGTTACAAATCGAGGACGAAATCGAAAGCCTGCTGCAAAAGCAGGAAGAAAGCAATACAGCAATGAAAGCGATCAAAAATATCGCTGCTGCAGCAGATGAACCGGACGATAAACTCCGGGAAAGGATGTACGACGATATAGATCGTGTCATTGTTTTTGACAACGATAATCTGAAAATCGAATGGAAGTTTGATGTTGCCTTTCAACTTCCATGACCACGTAAAAGCCGGCTTTTCGCTGGCTTTTATGCTGTTTTGTGTTATAATAACGCAAGGTAAAAATTTGTCGAAAGTCCGGAAGCCCTTGTTACATAAGATTTTTTAAAAATTTTTGGATTCTACTTGACACAAGCAGACGACCTCGGAAGAGTTGTAATACCGAAAGAAATAAGAAGAACGATGCGAATTCGAGAGGGTGCGCCGCTTGAAATATTCACAAACAAAGACGGAGAAGTTATTTTTAAAAAGTATTCTCCGATAGGAGAAATCAGCGAATACGTGGATGCTTATGCGGAAACGGTGAACAAGGGCACGGCGAATACTGCGGTAATTTCGGACAAAGATTCGATACTTGCGGTATCGGGAGAGAAAAAGAGACAACTCGCGGACAAAAAAATTTCGCCCGAGATAGAAAAAATGCTTGAAGAGCGAAGAACTTACGTTTACAAAATAGGCGATACCAGAATACCTGTATCCGACGGCGCGGAAAACTGCCATGCGGGAATAGTATGTCCGCTGATAGTTGACAGCGACGTCATAGGCGGAATAATAGTTTTAATAAGAAATGACGGGGCGGCGCCGACTGAAACGGAAGTACGAATAACCGAAACAGCAGCAACACTTTTCTCAAAACAACTTGAAAACTGATCTACGATTCAAAAAAATATAGGCGCGCCGCACGGTGCGCCTTTTTTTGAGCAAAAAAAGATTGACAAATCCTGTCTGAAATGGTACAATGCAATCGGACAGAAAACCAAACAAAAAAGGAAGAAAGGATCAAAATTATGAAAAGAATCGTTTCACTCGTACTGTTGCTCTGTTTGGTATTTTCGCTGGCTGCCTGCACGGGAACGACGGAAACACCGACAACGGAACCGCAGCAACAGACAACGACTCAGCCCACGACGGAACAAGAGCCGCAAGGAGAAGTCTCCACTCCGCTTTTCTGGAAAGTTTCAGGCAACGGATATGAAGGAGAATTTTATCTGCTCGGCTCGATACACGTCGGAACAGACGACACAAACAATTATCCGAAGCAGAATCTCGATGCGTTTGAAAAATGTGCCGCGCTTGCGGTTGAAGGCGATATTGTAGAAATTGAAAAGGATACCGCGGCACTCATCGAAAGCATGAAACCGTTTGTTTATTCGGACGGAACGACCATTAAAGACCATATCGACAAAGAACTTTACGACGATGCAGTTGCCCTGATGACTGAACTCGGCATATACAACTTTGCGATGGATTATTACAAGCCGACATTCTGGGACTCGATGATCTCATCAATGCTGGCGGATATGTCAAAGAACTACAAAATCGACAACGGCGTAGACCGTTGGTTCCTGAACAAGGCAAAAAAGACAAACAAAGACATAATCGAACTCGAAGATTACAAAAAGACATACGCCGACGAAGCGGCGCTTTCGGATAAAACACAGGAACTCATTCTGGAAAGCGTTGTCCACGGTTTTGAAACGGACGACTATGTAAAAGAATACGAAGAGTCGATAAAAGAACTTTTCGAAGCGTGGAAAAAGGGCGATTTGACTAAAATGGAAGAAATTCTGTTTACGGAAGCGGACGAGAGCGAATATACGGAAGAAGAAATAAAATGCGCGGAAGAATACAACAAATTCATTATGACCGACCGAAATGCGGAAATGGTCAAAAAAGCGCTTGATTTTCTGAAAAACGGCAAGAGCGTTTTCTACGTTGTGGGCGAAGCGCATATGCTCGGCGACGACGGTCTTGTAAACAAACTGACAGAAGCGGGTTATACCGTGGAACTTGTAAAATTCGATTAAATACAGTATAGGTGAAGAAGCATAACCATTGGTAGAACCGGTGGTTATGCTTCTTCATCTATAAGAGCTTGACAGCGCATTACTATCTTAGGCAACCGCTCACATGCAGCTGTCTTTTTTGCCTAATCATTCTTCACCCGTGAACGGGTCTATACACTGCAGCCTTGTCGACCGATTGGAACAGTCCGGTCTAATCGATACCCGAGAGGATAAAGCAAGCCTTATCCATTGCCTCAGGGCGCTCGATGGAAGTGCGGATGCAAAACGCTGGAAAGGGTGACCAAATGGAGGTAAAGAAGCCCCTCTCATCGGGAAGTGAGCCGCTGCATGGAAAATGTAGTCCACTCCGTTCATCGCACCGCGACATGATTCGAGATCTCGAACATCGCCTATATAGAATTTATCTTGTCCGCAACATCGGGCATCTTCGCCTGAAATCCATGCGCATATCGTCCTGTTTCTTCTCAACGTGCGAGAATATGCGTATATCTCCTATACCGTCTTCAAAAATCTGTTGAGAACGGCGTCTCCAAACGAACCCGTCCCGCCGGTTATAAGTAAAGTTTTATCGGTAAACAATCCCATTTTAAAATCTCCGATGTTTCCGC
>ERZ827440.1164-NODE-1164-length-30741-cov-4.409340_pt1 | contig 30741 bp, 37 predicted proteins | sample MGYA00519774_ERZ827440 | MGnify/ENA primary metagenome ERZ827440 (study PRJEB31778, sample SAMEA3449302) | human gut metagenome | biome: human gut; feature: human-associated habitat; material: faeces | place: United Kingdom | collected 2010/2012 ... | reverse complement strand
GCGGCATGGTGGCAAAGCGTATCTTTGGCGTGATTGTGGCCTCCTACGACCAGGACGGGCGGCTTCTGTGGCAGAGGAACCCCGAGGAGTTTCCCAAGGAGCTGGGCGCAGCGCCAACCATTCGCGGTGATGTAGGGCCGTACCAGGGGGTGAGAGCATGAACCACCCTTTGAACAAGGAGCAGGTCGAGGTTCTGTTTGAACGGGAAACCGTGCTGATGGGGACGGAAAACCGCGTTCCAATCTACCGGGCATTGGCCCTATTCGGACAAGATGCCGTCAATTACGGCAAAAAATTGGACGAAAGATTGGATGTCAGAAGGCTAGTACATCACTCCAACGGATATGTCCTTGGCTTTATAATAGCGTCTTTGACCTTGCGAGGCTTTCAGGCTGCCGCCAGTTTCTATAACGTTCAGCTGCTGAGAAAGGAAGCATCATGAATCCTATAACAGAACCAGTCAAAATCACCAGCTTGGAGCTGGAGAATGTGAAGCGCATCCGGGCATGCGCTATCACCCCCACGCAGAATGGCCTTACGGTGATCGGCGGCCGGAACAACCAGGGGAAGACCTCTGTCCTGGACGCGATCGCCTGGGCGCTGGGCGGAGACCGCCACCGCCCATCCCGGGCGGCACGGGAAGGTTCATCCATTCCGCCCCGTCTTTGCGTCAAGCTATCCAACGGTCTTGTCGTGGAGCGCACAGGGAAGAACAGCGACCTAAAGGTCACGGACACTGAAGGGCGGCGTGCCGGGCAGCAGCTGCTCAATGAATTTGTGGAGCAGCTCGCGCTCGATCTGCCTAAATTCATGCAGGCAAGTGCGAAGGAAAAGGCCGGAATCTTGCTGGAAGTTATCGGTGTAGAGGATCAGCTCACAGAGTTGGACCGGAAAGAGAATTCCCTTTACAACGACCGTCTGGCGATTGGCCGGATTGCCGACCAAAAAGCCAAGCACGCCAAAGAGATCACCGGATACCCGGAGGCCCCAATGGAGCCGGTCTCCGCCTATGACCTGATTCAACGGCAGCAGGACATCCTTGCCAGGAACGGCGAGAACCAGCGGAAGCGGCAGCGGGCCGCGCAGCTGGAGGCTCAGAGAGAGAGCCTGCGCCGGCAGCTGGATGACCTGCAGGCGAAGTATGAAGCCGTTTGTGGCGACTGTGAAATTGCGCGCCGTGATGCTCTGGATCTTCTGGATGAATCTACGGAGGAGCTGGAGGCCGATATCCGCAATGTGGAGGCAATCAACATCAAGGTCCGCGCCAACCAGGAAAAGGCCCGCGCTGAAGAGGAAGCCAGAGACTACCAAAACCAGTATGATACCCTGACTTCCGAAATTGAGGACATCCGCCAGAAGAAGCGCGACCTTCTCCTGGGGGCAAACCTCCCCCTTCCCGGGCTGAGCGTGGAGGACGGGGAGCTCGTTTACATGGGCAAGCCCTGGGACTGCATGAGCGGCAGCGACCAGCTGAAGGTATCCGCCGCCATCGTGCGGGCCATCAAGCCACAGTGCGGCTTCGTCCTCCTGGACAAGCTGGAACAGATGGACCCTGATACCCTTCGGGAGTTCGGGGCCTGGATGGAGGCAGAGGGCCTGCAAGGGATTGCCACGAGAGTCTCCACGGATGGGACGTGCAGCATCCTCATCGAGGATGGATATGCGAAGGAGGGGGATGGGCCAGCCCCAGCCCCCGCGGCATGGAAAGCGGGTGAGTTTTAAATGAGGCAGTTAAAGATTATACCGGGTAAGCTGGGCGGAGCCATGAAGGTTGTGATTTACGGCCCGAAAGGGATCGGGAAATCTACCCTTGCCGCCAAGTTCCCCCGGCCCCTGTTCATCGACACGGAGGGAAGCACCCGGCACATGGACGTGCAGAGGACAGAGCGCCCCACCAGCTGGGCCATGCTCCTGGAGCTGGTCCGCTGCATCAAAGCAGACCCTGGCTTGTGCTCCACACTGGTAATTGATACGGCGGACTGGGCGGAGCAGCTGTGCATCACCAGTATCTGTGACAGCAAGCGCATCTCCGGGATTGAAGACATGGGATACGGCAAGGGCTACGTCTATGTGGCCGAGGAGTTCGGGCGGCTCCTGAACCTCCTGGAGGAGGCCGTGGACAACGGCATCCACGTGGTGCTGACGGCCCACGCTATGATGCGGAAATTTGAACAGCCGGACGAGATGGGTGCGTATGACCGGTGGGAGCTGAAGCTGCAAAAGAAGACGGCCGCCTTGGTCAAGGAGTGGGCCGACCTGCTCCTGTTCGCCAACTATAAGACGCTGTCCGTAGCGGTCGACGACAAGGGGAAGAAGTTCAAGCCCCAGGGCGGCCGGCGCGTCATGTTCACAACCCATCATCCCTGCTGGGACGCAAAGAACCGGCTGGGCCTTCCGGAGGAGCTGCCTTTGGAGTTCGCTCCATTGGCCCCATATTTGGACAATGCCGCCCCCGCGTCACCGCCGCCGGAGCATGTCCCGGCTTCCTCCGTGTCTCCGCCCACACCACCTCCTGCCTCTGCCAGCCCGATGCCGGAGGGAACGCCGCCCCCAGCGGGCAGTACACTGGAGCCCAAGGCGGAGGCGTCTACACTGAAAGCCCTGCAAGATCTGATGACGCAACACGGTGTATTGGACTATGAGGTCAAGGCCGCGGTCGCCGCGAAGGGGTATTTCCCCGAGGATATGCCCATAGAGGATTATCCCGATGGTTTTATCAAAGGGGTGCTGATCGGGGCCTGGGGGCAGGTCTACGAATGGATCGAAAAGAACCGGGCGTCTCTGCCGTTTTAACTTCACATTGCAGGGAGACTGCCGGAGCCGGCAGCTCCCCTTACTTATCAAATCAAAAAGGAGCTTGAGAAAATGAGCGAATATGACTCTTCTTTCCGTGAATTTGGCTGGGATGACGAAATCCAAAATGACAGCACCCCATTTGAGGTCTTGCCGGAGGGTGACTACCGCTTCCGTGTGGAGAAGTTTGAGCGGGGCCGGCATAGCGGCAGTGAAAAGATCCCGCCCTGCAACAAGGCGATTTTGACGCTCTCGGTGAATGATGGCGCTCACAGCGGAACCATCCAAACGAACCTGTTCCTGTTCAGCCGCTTCGAGTGGAAGCTGTGCCAGCTCTTCACCGCGATTGGCCAGCGCCGCCACGGTGAGGCGATCCGGATGAACTGGAGCCTTGTGCCGGGTGCCATCGGCACCTGCCATGTGGGGACACGCAAATGGATGGGCAACGACGGCAAGGAACATGAAGGGAATGAGATCACAGAATTTTATGACCCGGAGGAGGCCCCGGACATCTCGGAAAAGCAGGTGGACAGCCAGCCGGCGCCTGGGCAGGGCGCGGAGGCGGCCGCCTCCTGGGATGCCGGTAGGTTCTGATGGAACTCCGGCCATACCAACAGGAGGCCAGGGCGGCAGTCGAGCAGGACTGGTCGGACGGCTTTCATAAAACGCTCCTGGTTCTGCCCACCGGGTGCGGGAAGACAATCGTGTTCTGCAAGATTGTGGAGGACATGGTGCGCCAGGGCGGGCGGTGCCTGATCCTGGCCCACCGGGGCGAACTGCTGGAACAGGCGGCAGACAAGCTGCTGACCGCCACAGGGCTGCGCTGCGCGGTGGAAAAGGCGGAGGAGTCCTGCCTGGACAGCTGGTACCGGGTGACCGTCGGATCCGTGCAGACTCTCATGCGGGAGAAGCGCCTCCAGCAGTTCCCCACCGATTTTTTCAACGTGATAGTGGTGGATGAAGCCCACCATGTCCTGGCTGACAGCTACCAGAGGGTTCTGGAACATTTCCCCGCGGCAAAGGTCCTGGGGGTAACCGCAACCCCTGACCGTGGGAATATGCGCAATCTGGGCCAGTATTTTGAGCATCTGGCTTATGAATACTCCCTGCCGCGCGCCATCAAGGAGGGCTATTTGAGCCCCATCAAGGCAGTAACCATCCCCCTGAAGCTGGATCTGACCGGCGTGGGGGTTCAGGCAGGGGACTTCAAAAACAGCGACCTGGACACCGCGCTCGATCCCTATCTCCACCAGATCGCCAGGGAAATGCGTACCTATTGCGCCCAGCGCAAGACCGTGGTGTTCCTCCCCCTGGTGCGGACTTCTAAAAAGTTCCGGGACATCCTGGAGCAGGAGGGGTTCCGGGCCGCCGAGGTCAACGGCAGCAGTGAAGACCGTGCGGAAGTGCTTCGGGACTTCAACGACGGGAAGTATAACGTGCTCTGCAACTCCATGCTGCTGACAGAGGGATGGGACTGCCCTTCCGTTGACTGCGTGGTTGTCCTGCGGCCCACCAAAATACGCTCCCTGTACTGCCAGATGGTGGGGCGGGGAACCAGGACAGCCCCGGGGAAGGACCATCTGCTCCTGCTGGATTTCCTGTGGCACACAGAGCGCCATGAGCTGTGCCACCCGGCGAGCCTGATCTGCGAAAGCCCGGAGGTCGCACAGCGGATGACGGAGGCCCTGGAGGATGCCGCCGGCTGCCCCGTAGACATTGAGGAGGCCGAGGAGAGGGCCGAGTCCGACGTGGTAGCCCAGCGGGAAGAGGCCCTTGCGAAGCAGCTGGCGGAGATGAGGAGCCGCAAGCGGAAGCTGGTGGATCCCCTGCAATTTGAGATGAGTATCCAGGCCGAAGACCTCGCCGGATATGTCCCGTCGTTTGGATGGGAGATGTCCCCGCCGTCTGATAAGCAGGTGCAGAGCCTGGAAAAGTGGGGGATCCGCCCGGACGAAATTGAGTGCGCCGGGAAAGCGTCCCTGCTCCTGGATCGCCTGGCGAAGCGGCGCTCGGAGGGGCTTACAACTCCGAAGCAGATCCGCTGCCTGGAGCAGAGAGGCTTCCGCCATGTGGGGCAATGGCGATTTGAAGAGGCCAGCCATATGATTGACCGCATCGCGTCCCAGGGGTGGAAGATCCCAGCCGGCGTAACCCCGTCGGCCTATGTCCCGGTGAGCATGGGAGGATAGTATGGATAGTATCGGCAAGGGGCTGGATCCCCTGGAGGCATTGGAACATATTGACCCGGCCGGCCTGAATTACCAGGAGTGGCTGACTGTGGGTATGGGGCTGAAGGAGGCGGGGTGTCCCGCCTCCTCCTGGGAAGATTGGAGCCGCCGCGACCCGGCGCGCTATCATGCGGGCGAGTGCCTGCGGAAGTGGGAAACCTTTCACGGCGCGTCCGGCGGTACACCTGTGGCCGCCGGCACGGTATTCAAGATGGCCCTGGACCGCGGCTGGCGGCCCACTCAGGAGAGCGCCCCCGGCCACATGTTGGATTGGGAGGACACCATCAACACCAGGGACGGCGGCGGCACCATCGTGGACCGCGCATGGCTGGAGGGCAAAGAGGTCCAGGAGCCCACAGACTGGCATCCCGCGAAAGACCTCATTACTTATTTGACGGTTCTCTTTGACCCATCCGAATACGTCGGGTATGTGACTGAGACCTTCAAAGGGGAAGACGGACGGCAGGTGCCATCCAAGGGAAATTATGACCGGACCGCCGGCCAGTTGATTGACGCCCTGCGCACATGCAAAGACGACATCGGGGCAGTGTTGGGCGACAGTGACCCTGACGTGGGAGCGTGGATTCGCTTTAACCCTCTGGATGGCAAGGGCGTAAAAAACGAGAATGTGACCGCTTTCCGGTACGCACTGGTGGAATCCGATGAGATGAACCTGGAGGAGCAGCACGCCATGATCCGGGAGCTGGAGTTGCCGGTGGCCGCCCTGGTTTCCTCCGGCGGCAAGAGCATCCATGCCATTGTGAGGATTGAGGCCGGCTCCTTTGAGGAATACCGCTCCCGCGTGGACTACCTCTATGCGGTGTGTGAGAAGAACGGCCTGAAGGTAGACCGGCAGAACCGCAACCCCTCCCGGCTGTCCCGGCTCCCCGGCGTTATGCGAAGGGGCAAAAAGCAGTTCCTTTTGGCCTCCAATATCGGGAAAGCATCCTGGAGCGAGTGGCGGGACTGGATGGACAGCGTCACCGATGATATGCCAGACCCTGAGAGCATGGCAGCAGTTTGGGACAACCTGCCTGAGCTAGCGCCGCCCCTGATTGCCGGCGTCCTCCGGCAGGGCCATAAAATGCTCCTGGCCGGACCCAGCAAGGCCGGCAAAAGCTACTCCCTCATTGAGCTGTGCTGCGCCATCGCCGAGGGAGGCCCGTGGCTGGGCTTCTCCTGTACCCAGGGGCGGGTGCTCTACGTCAACCTGGAACTGGACCGGCCCTCCTGCCTCCACCGCTTCAAGGATGTGTATGCGGCCCTGGGGCGCATGCCCCAGAACCTGGACAAGATTGATGTCTGGAACCTCCGGGGCCGCTCTGTGCCAATGGACAAGTTGGCGCCAAAGCTGATCCGCCGGGCGAAGAAAAAGGATTACATTGCCATTGTCATTGACCCCATCTATAAGGTCATCACCGGCGACGAGAACAGCGCCGACCAGATGGCGAACTTCTGCAACCAGTTCGACAAGGTGTGTACTGAGCTGGGCTGCGCCGTGATCTACTGCCACCACCATTCCAAGGGCAGCCAGGGAGGCAAGCGTTCCATGGACCGGGCCAGCGGGTCGGGGGTATTCGCCCGCGACCCCGACGCCCTTCTGGATCTGATTGAACTGCCGGTCAGCGAAGAGCTCCGCAGGCAGGAGGTCAACAGGGCTGTGGGCCGGGCCGTTGCTGCCACCCTCCAGCGGGCGGGTAAGCTGGAGGAGGCGTCCCAGGATGACCTTTGCACTGAGAAGGGGGTGCTGGAGGCGGCCAGGAGCCTTTTAAGCGGCCGGCAATATGAAGATGCGGCAAAGTACGCGGAGGCCGCAAGACAGGCCGCTGAAAGCCTGACAGCGTGGCGCATTGAGGGAACCCTGCGGGAGTTTCCCAAGTTTCCCCCGGTCAACCTCTGGTTCGATTACCCCATTCACCGCGGAGATGACAGCGGCGTCCTGGCCGACATCGACCCGGAGGGGGACGTGCCGGGGTGGCAAAGGGCCATGCAGAAACGGAAGCCGAAAGAGGTCAAAGCCAAGGAGCGAAAAGACTCTATTGCACTCGCCTTTGAAGCCTGCGGCATAAACGGGAAGGTCACAGTGAGCGCTCTGGCCGAGTACATGGGCGTGACGGACAAGACAGTCAGGAACCGGTTGAAAGAGCATGGCGGCTTTTGGATTGACGAGGGGGAAGTCGGCAGGAAGTAAGGGAAAATAACGAGAATTTTTCCTTTCCCCGTGAGAGAAAAAACGGGGATTTCCCTTCTTTCCCTTCTTTCCCTGTGAGGGAAAAAAACGAAAAAACCTGCTTTTTCCCTAGGGAAGAAAAAGTACCCCCCTAAAGGGGGGTAAGAAAACACGTTTCCCTGACGGTCAACGGGGGAAGTAGTCGTGCGAAAGCTCACGCACGACGACTCCTTCCCCTGACCGTTGACAAAGTAGTTTTGTGATCTGCAATACTTTAACGAGGTAAAGCTATGAGAATAGAATTTTTTATGTCGATGAAGCCACCCACGGTGACGCACCAGGAAAAGAAATGGCGGGTGGTCAAGGGCAAGCCGGTACCCTACGAGCCGCCGGAGGTGCGGGCGGCACGGTCGAAGCTGACAGCGCACCTGGCTGGACACAGGCCCGTGGAGCCTCTGGCCGGCGCGGTGCGGCTGCTGGTGAAGTGGTGCTTCCCCCGTGGGCAGCATGAAGACGGTGAGTACCGGACCACCAGGCCGGACACGGACAACCTCCAAAAGCTTCTGAAGGACTGCATGACCGCTGTGGGGTTCTGGAGGGATGACGCCCAGGTTTCCAGCGAGATTGTGGAAAAGGTTTGGGCTGAGGTGCCGGGGATATACGTCTGCATGGAACAGATCAATGCAAGGGAAAATTGCCAAGCGATTGCGAATTTGGAGGTGCTGATATGCGCGGGGTGCGCAGAAGACGGGAAATGGGAGTGGGAGTACCAAAATGGGGCCGAGTGTCCTTGCACATACTGCAAAAGACGGGCAGCAGATTGCTACCACCGCCCGCCGGAGGTATCGCCATGAGACACCAATATACCCGCGCAGAGCTGGAATCCATCACCCAGGAGACCGCAATCTACATTGAGGGAGCAGGGATAGCCCAGCTCCGATGGGGCGGCCTGGAGATTGCAGAGGGGGTAAAGGACGGGGCTCTATACTGCAAGCATATCAAACCGTTTAGCCTGGATCTGTACGACAAATACTGGACGGCCTTTGATGGGCCGCCGGAGAGGAAGGAGAACGCATGAAAACGATTTGCATTACTTGCAAAAATGACTGCAATAACGCCGGTACAACGGCCAGAATTTCTTGGTGCCCTCAGTACAAACCGGGACGAATTTTGTCCAACGCCGACCGCATCCGGACCATGGGCGACGCAGATTTGGCGAGATGGCTTGAATACGAGGGTGGAGGAGCCTGTGCAGAGGTTTATGGGTGGCTGGCGTGGCTCCAGCAGCCAGCGGAGGAGGGCGAGCATGAGTAGACCCAAATATCCGTGGTGGGGCTATGTCCGGGAAATCCTTCGGCGGTACCCTGACTACACAACAGAAGCCGAAGCCGCGGCGGTTACATCTGCGATAGCACAGACGGGGCAGATGCCAGACGGCCAGCGCCGGCTCTCCGTGATTGGTATGGTGTTCTTCCGCAAGACGCACACCCTGCATGGGGCGGCTCTGGAGGCATCATGCAGCTACGCCACCGCAAAAAGGTGGCAACAGGCGTTTATTCGTGAAGTAGCATGCAATTTCAAGTGCAACAGTCTGATCGAAAGTTGAGCCACAAAAGCCAAACACTTGATGTAGGATGGAGACGTGGAGGTGTATACCTCTGCGCCTCCTTTTCTACCGCCCGGCACCGAGGCGGTAATATCGGGCCCCTACGCTGCACGGCTGAAAACCACCCCATAAACTGGGCGGAGGGTCGCGCCCTCCATGCGGCAAATGACTGTGGAGAGACACTATACTGGCGAATCGGGGTCGCGTATCTTGCCAGTGAAATCACCAGCGGCCTGCCAGTAGCCATAGCTGGCCGACTCCGGGTATAATGGCAGCCTTTGAGAGTCAAAAACGCGCTATCCCGCTGAAAACTACCCTGCGAGTGGCTAATCATGATGTCGCCGCCAAGACCAGGGTGTGACAATTAAGCGGGAAGCGCACATATGCCGAGTGCAGTAGCAGAAGCGGAAGCGGCGGCCATGGACAACGCCGTGGACGTGTGGCGGCTCAATACCGCCTCTCGGCTCCACGAAGATGAGTGTGAAAGGGTGAAGGTGCTGTGCTGAAGTCTTGTCCATATTGCGGGATGATTCATCCGGCTGGTTTTATTTGCCCTAAAAAGCCAGAGCGGGGTAAGAAACGGTCGAGCAAGGAGTATCACTTCCGGAAGAGTTGGGCCTGGCAGCGCAAGCGCATCCAGATCCTGAAGAGGGATTTTTACCTTTGCCGTGCGTGCAATGCGGGAGGATACGGAGTGCTTGGGGTGCCTGGGGTAAACCAGGACCTATCGGTTCACCACATCGCGCCACTGGAGGAGCGGTTCGACTTGAGGCTGGAGGATGACAATTTGGTCACCTGCTGTTCGCGTCATCATGAGATGGCAGAAGCAGGGAAGATACCGCGGGAGTACCTGCATGCGCTGGCCCAGGTATCCCCCCGGTGGGGGGCCATTACATGGGGCGGCTCGTGTCAAGACCGACTGCGGCCCTCTGAGCACAAAGAAGTTTAGAAATGAGATTTTAGGGGGAGGAGGTGCACCAGATGGGGGGGAGGCCCGCAAAATCGGTGAAAGTGAAGGCCGGGGCGATCGCCAGCAATGACGCGGCGGTCCGCACGTCTGTAGAGGACAAGCTGCGCGGGGAGGCGGTGAAGCCGGAGCCCCCGGCTGGGCTCACCGCCGGTCAGGCGGAGATTTTCCGGTTTATCGTGGACGGCCTGGCTGCCGGAGAGATCCTAGGCCGGATGGATGTGTTCGCGCTGGAGAGCACGGCCGTTGCCGTGGACCGGCTGCGGACGATCAACGGCATGATCGACGAGGACCCGGATCTGCTGCTTAACAGCGCATTGCAGAGCAGTCGGGCGAAGTATCAGAGCGATCTGTGGCGGGGGTGCAGCGAACTGTGCCTGTCGCCGCAGGCCAGGGCAAAGCTGGGCGGCCTGGCCGCGCAAAAGGCGAAGGAGAGCAGGGACCCCCTGGTGGAGGCCCTGGGGGCCGATGATTGAATCGAGCTGCGCCTATCAGTACGCCAAGTGGTGCACACAACGGAGCAACCAGAAGGTCGGCCGGTATGTGAAGCTCCAGGCGAGAGCCTGGCTAAGGATTGCCGCCGGGAAGCATAAGGAGGCATACGTCAGTGAGCCGGCGTACCGGAAGATCTGCCGGCTGCTCGGGCTAATGGTTCATCCAGACCTGTACTGCACCATGGACAAGGGCCTGGAGGACTATGCCTGGTTCCTGATCGTAGCGGTGTTCTGTACGCTTCGCCGGGAGGACGACAGGCGGTTCTATGAGACGGCGCTGTTGGAGATCGCCAGAAAGAACTTCAAGACCTTCAATAGCGCGGTGGTCTTTATCATCGGGCTGCTGACGGAGCCCCGCTTCTCACGGTTCTTCTCCGTGGCGCCGGATTACAAACTGTCCTCGGAGCTCCGGCTGGCGGTACGGAAGATCATCAAGGTCTCGCCGGCGCTGGTGAAGCACTTCAAGGTCACAAGGGACATGATCACCTGCCTGATCACAGAGACCGAATACATGCCCTTGGCGTACTCAAACGACGGCATGGATGGACGCCTGGCCAATATCTTTCTGGCAGACGAGGCGGGCGCGCTGGACAGCTACCCAGTGGAGGCTATGCGGTCCTCCCAGATCACGCTGGCCAATAAGCTGGGTATCATCATCTCCACCCAGTACCCGAACGACAACAACGTCCTCACCGACGAGATCGATATCGCCAAAAAGGTCCTGGACCGGGTCCTGGACAGGGAGAACGTGTTTTCCCTGCTCTACGAGCCGGATGACGCCCTCCGGAAGCAGTGGGAGACCAACGACCTGGTTCTCTACCAGGCGAACCCCGTCGCGGTCAACAATGCCGGGGTACTCCGGGCCATCAAGGACCTGCGCTCCATGGCGGTCCTGTATGAGAACAAGCGGGAAAACTTCCTGTGTAAGCACTGCAACATCATGTACAAGGGCCTGGGTGTGGAGGGCTACATCGATACACAGAAGGTCATGCAGTGCCGGCGGCGGGAGGATCTCAGCTTCTGGAGCGGTCGGCGGGTCTGGGTGGGCCTGGATCTGGCGCAGTCTGACGATAACACAGCCGTATCCATGGTCACGGTCGAGGGCGACATGCTTTACGCTAAGGCATGGGGCTTTATCCCGTCTGGGCGGACCGAGATCAAGGCCACGAAAGAGGACGTGGACTACAAGAGGCTGATCACTGCTGGAAACTGCTTTGCCTGCGGGGATGAGGTCATCGACTACGGCTTTGTGGAACGGTTCATCCTATCGCTGCAGGAGAAGTACGGGGTGGAGATCGTGCAGGTGGGGTACGACCGGTACAACGCCATCTCCACGGTGCAAAAGCTGGAGGCGGCGGGGATCGAGTGTGTCGAGGTCAAGCAGCACTCCTCCGTGCTCCACGCCCCGACGAAGCTGCTGCGGGAGAAAGTGCTCCAAAGGCAGTTCCAATACGATGAAAACCGGCTTCTGGAAATAAATTTTCAGAATGCCAGATGTACAGAAGACACAAACCTGAACAAATACGTAAACAAAAAACGGTCGGCGGGCAAGGTTGATATGGTCATGGCCACCATCGACGCCGTGTATTTGGTTCAGGTTGATCTGCTGACGAATGCTCAGATGAGCTGGGGCATCCAGGTATTGTGAGGAGGTGACAGGCCATAGGCTTTTGGAGTTTGCTAAGGGGGAGAGAGGAACGGAGGGTGGTCCAGGAAACGGTTCTGAACGAGGCGCAGATGGACACGGCGCTGCGGGCAATTTTAGGCGGCACCAAGGTTACCGTAAAAAATGTGCTGAACATCCCGGCAGTCAGCAGTAGCGTGGGATTTATTGCAGGGACCATCGCCTCACTGCCTATCCGGCTCTACCGGACGGAGGGCGGGAACTCCGTGGAGGTTACGGGCGATTACCGCCTCCGGCTCCTGAACGAGGAGACCGGTGACTTACTGGATGCTTTTCAGTGGAAATGTACGCTCGTGCGGGACTACCTGCTCACCGGGAACGGATACACCTATGTCAACTGGGCCGGAAACCGCATCGACGGCCTGTACTATGTTGACCCTATGCAGGTGAGCGTGGAGATAGGCGCAGACCCAATCTATAAGACCGCCAGGTTTTACATTGGAGGGGCACGCTACTTCTCTTGGCAGGTGTTCAGGATGCTTCGCAACACCAAGGACGGGGCCGCCGGCTGCGGGGTAGTGGAAGAAAGCCCCACACAGTTGGAAACGATGCTGAATACCCTGCGTTATGAGAACCACATGGTGCGTACGGGCGGGAAAAAGGGCTTCTTGAAAGCAAAAAACCGGCTGGCCACAGATGTGATCCAACAACTAAAAAACAGTTGGCGGAATTTGTACGGCAATGACTCAGAGGAATCCGTTGTGGTACTGAATGACGGCATAGAGTTCCAGGACGCCAGCCAGACTGCGGTGGAAAGTCAGCTCAACGAGAATAAAACCACCAATGACCACGAGATTTTTAAGATATTCCACATTGTCCCCTCTGTTTTGGAGGGCGGCGCTACTGCCGAGGATCTGAAAAACACCGTCAGATTTGCGATTCAGCCAGTAGTCAAGGCTCTCCAGACGGCAATCAATCGATATTGTCTGCTGGAAAGCGAGAAGGAGACATTTTCTTTTGAGATCGACCTGGATGTTTTGGACAACACGGACATGCTGTCCCGCTATCAGGCTTACGAGGTAGCCGTCAGGAACGGGTGGATGCAACTGGATGAGGTCAGGTATGAGGAGGGACGCAACCCATTGGGGCTGAAATTCATCCGCCTGGGCCTGGATACGGTCATCTACGACCCGGGTACCAGGATGATTTACACGCCAAACACTAAAGAGTGGGCAAAAGTCGAGGAGAAAGGAGGGGGAGAATTGGATGCAGGTAGAGATTCGAGCTGACCGAAAGAGTATGGTGGTCCGGGGCTATGTCAATGTGGTGGGCCGGGACTCCAGGGTGCTCCACGACAAGCAGGGGCCCTATATCGAACAGATTATGCCCGGAGCCTTTGCCAAGGCGCTGTCAGCCGGCGCCCCGGTAGAGCTTCGGTGGGATCACAAGAAGACCCTGGGCTCCACAGCCAATCAGGACGAGCTGGAACTCCGGGAGGACAACATCGGCCTGCGGGCCCACGCGGTAGTGACCGATGAGGAAGTCATCGCCGCCGCAGACCGGAAAGAGCTGCGCGGCTGGTCCTTCGGCTTCGTAAAGCAGAAGGATCACTGGAAGGTGGATGAGGAGGACACCCGGCGCAGGTTTGTGGACGAACTGGAGCTGAGGGAGGTCTCCATCCTGGATAAAACGCCCGCATACATCGCTACCAGTATTGAGACCCGCGAAGACGGGGACATTCTGGTGGAATTCCGGATGGACGAGCCACTCGAAGACAGTGTTGATTACATCCGCCAGACTGAGCGCACCGTGGAGACCAAGGAGACAACGATGTCTCCATCGGATGAGAGCGCTATGTTTTGTGTACAGAAAACCATCGAAATTTACAAGATGAAAAGGAGACTGTGATATGAAGCCTTTTGACCTGAAGAAGCTGTCTGAGCGCCGCGTGGAACTGATGGCCCGGCTGGAGGGCATGGTTTCGACCTGCCAGATGGAGACCCGGGCTTTCAACGAGGAGGAGCGGGCCTCTTATAGCAAGATCCTGGACGAAGTCCGTTCCATCGACGCTACCCTGGATGCTGCGGAACAGGGCCAGGCCCTATCCCAGGTGGAGCGCCGCGCCGCCGCTGCGGAGGAGACCCACACGCAGGAGGAGCTGGAGAACCGCGCCTTTGAATGCTACGTCCGGGGTATCGCTCCCGAGCTGGAAACCCGAGAGGCGGTCAATATGACAGTAGGGGACAATGGCGCGGTGATCCCCACCAGCATCGCCAATAAGATTATCGGGATGGTCAAGGAGATCTCTCCCCTGTATCAGCGGGCGACCCATTACAATGTGGGTGGAAATCTGACCATCCCCAGCTACGATGAGTCCACCCAGAAGATCACCATGGCCTACGCTACGGAGTTCACTGCGCTGACCTCCACTTCCGGCAAGTTCACCAGCATCTCCCTGAGCGGCTTCCTGGCAGGCGCGCTGACCAAGGTGTCCATCTCCCTGGTCAACAACTCCAAGTTCGACATCGTGTCCTATGTTATCCGCAAGATGGCGGAGGCCGTCGCGGAGTGGATCGAGAACGAGCTGATCAACGGCACTGCCAGTAAGATCGAGGGCCTGTCCAAGGTAACTGCCAGCGTCACCGCGGCCGCCGCCACCGCCGTCACCGCCGATGAGCTCATCGACCTGCAGGAGAGCATCCCTGACGCCCTCCAAGCCAACTGTATCTGGGTGATGAGCCGGGCCACCCGGAAGGCCATCCGTAAGCTGAAGGACGCGGATGGGAATTACCTGCTGAACAAGGACCTCACGGCAAAGTGGGGTTACAGCCTGCTTGGCCGCGACGTCTATGTCTCCCAGAGTATGCCCGACATGGCCGCCAGCAAGCGGGCGGTGCTCTACCTGGACCCTACCGGCCTTGCGGTGAAGGTCTCTGAGACCCCCAGTGTACAGGTCCTGCGGGAGAAATTCGCGGATGAGCACGCCGTTGGTGTCATCTGCTGGATGGAGGTAGACTCCAAGGTGGAGAACAAGCAGAAGGTCGCCGTCCTGGCCATGGGCGCTGGCGCCTGAACAGGGTGATCGGCTATGAAGAACTATCGGGCGGCCGTGAGTTTCGCCGGACAGGTCAGCATGGCGGCCGGTGAGGTCAGGGAGATTCCGGAGGATCTTGCGGCCCCACTATTGCGCTGCGGGTACCTGAAGGAGGCGGATCAGGAGGGCGAAAAGCCCTCCGCCTCCCCCAGTAAGCCGGTCCGAAAGAAGTGAGGTGAACCGCCGTGAAGCCGAGTCAGCTTACGCCCCAGGACATGGCCGCCTTTGCACGTCTGATCGTGGAAAAGGCCGAGTATGACGAGCTGAGCGACGCGGAGAAGCAGGGCTGTGCTATGGCATTGGAAGCCGCCAAGTCCTACGTTGCAGGCTATACTGGCCTGGATATCGAGACGACAGAGTTGGAGGATATAGCTTATGCGGTGCTCGTCATTGCAACGGAAATGCTGGATAACCGCCAAATGACGGCCCAGTATACCGGGCAGAATCCCACCGCGATGCAGATTTTGAATATGCATAGCACCAATCTGCTGCCGACCGTGTCCGACTTGGACACATCCGGGGCTGGGGAGGTGTGAGGCAATGGCAGATTACATCGATGCCGGGAAGCTGAATCAGCCGGTTCAGGTGCTGGAGCTGCGGGAGACCGCGCCCGGCGTATGGGAGTGGGTGCCCGCCCGGCGGACCTGGGCCTCCATCACCTTCCAGAGCAAGACCAACCTGTTTTCCAAGGTGGGCATCGGGGCCAGGGACGCCGCCGTGATCGTACGGCGGCAGCCCCTCACCCTCCACCACGCCCTCCGCTGGGGCGATACCCACCTGTTCCTCACCTCCATCACGCCCATGGGCCGCAACCACCTGGAGGTGGACGCGGCGGTGGTCAAGGTGGACACGGTGCGGCAGATGGCGGAGCGGGACACAGTGGTACAGACCTTTCCGGGGGTGCTCACCGAGAAGTATGTCCGGCACGGCCAGGAGTGGCCCATGTCAGTCAACGAGCTGGGGCTGGTTCTGGTGACGCCCAAGGCCGTCACCCTCCCGCCCGGCGGGCTCGTAGAGGCTCGTGGGGCGCTGTGGGAGATCCTGGCGCCCCACGAGCTGGATGCATTTAAAAACGAGTATGAGATCGGAAGGACGGTGGATCTGTGAGCAGCACGGCGCGCATGGACCGGGCGCGGCTGGAGCGGTTCAACCGCTTTTGGGAGGAGCTCCTCCAGGTAGTGCCGGACGCACGGCGGCAGGCGGTGGAAGAGGCCGGCGCGGCCGTCCAGAGGGAGCTCAACACGCAGATCGGCGCGGCGGAGTTGGCCGATGGGGCCAAGGGCACCGTGCGCACCTGGCAGGAGCTGCGGGTGGGCAGCAAGGGCGGCTATGCGGCCCTCTCCCCCGGAAAAGGGACGGCCCAGCCCAGGGCGGGGGAAACGCAGCATACCTGGAAGGGAAAGCCCGTGTCCAAAAAGCAGGTCACCCGGTGGCTGGAGCGGGGGCACGGCACCCGCAGGCCGGCGGCCGGAAGCAGCCGGTCGTGGAACCAGGCGGGGAGGGCCGGAGTCGCGCGGGCCTCGGCCGCCGGATATGTCAAGGGCCGGCAATTCTATAGCTGGACAAAGGCGAAGGCGCTGGAGCTCGCGCTGAAAGCGGCGGACCGGGTGCTGAGCCGGATTGCGGATGAGGTGGACTATTGAGATGCTTACAACCAATACGCTGATGGACGCCGTGGAGGCGGAGCTGAAGCGCCTCTATCCGGGAGAGCCGGTCTACTATGACGAGCTGCCCAAGGACTTCCGGCGGCCCTCCTTTACCCTGGAGTGCCAGAAGGCGGAGCAATCCGATGTCAACATCGGACTGGTACGCCGCAGCGTGACCCTTCTGGTTACCTGCTATGTGGAGGCGGACGCCTACCATGACAGCAGCCGGAAGGCGCTGAACCAGCGGCAGGACACAGTGATGGGCCTGTTTGCCCAAGGTTTTTTCCAGGTGGAGGACCGGGCCCTGACGGTGCAGGCAAACCGTGGACTTGGGAACCCGGACTTTGCCGAGGTGAGCGCCGTATTCCAGTGGGTGGACGCCCGGCCGGGCTGTCAGGACCCGGAGGCGGAGGACACCCCCAAGATGGAGCACTTTGCAATCGAACGAACTGCGCTTTGACGCAAGAGAGGATGATACGATGGCGACGACAATCGGGCTGCCCAGCCTGACGATTACCTTCCAGGCGGCCGCCCAGCAGGCGGCGAACCGGAGCAAGAAGGGCTATGTTGGCGTATTTGTACGGGACGCCAAGGCCCAGGGCGTCCACCAGCTTTCCAGCGCGGCGCTGATCCCCACTGAGCTGGGCCAGGACAATCAGGATTACATCAAGCGGGCCTTCACCGGCAGCGACCGGGGCGGCCCCAGCAAGGTGGTGGCGGTGGTCATCGCCACGGGTACGGAGGACACCACCGCCCTGGAGGCGGGGCTCAAGAGCATTGAGGGGCTGACGCTGGACTACCTGGCCGGGCCGCCCGACGCGACGGCCGCCGAGCTGACGGCGCTGGAGAAGTGGGTCAAGGACCGGAGGGCGGCCTACTTCACCGAGAAGCTGGTGGAGCCCAACGCCGCCAAGGCCCCGGACGACATGGGGATTATCGACTTCGCCGAGACCGACGGGGCCATTGCGGAGGGGGCGGCCACCTACACCGCGGGGCAGTACGCCAGCCGGATCGCGGGTGTGCTGGCGGGCATCCCCGCGGGCATGTCGGCCACCTACGCCCCCCTGACGGAGCTGACCGCCGTGACGCCCCGCTCCACACAGGAACAGGAGGCGGCCATCAAAGCGGGCAAGCTAATCCTGATCCACGACGGCGTCAAGGCCAAGATCGCCCGGGGCGTCAACTCCCTGACCACCATCCCCGCCACGGGGAAGGCGGACTGGAGCAAGATCAAGATCGTGGAGGGGATGGATCTCCTCACCTACTATCTGCGCACCACCATCCAGGACGAGTATGTGGGCCGGTACGCCAACACCTACGACAACAAGTGCGTCCTGGTGACCGCCATCCAGACCTTCCTGGCCGAGCTGGAGGGCCAGGGGGTGCTCTCCTCCGGGGAGAGCTGGGCGGAGATCGACGTGGAGGCTCAAGAAAAGTGGATGCGCTCCCAGGGCATTGAGACGGCGGATATGACCGCGCAGGAAATCAAGGAGTATCAGACCGGGAGCTGGGTCTTTGTCCGGGTGGGCGGCCGCTTCGTCGACGCCATGGAGGACTTCCAGCTCTCCGTGGACAACCTGTAAGGAGGGATAGACATGGCAAGAACCATTGACAGCGCCAGGCGGGTCATTTCGGGCACCTGGGGCGAGCTGTGGATCGACGGGGAGAAGGTGGCGGAGGTCTCCGCCTGTCAGGCCAAGCTGGCGCTGAACAAGGAGACCGTCAACCTGTGCGGCCGGTTCATGACCACCCACAAGGCCATGAACGCCAGCGGCACCGGGAGCCTGACGCTGCACAAGGTGGACTCCGGCTTCGCCCAGAGGATGGAGGGCATCAAGCGCGGCGTGGACCGGCGCTTCACGGTGATCTCCAAGCTGCGGGACCCGGACAGCTACGGCGCGGAGCGGGTAGCCCTCTATGATGTCAGCTTCGACGACCTGACCCTGGCCGACTGGCAGGCCGCCGCCGTGGGCTCGGTGACCGCCCCCTTCACCTTCAGCGACTATGAGTATCTGGACCAGATTGAGGTGCAGTGAGAAGCGCGGAGGGTAGGCGCACAGGGGAGCTAAGAGGACATGGAAGCGAAAAAACAGGAGACGGGCGCAGCCCGGAGCGCCGCAGCGTTAAGCCAAAGCGCCAGCGGCGCTTTGGCAGCGGAGGCCGCAGCGGCTATGCCGCGAGGAGGGAACCCGGCTAGAACGGCGGGCGGCCACAAGGGCCGCCCCTACGGCGGTGCGCCCAACCCGCAGCGTGACAATGAGAAGCGCGGAGCGCCCGGGAGCAGGGGAACAGCGAAGCCCGCAGATGAAAAAGCAGTTGCGCCGCAGGCGCAAGGCGTTTTTCACGGAGGGGTGAGCAGTTGCCCGCCGCGGAGGGCGCGGAGCGTGACAGGAAGAAAGGAGAAGAAGTATGACGGATTTGTTGGCGCTTCTGCTTCGGCCGGAGCTGCCCAATGTGCAGAAGGAGCTGCCCACGGCGGAGTACCGCGTCAAGCGGCTGAGCGAGGCGCTGGGCACGGACGTAGTATTCAAGCTGAGGGCGCTGCCCTACGGAAAGGTAAAAAGCATCCGGGATTCGGTAGCGGGCGACCCAGGGCTGGATATCCTGCTGGCCGGCTGCGTGGAACCCGACCTGAAGGCGAAGGAGCTGAAGGAGAAGTACGGCGGGGCCACCCCGGCCGAGACGGTGAAGGCCATGCTGCTGCCCGGAGAGATCGAGGATCTCAGCCGGGCGGGGGAGCGGCTGTGCGGGTTCCGCCGCATCACCATTGATGAAGTAAAAAACGCCTGACGGAGGGCGGCGACACAGAGCTGGAGCTGGCGTACTACCTGTTCCACAAGCATCACTGGACACCGGAGATGTACTACGGCATGGGCCAGGGAGGCCGGGACCTGACTCTGGCGTTCGCCCTCCATGAGCTGGAAGAGAAGCGCGGAGGGTAGGCGCACAGGGGAGCTAAGAGGGCATGAAGGCGAAAAAACAGGAGACGGGCGAAGCCCGGAGCGCCGCAGCGTTAAGCCAAAGCGCCAGCGGCGCTTTGGCAGCGGAGGCCGCAGCGGCTATGCCGCGAGGAGGGAACCCGGCTAGAACGGCGGGCGGCCACAAGGGCCGCCCCTACGGCGGTGCGCCCAACCCGCAGCGTGACAGTGAGAAGCGCGGAGCGCCCGGGAGCAGGCGGGCCGATGTGGGCATCGGCCCCTACGGCCGTGCGCCCAACCCGGAGCATGACAGAAAGCGGGAACGCGGGCCGATGTGGGCAGAAGGTGAATTGCCCCAAGGGGGCAAGAGAGACCGCCCTGGGGCGTCGGCCCCTACGGCCGTGGAGCCAACCCGGAGTGTGACACGGAGAGGCATGGACACAAACGAAAACGCCGCCCCCGGAAGGGGGCGGCGGAGGGGCTATACCTTGGGCGGGATGCTGGCCCACACGGCCCACGCGATACAGGCCAGGGCGAGGGGCAGAAAGACGGCCTGGTATCCAGGGCCAAGGAAAGGGGCAAGGGTGAAGGAGAATACGAGCATGCCTGCCGCAGCCAGCCAGACCAGCCACAGCAGGCCGCGGCTGGTCGCCCGGAACCGGTAGGAGAAGGTATTCATGCGGGCGTTGAGCGCCTCCAGCTCGGCGGTCTTTTCGTTCAACTGGCGCTCCAGCTCGGCGAGGAAAGCGCCCTCCGGCGCGCCTGCGTCGGCATCCCGCTGGGAGTGGGGGCCAATGGATACAACGGCGTCCAAAAGGGTGTCAAGCTCTGCTGCAAGCTGCGCGCGGCGTTCCTCCGGCGTCATGGAAGCCCTCCCCCTTTCTATTTGCAGTTCGATTATAGCATACCAGGCAGGAAAGTCAACAGGAGGTGAGGATATGGCGGAGGAAGTGGGCATTGTCATGACACTGTACGACCGGGTGAGCCCAACGCTGAAAAGCATTGCCGGGAGCAGCAGGGCGTTTGACAAGAGCCTGGACGAGCTGGAGGCCAGCCTGAAGGCGTATGACAAGGCACAGACCGAGCTGGTCGGCCACTCCGCAGATCTGAAAAAGGCGATCGCCGAGACGGATGTAAAGGTCAGGGAGGCCCAGAAGAGCTACCGCAAGCTGAAGGACGAAACCAGCAAGGGCGCGCTGGACGACGCCATTGACGAGCAGGCCAGGCTGCGGCGGGAGCTCAGCGACACCGAGGCCGCCATCAAGGAGAACAGCGCCGCCTATCAAGACCTCTACAAGCAGGCGCGGAACGCGGCCTCCGCCATCAGCAAGGCCGACAACCGGGCGGGAGGCGAAAAGAGCGGCACAGGACTGGGCGGACTGGCAAAGGGGCTGATGGCAGCCGGGGTCAAAAGCCTTTGGAGCGACGCGCTGGGGAAGGTGGGGGATGCTTTCCTGAGCAGCGCGATCGGGGAGCTGGAGGCGCGTATGGCCTCATCGATCCTGTCCGGGGCGGTTTCCGGAGGCTCCATGGGTGCGGTGTTGGGCGGGCCCGGGATCGCGGTGGGCGCTGTTGTGGGGGCCCTGGCAGGTGCGGTCTCAGGCCGCGCGGAGATCTTTGAATCAAAGGACCAGGCGTTCAAAAGCTACGTGCAAGAGGCGGCGGAGGGGCAGCTCTCCGCCCAGAAGGAGGCCGTCACCTCCGGTTCCTCCATTGCGGGCGGGCGGGAACAAAAGCAGATGGCCTTTACCACCCTGCTGGGCTCGGAGGAGGAAGCGGCGGCCTTCCTGGCCGACGTGCAGGACATGGCCGCCATGACCAACTACACCTACGACGAGATCACGGGGTACGCCAAGAGCCTGGTCAAGCCCTTCGGGGCGGACAAGTCCCTGGATATCCTCACTACTCTGTCGGATGCGTCCGCCGCCCTCTTCCTCAACGAGAGCGACAACGCGGTGCTCATCGCGGGCCTGAGCCGCATGAAGCTGACGGACAAGACCACCCAGGAATACCTCAACTACTTCTCCGAGCGGGGCATCGACGTATACGAGGCCCTGAGCAAGTGGGGCGACGCCGCCGCGGTGGCGGAGAAGGTGACCCGCGGGGAGATCAGGGGCTCCGAGGCCGTGGAAGAGATCCTCGCCTACATGCAGGAGCAGTACGGCGGCCTGTCGGAGCAGATGGCGGGCACCTATGAGGGCATGGTGGACAACCTGGCCGACGCGGAGGCCAACGCAGAGGCGGCCTACGGCGAGGGCTACAACGAAAAGCGGAAAGAGGGCATCCAGGCCCAAATGGACTGGCTGAACAGCGGCGCCATGGACGAGGCCAACCGGGCCATCGGCGCCTGGCAGGCCGAGCTGGAGAACGCGAAGGAGCAGTACCAGCGGGAGGCCGTGGAGGCCATGATGGAAACCGACGAGTACCAGCAGGCCCAGGCCGAGGGAGACGCCGCCGAGATGGGACGGCTGATCATGCAGGCCAAGGTGCAGGGCATGAACGAGTACAACGCATCAGAGGGGGCTCAACTGGCGCTGGAGTCGGAGCTGGCCCTGGCGGCCGCCATCCGGGACGATGCCAGATCCGATCAGGCGTACTGGGACGCCGGATACCGCAAGAGCCAGGAGTACAGCAAGGGCCTGGCGGCGGGGCTGGCGGGGAGTGCGTCGGGCGGAGAAACTGTGGAGGTGCCGCTGGCGGACCGCCTGGGGAATGACAGCATTTTGGGGAAGCTGCTCGGCGGCCGCCAGCACGCCGCCGGGCTGGAGCGGGTGCCCTACGACGGGTACGCCGCCCTGCTCCACGAGGGGGAGCGGGTGCTCACCGCCCGGGAGGCCCGGCAGGCCGACCAGGGCGGCGGGGCGCAGGTGACTATCACCGGAAATACCTTCGAGGTGCGCCAGGAGAGCGACATCGACGCCATTGCGGAGGCGCTCTACCGGAGGCTCCGGCTGGCACAGATGGGAGGGGTGCGGTAGTGCTGCGGCTGATTACCTTCCTGGAGGAGGCCGCCGGCGTGGAGCTGGTGCTGCCCGTCACCCCATCCAGCTACCAGTGGCCCCACGAGGCCGCCATTGAGACGGTGACGGTGGACCAACTGGGGGATCTCAACTTCTTTGGCGGGAAAAGGATGGGGAGCACCACCCTGCACGACTGCCTCCTGCCCGCCCAGGCGTACCCGTTTTTGTCGCCGGGGGCGGGCACCAACCCCTGGCTCTACCTGGAGCAGCTGGAGCGGTGGGTGGACAGGGGGACGGTGGTGCGGTGGCTGGTGAGCGGCACGCCGGTCAACGCCGCGGTGCTGCTGGAGGGGGTGACCTACCGGGAGCAGGACGGCACCAACGACCTGTACGCCGACATCACCCTGCGCCAGTACACCCGGCCGGAGACGCCGGTGCTGCCCGCGGAGCCGTCCGCCTCCGGCGCGGGGACGGCGGCCAGCCGGGACAGCGCCACCGGCACGGCCACGGCCAAGACCTGCACGGTGGCCAGCGGTGACACCCTGTGGGGCATCTGCCGCCGGTACTATGGTGACGGCTCCCTGGCCTGGCGGCTGGCCGCCGCCAACGGCATCGCCAACGCCAACCTGATCCGCCCCGGCCAGGTGCTCACCATCCCGCCGCTGGCCCAGCTCCCGGCGGCCGCGGCCAGGCCGCCGTCGGCGCAGATCGCGGCCGCCACCAAGGTGCGGGAGGTGAAAGAAGAGGAGAGCGGAACGGCGCGCCTTGTGCCCTGGGTGCCGGAGAACACGGTGAAGAGCCTGGCGGATCTGGAGCTGGACAAAATCGCGTCGGGAGGTGGCCTATGGCAGAGTACCAGGTGGTGATCGTCAGCCCCCAGGGGGAGACCTGGGACGTGACGGAGCGGGTGGGCACCCTCACCTGGTCGGGCAGCATCAAGCGGGTGTCCCGCTCCGTGGAGGCCGTCATGGTCACGCCCAACGACGGGAGCCTGCCCGAGCTGCCCTGCGGGCTGGGCAGTGAGCTGCGGCTCTGGTGCGGCGGCCGTACCCGGTTCCGGGGAAACATCGTCACCCGGGAGAAGGCCACCGAGGGAGTGACGACCACCTTGACGGCCCTGGACCGGGGGCGCTTCCTGGCCAACAACGAGGGCTGGTACACCTTCCGGGGCGCGGCCCCAGAGGAGGCCGTGCGGGCCCTCTGCGGGGACTTCGGCATCCCCGTCGGCCGCCTGGCGGCCACCGGGACGGCGGTGAGCCGGAAATACCCGGGGGTGGCCCTGGACAAGATCGTGGACGGACTCTACACCCTGGCCGCACGGCAGAACGGGCGGCGCTACCTCTCCCGCTTCAACGGCCTGGGGGAGCTGGAGGTGGTGGAAAAGCCAGAGTCGGCTGTGCTGGAGATCGCGCCGGGGAAGAACCTCCAGAGCCTGCGGGTGACGGAGGACATCTCCAATCTGCGGAACACGGTGGAGATCTACAGCCAGACGGGCGCGCGGGTGCGCACCGTGTCCGACGCGGAGAGCGCCGCCCTGTACGGGCAGTTCCAGCACATCCTCGCCCAGCGGGACGGCGAGGACGCCGGGGCGGAGGCCCAGGCGTACCTGGAGGACAACGGCCTCCAGCAGACCATGACCGTGGAGTGCCTGGGTGACCCGGAGCTGATCTCCGGCAGCGCGGTGCTGCTGCGGGCCAACACCACCGGCGTGACCGGGCTGTGCTGGATTGACAGCGACACCCACACCTGGAAAAACGGGCAGTATTTCTGCCGCCTGTCCCTCAACTTCCGCAGCCTCACCAATGAGGTGGAGGCGGGGCGGGAGCTATAAAAAAGCCGCCCCCCTAGGAGCGGCGATATTGGGGCCCCCGCGGAAGCCCAGCGAAGCGGGTTCCGTGGGGAAAGGAGGAGCAAGGGAGCGCAGCGCAGTTTTCGCCGTTGGCGGAAACAGAGCGGAGCGGACTTTGCGACGACGTGGACAAAACAGAAGCGAGGAGCCGTTGCGAGCAGCGGCACAGTGATCCCGCGCAGACCGGAAAACAGGCCGGGCGGAGCCCGGCGGCATTTCCGGCGGAGCGGGACACAGTGGCCGCGTCGTGAGCAGGCGAGGCGTGACAAATCGCGGCGCTGTTGTATCAATGGCGGTTAGCCACTTCCCTGAGAGGGGAGGTGATGCGGATGGGAAACGGACGCTGGGCGAGAGCCCTGCGCTGCGTGGTTGTATTCCTGGCAGTCCTCTGGCTGCTGGTCTACATAGGCCCAAATGCGTGTTGACCGCCCGGCTGCTACCCGAGCGGTCAACGTAGGTTGAAGTAATCTCGTGGGGCTAACCGTCATACAACAGCGCCCATCTAATGTTATTATACCACCCCGCCCCGTTTTGTCAACCGACAAGGCGGGGCGTTTTTTGTGCCGGAGAGGAGGAGCTATGGACGACGTATATGCGGGGCTGACGGAGCTGCTCCGGCCGGCGGAGCGGGGGCAGGCCCCCGGCGGCTGGCTGTTTGGGCAGGTGCAGCAGGCCGGGCAGGGGACGCTGCGGGTGGTATGCGGAGGGCTCACTCTGGACCAGACGGAGCTCCACGTGCCGCCCGGGCTGGACTACGCCTGGACGGAGGACACTGGCGGCGACGAGCTCCTGCGGGCGGGCGACCGGCTGCTGGTGCTGGTGACAGCGGACGGACAGGACTACTACATTCTCCAAAAGGCGGTGTTTTCATGAGGCAGCTCTTTCCGATCTTCCAGACGACCGCTTCGGAGGGGACGGCCCAGGCGCTGCCCCTCTACCGGGACGTGGCCATGGACTACGATAAGGGCGTGCCGCGGTTCTCCGGCGGGGAGCCGGTCCTGGCGTCCGGGCTGGAGGCCGTCAAGGGCTGGGCCTGGCGGGCGCTGCACACGGAGCGGTACCGCTGGAGCCCCTTCTCCTGGGACTACGGGTGCGAGCTGGAGAGCCTGGTGGGCCAGCCCTACCGGGCGGACACCCGGCTGAGCGAGGCGGTACGGTATGTGCGGGAGGCGCTGACCGTCTGCCCCTACATCACCGGGGCCGCGGTCGAGGTGGTGGATTTCGACGGCTCCACTCTGCGGATGCGGGTGAGCCTGACCACGGTATACGGGGAGGCGAGTATACATGTATGAGGACAAGACGCCGGAGGCCATCAAGGCGGAGATCCTGGCGGCCATCCGGCAGAGCCAGGGGCTGAGCGCCATGGCGGGCGGCTTCGCCGACGGCGTAGCCGGGCCGGTGGCCGAGCAGCTCAGTGAGGCGTACCGGGCCCTGGAGGGGGTGCCCTCCATGCTGTTTGTGGACGAGAGCTCCGGGGGCTACATCGACCTGGTGGGCGGGCAGTATTACAGCATCACCCGCCGGGAGGGGACAAGGGCCTACTGCGACATGACCTTCAACGGCACGCCGGGGCTGGTGATCCCCCAGGGCACCGCGTTTCTGACCGCCGGGGGGCTGGCTTATTCCCTCCTGGCGGCGGTCACGCTGGGAGAGGACGGCGCGGGAGAGGGCCGCCTGGAGGCCGCGGAGGTGGGCAGCGCCTACAACGTGGAGGCCGGGGCCATCGACCGGATGTACGTCAACCTGACGGGCCTGACAGACTATCAGAGCGAGGCGGCGGCCGGCGGCACGGACGCCGAGAGCGACGCCGCCCTGCTCGCCCGCATCCGGGAGCGGGTGCAGCGGCCCCCCACCAGCGGCAACGGCTATCAATACCGGCAGTGGGCCATGGAGATCCCGGGGGTGGGAAACGCCAAGGTGGTGGAGCTGCCCGGCGGACCGGGGACGGTGGGCGTCACGCTGGTGGACAGCAACGACCGGGCGCCCTCCGAGGAGATCGTGGAGGCCGTGACAGCCCACATCGGGGAGGAGCGGCCCGTCGGCGCGTTGGTGACGGTGGCGGCGGCCAGGGAGCGGGAGGTGGCCGTGGCCGCCCAGGTCTCCCTCACCGGCGGAGCCGGGGCCGGAGCCGTTCAGGACGCCTTCCGGGCGGCACTGGCGGGCTATCTGCACACCCTCATTGAGGGCAAGTACGGCACGGTGTACTACAAGCCCGCCGACGACCAGCCCTACACGCTGCTCTATAACCGGGTGCTGGCCCTGCTGCTCAATGTGGAGGGGGTGGAGGACTTCGCCTCCCTCACCGTCAACGGCGGCACCGCCGACGTGACCATCCAGGCCGGGGAGATCCCTGTACTGGGGGAGGTGAGCGTGGCATGAGCGATCTGGTGTTCCGCCTGCCGCGCTACTACCAGGACAGCCCGCAGGTATCCGAGCTGGAGCGGGTGCTGGGGGATCAGGCCGAGGGACTGCGCGTGTCCGAGTCGGACACATTGGCCCAGCTCTGGGTGGACACCGCCACCTGGGGGCTGGACCTGTGGGAGCAGTGGGCGGGGCTGCCCGTCGACCGCACCCGGCCCTACAGCTACCGGAGGAGCCGCATCAAGGCCAAGCTCCGGGGCCAGGGCGCCACCACGGCGGAGATGCTGCGCAGCGTGGTGGCCTCCTTCGGCTATGACGTTTCCCTGGTCTCCGTTGTGGAGCACCCGGAGGAGTATCAATTCGAGATTGTCCTGTCCGATCTGGCCTCCGTGCCGTCGGATGTGGGCGGGATTGAGGCTGCTGTCAACGAGATTAAGCCTGCGCACCTGGATTACTGGTTCACCTACGAGCTGGCCCAGCTCCTGGCCGCCCTGCGGGTGGGCGGCGGGCTCTGGAGCATTCAGGCGGTCACGCTGCCGCCCATGGAGGAGGAATAGCATGTACGGATTTATCATTACCACCGCCGGCGAGGGCCTGCTGGCCCGGGCGTCGGCGGGGGAGGGGCTGACGCTCACCGAGGTGTGGGTGGGCAAGGGCGCGGTGGAGAGCGCCGGGGCCGCCAAGGCCCTCACCGCCCTGCTCGATCCGGTGGCCAAGGCCACCAGCACCACGCCCGCGGTGGCCGGCGGGCAGATCTCCATGCTGGTGGAGTACCGCAACGACATGGGTGGCGGGCTGGAGGAGGGCTTCACGCTCTCCGAGTTCGGCGTCATGGCCAAGGTGGGCGACGACGCGCCCACCCTGCTCTACTACGCCGCCCTGGGCGACCGGGCCCAGCCGGTGCCGCCCATCGCCGAGGGCCTGGACGTACACCGCTTCCCCGTGGCCATCGGCGTCACCGGAGAGGTGGAGGTCTCGCTGGAGTATCCGGCGGGCGTCTGGGTAACCCACGAGGAGCTGGAGGAGGCGCTGGCGGGCATCGACCTGTCCGGATATATCAAGGCCACCGAGAAGGGCAAGCCGGGCGGTGTGGCCACGCTGGGAGAGGACAGCAAGGTGCCCGCCGGGCAGCTCCCAAAGATGGACTATGACCCGGCGGGCAGCGCGGAGGCGGTGCAGCAGGCCCTGACCGCCCACACCGGGAACAAGAACAACCCCCATGCCGTCACGGCAGAGCAGGTGGGGGCGTTTACCAAGGAAGAAACCGCATCGGATGACGTAATCAGCCTATATGGACTTGAGAGTGACGATACGCCCAATGACATATTCCTTCTGCTATACAAAAAGCTGAAAATGATCAATGAAGGATTAGCCGAGGTTACAATCATCGCTAAAACGCAAAGTGGCAACCCATTGAAGGGAATCTTGCTTCCCGACCTCAAGGACAGCGATGGTAAAGATGTATATACGGACAGTAGCGGCAAGGCTACCTTTTTTGCTAAAGGCGGCACAACGGCCAAAATCACGTTTTCAAACTATGGAGATATCGAGGACTTCACAGAGAGTTTCACCGTTAATAGCGGAGAAATCATTGCTAAGGAGATTACTCTTAAGGTCCGTAACTTCTTTCGCGTTACCTCCACACAGAATGTTCGCTTTACTAAAAACACGTCTCGCGTTGATGTGAGCGTTGGTGGAGGCGGCGGAGGTGCTGGGAGAATTGTGAAACAATCATCGGGAGATCCCTATAGATCGGCCGGAGGCGGAGGAGGAGGCTACGCAAAAAGTCAAGAAAATGTCGAATTTGTAACCGACACAACTTATACTGCCACGGTTGGCGCAGGAGGAAATGTCGACGAAAAAGGCGGCACATCTTCATTTATGGGGGTATCTGCTCAGGGGGGAGAGCCTGGACAAGGTTCATTTGATTCTAGTTCCAATGTGGAAGGCGGCCAAGGAAACGGAAATGGCGCGGATGGAGTATCTACCACTTTTTCCATGAGTGTGGAGGTTCCTGGCAACGCCGGAAAATCTGGAGCTAATACGATATTTAATAGCTCTGAATCCAGCACTCCACATGGAGGCGGAGGCGGCTCTGGAAGTTTGAAAAGACCCGGACGGTATGATTCAATAGATGGAGGCCGGGGTGGAAGCCCTGGTGGCGGCGATGGAGGGGACGCTGCACAAAATAATGAGCGAAATGGCAAGAACGGGACAAATGGAACAGGTGGTGGTGGCGGCTCCGCTGGAATCTGGTATGACGAAGGCTCTGCAAGCTTTGGCACTCCTGGTGTAGGCGGTTCCGGAGTCGTTACCATGCGCATGCATTTGATCTCTGCATAAGGAGGGCGTAATGGACTTTTTAGTTATAGAAGACAACATCATTACAAATATAGTTGTCGCAGAACCCGATATTGCGGAAGAACTTGGCTTTTTGCCGTGGTACGATGGCGCTCGGATTGGAGCGGCCTATACCCCGCCGTCAGAGGCCCAGCCGCCCTCCGCAGAGGACATCGCCCTGGACATGCTGGCCGAGCACGAGGCGCGGCTGTGTATGCTGGAGCTGACCACCACCGCTGCCACATAAGAAAGGAGACGCCATGACAACCGTATACAACCTCTGCAAGCTGCTCATTGACCGGGGCCGCACCGACGGCCTCCAGGACAAGATGGATGTCTACCTGGCTGCCGACCGGCTCACCCCGGAGGAGTATCAGGAGTTGGCCGGGCTGCTTGCCCCGGCCCTGGAGAAGGCATAAAAAAGGCCGCCCCGTCCAGGCGGCAAGATTAGACAAAACACGGCGCTTGTGGTATACTGACTGCGGCGCTGCAATAACGGCAGGCGGTTAGCCACACCTCCCGAAAGGGGGTGAGGCCTATGCGGATCACATTACATATCGGACGGTTTACCGTTACGATTATCGTGAAAAGCAGAAACCGCCACTCGGCCAAGTGACGGTTTCTAGAGCTTTGCTTTATTAACCTCGTACCGGGCTAACCGCTTGTTGCAGCGCCCTTCTGTCTCTATTATACCACCCCGCCCCGTTTTGTCAACCGACAGGACGGGGCTGTTTTATATTTAAAAATCGAAAGGAAGCATGAACCATGAAAAACATCAACAAGCTGATCGTCCCCCTGTTCGCCATGGAGGGCCCTGACCTGTCCGTCAAGGCGGCCAAGCTGCGCAACAACATCAGGCACGGCAAGGAGCTCGACCCGGTTGGTAAGCTGCCCGCCGGGTTTGCGCCCGACTTCGCGGAGCTCCAGCGGATGGAGGCCGACATGGGCGAGGACGCCTTCGGGGCGCTCTGGGCTGAGTTTGAGCATGCCCGGAAGGTGCGCTACAAGGAGCTGTGCAAGCGGTGGGGCAGCAAGGACTACCAGGGCATAGTCGATTACATGGACACCCCCGTGGACGGCCCCGAGGAGGAGCCCGTAGGCCATGAGTAAGTACATAGCGGTCATCACCAGGGCGGACATCACCCGCGCCGCCCTGGTGGAGGCCGGGGGGCGGTCTATGGAGCAGGTCAAGGCCGCCTGCGGGTGCCAGTATATCCTCAACGCCTGGTTTTATGACACAATCACCGGGAGGCCCGTCGGCAACCTCAAGATTGATGGCACGGTCAAGGCGGACGCCGGATGGAACTGCCAGGGCCTTACCTGGGACGCGGGCGAGGACATCCGCATGGATCTGATCCCGGATCGAGGCAGAGCGTCCTATATCAGCGGCGTGGAGCTGCTGACGCCCACCAGGGGGCCGGGTAAGGCCCTCAGCTACTCCCCGGAGTACGGGGGCACACGGGGGCGCTCCGCCGCTCTCCTGGCCGGGGCGCGGGTGATCCTGTATTGCTCCGGCGACGGCACCCGCGACGCCAAGACCCCCGAGGCGCTGCGGGACGAACTGGTGAGCATCGGCTGCCGGTACGACCAGGCGGCCAACCTGCGGGCCTTGGGCCTCGACGCAGGCAGCTCCTCCAACTGCGACTTTGGGGACGGCCAGCGCATCAGCAACGGTAAGCGGGTCAAGGGCT
>ERZ827440.1162-NODE-1162-length-30797-cov-53.775161_pt1 | contig 30797 bp, 28 predicted proteins | sample MGYA00519774_ERZ827440 | MGnify/ENA primary metagenome ERZ827440 (study PRJEB31778, sample SAMEA3449302) | human gut metagenome | biome: human gut; feature: human-associated habitat; material: faeces | place: United Kingdom | collected 2010/2012 ... | reverse complement strand
GTCGCTTATATCCTTGCCGAAATCAAGGCTTACAACGCCCTGCCGCGCATCGAGCGCCGCACGCATCTGCTCGGGAATAGTGTAAACATCCTTGCACTGCGTTCTGTTCATATAAGCATAGTTGTACTTATAGCCGTCGGCCGCAGGGAAAAAGTCGGTATTCCACTCCTGCGAGTTCATCATCTCGTCGTTGAGGTTAAAGTGCGAGAAGTTTCCTTCGCCGGAACCGGCATCGGAATAAATATCGGTGTGGTACCACTGCCCGTCGAGCTTCACAAGATCCCAGGAGTGGGAAAGATAAGAATCGTGCACGACCATGCAGTCGATGCCCAGCATCTGCATGAACAGCCTGAACGTTGTTGCATAGCCGACGCAGACGGCCTCGTGATTTTTGAGCACACCGTTGGGATTGTCCACAGGCTTGCTATCGTCACCGGGAACGACCGTCATCGAGCCGCTGTCAAAGCCGATATTTGCCGTCATCCATTTATAAACGGCAAGCTCCTTTTCGTAGTCGCTCATGCCGTCGGTGATTATCTCGTCAAGCACGCTCTTTGCCATATTGAGCGTCTCCTTATCCTTATCGGAAAGGTTCGAGGTATTGCCCGACTTGTACGCATCGGATATCTGCGTCGTCGCCTTTATGACGTACTCGCCGCCGATGGTGACGTCGTTTTCCTGCGCAACGTCCTCGGTTTTGTCGCCTCCGGCGCTTTCTTCAAGTGCTTTGACCTTGAAGATGGTAAACACGTTCAGCGCCAAGAGCAAAACCAGCATCACCGGCGTTACAACGTACATTATTCTAATAAGCTTTCTTTTCATGTAAGCAGCTCCTTTCGGATATTAATACGTTTGAAAGCGGAAAAAGTTCCGCCCAAAACTGTGTGGTTTGCATTAGCACAGTTAATATACCCTCCGGCACGGTCAATGTCAAGTGCAGGATTGTTAATTTTAATCCTTGCTTTACACGAAGAAAAATAATATACTAAAATAGTAAAAACATTCCCACGGAGGTTTTTTTGTGACTGATCTCAGATTTTATTTTGACGGCACGAACGGAACGCCGGTCAACGGAGAGGTGCTGCTCGACGTCATGATATCAAAGGAGGAAAAGCCCAAGGATATCGGGCAGCTCAAATTCAGATACTCCGACTCGTTTTTCCTGCACTCGGCCTGCTCCTACGACCATGAGCTTGCGATAATGTCGCTGGGGCTTACTATGAGCGCGTTCACTTACAAAGCCGACGGCGACAAGCACGCAAGGGCGGCGCTGCATGCGATTGGCTGCGACGACCGCACTATCGAAAGCTTCCGCTTTGACGATCAGCAAAGCTGCGCCGACTCCTGCGGATACATCATCGCGGCAAAAAAGCTGCCGGACGATACCTTCCTTATCCCCGTCGTTATACGCAGCCACTGCTACGGCGGCGAATGGGTCAGTAACGCGCACGCGGTCGAGGAAGCATACCCCGACCATGCCGTGGGCTTCAAGGCCGCGGCCGACGGCGTTTATGACGCGGTGACGAATTATCTCGATCGCCGCGGCTTTGACCGCGGACGGGTAAAGCTCTGGCTGTGCGGATACAGCCGCGGAGGCGCTGTCACTAACCTGCTCGGCGCGCGCTTTACCTTTGAAAGCGGCATAGGCAAGGACAACATTTTTGCCTACAGCTTTGCAACACCCGTCACGGTGTTCGACAGGGCATGCCTTTTCACGGACAACATATTCAACATCATGTCCGAAATGGACATCGTTCCGCGCATGCCTCTGCGCTACTGGGCACTGACCCGATACGGCGCGGACATGATCGTTCCCTGCAAGGCCCGGCGCGGCCTGGGCGAATACACGCGTCTTCTCGGCCAAATGCAGGCGCAGTTTGCCGAGATAATGGGCGAGCTTGGCGTTGAAGCGGCCTATGTTCCGCTCGACGATCAGGAGCGCGCGCTCGATCTTCTGTTTGACTATATCGACGATCTGCTCGACACGCCGGAAAAATACCGCGACGACGGATATCAGCAGCTTGCAATGGACTACATGCGCAGCAAAATGCACGGCGACACCTTTGAGCTGCGCAAATTCCTCAATTTCCTGCTCGATGGGAACGAGGAGATGGCCGACGAGCTGTGCTCACTTATCGACAACTGGCACGATCTCGGCGGCATCGAAAAAATGCAGCGGCTGGGCATAATGCTCTCAAAGCGCAAATCCGGCGATAAGTCTCCGGCAACGGAGATCATATTCATGGTCATCGGCATTCTCTTCCGCTATGCCGCCAAATACACCGCGACAAAGGTCACGGGCGGCTCGCAGGACTATTTCTACGAGCAGCTCGTTATCCTCATAATCGACGCATATCAGCACGGGGGCGACTCATTTATACTCCAGCAGCACTGGCCGGAGGCATATCTTGCATGGCTCAGAGCCGCACCGCCCGAGGATCTTTTCCGCGTCGGCAGCTACGCGCGTCAATCAATAAAATAACCGCACAGAAAGGAGAAAAATATGGACAAGACCATTGTTGTCATGGCAGCCGGGCTCGGCTCGCGCTACGGCGGCGTTAAGCAGATAGAGCGCCTCGGCCCCGACGGCGAGATCCTTATGGAATACGCCATATACGACGCGATCCGCGCCGGCTTCAACAGGATCGTGCTCATAATCAAGCACGAGATATACAACGATGTCCGCGAAATGTTCGGAAACCGCATCGAGGAGAGCACCGGCATCAAGATAGACTACGCCTTTCAGACCCTCGACCGCTTCACCGAAAGCCGCCCGGAGTTCAAGGCGCGTACCAAGCCCTTCGGCACGGTCCACGCCGTCATATGCGCGGCAGACTGCATAAAAACGCCCTTTGCCGTCATGAACGCCGACGATTACTACGGCGCCGAGGCCTTCCGCGTCATGTCCGAGCAGCTTGAAAAGCTGCACTCGGCTCAGGACGCCGCCATGGTCGCCTACAGGCTGAAAAACACCGTCAGCCCCTTCGGTACCGTCACACGCGGAGTTTGCATGGTCGATAACGGGCTGCTCACCGGCGTCAGGGAGACATACAAGATCAAGGTCATGCCCGACGGCAGCATACGCGACACGTCCGAGTCCGAGGACGGCCCCATCCTCGCGCCCGACACCTTTGTTTCCATGAATCTCTGGGGCTATCATCAGGATATTCTGCCCGTTATGGAGCGGTACTTTGCCGATTTCCTCGCCGCGCTCCCGGCAGACGAGATGAAGGCCGAGTGCCTGCTGCCGACAATGATGGGCGATCTGACAAACAGCGGCAAAATAAATATCTCGGTTTTGAACACGAACGACCGCTGGTTCGGCCTGACCTACAAGGAGGATAAGCCCGGAGCCGTCGCCGCGCTCACCGCGCTTCACGAAAACGGCATCTATCCCCCTACCCTCTGGCGCGGCTGACAGCGCATATAAAAACACAGCATCTTGAAATGATGAGATGCTGTGTTTTTTATTATGCGTTATGCGATTTTTTTCCTGCGCACGCCGAAATGCTCGAGCAGATGCGGAATATACAGGCTTGCGAGTATAAGCAGCGCGCCGCACACGCCCTGAACTGTGACCGGCTCGCTGAGGAACACGACGCCGAGCATCGACGCAAACGCAGGGCTTCAGACCGACAACAGCCTGTGCTTTGAAAAGCGCGGCATAACGCCGAATTTGAGCTTCTCCACGCCCGACAGCTTCGTTGCCTGCGGCATGGTCAAGGCCGGGCTTGGCGTTGCGCTCGTAAACCGCGTGATCGCCGACGAGTTGAGCGACGCCGTTGCCTATGTGCCGCTCGATCCGCCCGAGGTCATTGATATCTGCGCCGTCACCCCCGCAGACGATGTCATCTCACCCGCCGCAAAAATTTTCAAATCCTACGCTCTTGAATTTTTAGAGGATTTTTAGAGGCGCTTTGGCACATCTACGAATACATTTATCTCTGGTCGCCCGGTGTCGAGGGTACCGACGAAACCATAGCTGCCTCGCGTAACGCGAGTGTGGCAGACGGTTTTGTTGCCCGGTTCGGAACTGCGGTGGAAACCGTAGCGTTTCGCGCTTTTTTAGAGGCGCTTTGAGTTTGCACTGATACGCATATCTCTGGTGTCCCGGTTCGAGACTGCGGTGGAAACCGCAGTTGCCTCGCGCTACATTAGGTTGTGCTATATTAGTGCAAAATTTGCACCGCACCGCATTGGCTCACCTGTTAAGGGGAGCAGGCAGCTTTGCTGCCGAGGGGGTGAATCAAAACCTATTAGCTCTCCGCTGCGGCCAACGGTCGCTTGTAGGGAACAGGCTTGCCCGTTCCGCGTGTTATGGTTTTGCCAACACTCTCCGGTCGGGCTGACGCAATAAATGTATCGGCGCAATTTGAATGCGCCACTAAATGCCTTCCCCTTGCGGAGCTTGAGGGGAAGGTGTCACCTTGGTGACGGATGAGGTGTTATTAAATCTGCGGTGCTAACCGCCACATTTTTAGATGCGAATTCACATTATACCGATACGGTTTTTGCGTCAGCCCGACCGGAAACTGCCGACGAAACCATCGCAACGGAACGGGCAAGCCCGTTCCCTACAAGGGTGCGGCGAAAAACTCAGCGCCGCACTAACGTTACGCGAGGCAACTACGGTTTATTCAAATGTCCCGAATCGGGACACTGCAATAAATGTATCCGTAAAATTTTAATGCGCCTCTAAAAATACGGTTTATTCCAATGTCCCGAACCGGGCAACCGGAACAACCGTATTGGTATGTGCCTCAAATCGCCACTAAAAACACTTGACAAATTAGGAAATGCATATATAATAGGTTTACAATTGAACAAGGCATGATAGAGGCGCGGTCGCCATCAGTAGCTTAGTTTAAAACGCCGGGAAGCGTTAAGCGAAAGGGGCTATCGCCGAAGGGTTCGGCTTTCCCGAGGTCGGATGCCTGGGATGCAGGAGAATATTCTGCATACTGTCGCTTTATGCGGAGAGCTGTCATGATCCGGCAAGATGTTTTCCTGTTGAGTCATGATCGCGTCATGGCTCGATTTTTTTGTTCAAAATTCAAAGGAAAAAGGGAAGAAACATCATGGAATTTGTAAACACCTTTTGGGCTCTGGTCCCCCCGATCGTCGCGATCGTTCTTGCGCTGATCACCAAGGAGACCTACAGCTCACTGTTCATCGGCATCCTCGTCGGCGCGCTGTTCGTATCGGGCTTCAGCCCCGTCGGCACGCTTGACGCGATGATCACCGAGGGCTTCACCCCGGCGATCTCGGATAACGCGGGCATATTCATGTTCCTCGTCATCCTCGGCATCATGGTCGCGCTTGTTAACTCGACCGGCGCTGCCGCAGCATTCGGCAAGTGGGCCGCGCGCCACGTCAAGAGCCGCGCAGGCACGCTGTTTGCCACCTTCGTCCTCGGCGTTCTGATCTTCATCGACGACTACTTCAACTGCCTGACCGTCGGCTCGGTCATGCGTCCGCTGACCGACAACCAGAAGGTCTCGCGCGCAAAGCTTGCTTACATCATCGACGCAACGGCCGCTCCCGTTTGCATGATCGCCCCGGTATCGAGCTGGGCGGCAGCAGTTTCCGGCGTTGCCGAGAAGCTCGACTCCGGCATCTCCGGCATCCAGCTTTTCATCCAGGCGATCCCCTTCAACTTCTACTCTCTGCTGACCTTCGTGTTCGTCATCGGCATGATCGTCATGGGCTTTGACTACGGCCCGATGGCAAAGAGCGAGCTTGAAGCGCTCAAGGGCAACCTCGGCTCCCTCGGCAACGACGAGGAGGTCGAAAGCACCAAGGCAACCCTGTGGGATATGCTCATCCCCATCATCGCTCTCATCATCATGTGCATCATCGGCCTTATGTACGTCGGCGGCTTCTGGGATCCCGAAAGCGGCGTTGCGGGCGACTTCGTCGGCGCATTCGGCAACACGGACGCATTCGTCGGCCTGCCCTGGGGCTCGCTCGTTGCACTTGTGTTCACCATCATCTACCTGATCTGCCGCGGCGTTACCTCCTTCAAGGACGCAATGAGCTGCGCAGTCAAGGGCTTCAACGCAATGGTCCCGGCTATCCTCATCCTCACCTTCGCGGTCTCGCTGAAGAACATGACCGGTCTGCTCGGCGCTGCAACCTATGTTGAGGGCGTCATGAAGGCCGCTTCCGCCGGTCTGTTCAGCATGCTCCCGGCTATCATCTTCATCGTTGCATGCCTGCTCGCTTTCGCGACCGGCACGAGCTGGGGCACCTTCGGTATCCTGATCCCCATCGTTCTGCCCATCTTCAAGGTCGGCGATCCTCTGCTGATGATCGGCATCTCCGCATGTCTGGCCGGCGCTGTCTGCGGCGACCACTGCTCCCCCATCTCCGACACGACCATCATGGCCTCTGCCGGTGCTAACTGCAACCACATCGAGCACGTCCAGACTCAGCTGCCCTACGCAGTGACCGTTGCCCTTATAAGCTTTGTAAACTTCATCATTGCAGGCTTTGTTAAGAATGCATGGATCTGCCTGCCGATCGGCATCGTAATGACCATTGTCGTTCTCTTCATCCTACGTGCAACCGTCGGCAAGAGGACAAGCGTTGCAGCCGAAAAGTAATAGTTAATAGTATATAGAAAAATCGGCGTTGAAAATTCGACGCCGGTTTTTTCGGTTGTTTTATGCCGCCAGCAGGATAAATCCCGAAACGATCAGAAACTCCGCAAGCAGGTATGTAAGCATGACTCCGAAGTGCGTTTTAAACGGCCTGCCTTTCCGGAAGCGGACGTAAAACAAAATCGAATCGGATACGAAAAAGCTTATCGCACCGGCATACATTATGGCCGTTGCAAAGCACGGCAGCGTCACGAGCTGGAACAGCGCAAAGCAGTTCATAGTCCCGTTTATGATAAGGTAGCTTATCATACCGACATACAGGCTCTTCGGCCGCACATTTCCGATAAGTCCTCGGAAAACCAGTGCAACCGCCGCAATGTACACAGCTGCCGCAAGGATCATCAGCCACACGGGCACGAGCGAAAAATCAACGTGCATGCAGTAGGCCGCCGCGAAACACAGGTGCGATATGAAAAAGCTGAATCCTCCGACAGCAAACCCAACGGTGCCAAATATCAGCAGGACATCGCCCAGCCAGCTCGTTGCCACTGCGGCAATGACGATATCAAGTGGCGTCTGAACCGTTGTAAGATACCATCCGAGCAGCGTTGGCAGCAGAAAAACCTTCGTTACGGCGCGCAGGATCTTGTCGCACTTCCAGCTTGCGTACAGGTGCACGGCGGAAAAGGCGGCAAACGCCCCAAGAAATACATAATTCATTTAATCTCTCCCATCTATACTAACAATACAATAACATACATTGCGTATTATTTCAACAAATATAAGACGTTGAAACCGGGAAGATTTTGTGATAAAATTGATAAAGCTGACGAGAGTCGAACCCATATCGTCTGTCAGTGCGCCCTTCCGGCTATTTTCGCCTTTTTTGTCTTGATGGGCTGTCGTATTGTCGAGTGCTTTAACGCAGCATGGGCTAAAATCTGCCCGTCAAAACCGATATGGGTTCGACTCTCGTCAGCTTAACCACCGTAAAGGACGGCTTTTTTGATGAAAACTCCGCTAATGATGATAATAAATCCGGCCGCAGGCAAGGGCGGCTTCAAAAGGTCGCTGCCGGATGCGCTGCGGCTGCTGTCGGACACAGGGTACGCCGTGAGCCTGTTTTTCACCGAGTGCCGCGGTCACGCGACCGAGCTTGCCACGCAGTATGCCGGCGCGTTTCCGTATCTGCTCGTTCTCGGCGGCGACGGCACGCTTGCCGAGGCTATCGCCGGGCTTATGCCGCTTGCCGAGCGCCCGAAGGTGGGCTATATCCCCATCGGCACGGCAAACGACGTTGCGCGCACCATCGGCCTGCCGAAGAATGACATTCTTGCCGGTGCGCAGCATTTTATAGGCGGCACGCCCCACGAGTTTGACGAGGGCCGCCGCGACGGCGGATACTTCAACTATGTCGCAGCCTTCGGCGCGTTCACCGAGGTCAGCTACGCAACTCCGCAGGAGGCGAAAAAGCAGCTTGGCGAGGCGGCGTATCTGCTGGGCGCGGTCAAGAGCCTTTCAACGCTCAAAAGCCGCCATGTGACCGTCGAGTACGACGACGGCTGCATAGACGGCGAGTTTCTCTACGGCAGCATGTCAAACTCCTACTCCGTCGCCGGTCTGATCGATCTGCCGCGCGACGAGATAAAGCTCGGCGACGGGTTGCACGAGCTTGTGCTCGTAAAAAAGCTGCCGAACGCGGCGGCCATGGCCACGCTCGCGGCAAAGGTGCTCAGCCACGATCTGAGCAGCGAATACATAATAATAAAGCACACAAAAAAGGCGCGCTTTATCTTCGATGAACCGGAGACATGGACCTTCGACGGCGAAAACGGCGGCGCACACAGCGATATATGCTTTGAAAACTGCCCGCAGGCGATAACTCTGATTTATTAGAATTAATAAATCAGAGAATTAATAGTGAATGATGAATAATGAATAATGAATAATTATTGTGTGCGCAAGCGCACTTTTTAATAGCGCCTTTACGCTAATACCAATACGGTTTTTGCGGTGTCACGACCGGTGGGTGCCGACGAAAGCATAACACACTGATTTATTAATTTGTGTTTGCCTAACGGCAAATGATTAAGATAACACCTCATCCGTCACCAAAGGTGACACCTTCCCCTCAAGCCCCGCAAGGGGAAGGCAAAAAAGGGGCGGTCTGCGACCGCCCCGATGAATAATGAATGATTAATAGTGAATAATTGCGGTGTGCCTGCGGCACGGATTTTTAATTGCGCATCAACATTGATACCAATACGGTTTTTGCGGTGTCACGACCGGCGGGTGCCGACGAAACCGGTACATGCGGGCGGCTGTTGGTCGCAGCGGAGAGCTGATAGCTGATGGTTAATAGGTTTTATTCAACCCCTCGGCAGCAAAGCTGCCTGCTCCCCTTAACAGAGGAGCCAATGGGTGCGGCGCAAAATTCAGCATCGCACTCGCGTTACGCGAGGCAGCTACGGTTTCCACCGCACCCTCGAACCGGGCAAGCGCAAAACGTAGCTTGCACTACTGGATCGCGTAGCATTCGCGGTTTCCTCCGCAGTCCCGAACCGGGCAAGCGCAAAACGTAGCTTGCACTACTGGGTCGCGAGGCACGCACGGTTTCCACCATTATTCCGAACCGGGCACCAATATAAATGTATAGGAGCGGCGCTAAATCGCTACTAAAAAGATGGATTATAGGAATTTTAGATTGAGCAAAATAAATACCGACGAGTTCCGGCATGTCAAGCTGCTGCTGTTCTGGCCGCTGTTCGGCATAATGTTCTCGTTCGTCGAGCGGTTTTACCACGTCGGCTCGTACTACGTCATGCACTGCGCGTTTGACGACGCCATACCATTCTGCGAATGGTTCCTTATACCATATCTGTTTTGGTTCGTGTACCTGATAGGCACATTGGTGTACACCTTCTTCTTCGACGTTCCGGCGTTTAAGCGGATGATGCGCTTTATCATCTGCACCTACACGATAACGATGGTCATTTACCTGCTGTTCCCGACATGCCAGAATCTGCGGCCCGAGGTGTTTCCGCGCGACAACGCGCTGACGCGGTTCATCGGCTGGTTCTATACCTTTGACACGAACACGAACGTCTGCCCGTCGATACACGTTCTCGGCTCGGTCGCTGCGATGTTCGGCCTGCTCGACTGCCGGAAGCTGCAAAAGCCGTGGGTGAAATTTGCCGTGTGCGTGATGGCGCTGCTCATCTGCGCATCCACGGTGTTCATGAAGCAGCACTCGATCCTCGACGTGCTCGCAGCCGTGCCGCTGTGCCTACTCGGCCACTATCTGTGCTATCAGCGCGCAGACGAGCCGAGCACCGCCGCCGTGCATTAAAAAAGTCCGTCCCTAGAAGGCCGGCTGACACAAGAAAACACACGCCCAAAATGGCGGAGCAAGCACGAATGTCTTCGTTGCGACGGCTTGGTATACACAAAGTATGCCTGCGCCGCCGCGCCTTGACCTCGCACTTGCTCCGTCATTTTTGGTGCTTTGCAGTTTTGAAGCTGCGATTTTTGTTCCTGCAAGGACAAAGCCACAGAGCATTACTGACGTATTCTCAAGGCTTTGGACACCTCAGGGCGAAAAAGATCTTTTCAAAACCGTATGTTTTCTTGCGTCAACCGGCCTGGAGCGGATTTTTTTGCCGTTATTTAAGCGTTATGCCGAGGAATGCGGCGCACTTGCCGTCGGCGCGGCGAGCGCCGAGAACAAAGCCCGTGTCGGTGCGCTTTTTGAAGATCTTAAGCTCCTCGCCCTCCATGCAGGCGGTTATGTAGCGCGCCTCCATGGTCTTGACGGGCATGGACGCGACCTCGTCGGCGGTGAAGCAGTCGAGGAATGCGCGGACATAGGCGACGTTATTCATATGGCGGCCTATATCAATACTTGATGTGCGCACGGTGAAGGTGTAGACCTCCTCATCGTCGGAAAACTCATCGCGGAAGCGGCAGAGCTTGCCGCCGCAGGCGACATAGTCCTGAAACTCAAAGCCCTCGGGGAAGCCGAACTCGGAAAAGCGGACAAAGCCCGTTTCGCGGTTTAAAACGACCCACTCGGTAAGCCCCTCGGCGATCTGCTTATCGCCGACGAAGATGTCGTAGCCACGGTAGCCGCGCACGGCGTTGGGCTTTGCAGGATTTACCCAAGTCGAAACGGTCAGCATGTCCAAAAGATTCGCATCGTTGTAAAAATCGATCTTCGAGTGCGTCGCCACCCAGTAGCAATCGCGCTCGGCAAGCGCCGCGGTGCCGTTGCCGATGGCCTCGGCGTGCAGACTGGCTGCATTCTGAAACAGCAAAAACGCCGCAGGCGGCTGCATTTTAGGCTGCTTGCCGCACAGATCCGGCGTCAGCGGCTGAGTAAAAGAGAACTTCTTCATTTTTGTCCCTCCATGTAACCATACAAGCGTACAATTATATTATACCACTCTCCGTGCGCCATGGAGTGAAGCGTTTGTTAACAAAAAATTAAAAAACTCTAAGGAAAAATCCTTAGAGTTTTTGCGTTTATGGTGTTTACAGCGCGGCACCGAGCGCCTTGCACTTTGCAAGCGCCTGAGCATCCGGCTCGCCGTTGCAGGTGACGCTTTCATGGACGAGGTTAATGCCGGCTGCGCGGCAGTCGTCCTCCCAGATCTGCATCCAGTCGCCGTCGCCCCAGCCGTAGGAGCCGAAAAGCGCGACCTTTTTGCCGGCAAGGTGGCTCTTTACGCCATCGAACATAGGCTCGAATTCCGATTCCTCAAGCGCCTCTGCGCCCATTGCCGGGCAGCCGAAGGCTATCGCGTCAAACTCGTCGGCCTTTGCCGCGGAGAACTCGGACGCGGTGAAAAGCTCCGCGCCGGCCGCTTCGGCGACTGCCTTTGCCATGGCCTCGGTGTTGCCGGTGCCGCTCCAGTATACAACTGCTTTTTTCATGTTTAAATTCGTCCTTTCACTGTATGATCTCATCGAGAGCCTTGCCGCGGCTGCGGTGGGTGCAGCTCTCGAAGCTTTCAAACTTTTTTCTTGCCGCGTCAACGTCGCCGTAGACCTTCCAGCAGCCGATGAGCTTGAAGCCGGAGGCGCGGTTTTCGATGAAGCCGCGCACGTCCTCGGGCGGATAGCCGAGAAACAGGCCGACCTCGTGGGGAAAATCGGCGTTGTTTCTGAGCCTGCCTATGAGGCAGCTCAGGCAGCTTTCGGCGCGGCTGCATTTGCCGTAGCCGCACTCGCGCAGGATATCCTGCGCCGCGCTGTCGGCAAGGTCGCGCCGCAGCGCCTCGGGACGATAGAGATATAAAAGCACGCGGCTTTGCATGTACCGCATGGGCACGATGCGCAGTCCCCTCGGAACGAGCACGGCGTTGAGCCGCCGCAGCTCGGCCGTGACTTCTTCGCGGCTTTCGTACTCGGCGGAAAACATATTCGCGGTTTTAAGCCCCGCAAGCGTCGGCGCGCACTGCGAAACTACCAATTCGTCGCTCATTTTATCCTCCACATCACAAAGCCCCGGCTTTGTGATGTCTCGTCAAAAAGTCCGTAATTCTACACTATATCCTATCGTTTTACTGTGTATTTATTATGCCATAAAAAACGGAGCCTTATCCGCTCCAAAAGGAATGAACAAGGCTCCAAACAGACATATTTGATTTTGCTCTTTTCTGCTCCATTTTCAACGCAGCACGAACGGAAAAGCACGTCACCCGTGGCGATGGATTTTGCATTCAGGCAAGGCAAACCCCGATGGGAATACTTTGTGTATCTCCGAGAGCTTCAACGCAGTACCAGCACAAAAGACGCGTCACCCGTGGCTGTGGATTTTGCGTTCAGGCAAGGCAAACCCCGATGGGAATACTTTGTGTATTTCCAAGGGGTTTAACGATGCCTGGGCGGAAAAGACACGTCACGGAAGCAGGTTGCGCATGCTGCGAAGCCCTATTCCCAATGTGGAGATGTTGTGCAGAAGGGCCGAGGTCGAGGGTGGAAGAACGCCGGCGACGCCGAGGACGATGAGTCCGGTGTTGAAGGAAATGATGAAGCGATAGTTTGCGTGGATGCGCTGCATGAGGCCGTCGGAAATGCGCTTGAGGGTGACGAGGCTCTCAAGATCGTCAGAGCAGATGGTGACGTCGGCGATCTCGCGCGCGATGGCCGCGCCGTCGGACATTGCAATGCCTGCGTCGGCCTCGCTGAGCGCCGGCGAATCGTTCACACCGTCGCCGATCATGATGACCTTGCGGCCCTTTTCGTGCTCGGCGCGGATGAACGCGGCCTTGTCCTCGGGCAGCACCTCGGCGTAGTATTCGTCAACGCCGGCATATTTTGCAACGGCAGCCGCGGTGCGCTCGCTGTCGCCGGTCATCATGACAAGCTTATCAAGCCCCAGCGCGCGCAGGGAATCCATAACGCCGCGCACCTCGCTGCGCAGAGGATCGGCGATGCAGATGACCGCCGCCAGAGAGCCGCTTATGGCAAGGTAAAGGTGCGAATACTGCGTGGGGAGCGAGGCAAATTTATCCCGCTCATCATCCGGTACGGTGCAGCCCTCGTCCTCGAAAACGAAATGGTGGCTGCCGAGGATGACCTTTTGACCGTCAACGGTGCTGTGGATGCCGTGGGCAACGACGTATTCGACCTTGGAGTGGCGCTCGTCGTGGTTCAGGCCGCGGCGGATCGCTTCGTTTACGACGGCGTTTGCTATCGAGTGCGGATAGTGCTCCTCAAGGCAGGCGGCGAGGCAGAGCATCTCGTTCTGCTCGTGTCCGCCGAAGGTTATGATATCGGCGACCTCGGGGCTTGCGTGGGTGAGCGTGCCGGTTTTGTCGAAAACGACGGTGTCGGCCTTGGCGATGGCCTCAAGGAACTTGCCGCCCTTGACGGAGATGCCGTTTGCGCCGCTCTCGCGCATGGCCGAAAGCACCGCTATCGGCATGGAAAGCTTCAGCGCGCAGGAGAAATCGACCATGAGTATGGCAAGCGCCTTGGTCGGGTTGCGCGTTATGAGCCATGTCAGCGCCGTTGCGCCGAGGCTGTACGGCACGAGCCTGTCGGCAAGGTGATACGCCTGCGACTCGGTGTCGCTCTTGAGCTTTTCCGAGTCCTCGATCATGTGGACGATCCTGTCGTAGCGGCCGCTGCCGAGGCTTTTTTCGACCTTTATGACGCACTCGCCCTCTTCGACGACCGTTCCGCCGTAGACATAGCTGCCGACCTCCTTGCGAACGGGCATGCTCTCGCCGGTCATGGACGACTGATTGACCGCCGCCGAGCCGGAAACGAGCTTGCCGTCAAGCGGTATCATGCTGCCCATGCGCACGATGATATCGTCGCCGACATTGACGTCGGAGATGCTTTTAAGCTCCTCGGTATCGCCGGACTTGACCCACACCTTGTCAACATTCAGGCTCATGGTGCGCGCAAGATCGTCAACGGACTTTTTGTGCGTCCACTCCTCGAGGATATCGCCGATCTTGAGCATGAACATTATAGACGACGCGGTGTCGGTATCGCCGCGCAGGACGGAAACGGTTATGGCCGTTGCGTCGAGGACGGCAACGTCGAGCCGCTTATGCCACAGCGACTTTACGCCGCGCGCAAAATACTGCGAGCATTTCGCAGCGCAGATAGCCGCGCGCCACGGCGCCGGAAGCAGCGCTTTTTTAAGCACCCTGCGCATCACGACGCCTGCGAGCTTATCCTGATATTCGCGGTTTAGCTCGCGGCCGGTGGGCTTCGGCTCGGTTATGCCGCAGGTTTCAAACGAAAAGCCCGAAAGCGCCGAAACGACGGCTGCGCGGTCGGAGTATTCAACGACGACGTCGCAGTTGCGGTCGAACACCTTGACGCTTTTGACTCCGGCGACAGCGCCGAGATATTCCTCAACGATGTCGGCCTGCTTTAGGCTCATGCGCGGCATGAAAAGACGCACGCGCATTCTGCCGTCAATTTCGCTGAGAATTCTGCATTTCATTACTCTGCCTCGGTCGCTTCGATGACTGCCGCTGCCTCTTCCTCTGCGCGGCGGGTGTTGATGCTCTTTGCTCCGGCGTAGATATCCTCGCAGTCGCAGCGGATATCGTCGGCGGTCTGCATTACGCAGTCCTTTGCGCGAAGAACGGCGGCGGTGACGTGGGTATAAAGCGTTTTTGCGTCGCGGCTTCTGAGGATCTTGATGCCGGCGGTGCCGAACAGCACGCCGCAGCCGAACATTTTTGCGGTGTCTTCAATGTGGAACTTCATGATTTTTAGTCTCCTTTTATCTATTTTGCAGCTCACCCGGCGTTGCGGTACTCGGTCGGGCTCATGCCGACGGTATCGCGGAACGCCTTGGCAAACTTGCTGCCGTTATCATAGCCGTAGCGCCCGGCTATCTCCATGATGCTCATTTCTGAGCGCCGGAGATCGGCCGCTGCGCACTGCATTTTCTGTGCGCGGATGTAGGAATAAACGGACTCGCCGTAAACCGCGCGGAAGCAGGACTTCAGCGCCGACTGCGACATGTGGAAGCTGTTTGACAGCTCCTCGAGCGTTATGCGCCTGTCCATATTCGCGGAAAGATACGCGCCGATGCGCTTTGCAAGCTCGACCTGAGTGTTGGATATCCTGCGCTCGGCAAGGGCGGAGCTGTCCAGCTCCATTGCGCTCAAGAACAGCAGAAGCTCAAGGATCTTGACCTTGAAATAGCCCTTGCGTATGCTCTCGGGCACACTGTAAAGCTCGGAGAAGATGTGCTCAATGGCCTGCGACGAGCGCGCGACAAAGCACTGCCCCTGCGGGCAGAATTTTTCGCGCAGCGCATCCGGCTGAACGTTGACGTCGGCCAGAAAGCAGGACAGGCAGCGCGGCGCGTCCTTACCGTTTATGCGGATCGTCACGCCCTCGTAGCTCCCGGTCGGGAAGCTTGAATGGGATATCGCCCCGTCGGACAGGCTTATTGACAGGTCGCCCGGCGCGAGGTAAAAAAAGTCCGCACCGATCCTGCACTCCATGCGCCCCGAGCGACAGTGGTGGATCTCAAGCAGCGTCTTATCCTCCTCGGGTCGGAAATCGTGCTCATAAAGGCTTATATCGTTGTAAATAAGCTCGATGCCGGGAAAAACGTTGTAGCTTGTTACGCTGTAGCTGCCATCGGCGCCGGAATATGCTTCAGTTTTGCTTTGCATCGTGGAAATCCGCTTTCATAAGAGTGTAAACACCAAGATCGTTTATTGCCTTGCGCAGGGTGTCCTCATCGACGGGGGCTTTCATGAGAACATCCACCCGGCCTGCGCCGGAGTTTGCCTTTGCCCACACGCCGTCGATCGCATTGAAGGCGTTTTCAACGCGCGTTTCGCAGGCCGCGCACATCATGCCGTCAACGGTGAGGGTCGCCGCGTAAGGATAGTGCGCCTTGTTTTTATCCGCGACCTTTACCTTTTTGGCCGTGTCTCCGCCCGCTCCGCAGCAGCCGGCGGCGAGCTTTTTTGCGTAGCTTTTAATCACAAGCACGGCAAAAGCTATGAGAATAATACCGAAAATAACGTATTGCATAAATATCACTCCATATTCTTCAGTGCCTGCGCCAAGGGGATCTTTCCAAGGCGTTTTGTTTGTATAAGATGAACGATGAAATATGCCGCCGCGCCGAGGCCGAGCATTGCCGGCCATATCCACGGCGCGATATAGAACGAGACCCAGCCGCTCATTTCATGCATGTAGTAGTAAAACAGCCACTTCATGATGAGCGCCGAGATCGGGATCGTCACGATGAGCGACACGCCGACGGCGATGGCCGTTGCCGAGTTATAAAGCGAGCTTATCTCGCGCGGCGTGTAGCCGAGGATCTTGAGCATGGATATGCTCTGCGCATTTTTCTCGATTATCATTTTTGAGAGCAGATACACCAAAAGCATATACAGCGCAAGCGAAAATCCGCACATGAGTGGGAACATGAAGCCCATCGAATCGTTCAGCTGATCGGCAATAACGGTGAGATCGTGCTCGGTTATAACTGTGGACACGGCCTCGGGGTCGAGATCGGTGAGCCTTTCGTTTGAAAAATAGCCGTTAAAAAAGCGCATATCGAGGTCAAAGTTCTCGTTAAAGCTCGTCTTATCCATGAAAACGGCAAGCCCGGCGGCGTAGTCGGCGGTGCCGAACACGTTGAAGGTATACTCCCTTTCGCCGTATTTTTCGTGCAGCGTTATCTTATCGCCGGCGGAGAGACCGTACTTTTCCAAAAAGCCCTCGGATACGAGGATATTATCCCTGTGCGCCGGGAGATAAGAAAAATCGGCATATTTTGAGTCTGCCTTTATGCCGTAAACGCTGATCTCCTCATCGTCGTATTCAAGTGAGGCAAGGCAGAAGGGCTCGGCGCTTTCGTTTTCCGTAAGCGTCGGGGTCTTGAGGATGTACTGATAGTCGGCAAACTTTGTTTCGAGCACCTCGGTCTTGAAGTTATCCAGCACCGGCGGCATGATAAGGCCGAACAGCAGCAGGATATTTGCAAACAGGATGCCGATAAACAGCGTTATGTAGGCGCTGCGGTTCTGTAGGATCACGCGCTTGCGGAAGCGCTCGGTTATGCTGCCGGCCTTGAGGCGCGGAACGAACTGCTTCTTGCGCACGCGCAGGTCATGGCGCAGAAAACTCTGCACCGGCAGGCGCATAACGCGCCAAAGCACGAGGTAAACCGTCAGCGCGATGAGGACGCAGGGAACGAGCGTTGTTTTCACAAACGCCTCGGCGTTCCAGACGGTAACGTAGTAGGTCGGAAGCGAGTAGCTGTGGTAGTACATGCCGGCGCACACATCTTTAAACACCGTGTAGCCGAGCACGTTGCCGATCGCGGCGGCAATGAGCGTTACGATGATCGGCATTGCCATGTAATGGCGGATAAGCTCGCCTCTTGTATAGCCCGAGGCAAGCAGCGTTCCGACCGTGCCGGACTCCTGCTCGATCGTCGAGCGCGTTGTTATCGCAAACACAAAGCCGAGAATGACGATAACAACATACAGAAGAGTCGTCATCATCGCCTTATCGCCGCCCATATCCTCGCCGGTGAAGCTTATCGCCTGATTTTCGCTTCTCTCGACGATATCGCTTATGCCGCAGTCGGCGGCGAGAATTTCGCCAAGCTCGTCGGACTTATCGCGGCACTGCTCATCGCTGAGCGTTTTGTCGTTATTAAGCCATGCGTAGCACAGGTGAATGTTTTCGTCAATTTCGTCGAAGGTCTCGGGCGTCACGACGGCGACGCAGAATTTGTTCGCGTCGAGCATCATGTCGCTGTTGTTTTTAAACAGCGCCGAATAGTCCGACAGCGCGACGGCGCCCGTTATTTTAAGCCCGGCAAGCTCATCGCCGATCGTAAGGCCGTTATTTTCAAGATACAGCCTGTCGGCCGCTATCTCGCCCTTACTCTCCGGCAGGCGGCCCTCGAGCACATCGGCCCTGTTTACCTCGCTGCGGTTTTTGAAAATGCGCACGGTATTTTCGTTATTGAGCGTTGCTTCCTTGTAAAAAAGCTCATACACCGAAACTCCGGCGGCTTCAAGCTTTGCTTTCGTCTCGTCCGGCAGCTTATCCTCAAGGATGAAGTGGCCGCTTTCGATATCGTATTTTTCAAAGCTTTCGTCATATGCCCTGACCATGCTGCCGTCGGCGACGAGAAAGCCCGAGATAAAGCCCGTTGTGAGCATCAAAAACAGAAACAGGGCGATGTATTTGCCGATATCCTGCCGCAGCTCGCGCAGCAGGCGGCGGCTTAGTGGATTTTTCAAGCGTCCGCGCCCCCTTACCAGTCCAGCTGCATTGCACTGAGCTTCTCGGCGTTTAGCTCATCCGAGCGTATCATACCGTCGCGCAGGCGGATAACGCGGTCGGCCATGCGCTTTATGGCGTCGTTATGCGTGACAAGGATAACGGTGTTTCCGTATTTTTTGTTCACGCGCTCAATGAGATCGAGTATCTCCTTGGAGGTTTTGTAGTCAAGCGCGCCCGTCGGCTCGTCGCACAGCAGGATGTCGGGGTTTTTGATTATCGCCCTGCCGATGGCCGTTCGCTGCTGCTGGCCGCCGGAAAGCTGCGAGGGCACCTTGTCACGGTGCTCCCACAGGCCGAGCGTTTTGAGGATATCCTCCGTCGGCAGGGGCTTATCGGCAAGATACGCGCCGACCTCGATGTTTTCCTTGACCGTCAGGTTCGGGATGAGGTTATACGACTGGAAAACATAGCCCAGGTGCTTGCGGCGATACAGCGAAAGCTCCCTTTGGCTCATCGCGGCGATCTTCTGTCCGCCGATGCCGATGCTGCCCGAGTCGGCAGTTTCGATGCCGCCGATTATATTCAGAAGCGTCGATTTGCCGGAGCCGGACGGCCCCAGCAAGACGCATATGTGTCCTTTTTCAATGCCGCAGCTTATGCCGCGAAGTACCTCGCAGCGGCTGTCTCCGCTGCCGAAGGATTTATGAAGATCACGGATCTCAAGATACATTAAGTGTCCCTTCCGCGCCGCATCGGGCGCACAGCTCCTCGAGCACCTGCTCGTCAAGCTCCGCCACAAGGGCGCATGCTGCATTTTTTATGTCTGCCGCAGGCGGCAGGGTGCGCGCGAGAGTCGCGGCAACGGCGCTGTAATAGCGCCTGTACTTCTGCGTAAGCTCAACTCCGTAGCCTGTCAGGTGCGCTATGCCAAGCTCATCCTTCGTCAGGATCTCGGCGTCTTTTAAATTGTTGAGCATCGTGTGCGCGCTCGGTTTTTTGATGTTGAGATATCGCGCAACGTCGGTCGTCCGTATTCCGCCGGCGCCCTTGAGCGCATCGAGGGCGAGAAGATATCGGATCACCGAGGCGGAAACCGCAAGCTTGGGGTTAGTCATTGCTTACTCCTGTTTGTAAAACCGGGAGGTGCAGAAGGGAATCACTGCACCTCCCGTCAGAATTTTAGGTGTTCTGATGCTTCAGGTTTTTAACATCCCTGAGGGCGCTGCCGCCGCAGCCCGAGCCGCCGTGGCATTTTCCTGCCATGGCGCAGGCTCCGCAGCCGCCGCATTTTGCGCCGCAGGAGGATATGCCTGCCTTCTTATCCCTGACGATCGACCGGATTATGAGCGCCACGATGACGATAAGTCCGGCGGTTATCAGTATAGTTCCGATATTTTCAGCCAACCATTCCAGCATTGCTTATTCCTCCTTTGAAAATTATTCGTTAAGTTATGTTGCGTTGCTTATTTTACAGCTGCGGTCGCTTCCTTGGTGTTGAGGGTCTCAGCTTCCTTGTAGGGACGGAAGAGCATGTAGATCATAAGTGCCAGGATCGCGACTGCGAAGATCAGGCCGATGACGTTGGTCTTGCCGACGAAAACGCTGCCGAACTGATTGATCATCAGGGCGATGCAGTAAGCAAAGCCGCACTGATAGCCGATGGCAAACCAGGTCCAGCCACGGTTGTTCATCTCGCGCTTGATAGCGCCGATCGCTGCAAAGCAGGGAGCGCACAGGAGGTTGAACACCAGGAAGGAGTATGCGGTTATGCCGGTGAAGGCTGCCGCGATGTTCTGGTAAACGGTGCCGTCGCCGCCGCCGTAGAGGATGCCGAGAGTGCCGACGATGTTCTCCTTTGCGACAAGGCCAGTGATGGATGCGACGGTTGCCTGCCAGTTGCCCCAGCCGAGCGGGCTGAAGATCCAGGCGATCGCGTTGCCGATCTTTGCGAGGATGGAGGAGTCGATCTGATCCTCGGTGAGCATCTGGAACGTGCCGTCAACCCAGCCGAAGTAGGTGGTGAACCATACGAAGATGGTCGAGAGCAGGATGATGGTGCCTGCCTTCTTGATGAAGGACCAGCCGCGCTCCCACATGGAGCGGAGAACGTTGCCGAGGGTGGGCATGTGGTATGCCGGAAGCTCCATAACGAAGGGAGCGGGGTCGCCTGCAAAGCGCTTTGTCTTCTTGAGCATGATGCCCGAGCAGATGATAGCCGCCATGCCGATGAAGTATGCGGAGGTGGATACCCATGCGCTGCCGCCGAACAGTGCGCCGGCGATCATTGCAATGAACGGAACCTTTGCGCCGCAGGGGATGAAGGTCGTGGTCATGATCGTCATGCGGCGGTCACGCTCGTTTTCGATGGTACGGGAAGCCATGACACCCGGAACGCCGCAGCCGACGCCGATGAGCATGGGGATGAAGCTCTTGCCGGAGAGGCCGAACTTGCGGAACACACGGTCAAGAACGAAGGCGATACGCGCCATGTAGCCGCAGGCCTCGAGGAAGGCGAGCATGAGGAACAGGACGAGCATCTGGGGAACGAAGCCGAGGACCGCGCCGACACCGGCTACGATACCGTCGTTGATAAGGCCGCTGAGCCAGGGGGCCGCGTTTGCAGCGTCAAGGCCGTTGCCGACGAGAACGGGGATGCCCGGTACCCATACGCCGTAATCAGCAGGATCGGGAGCGTCAAAGCCGTTTTCCTCGAGGTAGGCAACTGCATCAACATAGGTCATCTGGACAACGTCGTCCATCTTGTCAGCGCCTTCGGGAAGTGCGTCATAATAAGCAGTCATGGTGTTGATTGCGAGGGTCTCTTCATCCTCGACGTCAACGGTTGCGGTCTTGTCGGTGGTCTGGAGAGCCTTCATATCGGCAAGCAGTGCGTCTGCGTCGAAGTCGTCTGCTTCAACGTCAACATCCTCGCCGAGGAACGCGCTGACTGCCTGGATAGCTGCGGTGTATTCGTCGTTTGTGTCGTTATAGTCGGCAGAGCCGATGCCCAGCAGGTGCCAGCCGTCGCCGAACACGCCGTCGTTTGCCCAGTCGGTTGCAGGTGCGCCGACGGCAACCATTGCGACCCAGTAGACAAAGAACATGACTACCGCGAAGATCGGCAGGCCCAGCCAACGGTTGGTGACGATCTTATCTATCTTGTCGGAAGCGGTGAGCTTGCCGGCGTTTTTCTTCTTGTAGCATGCCTTGATGATGGATGCTATGTAGAGGTAGCGCTCGTTGGTGATGATGCTCTCGGCATCGTCGTCAAGCTCATCCTCGGCGGCCTTGATATCCGCGTCGATGTGCTGCATGATCTCGGGCTTGATGGCGAGCTTTGCAAGCACCTTGTCATCGTGCTCGAAGATCTTGATGGCGTACCAGCGCTGCTGCTCTTCGGGCAGCTCGTGCAGGACGGCCTCCTCGATGTGAGCGATTGCGTGCTCGACAACGCCGGAAAACGAGTGCATGGGGATGGTCTTGCCGTTTTTCGCGGCATCGACCGCAGCCGCAGCGGCCTCGGAAACGCCGTCGCCCTTGAGCGCGGAGATCTCCATGACCTTGCAGCCGAGCTGACGGGACAGCTCCTTGATGTTTATAACGTCGCCGTTCTTGCGCACGATATCCATCATGTTGACCGCAACGACAACGGGGATGCCAAGCTCGGTGAGCTGAGTGGTCAGATAAAGGTTACGCTCGAGGTTGGTGCCGTCGATGATGTTGAGTATCGCATCGGGGCGCTCGCCGAGCAGGAAGTTACGCGCGACGACCTCCTCAAGGGTGTACGGGGAAAGCGAGTAGATACCCGGAAGGTCAACGACCGTTACGCCGTCAAACTTCTTGAGCTTGCCTTCTTTTTTCTCAACGGTGACGCCGGGCCAGTTGCCGACGAACTGGTTCGAGCCGGTCAGCGCGTTGAACAGTGTGGTCTTACCACAGTTCGGGTTGCCAGCAAGGGCAATTTTGATGTTCTTTTCCATTATTCCACCTCGATCTTTTCTGCATCTGCCTTGCGCAGAGAAAGCTCATAGCCGCGGACGGTGAGCTCAATGGGATCGCCCAGGGGAGCGACCTTGCGGACATAGACCTCGGCGCCTTTGGTAATTCCCATGTCCATGATGCGGCGCTTTATCGCGCCCTCGCCATGGAGCTTCTTGACGGTCACGGTCTCGCCGATCTTAACGTCTCTCAGAGTCTTCATGTTTCTGCTCCTCACACATATATTTTCTGAGCCATTTCCGCGCTTATTGCGATCCTGGCTTCTTTTACCTTGACGATGACATTCTCGCCAACGGCAGTTAAGACTTTTACATCGCCCCCGACAACAAAGCCGAGGTTTTCGAGGTGCTTCTTCACCTCAGGCTTGCCGGCGATACGCTGGATGGTGTTATCCTCGCCGACTGCCGCTAATGTTAAAGGCATCATTCTATATCCTTTCTCCTTTTTGATTAGCGCCTGCTAACCGTGGGGCCAAACTAAAGTTAGCTCTCGCTAACTGCCATGAATAATAGCACTTATTTTGCCATTGTCAAGCCCCTGTCACAAGGTTTGGTGACTTGCACAATTAGTTAGCGTTTGCTAACCGTCAAAATTGTGCATAATATCCCACTCGTCTTGTAGGGATTAAGTCTTTCCTTGAATTTATTTAAGTGTTGTGCTATATTTTATATTGTATTATTGTAAGCATTGGAGAAGATCAAATGAATTTGCAGGAATCGGGCGAAATGTATCTTGAAACGATCTACGTTTTGTCCCAAAAATATAAGGATGTGCGCGCGATAGACGTCGGCGAGTACATGGGCTATTCCAAGCCGAGCGTCAGCCGTGCGGTCGGGCTGCTCAAAAACGGCGGCTATCTTGTTTCCGACGAGATGGGGCATCTGAGCCTCACAGAGGCCGGCGTCGAGGTCGCCGCGAAGATATACGAGCGCCACACACTGCTGACCCGATATCTCGAGCTGCTCGGCGTCAACGCCGAAACTGCGGCCGAGGATGCGTGCAAAATGGAGCACATTATAAGCGACGAGTCGTTCCACGCAATAAAGGAGCATGTCTCGGCAATGGAAAAAATGCGCCCGGCGGAGTAACTTCGCCCGTTTGGAGCAGGAGAGAGCCGTTTTGGAGCTGAAATCCTATCGCGGAAGTAGTAAATTAAAATCACAAAAAGCCTCCATCAATTATGTGATAAGCCCCCGGCGGCGGTTCAGGACGCCATCGGGAAAAAATCAACACAGTGCGAGCTTTTGTTCACATCTACACCTCTCTTCTTTAATTATGGAAAAAACACGAACGACTATGGTCGTTCGTGTTTTTTTAGTGGCGCATTGGGGCACCTACGGATACGGTTATTGCGGTAGCCCGGTGTCGAGGGTGCGTGCAAAACCATGGCTGCCTCGCACAACGTGAATGCGGCAAAGGCTTTTGTTGCCCGGTTCGAGGGCGCGGAGAAAACTGTGGCTGCCTCGCGCAACGTAAGTGCGTTGCTGAATTTTAGGACGCACCGCCCTTTGCCTTCCCCTGCGGAGCTTGAGGGGAAGGTGTCACCTTTGGTGACGGATGAGGTGTCATTAAATCATTTGCCGTCAGGCAAACACATTTTTTAAGAGGCGCTTTTTTAGAGGCGTTTTTACATTGTACCGATACATTTATTGCGGTGTCACGACCGGAAACTGCCGACGAAACCGGTATATGCGGAACGGATAAATCCGTTCCCTACAGCTATAGAATTGAGTTCCGGCAAAACCGATACATATGTCAACAATGTAGCGCCTACGGCGCGGATATAATTACACCTCATCTGCCGCAAGCGGCATCTTCCCCTCAAGCTCCGCAAGGGGAAGACAATTGGGTGCGGTGCAAAATTCAGCAGCGCACTTATGTAGCGCGGCAGTTTCCCGGTTTTGTCGGCAGTCTCGAACCGGGCTACCAGAGATAAATGTATCGGTAGCTGCGTCAATGCGCCTCTAAAAAAGCGGATTTATCCGTTCCGTTTTTTACAGGATGCGCAGAAGCTCATCATATGTGCAGTTATAGATGTCCTTCAGCTCATCGAGGACGGAAATTCGGACGTTAAGCTCGCCCGACTCGTACTTTGCGTAGGTCGTGCGGCCAATGTCGCAGCCGCGCCGCTGAAGCTCGGCGCACAGCTTCTCCTGCGACAGGCCGTTAGCACAGCGCAATCTACGCAAATTCTCTCCGATGTTGCGGTCGCGCCGCAGTTTTTGTTCCATCACATATCCCCCGATCCAGTGGCTTTTGACCAATATTGGTTGCAACTGAACAGAGTTTATGCTAAACTGTAAGCAAATATTGACCGCTATACTGGTCAATTAATGTGAGGGGATGACTTTTTTGGCAGATTACAAGATGATGTATTGCCGACTGTGTCGGGCAGCCGACGATGCTGTCAGCATGATCGAGGACGATGCGCAGAATGCCGAAGCTGCGGCTGCACTGCTGCGTGAGGCTTTGCTCGATGCCGAGGAGCTGTTTTTAGAGGCGAATTGACGAGCCGCCTTTTGCCTTCCCCTTGCGGAGCTTGAGGGGAAGGTGTCACCTTGGTGACGGATGAGGTGTGATTAAATCATTTGCCGTCAGGCAAACACATTTTTAGAGGCGCTGTTTTTAGAGGCGTTTTTACATTGTACCGATACATTTATTGCGGTGTCACGACCGGAAACTGCCGACGAAACCGGTATATGCGGAACGGATAAATCCGTTCCCTACAAGGTGCGGAGCAAAACTCAGCGGCGCACTACCGGGTTGCGTGGCAGATACGGTTTCCTCCATTGTTCCGAACCGGGCAACCAGAGATAACCGTATCCGTAGCTGCGTCAATGCGCTACTAAAAAAGCGGAGGGGTAGTAGTGGGCGAGGATCTCGCGGTAGTCGGAGCCAGAGCGCGCCATGGCGTTCGCGCCGTACTGGCTCATGCCGACGCCGTGGCCGTAGCCGTGGACGGTGAAGGTGAAGCAGCCGTCGGCGTGGGTAAGCTCAAAATCGGTCGAGCGCAGCTTGAACAGCGAGCGCAGCTCGCTGCCGGTGAACGAAGCGCCGCCGATAACAATGCTCGCAACGCGGCCGGACGCCGTGCGAGTCGTCTCGCCGAGCCAGGAGTCTGCGTCGCCGGTCATGTCCGCCTCGGGCTTGAGATATAGTATCGTGTCGCGAAAATCAAGGTCGGAGTTCACGACGGTGCTTTGGAAATTCGGCACGGAGTCGCCGGTCTCGGGCGAGGAAACGCTTTTCAGATACGGCACATCCGACCAGATCGCGCCTGCGTCCTCGGTCGCGCCGTCGGAGGATGAGTGGAACGCCGCGAGCGCGGGCTTTCCGTCATAGCTGAGGTACTCGCCGTCGGTCGCCCTGACCGCAGCGCTTATCTTTTCGCTGTACTGTGCGTACTTGTCCCCCCAGCTTGCTTTTAATTGCTCGGGGGTGAGATATGCCTGACAGCAGGCGGAGTCGGCGCAGATATCCGCGCCCTCGTGCTTGGGCGAGGCAAGCGCACGCTGAAGATAGCTGCGCGCCGCGACAGACTGCGCCTTGAGCGCCTCCGGCTCGAACGACACGGGCATCTCGGCAGCGACAACGCCCGTGAGATAGTCGAAAACGCCGATCTCGACGACAGTATCTCCCGAGAGCAGGCGTATGCTCCGGCTTTCGTCGGGCTCGAGCTTTTCGGCAGCCTTGTCCGGCACGGAGGACGGCTGCGGCACTGTTTCCTGAACGGGAAAAAGCCGCGGCAAGGCCATGACGACAAGCGTCATGAAAAGCGCGGCGCAGACTATTCTTTTCATCCGGCATCACCCTTTCATCTTGACTGTTTGAGAAAATGAGTATAAAATCAATCTGATACAAATTTATTCTAACAGGATTGATACTATGCTTAAAAACAACAACAAGGCCAACGACGCACTGATAATGCTGTGCTATACCTGTGCGTTCGGCGCGTTCGGCGCGTTTTTCCGATGGCTGCAAATGCAGGTCGCACGCGACACGGAAACGGGCATGATAAACCCCAGCATCCTCAACATTCTGCTGCCGCTTTTGATCCTCGCCGCCGCCGTTGTGCTGTGGCTGCGGACAAGGAAGCTCACAGACGATCAGACCGTGTTCCCGACCGGGATGAGCGAGGCGCTGCGCGGCCTTTCCATACTATACATAATATTCGCTTGGATCATCGCGGCGCTCGCCGTGCTCGGCGGCATCATGACCATTGTCGAGACATCGCTTGACAGTCTGCGCACGATGTATGTCCTTGTCGCAGTTCTGGGCATGCTCAGCGGCCTGAGCTTTCCGCTCATCTGCAGCGCCTCGCGGAGTCACTATTCGCCGAGCCTTGTGAGCATTTTCATGGCGCTGCCCATCCTGATGTACTGCGTGTGGCTCATAGCAAGCTACCGGTCAAACGCAAACAACCCCAACGTCTGGATGTTCGCGATCGAGATCCTCGCTATCTGCTGCGCGATACTTGCGCTGTTCTATGTCGCAGGCTACGCTTTCGGCAGACCCGATCCGCGCAAGGCCTGCTATCTGAGCCTCTTGGGCGCATTCATGTGCATAACAACGCTGGCCGACAGCCGCCATATGGGACTTGAGCTTATTATTCTCGCAACGGTCGGTATGCTGCTGATGTACAGCTGGCTTATAATCAAAAACCGCTGTGCAAAGGAAGACCTTCCGCCGGAAACCGAAAAGATCGCATCTCCCGAGCCGGAGACCAAATCCGACGACGAGGCCGAGGACACGGTAATCGAGCCGAGCCCCGATGAGGCCGCTCCCGAGCCGACCATTGAGGCGCCCGTCCGAAAGGCTAAACCGCAATCGGCGGATGACGAGGTCGAGGAGATCATTAAGGAATACAACAAAGAATAGAATTCAACTAAGCAGGTATTAAAAATTTTAATACCTGCTTTCAGCGTGTCAAAAAAGTCTTTGACTTTTTTGCACGCTTCAAAAACGCCACATTTTTTGTGAAAACAGGTTTTCACGAAAAATCTCGCTACGCTCGTCAAAAAGCCTGATAAATCAGGCGTTTTTGATGGCTATTAATCCAATTTCGAGTGGGGCCTTTGCCCCCTCGAGCTCCCCTGCTGCTCTATTATCTTTCTTTTGCACATAGTTTTTCGACAGCCTGTAAGCGGGTATTAAAAATTTTAATACCCGCTTTAATTATAGTATCGCTTATAAGGTGAAAATCGCGTTAATTTTATAACAAATTTCTTGACAAAAGCGGATACTTTTGTATAATTATTTTTGGCTAAATAGAAGTATAATCGGAGGATCACCCCCATGAGAGGAATGGAGACCGGCAAAACCAGGATAAGGCACGAGGTTTTCACTGAAATCGCGCGCATGGCATACGAGGGAGGAGACTACGCGCAGAGGCTTGAAGAGCTTCCGTACAAGATCTGTCCGGGCGACCCGGATGAGATCGGCCCATTCAGAAACAATCTGCTCATCGAGCGTGCCGTTGTCGGCGAAAGGCTGCGCCTTGCAATGGGTCTGCCGATGCGCAAGCTCGGCGTGCACAACAACATTTCCGACAGCGTCGAGGAGACCGTCATTGCCGAGAAATATTACGAGCCGCCGCTTATAAACGTCATCAAATTTGCATGTAACCGCTGCCCGGATAACATCATCAAGGTCACAAACGGCTGCCAGGGCTGTATCGAGCACCCCTGCATCGAGATCTGCCCCAAAAAGGCCATCAGCAAGGTCAACGGCCACGCGCATATCGACACCGACAAGTGCGTGCGCTGCGGCAGATGTATGGACGCGTGCTCATTCTCGGCGATCATCCGTCAGGAGCGCCCATGCAAGAAGGCCTGCGGCATTGCGGCCATCGGCAAGGACGAGCTCGGCCGCGCGGCGATAGATTATAAAAAATGCACCTCCTGCGGACAGTGCCTTGTAAACTGCCCGTTCGGTGCGATAAGCGATAAAAGCCAAATCTTCCAGACCATCATGGCAATAAAAAGCGGCGTGCCCGTCTATGTTGTGCTCGCGCCGGCCTTCGTCGGCCAGTTCGGCCCGGATGCTACACCCGAAAAGATGACCGCATCCTTCAAGCGCCTGGGCTTCACCGACGTTTACGAGGCCGCCATCGGCGCGGATCTGTGCGTCATCGAGGAGGCCGCCGACTTCCTTGAGGAGGTCCCGTCCAAGCACCGCTTCATGGTCACCTCCTGCTGTCCCTCGTGGAGCGACATGGTCAAAAAAATGTTCCCCGACATGGCCGAGAACATATCCGTCGCGATGACGCCCATGGTGCTCACCGCGCGCTTTGTAAAGAAAACTCACCCAGGCTGCAAGGTCGTTTTCGTCGGCCCCTGCGACGCGAAGAAGCTCGAGGCCAGCCGCCGCACCGTGCGCAGCGATGTTGACTTCGTCCTCACCTTTGAGGAGGTGCTCGGCATGTTCGCCGCCAAGGGCGTGGACAAGGAGTGCATCCCGGCCGAGGAGGCGCAGACGCTCTCCCAGGCAGGCTCGGACGCGCGCAAGTTCGCCGTTTCCGGCGGCGTTGCGCAGGCGGTCATCAACGCTATCAAGTCCATCGACCCGACGCGCGAGGTCAAGATCGCAAAGGCCACCGGCCTGCACGAGTGCCGCAAGCTGCTGATGATGGCCCGCGACGGCAAGTACGACGGCTACCTTCTCGAGGGTATGGCGTGCCCCGGCGGCTGCGTCGCCGGCGCCGGCACGCTCCAGCCGATCGACAAGTCCACTCGCGCGGTCGCAAAATTCGCCGACTGCGCCGAGTACAGCTGCGCTTACGATACGCAGTATAAGGACTTCCTACCTCTCATCGAAGAAAAGACTGTTTAGTGGCGAATTGACGCAGCTACCGATACATATATCTCCGGTTGCCCGGTTCGGAACAATGAAGGAAACCGTGGGTGCTACGCGTAACATAAGTGCGCTGCTGAGTTTTGCGGTGGCCCGGTTCGGGACTGCGGAGGAAACCGTAGGTGCTACGCGTAACATGAGTGCGCTGCTGAGTTTTGCGGCAGCCCGGTTCGGGACTGCGGAGGAAACCGTAGGTGCTACGCAACCCGGTAGTCCAAGGTATGTTTTGCGGCAGCCCGGTTCGCGGGCGCAGTGGAAACCGTAGCGTTTCGCGTGACATGAATGCGGTATAGGGTCTTGTTACCCTGTATTAAAGGAGCAGGTAAAATAAAAACTGCATCGCACTGTTGTAGTGCGATGCAGTTTTTTAGATAAGTTTGTTTAGTATGGAGACAACAGAGGAATACGCTTTCACGCAAACTCCTCTTTCAGAATCTCCGCAAACTCCTCGATATAATACCCGGAATTGTCCTTCTTCCAGAATACGCAGTAGGTCTTGGTCACCGGTTCGCCTCTTCTCACCAGCGGGATACGCTTCACGGCGGAATCAAACCACATCTGCTCTCCGATCACGTCCACCGGCAGATAGCCCTGTCCGGTGATGATCATCAGCCGCGCTTCTTGCAGAGAATCCGCAAACCGGTAATCACCGTGCAGACCAAGACCTTGGGATATTTTTCGGAAAACCTTGCAATGGCCTCCGAAAATTCGCCGCCGTGGTAGCCCTTATAGCAGCCCAGACGAAACGTGTAGCTGTCATCCGCATCCAGCCGCTTTGTCTCGCGGATAAGCTGCTCCAGATCACTGCGGATGATAATGCTCTTGCGGTAAAAGTGCTCCCCGGCAGGCGTGAGACTAATTGATTGAAAAGCAGCAGAAAACTATAATAGAGGCAAGAAAATCAAGAAGGACATCATCAAGGCTGACAGTACCATGTTGAAATTCTGGATTTTCACGCAGGTGCTTATCACCATCGTTCTCTGTCAGAGGACTGCTCATTTATACTAAGCTGCCGGAATGAACAAGAAATAAATAAGATGCATAAAGCCCACTGGCGTATTGAGTTAATACTCGGTATACCGGTGGACATTTTTTGCAGTTTTTCCACGGTTATTGGAACACGAGAACACGTTGGAACACCAAATTCCCATCTCACTATATAATACATACTTTTATATATCCTAAATTTTTGAGAAATCATACAGTGTAATAGCTTTTTTCGTGTTCCGAATTTGGATGTCATAACGATGGGGTGAATTCTTCGGCAGTGAGTGAGGGAGATACAGCAAAGAGCTTCCCTCGGAAGGAGCCGAAGGGTTATGACATACAATCAGAGAGAACAGATTAAAAAGCTGCGTGCTGCCGGGAATGGTTATGGGGAGATCGCCCAGACGCCTGGCATATCAGCAAATACGGTAAAGTCCTTCTGCCGCAGGAATGCTATTACATAGTCTCTGCTGCTTTTTTGCACGACATTCATGCACACCAGGAGGCAGAAAACAGCAGTAAAAAAGCTCCCTCAAAAAGCCAAGATTTGGAGCAAAAGTTCCTCCCACGTGTTCACCGACAGGCTTTTCATGCTTTTTCCGTGGCTTTGGAGAC
>ERZ827440.1160-NODE-1160-length-30840-cov-10.353744_pt1 | contig 30840 bp, 28 predicted proteins | sample MGYA00519774_ERZ827440 | MGnify/ENA primary metagenome ERZ827440 (study PRJEB31778, sample SAMEA3449302) | human gut metagenome | biome: human gut; feature: human-associated habitat; material: faeces | place: United Kingdom | collected 2010/2012 ... | reverse complement strand
TGCACAAACCAATAATCATAGAGTTGTTTTGCCATCGCCTCTAAATTCTGATTTAGCTGAGACAGGCTTTATTTTGTTTTGTATTTCAAGCGCAACAAAAGTATGTTTTCAATTAATTAAATCTATTATCGTTAATTCTGTTCTCATCATAGCCTTCTACATTAACCCGTAGACATAAACAGCAAATCTTCAACCACCAGGTCGAATTCTGCCGGATGGATGCTATCCTCTTGATAGTGGAAATAATGGCTGAGCAGGATACATACCTGCTTCACACGCGACTCGGCAGTGTATCCGTTCTCGCCACTTCCTGGACATAACCTGCCGCTACCGCCAGGCAGCACAGCGTCACTCTGCTCAAATTCCCCAATCATACTAAGAAAAAGCCACCAAAAATCAACACCGAATTATTCTTCTATTATAAAAGCCGGTGACGTCTTAATGCAGCGAATTGTACGGGATTTGTTTACATTATGGTCTTCTGCCTTGGCTGTAGTCCCTGTATGAGTCCAGCTTTGGTGCCCTCCACTTATGGTTGCCCACAATACCTTTGCAGCAATTGATTTTGAAGAATCAAATTGGTGACCGAATCCTCCCAAGACCAGATTGTTTTCGTCAAAAGCAATTTGGATGTAATTGGCTGTTGCAAGGAGACCTCCTTCCCACGCTATATTTTCTCGGCTATGGGCTGAAATAACGGCCGGTCTTCCACTACCCGTTGTGTAATTTACCGGTGCGCCATTAAGCGTGTAGTTAATAGCCCCCGATTTTAACAAAAGCTCAAAATCTCTCGAAGTAGGAAGCTGGTATCCTTCCGGACAATGGCTGCTTACCGATCCATTCCCTATGATTGCCGGATTCTGGAGCGACTCATACGAATCGAAATAGAAACGCGGGACGGATGCGTCATACTTTAAATTCATTCCCTGCGTATAGCGCCCTTTGTACTGGCTGCCGGTTAAACGTACAAAATCCTCGTCAGAACAAGAGGCAAAATAGGCAGACAGATCACCTATTGTTTCAGATTCACTGACGGTTATCTGGTCGTCGAAACTCTTTGAGTTTCCTTGTAAGTTGAAACGACACCAGTAAGTATCACCCATAAGGACAACAGGCAAGCCGTGATTCAACCGGGTAACGGTGTATGTTTCATGTATGCCATTCGGGCCGTTCACGGTGAGCAAACCCTCCTGAGTGCTACCATTGGCTTCCGGATCGTTAGGCTTGTAGCCTGCCTGAATTTCATAAACTCCGTCTCCTTGGGGTATCGCCCTTAACCAACTGCCACCACTGACACTAACCTCATAGTTCTTAGGTACCTCTATCTGGCCTAAAGCACTGTCGACATATTTATTGAAATGAATGTTATATGGAGGGGTGTTTGTAAGATGATTATACAATTCTCCCTTGAAGGTCGTGGCATTGGACTGGACAATTACCAACCGGCCACTGTAGTGCCCCGGGTGCTTCTTGCTGTGCATATTCAGGTACACATATTCTGCCTCAGTACCCGGTTTTTTCCAAGAAGTGCGTACCAAGAACTTTTTCCCTTGAAGGTCGGCACGAGTTTCTGTATACGGAGTAATGGAGGCTGTCGTACCATCAATTGTGAATTCTGCATCTTCCGGCACCTTATCCAGTACAAGTATTGACGTTGACTCCTTGCTCGGGAGGTAAACCGTATCTTTTGTTGCACTTAAATATGCCCCTTCAGACAAAGTAGAAAGTTCACTATTAACCAGAATATTGGTAGAAGGTTTTGCCGTGATAGTTTCTTCGACTTCCCAACTTTCATTTTCCACGGATATGCTTGCCTGCAAATTGGCACTGTCTCCGCTAAATAACTTTATTTTATAAATGTGGTTTCTATGGATTGTGTTAGGCAGTGCCAGTGAAAGTGTGACAGGATCTCCTTCAAGGGTGCCATGCAGCTCCACAGGAATACCGTCCCCCACTTGTTCATACAGGTAGACTAATCCAGCATATTCACCCGGCTCCAATGGAGTATTGAATGTAGTATCTATTTTTGCCAATGCTGCACCGGACGGCGAACTGACCGGGTTTTGCGGAAGCAGGAATGCTTCACAATGTATGTTATCCATACTTATCCTATTGATTTGTATGTCGGCATCGTCAGCTATGTTTAAGTCTACTCTGGCAATGGCCCGTGTAAGCAATACTTGGGTGGTACTTTCTTGGCTTCCGGTTAAGTCTGCCTTTCCAGTCATCACCGGTTTCTCTCCATTTGCTTGAGGAGAGGAAGAGGATATTGTAGTGGCAAGCAGTTCGGCCTCTTTCAATCGGCCTATTTCCTGTGTAATCCCATTCAGCAGATTACCGGTGTTTACAAAGAAATAGATTTGCTCTCCTTCGGCTAACGAGCTGATTGTAGTGTATCCGTTCTTATCCACTGTCAGATTTTTGTAAACGTCGGACAGAACTCCCTCTTTGAACAGATAAGCCTCTATGTTTCCTGGCAGTTCCGTACTATAAACAGTTTCCGAAGTCGGTGTATAGACCAAAAGCCGGAGAGAATGCTCATTCTGAATATCATTTGTTTTTCCAGTATCAAAATCCTCCTTAGAGCATCCGATGCAAAGTATTGAAAATAATACAGATATAATAACAGACAAATGTTTCATAATTATTAGTAGATATTGGGATTACTTCTTGATTTTAATATTGTGTGGGAATTGACAGGAAAATCTTTTATGTTATTCTTGTAGAACACATCGGCACATCCCGAAGCCCACTGTCCGTATGTCATAGTGCTATTATGGCTGTAGCCTAAACAATGACCTAATTCGTGAAAAATAGTGGAACAACATCCGCCGCTGTTTTCGTAATGATAAAGGAAAGATTTCTGATAGACTCCCCATGTTCTGCCCCCACCTAATCCTGCTACACCATTGCCACTATATACAAGTCCGATGTCGAATCCGGAAAGGTTTTCCAGTCTGGATATAAGCGTTGATGTGTCAACTGGATACCTGTTATTGTCAAGAAGTTTTCCTTGGAACGTCGAAACCCGCTGCTGGAACTTTTCCAGCGTACACATATATCCGATATTCAAATAGAGTGCAACAGCTTCCCTGCAATGTACAGGGCGTATTCCCCACCAGTTCTTGTTGGGAGTTCCTGTTACGGGATTTCCTCCATTAAGTACGAATTTGATGTACCATTTCGCTTTTATCTGAGAAATCTTAGTCCAATACGGGTCGTTGCAAGCTATCTTAAAACTCAAGGAAGCCGGATTCACCTCTTCTGCTGAAAGTTGTTGAATTTTCCCTGATTCAGTGCGGTATAATCCTTTCTCCAATACCTTTATCGATGTCTTAATGTCGGCAAATGCCGGAATGTTGTCAATGTAAACGAACTCCACATATTCATCCATAGTCGGACTTTTTGCCATGACTGTAACCTCTTTTATGCCTACGGGAGAGTAAAATCTCATGTGCAAACTATCGTTCTCCATATTTATCTGCAAAGGTTGGGTTATACGAAATGACCGCTGATTTGCATTGGTATAGACTGAAGCAGGTTCTTCATCACTTAGAATCGTATAATAATTTAGAGGAGTGAGCTCATCGGCAAGGTTAGTACCCACATTGTCTTCCGGATGTACAGCCTGCACATGTATGGTAGAATGCCTGGCGGCATCTAAGGTTGCCTTTGTATCATACTCCGTGTCAAAACTTTCCTTTCGGTGATTGATTGTATTTACTACTACTTGACCGGAAAAACCATCCTTTATGGTAGGGAAAAATAAGCACTGTTTTTGTTCCGATAAAGAGAAGGATGCTATGCTTCGCTGCCCCGAATGGCTGCCGTCTGCATGCAGGGCAGAATAGCTCCTGCTGTCTTCCGAAGGAATAAAATGACAGTCGTGAACCGATTTGCGCACATAATCGCTTTTGTATTGTATATCAAAAGAAACCAGCCCTACAGCTTGGGGAATGCGTATTTCCTCTATCTTGATTTTTCCGTTTATTACCGAGAACTTGTGATTCGTATAATAATATTGGGCTTTCAGAGGCTTCGCCGGCGTATTTTCAGGAAAAGACAGCCACGGTGAGGAACTTTTCTCTATTTTATGTATCCGGGCTCCATCCTCTTTATAGTTACCTTTCATGGCTAATATAAGAAGGTTGTAGGTGCCGGTTTCGAGCCCTTCCACCATAATTGTTGCAGGATCGGGGAATTTAACTTCACGGTCGATATCAATTTGGCCCTCTTTGAGAACATAGGCACAAAGAGTATCGAAAGATGCAGTCAAATCCAGGGTGCGGGTAGCGGAACCCGTATCGTCAAAAGCCTCTGCCTTTAAGCGAAACAAAACACCCGTGCCGTCATATTCGGCTAACGGATAACTATTGTCTTCTATTTCGTCCCGGATGCAAGAAGCCAAGAACGGCAGAAGAAAACAGCAAATAAAAATCACTTTTGAGATGCGCATAAATAATTCGGTTAAATTACGTTTTACTTTAAGGAATGAAAACTGTATAACCCCTTAAGAAGAGATTTCGCTGCAAAGGTAGTATGTTTTGTTTTTCTGTAGTTGCATATTTGGCTGTTTAAGTTATCAATATGACTTTCTTGTCTTGGTGGATGTTGGTTCTGATGTGTGGTATGGGAAGTGGGAGTTTAAAATTGTTGAAAATATAATCATAGACTCATCTTTTTTATAATATAACTCGTTAATTGACCGGTTTTATGATTTTGAATTTATAATTCGTTTCTAATTTATAATTTTGCAATCTTTTGAACTATTGAGTAATAGATTTTAATTATTGCATTAAAAAAAATAAAGATATGGCATCAGTAAAAATTATATTGGAGAAAGGAAGGGAGTATAAATCCGGAGGATTTCCTTTAGTAGTTCAAATTCTTCATAAGCGTCGAAAACGCGTGATTTATGTCGGGTACGGGGTGAAAAGCGACTGTTTTAATTCTGAACAGGAAAAGGTTGTCTATTCTCCTAAAGGAACACTAACCACCAGGCAGGTAAAAGATGCAAATACAAAAGCAAAGGATATTAAATCTGAAATATTAGAAAAAGTAATCTTGCTTGAATCTGAAAAGCGGGAATATACCGTTAAAGATGTTTTGAGCTATTATAATGAGGGGCAGCAAGTGAAATATCTCTATAAGTTCTTTGAGTATGAAATAGCGAGGTTGCATACTAATGGGAAAATATGTACGTCGAATTCTTATCAATGGACATTAAATTCGCTACGGAAGAATTTTAGTGAACGGGATATCTTGTTTGCTAATATGACGCAGGGTATGATAGTAGAGTACTGTGATAAGTTGAAGGCCAATGGCGTCAGTGATAATACGGTGAACTATTATATACATAATTTACATGCGATTTATAATAAAGCGCTGAATAAGGGTGTGAAATGCGCCTCGAATAGTCCGTTTTACTCTTTACATCTGAAGCAGGTAAAAACTGCCAAAAGAGCTCTGAATTGTGATGAGATGAGACAGATAGTTAAAACGGATTTAACGGATAAGCCGCACTTTGCCCTAGCGAGAGATGTTTTCATGTTTAGCTTTTATACGCGTGGAATGTCATTTGTGGATATTGTAAAGCTGAAGCATGAGGATATAAAAGAGGGGATTATTTCATATAAACGTAGTAAAACCGGAAGACCTTTGCAGGTTGAGGTAACTGAGCAAATACAGAAAATTATGGATAGATATAGCTCTGATAGTATTTATGTGTTTGGTATGATAGAAGGCGACACTCCTTATGATCTATATAAATCTTATAAGAACGCGTATGTGCGATTGAATCGTAACTTGAAACAGATAGCTCAGCAGTTGTCATTAGGCGTCAATCTGACCAGTTATGTAGCAAGGCATTCATGGGCCAATATTGCCAAACAAAAAGGAATCCCCATAGCTATTATCAGTGAAGGTATGGGGCATAGTTCCGAGCGTCTGACGCGTATCTATCTTAAGGATTTTGACAGTTCCGTCATTGATGATGCCAATAAATTGGTGAGTTGCCTATAAATATTCTGACTTACTTCTATGATTTTTAGTGTTTTTTTTGCTACATTTGTTGCATGTCTGTATGTTCATCTCTATTTTGGAGAGTGTCGTAGGATAATAAGGGAAAAATCTTGTGCTTTAGACAGTCACTTTTTCCTCTCTTCTGAATGACGTTGCAAAACTACGGAATAATCCCCATATTGCTGATACTAATGTGACTGTTATAGTTACCAATGTGACTTTTGCGCTATAAAACCTTAAATTTATATGGATTTAACTGTTCTTCAACCAGTTCTACCCTCAGTTCTGCAGGAGTCTTTCCGAAGTGTTTTTTGCACAGCCTTATAAAATGAGACAATGACGACAGCCCGAACTCCTCGACGATGTCTCCGAGCGGGATGTCCCCGTCAGCCAGCCTGGTTTTGATGTGCAGCATAAGGCGTTTCTGCATCCAGAGGAAGGGCGGCTCCCCGAATTCTACCATGAACAGCTTGTTGAACTGCTGCCTTGAGTATCCACACAACCTTGCCAGCTGCTGCGCGGTCCCGGCGCTCTTATAGTTCGACATCACCTTGTCGCGGAAGTTCAGCGACCTCCCGATGACGGGGTAGAACAGGGCGGCAAGCTCCTCTTTCTCGTAGGTCGCCCTCAATACCCATAGCAACTCCTCCTGCTTGATTGCATGCAGGTGCACGCAGTTCCCTCCCGCCTGCAGGTATATGGTCATCAGTTCCAGAAATTTTGCCAGCACCTCTTTAACAGGCAGCGGCGCGAACTCGAATCTCTCCTTCTTGAAGCTTGCCAGCTTCATGAAGGTAAACTTGTCGCACAGGTTTTTCAAGTGGTCGTACTTGCATACCATCACATTCGCGTCTTCCAGTATCCTCCCGCTGCAGCAACTGTTTTTCACAACGAAGAAAAACTCTCCCCCGCGTACCTTTTCTCTTGTAAATGTCTCTCCTGAAATTTCCAGGCTTCCCGCCATCACGAAAATCAGATAGTTGTAGCTTGCGATCTCATGGTCCAGAAAAGTCCACTGCGACATTTCAATATACCTGAACCCCGCTTCTCCACTCGGCATGTAGTGGCTGCATGAAATGTGTTCTTCAACATGGAGTAGTTTCATAGTCATCTGTTTTTTAGAATGTTTCTGCATTTGTTTCTGCATCTTATATATTAAATATGTATAATACAACCGTTTAGTGAATATCACCTCTTTATATACAGTGTTATTTTTCACATGGAAACGTGTTATTCTTGCAATATATTGTAAATCAGTTAATAAGAATAGTTGTTACTCTCCAAAATAGAGAGTAACAACTGAAAACGGCTTATGGGCTTTGTGGCGTGTGTGCGAGGGAAAAAATGTAACATTAAAAACAGTTTTTTATATGGAAAAATATCTTGAACAAATATTATGTCTGGAATCGGAAAATATTTACCATGTTTATCTGCTCCCTTCTTCCGGCAACGGGTTCTGGGATGTGTACGAGCAGTCGGCAGTGAATCTCCAGCATCTCGTTCCTGAGGTCCGTGGCCCGGTGATGAAGGCGGTTTTCGGAGAGTCCGGTTTGTGGTTCCGTCGTGTTCGCCTCACCGAGGCGCTTGTAGCTAAATACTCGCTTCTGTTGTACTGCACGCTCCTTGGTGATAACTATGTCAAGCTTACACTGCCTTCGGATGTAGTCCCGTCATTGTCCGACACCGCCTGTGTCTGAACTGTTGCTGTGATTGATAATCTATATTAATAAAATAATAGTTTTTAGTATGAGAAAACAACTGGTATCATTTCTTTTTTTGCTAAGCATAGTTGCTGTATCAGCCCGGGCTCAGGATGTCGCATTGAAAACGAATTTGCTTTATGATGCCACAAGTACGATGAATATAGGAGCTGAGATAGGTTTGTCGCGTAAGCTGACCTTGGATATTTCGGGTAACTTGAACCCGTGGGTTTTTAATAAGAATACAAACAGTAAAATCCAGCATATTCTGATCCAGCCCGAAATCCGATATTGGCTTTGTGAGCGTTTTAACGGTCATTTCTTTGGCGCCCATGCGCATTGGGGCAATTATAATGCCGGTGCTATCGACCTTCCATTCGGTTTGACGGAAAACACCCTGGCTAAATATCGTTATCGTGGCAACCTTTATGGTTTTGGAGTGGGGTATGGTTATCAATGGGTCTTCAGAAGCCGATGGGCGGTGGAAGCGGAGCTGGGAGTAGGTTATACCTACTTTAAATACGACCGTTACGAGTGCCGTAACTGCGGTAAATTCACGGGTAACAATAAGTCCAACTATTTGGGTCCTACCAAGCTCGCCGTGTCGCTGATCTATATAATCGAATAAAAAGTAAATGTTATTGCTTATGAAAAAAGTATGTTCTATAGTATCATTGTGTGTGTGTTCCCTTGTCTCGCCCGCACTGGCCCTGTGCCAGTCGGTGCCCGACACGCTCTCGCTGAACGGTTTGCGTGTGACTGACGTGACCTTTAAAGGCACCGTGGAGGACAGCCTTCTGATGAATATGAGACTCTCGACCTCCGGCATGGATATCGGCGGCATGGACCGTGTGACTATAATTCCGATGTTGACGGATGATTTTGGTAATGCTTATGAATTCAATCCATTGGTTGTGGATGGTAAGAAGCGTTCCAGGGTTGCTTACCGCGAGGCGCTGCTTGGGGGCAAAGCGATGTCCCGCAATTCTGCGGTTTCCGTCAATCCGGTGTCTTCCGGCGGGTATTTGTACAACGAGCGGCTTCCGCTGGCCTCGTGGATGAAAAACTCCCGTCTTGTCTTGAAGAGCGTTTGCGACTGCTGCGGTAAGAACGCTCCCGGTACAATTAGTACCATTGCGGATTCTCTGGAGTTTGACCTGCCTGCACACCGTTACGTGGTCCGTCCGCGCTCGAATTTTGTCGTTCCTGAAGCTGAACCCATTAAACGTCGTGTGGAAAGCGGAAATGCCCGCCTTGAGTTTTTAAGCGGCAAGTCGACTATACTTCCTGCATATAAGAATAACCAGATAGAATTGGACAAGATCGGCTCCATGATTACCAGTGTCCTTGCCGACTCAATGTCGACGGTTGACCTTATCGTACTTAAGGCTTATTCCTCACCGGAGGGGTCGTACGCTTTGAACGCCCGGTTGGCTGCCGCTCGCTCTGTTGCCCTGAAGAACTATCTGGAAGCCAGCTACGGCCTTAAGGGCGTCCGTGTTGAGACTTCTTCCGTTCCTGAGGACTGGGATACGCTTGAGGCGCTTATCCGTGATTCGGACCTTGCGCAGAAACAGCAGTTTTTGGATATTATTGCGGAGAATAGCAATCCTGACCGCCGGGAACAGCTTTTTAAATCTGTTGGCAAGGGTGTCCCTTACCGCCGTATGCTGACCGAGCTGTTTCCGCTGCTTCGTCGCACAGATTACCAGCTGAGTTATTCGGTAAAGGACTTTACGGTGGAACAGGGCCGCGAGGTTATAAAAACCCGTCCGGGTCAGTTGAGCCTTAACGAGATGTACCATGTTGCCAACAGCTATGAGATTGGCAGTGAGGAGTTCAAGGATGTTTTTGATGTCGCTGTCCGTGTTTTTCCGGAAGATCCCGTTGCGAATATCAACGCGGGTGCGGTTGCCTTGCTGCGCGGTGACACGCTTTCCGCATCGAAGTACCTTTCGCGTGTCAAGGATGACCCTCGCGCACAAAACAACTTGGGTGTGCTGTACCTGCTGGAAGGCGACCTTGAACAGGCCTCCCGCCATCTGAAAGAAGCGTCATCCTCCGGTTTGTCGCCCGAGGAAGTGGAACATAATAACTCAGAACTAACTCGCAAAGAGCGTGACAACGCCCTCTTTGATAAATATACGAAACAATGAAACAGGGTGGTTTATTCAAGCTTTCCGGCTATCTGCTTTCCGCAATTTGTCTTTTGTCCGGCTGCTCTATCATCGATGAGGACAAATGTGTGCTTAATTATATAGAATACCGTTATCTGAACAATGTGGGTGAGGACGCGAGTTCTCTTTATCTGAATGAGGTTACCGACTTCATCTTTACGAAAGACTCGGTTCTTTACCGGGTGGACGAACAGATAACCGGTGGACGTATCACTAAACGTCCTATCAATCTTCCTGACGGTGATTGGATTGTGTATAGCTATGCCAACCTGAACGGAGGTAGCAAGGTAAGCGACTATGTGGTGGGTAAGACGAGCCTGCGGGAACTGTCGGTTCGTGTTGTCAACCCTCCCACTTATACGGGGACGTACGCCTCAAGCTCTGACGATAGCCAGCGGGTCGGCAATTCCGACCGCCTTTATTTCGGCAAGGTGTCCCTGACGGTAAAGGGCGGGTATACCGAACATGCACAGGCAGTAGACATGTCGAATGTGCATATATGGCTGAGCGCCACTGTCCGATGGAAAAAACCGATGGATTTCTTTGCTAAATCCGGTGAGAATCTGCACGTACGCCTTGAATATGTGCCGGTTGAATTCGGCTTCCTGAATGATGAGAAGGTGGATAACCTGTATGGTATCCCTTACAATACGCCGCGTATTACCGAGGAGTTGGCTACTTACTCGACAAGGCTGCAGCCTACTGCCGTTTCGAACGAGTACAGTTTCGAGATGTACGGCCTGCGTTGGGAGAGCGGTCGCGCTCCTGTGCTCCGTCTTTACGACGGTGAAACGCTTCTTGTCGGCAAGGACCTGCCTTTGAACAAGTATTTTGAGGAACAGCATATAGACCTGACCCATACGCGTGTGCAGTTTTACCAGCTTCTTATCGAGGTTGACGATAACACGGTTGTAATCTCTAATATTTCGATATCAGATTGGGAGGATGGCGGTTCCATTGGGTAGGATGATTGTTTTCAGGTTTTAAGAAAGAAGAACAGAGTTGTAGTTGTAATTTTAGTATTAACTAATTAAAATTATTTTGATTATGGTATAGAAATGTTTAAATCTAAGTAGGGGGAGACCGTTTAATCAGATTATCCAGTCTCTCTGTAAAAAGAAAGTAAAGTATTAAAATTTTAAAAAGTAAAAAGTAAAATGAAAGTAAGAAATTTATTTGCAGCTTCGTTGGCTGCCGTATCCTTTTTCTCTTGCTCAAATGAGATAGACGAACTTAATTCCGGTGCGAGCCTTGCTCCCGGTGACGCATTGATCAGTATTGACCTTGGTGGTGGAAAGACGACTTATTCTACAACAACTAAAGAAGGGGCAATCCTGCAAGGTTCTGCTAAGTTGTTTAAGAAAAACGGAGGTGCTGAAATTGAGTTGACAGACCCGAAATTTGAAGGTTCTAAGTTTACTGCAAAAATTTCGGCTGACAAGTTTACAGCCGGAGAAGTAGCCAAACTATATCTTTATGTAAACTCTCCTATAAGAACAGCCGGGACAACGGAAAATGCATTCAAGAATGTATTGGCAAATACGACCTTGGATTACGACTTGACTGATGGGATTCCTGCTTCTGGTATCAAGGAACTTACCCTACAGGGAGGTACTATACAAGCGCCATCACTTAATCTGACGCGTCGCGCTTCACGTTTGGGAGCGACTGTTGCTGCCGGTTATAACCTAAGTGATCTTAAAGATTATAAAGTTAGTGTTGCTAACTATCTTAGAAATAGTTATCTTTTCAATGGAGGGACAGGTGCTAGTTTTGCTGTAATCTCTGCTCCTAGTGAAAGAACTTTGACTGGTAATGCTGCGGATATGTATAATGGTACTGAGACTACACACTATATCTATCCGTCAACAGATGTAGCAGTGAGAATTACCGCTCCTGATGGTAGCGAAAGAGGTGTTGTATTTTCTCCTGTAGCAGGTAAAAACTATATTTTGACAATTACTCCGATGGTGGAGAGTGGAGAGCCTTCGTTCGATTGGAATGTAACTATTGATGAATGGGGTCAGGATGACAATGGATTCGAAGTGGATTTTACCCCGATGGAGTCAAATCTTGAAAAACTATTGGTTGAGATAGGTGGCAATAGATGGATGCCATTCAATACATCCGGATCTCTTGCAACAGATGAAGAAACTGCAACAGCTATCTTAACACAGGCGGACGCAGCAGAAGGAGCAAATGGTATTGACAAATTACACCTGTATGTACAAAAAAGTAAGGCAAATTATGAAAAAATTGCTGGTAAATTCTTTACTGCGATAGGTGCAATGAACGCATGCCCTGCTGGTTATCGTATTGCTAATTTGGCTGATTACGCTGCATTGGCAGGTCTTACTGTAGTTCCTAATGATAATTCAAAATGGGCTAAGAATACTACTTTTTCGAATGGGGTAACCTTGGTGCAGTCAGGTTTTAGTTATCCTACTATTACTGTTCCTGCGGAACTTAGGGGCTGGTATTGGAACTTTATACAAGGCACCAACTTCGAAACAGAATTGCCATTTATAGGAGCTCATTTTAACCAACCTAGTGGTAGTCATACTGTGCCAGCAACTAGTACTCAAAGAGGATTTGCAATATGGACTGGAGAGTTAGTACCGGGTACCACAGCAGACTATTACCGTGTTGCACCTTTCTATGATGGCTGGGCAAAGAATACTGTTACACACGGGGTAAATACTACGGCATATGTACGTTGTGTGAAAAGATAAGAATAATATTGTGATTAAATAATTTGTGTAGCAGCAGGAGATTGCTGTTGCTACACAAATTGCTTTCAGCTAATAAATTAAAAATATTATATTATGTTTACAAAATATTTACTGTTTCTGCTATTTGTCGGTTCGCTACTTCAGGCTTGTGGCAGTGATAGCTCGATAGTGGATGATACCAATGACATATTATCTTCGAAGATTGTGTTGCCCCTTAGTGTGCGAGGTATTACGAGTTATGCTTCTGAAACGGACGAAAACAGGATAAACACAGTAAATATATTCAGTTTTGTTCAAAAGCCGGGTGAAACTGTTTATACTTATGAGAAAAGGTTTACTGAAACGGTTACTTCCGGCGGGAATGCAAAAGCAGAATTGAGCCTAACGTTGGACGGCACTTTGCCGCGTATCCTCTATTTCGTAGCCAACAATGTGTCCAACATTCCTTTTCTTACTGATATGCGCCCCGGTACTCCTGCTACATCCGTTGATGAGGAAGCCCTCCTTATGGACTCTAATATTCCGCAGGCTCCATTTACTTTGGTGTCCAAAGTCCAATTGGATACTCCGTATTTGACAACCAATTTGCCGGTAGAGTTTACGCATACGGTTTCACGCCTTGACATAGTCAATAACTATAAGGGATTTGAAATCGACTCGATGATTGTGCGTAATGCTACATTAGGCACATACGCTTTTAATGAATCACTTGCAGCAGATGAACTTCCCCATATCGACCAGAAATATACCTCCAATCCTATCTATCTTTATCATAGCTCCAGTCTGGTTCTATCCGTATATGGCAAGTACAATGGCATTCGTGCCGTTTTTGATATCGACTTGAAAGAAATAAAGAAGGCTACCCGTTATAATGTGGTTATCAACAGTCTTAACGACCAGGAACAGAATTTCACGGGCAACTTTTACTGGGAAGTGGTACCTTGGACCGAAGAAATTGTAGAATCTACTCCGGACTGGAAATAATAACCAATTAGAAGCATAATTAAAGATGAGACCAAACTATCATATCTCTTTGTGGGTAGCAACTTTTGTGATATTGTTACTGTCCGGTTGCAGCGACGAATATACTTCCGGTGTTTCTGTTTCGGATGGAAAGTACCATAGCCAGCTCTTGTTTAATGTCACACAAGCGGTGACGAGAGCCGATAGCGGGGAAGACGACGTAAGGCGTGTCGACCTTCTGATTTTCAAGGCCGGCAAACTTGAAAAGAAACTATTGAACATTACTTCTTTCGGCACCTCGCCTGAGGGTTACGCATCTGTGGATATCAGTATGGATACCGAGGGGCCCCGTAAGGTGTATGTGGTGGCAAACGGGGATAATACTTCCTGGTTAGAGGCCCTTGAAATAGACCGTACCACTACTGAGGATATGCTTGCGTTCCGTACGTCTGTTCTTGAGGAGATGCCTGCCTCTCCTTTTGTGATGTACGGCATTAGCGACGACATCGTGTTCGGGACTATGCAAACTTCTGTATTGTGCCCGCTCTATCGTGCGGTAGCCCGTATCGACATTCAGAATAAATCGGAGAAGTTCGTACCCTTGTCAGCCAAGCTTATCCGTGCGATGAGCTCGTCGGTTATTTTTTCCGGTGAACCGTTTGTCGAGAGTGGCAGCAAAGATTTTGAATCTATTGAGGCAAAGGATGGAACCATACGGTTGTACACCTATGAAAATGCGTCTACGGATTCGCTGAAGGCTACCGCAGTAGAAATTACCGGCGATGTGAACGGAATTCCGCTGACTTATACCGTGTTTTTGGCACAGGAAAAGAAGCTGATACCTTTGCAGCGCAACTATCGGTATTCTATTCTTGTGAACGAGGTGAAAGCCAATACGTTGGTGACTACCATGGATGTACGTCCATGGCTGGTGGGTGACGACATCAATGCTACCGTTTCGGACGACCGCCCCATTGTAAGTGTGGACATCAGCCCGTCTACAGGTATTTATACGGAAGCTGATTCTACCTTTGTTATCGAGGAGACGGGAGGACTTATCCGCTTCGATGTGAAAAGTAATGCCGAATGTGATATCATCCTTACAGGTGGGTGGCTGGAAAAGGTAGCAGAGACAAGAGCTTCTTCTATTGACGGATCTTTTACAGTGGAAGCTAAGGTGAATATGGAAGCGAGTGCCCGCACGGGTGAAATCTTGATTTTTAACCGGATCAGCGGGTCAGCAAGGACTTTCACGCTGACACAAAAGGAGGCGTCGTCACAAGAAAACCGTTATATAGTATTAGTGGTTGCCGGTCAGTCCAACGCTTCCGGCTATGACGTTTCGGTGGCCGGCCCAGAGGATGTGGTGCATCCCGATATTTTCCAGTTGTCTTATGGCAGGGGAAATATCCCTAATATGAGCATTATTCCGCTGACTTTTGACGCTGAGGACATAGATGACGCAACCTACGGTTACGGACGTAACTATAAGGGCATTCATTTGCCATTGGCGAAAGAACTCCTCAAACGCCTGCCTTCCGGTACGAAAATTCTGGTTGTCCCCGTATCCTGCTCAGCCACCGGGTTTAAGGCAGCCCGTCCGTACGGTACTTATGACCATAAGGAGATGAAGCCTGTAATCACCGCAAAAGTGCTATACCGCTGGGGAGTGGAGAGTTCCTATTGTAAGACTTTGCTGGATAGGCTGAAGTATGCACTGGACCTGAATACTGCCAATAAATTCCTGGGATTCGTATGGTGCCAAGGAGAGCATGACCGATTCAACGCCGACCACCATTACACGGAGTTTATAAAAATGACAGACCACATCTTTACGGAGATGAATAGCGGGGGATACGGTGCACGCACCAATTATGGTACATTTGACAAGCGCTTGTGGTACACATACTCTTCGACACGTGGTTTTATGGACTGGTATGGTGGGAAAGATGCTTCCGTTGTGTTCAGCAGCTATAAACAATGGAATCCGGACGGTTTTGTACATGTTCCTTACGGTGTGCCAGTCAATCCCACGGCTTTAGGAGGAGGCGATGCGCATTTCGGCCAAAATACTTTCCGTAAAATCATCGCACCTGCCGTGGCAGAGTGTATGGAGGAGAACGGGGCGTTGCCCAATGGCTCTTATGCCACGGGAAAACGTTTTTTACCCGCAATGACACCGGCAGATGCGAATAAATATGGTGGGACACTCGATGACGAGGATATTAAAAGCTCTTTGATAACGTATTTTCCTTTCACTACTTCGACGATACCAGAATCCGGTAAGGCTCGGGTTGTATCATCCAGTGGTATCTCGATGGTTAGTGTTTCGGGGCTAACTGACATTAACGGCAAGGAGATGTCGCGCCAGGCAGCCCAGTTTGGAAGAGACAGCCATATAAGCCTCCGAAATTCTGCTTCCGGCAACAAATGGTCTTTCTCTTTCATGCTGAAACGTACGGGAAGTATGGATGAGAATATACAAACGGTTCTTGGTAATAGTGGCCTGGCTTCCACGCCTTTCGTGGGTTTCAAGTATTATGCTAATGTGCAGCATTGCGCGGGTATCACTGAATTTGTAACTGAGCCTTCTTACCAGAATAAGAAACTGAAGGCTGTGCCCGGATTGTTGCTGAATGCCGACCAGGTCCGTTCGCTACACGACTGGATACACTATGTCGTGACTTATGACGGTAGTAAATGCGTAGTCTATATGAATGGCGAAGAGGTGCAGAATGCTACTTTCAGCGATGCGCCTGCTTCTTTATCCAACTTTATTTTGGGTAACAACGGCAGTAGTTTTCCCGGATTCGAAGGGCAGCTTATGGAGTTTTTTGCCTGGGATAAGGTTTTAGCTCCTGCTACGGTGAAAAAACTATTCTTGATGGGATATTACGGCTTTAGTAGGTAAGAGAATATTGTGAAAATTAGTTTTATTCAATTTTGCAAGTTGTTTGCCATAACGGTTATATTGTCCTGCACCAGTTGCGAGGACAATATAACCGACGGCTACACCTCCGGTATCTCACTGCGGATATCGCTGGACCCTACTTTGCAATTGCGTACAAGGAGCGGAAAGCCGGAAAATGAAATTAAGGCTATCCACTACATGGTTTTTGACGAGGGTGGAGCACTGGAGTCCCGCCAGATTTATGACGTTGCTCCCAAAGAGGCTATTTTCAATAATTAGGTATATGAACTTGTACGGAACGTACTAAAAATAATCCGGAACGTGTTGCTCCTTGAGTGGATGGTTGGGCTAACAACCCGACATCTAAAACCGCTCTTTCCCAAGCCCGTTGCGTAAAAGAATGAAAATGAAAAGAATAATTCCCTTAGGCCTGTTTCTGCTTGGCGCCTGCATGGAGGAAGCTCCTTCTGAGGCTCCTGCCTTTTATCACCGTACCGTGCTGGTTTATATGGGCGGTGATAACAACTTGTCTTCCGAGACGGACGCGAAGATACATGCTCTTGCTTCGGGTTGGGACCGTTCCGACTGCCGTCTTATTATTTATCAGGACAAAGGGGGAGCTCCCTGTTTGTATGAGGTAACTCGGGAGGGGATTGAGAGGGTAAAAACCTATCCAGACGAGAATTCAGCATCCGGTTCTACTCTTCGGCGTACGATTGTTGACATGCTTTCCCGTTATCCTGCAAAGAGCTACGGCCTGGTTGTTTTCAGCCATGGTACCGGGTGGCTTCCCCAAGGCATGTATCCCCACTCCCGCAGCATTGTCGCAGACGGGAACAATGAGATGGAGATAAGCGACTTTGCTGCCGCCTTAGGCGACTGCCACTTTGACTTTATCGTTTTCGAGGCGTGCTTTATGGCCGGCGTTGAAGTTGCCTGGGAACTGCGCGAGAAGACCGATTATGTGGTGGCCTCTGCAGCTGAGATGCTATCGCCCGGCTTTACGGATATCTACGATGAACTGCGGGATTGCCTTTTTCTCCCGCAACCCGACCTTCCGGGCTTCGCCCGCCTCTATTATAATCATTACAACGGCTTGACGGGTCTTGACCGGTCTGCTACCATCAGCGTGATACGTACCTCTGAGATGGGCGTGCTTGCCGAGGCATTGCGGCCTATCCTCCTTAACAGAAAGGAGGTGTCGCCTTACCAGACTGAACGCTACGACCGCAGCAGCGGGGCTACTTACCTCTACTCGGACTTGGGGGATTATCTCCGGCTGAAGTCGGAGGATGCGGAACAGTATGCCGTTGCCCAGCGGGCCATGGAACGTACCGTTGTGTACCGTGCCGCTACCCCGCAGATGCTGGGCAGCGAACTGAAAGTCCATAGCGGTCTTTCGGTTTATATACCTCGAGCCGCTTCTCCCGAACTGAATGCTTATTACTCGGAAACTGGCTGGTATGGCATTATATATCAATGAGCAGATAGGACTTGTTCTGTATGATACCCGGTTGCTTTTTGCTCCCGCTGGCAGATTTCCGTAGAAAAACTCTGGTTGTCTGTGAAGATAGCTTTTATTTTTGTTTGTTTGCTGGCACTCGTTAGTGCAAGCGAGTACTAACGGGTACCATTTCATGATGAATGGGTTATAATAAATAGGCAATGGTAAAGGTACTGACAGAGGTACTGATAATTTAGTAATAATCCCGTCATAAGGTCATTAGACCTTTTATTTTACATCTCAATTTATGAATGCCGTGTGGTGTTGCGAAACACTCGGGCATTCGCTTTTAACACTAATGCGAATAATCTTATGAAGATAATAAATAACGAATTACTGCATGTGAACTGTCTTGTCATTCCTGAGATAACGGGGATATACGATCCCTTGAGCCGGCGTTGCGACGGACACGTGACTCCGCAGGCTCCTGTCGTCATTTCCGGTCATCATCTTTGTATGCCTATGCTTGATAATGCCCGTTTTTGCCTCGTTTCTGCGCTGGAGTATGTCCGTGTCATAGAACTGAACCCTGTTTACACGTATTCGGATACCCGTATCATCATCTCCGTTCCCGCCCTGGATGCGGGTGAGTATTTTCCGGCTGTGATAATTCCTGAACCGGATGGCGATGATTCTCTGTATGTGTTTCCCGTATCGTTGGTTGTCGATGCTTATCCTTATGCCCGTATGAATTGATTTTATATACTATATCGTAATGAAGATAATTAAATTGAAGGACCGGCTATTGGATATCCTTTGTATGCGTTTGGAGTGCTGGGTGCATAAGCATGACCCTTATTTAACCACTGTTGTTGCTTCCAGTTTCTTGACGGTCACGTTTATAGGCATGCTTTTTCTGTTACTATTCCTTGCCTGCAAGCAGGTGTATCCCAACGAAGGCGCCGTGGATCGTCAGTCTGCGGATCGGGACTCGGCGGTTGTAGAGCATTATGTCTCCCCGGTTATCCCCGACATGATGCTTGACCCGGTTCAGCGGGCTTCTTATTATGTGAATCATTATTGGGATGGTTACTCCTTGTCGGATACGTCTTTTATCCGTGGCAGTGAGAGCGAGCAGCTATATGCTAACTTTGTCGACGCGCTGCAATATGTTGACGTGTCAGAGTCTCGTTCTGCGATACTTGCCATGATGTCTCTTATGGAAACTGACAGCGTCGCTTACGCCCGCTTCTGTACACTGGGTGAGAAGTATCTCTACAATCCCGATTCTCCTTTGAGGAATGATGAATATTACATCCCGGTGCTGGAGCATATGCTTGCCTCCCCGCTTCCGGGCGAGACTTATAAGCTTCGTGCCGGATACCACCTCGAACAATGTCTTAAGAATCGTCCCGGGATGAAGGCTGCGGACTTCTCTTATGTCACTGCTTCCTGTACGACGGGCAGTCTCAGCCGTATCAGTGCCGATTATACGCTTCTTTTTTTCTACAATCCGGGTTGTTCGAGCTGCCATGCTTATGAGCTGACGCTGTCGGGTGTTCCTTCCATTGTTGAACTGCAAGAGAAGGGAAGTCTTCGCGTACTTGCCATTTACTCGGAGGATGATGAGTCCGAGTGGTTGTTGCACGCTTCTTCCATGCCTTCCGGTTGGATAGTCGGGTGGAACAGGAGTGGTGATATTAGCCGTGGACTTTATGATATCCGTGCGATACCTACGCTTTATTTATTGGACGGTGAGAAGAGGGTTTTGTTGAAGGATGCACCTTTAGAACGGATTATCGGTTATCTTGCAATGAAGTGACAAAAATAATATTAACGTTTAAAATTGGATAACTGGAAATGAGACGGTTGAAGCAATTCTGTTTGATGTTTTTTAAAGGTATTTTTTCGTGTACGCTCGTATCGGTGCTGTGCGGTTTTATACTTATAATCTCTTTGCCGTTTTTACTGTTTGATTTTTTGACCGGTAGCATCTGACTTGGATGAGCAATCTACGGTGTTTTGAATAGGATATACCGAGGCATAACTGCTGCCTCGATAAATCCTATATCTTTAACCAAGTGTAATGGTACTTGTGAGGTATTAAGGAGGAGGTGTCTTTGCTTATTGTCCTTTGTCTGGGAACGGCAAATAAGCCATGCCAGTTTCACAATATAATTCTAACTCTATAGGTTCTAAAGCTAACTGTCGCGCTTCTTTTTCAGAATGACCAGCCTGTTTCAGACATTCTATTTTGTTTTTGTATGCTAATGGTGGATGTATAGGTGTCAAGTACGCATAAGTCGAATTTTACTTTAAAATAATATTGAAGCAAATCTTATTCAGGAAATTCTCCTCAGACTTTATGCACAAACAGCAAATCTTCAATCATCAGGTCGAGTTCTGCCGGATGGATGCTATCCTCGTGATAATGGAAGTAATGGCTGAGCAGGGTGCGTACCTGCTTCACACGCGACTCGGCAGTGTATCCGTGCCACTGCCACACTCCTGCATCGAGTGCATGGCGAATGACGCCGACGGCAGGGGCAATCATTCCCCGCACATCGTCGCCGGGATAAATCTGAGTTTTCTCCTGGGGCAGGATAATGGTTACTTCGGGGTGGTAAGCGCGCACTACGCGCAATGCTTCGGTCCAACGGACGTGCTTGGCTATGACATCACGGGGTTCTTTTTTAGGATTCTTCATTACGGGTTATCAATTATTAAAACTACCAATTGTCAAGATTATCAATACTTCTGTCACTACTCTTTTTCCTACGTGCCTCCATCCGCTTCTCGAAGAGCTCCGACACCCATACAGGAAAACCGAAAACGGCTACGAAAATCGCTAAAAACAAGACGCCTCCGCAAGCGATTCCGTAGCATATCCCTCTGTGTGCAAACAAACAAAAACACGAACAAAGTCGGGACAAACCTTTTTTATTCATAACATAGGGACTGTTTTCGGGTTCTATTAATTTCGTTATCATTCTAATTCCAATTCTAAAGTCCAGGCAAAAGCCTTATTATCAATACCAGCCGAATACTTTTACTTTTTCCAACCGCCACGGACAACAAAACAAAACCTACAGTTTCAATCAAGGTCGCGGATACAGCGAAAATATCTATCCGTACTAACATTCTTCGCGTCCAGCACAATGGCTTCCGTATCATTATAACGTACATACGGGTATATGTTTCCACTCACACCCGCTTCGGTAACCGTTCCTCCTGCCACTCCCCTCATTCTCTTTCGTTTTTATTCGTAATCTTTTACCTGTTTATAGAGGTTAATTTTCCTTTTGCTGTTTTTAGAAATTTCATCTGTTTACATAAAACAGATTATTAATGTGCATTTCATTAGTAATCAAGTAATTAAAAAAGGAAAACCGTTTCAATGCTACCCGGCATGAACGATTTTCCTGAAACAAAAAGAAAAACAAGGATGTATCGGGACTTCGGTCTGATACCATTCTATCCTTAAAATACACGCAGTAATGAAGAGTTTCCCCTTTAAACACCAACAAAAGAAACTCAACATGCCGTTATAAATGACAAAATGACAATCAAGCCTTTGCTTCGATACATCCGTTTTTCTGAAACAAAAAATGAAACATGGCGATAAAACAACGAAATTATTAACTTTAAATCGAGTACATAAAATGAAGCTGAACTACATTAAAGAACACACCTCATGCGTGAACTACAAGACCGAGGAAGACGCCGGTTTCGCACTGAAAGAAGCTGCTTCGGGAAAACATTTCGACAACCGGCAACAAGAGATTAAGGCCAACCACCTGATATTTATTTTGTCAGGCGAAGTCAGCATCACCAAAGACAGCAAGGAAGAAACAAGAGTCCGTGCGGGCGAATTCATCTTCATTCCCCTTTCATCCCATTACACGGGCACGGTTATCCAGCCGGGCACATACATCAGTCTGTCATTCTTTCACGATGCAATCTCGCTGTGCGACAAGCACATGCTTAGCAGCTATTTAGACGAAGTCCAGCACACACCACTATGCTTCGAACCGCTTTCCGTGCGTGCCCCTTTGGACACGTTCCTGCATCTGCTGGAGTCCTATCTCCAGGCGGGCGTCAACTGCAAGCACCTGCACGAACTCAAAGAGCGCGAATTGTTCATCATCTTCCGCACAGCCTACACAAAGAGCGAAATAATCCAACTCCTCTACCCTATAATGGGAATTGAGATAGACTTCAAGGCAGCCGTTCTCAAACACAAAGACCGGGTGCGCAGCAAACAAGAGCTGGCAGAATTGTTGGGCATGAGTGGTTCCGAACTTCACCGCAAGTTCACGCAAGAGTTTGGAGAAACCGTTCAATCCTGGCTTCAGAAACAAAAAAACAAGGAAATACTATCCCGACTCAATTACGATTTCATCTCTATAAAAGAGGTGGCATACGAGTTGGGCTTCACCTCCGCAGCCGGTTTCAACAAGTATTGCAAGAACAATTTCGGCTGCTCACCCAGCGAATTAAGGCAGGAAATTAAAAAAAGCAGCAAAAATAAACACTGATATTCAGCATTTTGTAATTTTGGATAACAGATTGGTTAATTTGGATAACTGATTGATGGATTTGGATAACGCAATATCCAAAAATATCCTTTACCTTTGCAACATCAAAGAACAGGGACAAAGTATATATAGTGAAAGCAAGTAGAAAAGTTCGGTTTATTTGAGTCGTTTTTTAGGTTTTATCTGTGTTATGTAGACAGATGAATTTTTCACCTGCATTTTTAATACAATCCGATACGGCATCCGCCACGTTTTCATTGACCTTGTTCAGAGTATCGACCGCAAAGGAATTCAGGTAGATTTGGGTTGTCTTTTCGGACGTATGTCCCAGTCCCTCACTGATTAAGGATATCGGGATACCTTCATTCTTGGCTATGGTGGCCCACGAGTGCCGCGCCACATAAGTGGTAAGCGGAATGCCTATGTTGAGCAATGTGCCCAAGCGTTTGAGGTAACGGTTGACCGTGCCCAAAGAGTAGCGGTATTGCGTGTAGGCATCTCGCGGTGACTGCCCGTGGATATAAGGAAAAATGTACGGGCCAGATGTCCTGTATTTTTCAATAATCTCCTTCATGGCTGGCAGCAGTCCTATCTGCAACCGTTGCCCGGTTTTGCTGCGGGTGTAGAATATCGTGTCGCGCACAATGCCGTCGTGCTTGAGGTGGATTACATCGACGAAGGACATGCCCCGGCAGTAGAAACTGAACATGAACAGGTCGCGCGCCGCTTCCAACTGGGGATACCGCCGCAGGTCGGCCGAAGCGATGAGCGCTATCTCTTCCTTGCTCAACGCCCGTTTCACCGTTTCCTGCCTGCGCACGTTCAGCCCGGCAAAGGGATTTTCGCCACATACCCTGATGCCTTGCTTGCGTGCTTTATTGTACACCGCCCGGAAATTGCTGAGGTACATGTGGATGCTGTTCTCCGAAATGCCGCGCATGCGCAGGTAGTGTATATAGTCCGTGACGAACACATAGTCAATGTCTTTGAAGTTGATTTTCCTCAAACTGCAAAAGCGCAACAGCGAGTACAGCCCGCTTGTGTAGGAAGCGGCAGTGCTTTGCTTACCCTCTTCGAGCAGGGTATCGATGTATTGCAGGATGAATTTATCCACACTCTGGTCGTACTGCTCCTTCCGGTGTTTCAGCATGAGGCGCTCCAGCGTAAAGCCGGGAGCGGTTCTCTCCAGCAGACGGTAGTTCCTGACAAGGTCTTCTTTCTCGTTCCTGATAAGACGGTTGACGAGGCTCACTTCCCTACGGGTGAGGATACCCTCGGACGAATAAACCACCCGGTCGGCATCCCGCCGGTAATTCGACTCGTGGACCCGCCACCCCAAAGAGTATTCTTTCTTCTTACGGCAGTACAGCACGCGAATCGCAAGGGAGTAGACTCCCGCTGCGCTCGCTTTACAAGGATGTATGACAACACGAATACTCAACTTTTTCTTCTTGTTTTGTAAGTTCATTTACCAATTAAGCATTACTGCCTGCGTAAAAGTACACATTTTGCACCTAAACACAGAACTTGTTACTAAAATAATGAATAAAAAAATTGTTTTAGCAACAAATGAGAGGGGGGATTGTTTTAAATGCCAAGGAAGTATACAGCTTATTATTTTATTAAAGAACCTGATCACTTTATTCTTATGATAAAAAACATGTTTGGAAAAGAAAATATCCGATAAACCCTTCTGCTAAAAAATATTCCCTATCTTTGCGACACTAAAAATGTGTTAAACATGGCGAATGCAGCTTTCAAATATCAGTCGGAAATAGATGTCTTAATCAATGAATATTGATATGAAGACAATAAACGGTTTCAGTATCAATTTTGATTTCAGTAAACTTATTAAAGTAGCTGACTTGATTTACTATGATGGGCCTTTATTGTCTCATTACGTAAGCAACAAGGGAGAAAACTACTTATTCTACTGGGTGGATGTAGATAATGAATATAACAGGTGGGTCGTTATCAGAACCGATATTTTTTCAATACAACAGTATTTAGAAAAGAAAGGTACGCTACATTCCATAATAACACAACCTAATGACGGATTTGTATACACCGTAGATATTGATGATAAGATACATTATCATAACATTAAACTTGTGCCGATTGCCAACTTGCCAGAAGAATACACTCCAACGGAAAATTCTTACTATGCCTTTGAAATCGAAGACAATATTGATTTAGCTGCTATTTCTCAAAACAAAGAAAAAATAAAAGATATTCTTATCTCATTTGTTGAAGCGGAAAGCGAGAAAGCTATAACAAAGAATTCTCTCTCTTAAATATAAGGAGAAAGAATTCTTCACTGCATTCTCTATAAAGGGTCTGTCGCACAAAAAAAGCGGCAGGCTCTTTTATTTATATCCCCCGGTAAAAATGCAGAATAAAAGCCCCCCATGTGACAAACTGAAAATTCATGCGACAGATAGGGAAAATATCAACCTAATTATTTATCTTTGTTAGCTTGAAAAGTTAGCATACCCAAAAACAATAAGACAATGAAAGATTTCTTGAAATTTACACTCGCCACCGTAACCGGTATTGTTATATCGAGCGTTGTGTTGTTTTTCATCAGTATTCTCGTAATTTTCAGTATGGTTTCATCCTCGGAATCGGAAACGCAAGTACGTAAGAACTCCGTCATGATGCTGGACTTGAACGGTACACTGGCCGAACGCAGCCAGGAAAACCCACTGGACCTTATTATGAAGGATGATTACAAGACATACGGTCTGGACGATATTCTCTCTTCCATTAAGAAAGCGAAAGAGAACGAGGATATCAAAGGTATTTATATTCAGGCTACTTCACTGGGAGCGGGGTTCGCCTCGCTGGAAGAGATTCGCAATGCTCTGAAAGACTTCAAGGAATCGGGCAAGTTTGTCGTAGCCTACGGTGATGCCTATACGCAGGGGTTATACTACCTGTCCAGCGTGGCCGATAAAGTCCTGCTGAACCCGCAAGGTATGCTCGAATGGCGGGGACTGGCAGCTACTCCTATGTTCTTCAAGGATTTATTGGAGAAAGTGGGCGTGGAGATGCAGGTGTTTAAGGTGGGTACATACAAATCGGCAGTAGAACCGTTTATCTCCACCGAAATGAGTGCAGCCAACCGCGAGCAGATAAATGTATACCTGTCTTCCATCTGGGGACAGATTACGAGCGCCGTTGCCGAATCGCGCAACCTCTCCGTAGAGGCATTGAACAAGGAAGCCGACCGCATGCTGATGTTCTACCCCGCAGAGGAAAGCGTGAAGAACGGACTGGTGGACACCTTAATATATAAGAATGATGTACGCGACTACCTGAAAAACCTGGCAGGCATCGACAAGGACGACAACATGCCGATACTGGGCATTCAGGACATGATAAACGTGAAAAAGAACGTGCCCAGAGACAAAAGCGGAAACGTAATTGCCGTATATTATGCGTATGGTGAGATTGACGGCGGTTCGTCCGCCTCTACCAACGAGGGTATCAACTCCGAAAAGGTTATCAAAGACCTGCGTAAACTGAAAGATAATGAAAATGTAAAAGCCGTAGTGCTGCGTGTGAACTCTCCGGGCGGCAGCGCATACGGTTCCGAACAGATATGGTACGCCGTAAACCAACTGAAAAAGGAGAAACCGGTAATCGTATCCATGGGCGATTATGCCGCATCGGGCGGTTACTACATCTCCTGCAATGCCGATACCATCGTTGCCGAACCTACCACACTGACCGGCTCTATCGGTATCTTCGGAATGATGCCCAACGCCAAAGGGCTGACAGAGAAACTGGGTGTGAACTTCGACGTAGTAAAGACCAACCCGTATGCCGACTTCGGCAACCTGACCCGCCCCATGAACGACGGTGAAAAGGGATTGATGCAGATGTACGTCAACAACGGCTACGAACTCTTCCTGACCCGCTGCTCCGACGGACGCGGCATCAGTATGGAAGAACTGGACAAGATAGCGCAAGGCCGTGTATGGACCGGAAGCACCGCCAAAGAACTGGGACTGGTGGACGAATTGGGCGGCCTGGACAAGGCGTTGGAGATTGCCATTGCAAAAGCAGGTGTAGACGCTTACACCGTAATGAGTTATCCGAAGAAAGAGGGTTTCTTGGAAAGCCTGATGAATACGAATCCCGGAAATTATATCAAGGGGCGTATGCTGAACGGCAAAATGAGCGATATGTACCGTCAGTTCAGCATCATCGAGAACTTCGACAAGATAGACCGCATACAGGCACGCGTACCGTTTGAACTGAACATACAATAAATTTAAATGAAAGATGCATCCGTAAAAATACATCATTGGCTATATCCCTTGTCCTGGCTCTACGGGACAGGGGTGTGCTTACGAAACAAACTCTTTGACTGGGGCTGGCTCCGGTCAAGGAGTTTTGACGTTCCTGTGATATGTGTAGGCAACATCGCCGTAGGTGGAACGGGCAAGACGCCGCATACGGAGTATCTGATAAAGTTATTGCAGAATGAGGGCATAAACGTAGCCACACTGAGCCGCGGATACAAACGGAAGAGCAAAGGTTACATACTGGCAACCGCCGAAAGCAGCGTACAGAAAATCGGCGATGAACCCTATCAGATAAAGAGCAAGTTTCCGGATATACGGGTAGCGGTAGATGAAAACCGCTGTCACGGCATCGAGCAGTTGCTTACATTGAAGAGTCCTGCCGTGGATGCAGTGTTACTGGACGATGCCTTCCAACATCGCCATGTAAAGGCAGGAATGAATATCCTGCTGACCGACTATCACCGGTTGCTGTGTGACGACGCCCTGTTGCCTGCCGGAAGACTGCGTGAACCCGCCTGCGGGAAAAACCGCGCCCAGATAGTCATTGTAACGAAGTGTCCGGATGATATCAAGCCGATAGATTTCAACATCATCACCAAAAGGTTGAATCTGTATCCGTACCAGCAATTGTATTTCTCCAGGTTCCGCTATGGCTCGCTGATGCCACTGTTTCCCGAAAAGGCAAAAGGCAGAATTACCTGCACCGGAGACGAACAGGTGCTACTCGTTACGGGCATCGCCTCTCCCGCCCCACTGGTGGAAGAAGTGAAATCCTACACCCCCAGCGTCAATCTGCTGGAGTTCGGCGACCACCATGACTTCGGCGAGAAAGACTTGCAGGTCATCGAGAAACAATTTAACCTGTTGAAGGGAAACAACAGGCTGATTATCACGACAGAGAAAGATGCTACCCGACTGAAGAGCCATCCCAACCTGAACGAAACGCTGAAGCCGTACATTTATGTGCTTCCCATCGAAATAGAGTTTTTACAAAATCAACAATATATATTTAACCAAAACATTATTGGCTATGTTAGAACGTATTCAAGAAACCGCAGCTTATCTGAAAGGTAAGATGCACACGCATCCTGAGACAGCAATTATCCTCGGAACCGGACTTGGCAGCCTTGCAGGTGAGATTACCGAGAAGTATGAAATAAAGTATGAGGATATTCCCAACTTCCCCGTTTCTACGGTAGAGGGACACAGCGGCAAACTGATTTTCGGCAAGCTGGGTAATAAGGATATTATGGCCATGCAAGGACGCTTCCACTTCTATGAGGGATATTCCATGAAGGAAGTGACCTTCCCGGTACGTGTAATGCGGGAACTGGGTATCAAGACCTTGTTTGTTTCTAATGCCAGCGGCGGTACGAATCCCGATTTTGAAATCGGCGACCTGATGATTATCACCGATCACATCAATTTCTTCCCCGAACATCCGCTGCACGGCAGGAATATTCCGTATGGCCCGCGCTTCCCGGACATGAGCGAGGCGTACGATAAAGAGCTTATCCGCAAGGCGGATGCAATTGCCACTGAAAAGGGTATCAAGGTGCAGCACGGTGTGTACATCGGCACGCAAGGGCCTACGTTTGAAACTCCGGCGGAATACAAGATGTTCCGTATCCTGGGTGCGGATGCGGTAGGTATGTCTACCGTTCCCGAAGTAATCGTAGCGAACCACTGTGGTATCAAAGTGTTCGGCGTATCGGTTATCACGGACTTAGGCGTGGAAGGCAAGATTGTAGAGGTTTCCCACGAAGAAGTGCAGAAAGCTGCGGATGCCGCACAGCCGAAGATGACGGAGATTATGAGGGAGTTGATTAACAGAGCGTAAGTAAATAAATGGTTGAAAGTTGATAGTCGGGAGTTGAAAGTTGCCGTGCAGTGTAAGTACGCGGTAACTATTCGCTTTTAACTATCAACTTTAACCTTTCAACTAATTAAGATGAGAACAGAAATAGCAACTCTCGGTGAGTTCGGCCTCATCCGCCACCTGACCGAGAGTATCGAATTAAAAAACGAATCAAGCCGGTACGGCATCGGGGATGATGCCGCCGTCCTCTCCTACCCGGCGGACAAAGAAGTGCTGGTAACCACCGATTTGTTACTGGAAGGCGTACATTTCGATTTGACGTATGTACCTTTGAAACATTTGGGATATAAATCGGCCGTAGTAAATTTTTCCGATATATATGCCATGAACGGTACACCCCGGCAAATCACCGTTTCGCTGGGACTGTCCAAACGTTTCAGCGTAGAGGATATGGAGGAGTTGTATGCCGGCATCCGCCTTGCCTGTGAGGAATATGGAGTGGATATTGTAGGCGGTGATACCTCTTCTTCCTATACGGGACTCACAATCAGCATCACTTGTATCGGTGAAGGTGAGAAAGGAAAGGTCGTTTATCGCAACGGCGCCAAAGAGACTGACCTTATCTGTGTTTCCGGCGATTTAGGTGCAGCCTATATGGGCTTGCAACTGCTGGAACGTGAGAAGAGCGTCCTTAAAGGGGGTGACAAAGATTTACAACCTGATTTCGCTGGCAAAGAGTATCTGCTGGAACGGCAACTGAAACCGGAAGCCCGCCGCGACATTATTCAGAAGTTGGCTAAAGAAGGTATTCAGCCTACTTCCATGATGGATGTTTCCGACGGCCTATCCTCGGAATTACTGCATATCTGCACGCAAAGCAAGGTCGGTTGCCGCATCTATGAGGAGCATATTCCCATCGACTACCAAACGGCCGTCATGGCAGAGGAGTTCAACATGAACCTAACAACTTGCGCCCTCAACGGCGGCGAGGATTACGAACTGCTGTTCACCGTGCCCATCGCCGACCATGAAAAGGTTTCCGAAATGGAAGGCATTAAGTTGATAGGCCATATCACTAAACCGGAACTGGGATGCGCCCTCATCAGCCGCGACGGACAGGAATTTGAACTGAAGGCACAAGGCTGGAATCCGCTTAAAGAGGAATCTGCCGCTCAGCAGGAAGAGGTTGAATAGACAAAATGCCCCAAAACCGGGAAAAAGAGGATATCAAATAGAAATCCGAAAATGACAAAACCTCAAGAATAAAATAAAAGAAGAAGGCATAAATAACGGATTTATTCCATACTCTTCTAAAAAAATATACGCTGATAATTAACTATATAGAGAATTATCAGCGTTTTTTATTTCCTAACCTCTTGCATAGTCCAAAACTTTCACTACCTTTGCAACCGCAAAAGAGATAAAAATGGTGCCATAGCTCAGTTGGTAGAGCAAAGGACTGAAAATCCTTGTGTCCCCGGTTCGATTCCTGGTGGCACCACTTTTAAAAGATTAATTATCAGGCAGTTACTAATTAAAGTAGTTGCTTTTTTCTTTATATATTACCCCGTTCTTCCATAGTTTTAGCCGCTTTTCACTATCGGAGTTAAACCAAGAGTTAAACCGGAAATCAATATGGCTACAACGGTTAATGTATTGTGTTACAAGTCAAAAACTCTTAGTAATGGTGAACATCCGCTTATGATTCGTATCTGCAAGGATGGCAAAAAGAAGTATGTCAGTCTTGGCGTGTCTGTAAAAACGGAACATTGGAACTTTGAAAAGAATGTTCCAAAATCGAATTGCCCTAACAGAGAGCATATTAACATACTCATAGCTAACAAGAAAAAAGAGTACGAAACGGAAATAGTTAAACTGAAATCAGAAGATAAGTTATTTACAGCCAATACTTTGAATGAGCAAATTTCTAATTCAGTTAAACCGAAAACAGTAGAAGAAGCATTTAAGGAGTATCTCCGACTTCTTCAAGAAGAAAACAGACGTGGATATATGCTTTCCGTTAAGCAAGTGTACAATTCACTCATCAAGTACAATAAATACCTGAATATTCATTTCACAGATATAGATGTTGCTTGGCTAAAGAAATACGAGACATGGCTTAGAAACAACGGACTTGCGGAGAATACTATCACATCCTTATCATGCCTTAGGTAGTGCTGTCTAATAAATCCCTTTTCTATATAAAATAGGCAATTACAGAT
>ERZ827440.1158-NODE-1158-length-30880-cov-3.573950_pt1 | contig 30880 bp, 24 predicted proteins | sample MGYA00519774_ERZ827440 | MGnify/ENA primary metagenome ERZ827440 (study PRJEB31778, sample SAMEA3449302) | human gut metagenome | biome: human gut; feature: human-associated habitat; material: faeces | place: United Kingdom | collected 2010/2012 ... | reverse complement strand
GTTACAGAATGGAACTGTAATAAGCGAGACTATGATTGAGAAGCCACACAGCTTTTCTACTGCATGTAATATTGCAACTCAGGCAATTGCACAGATTGCAAGTTCACAGTATGGCGGACAGAGTATATCTTTAGCACATCTTGCACCATTTGTCCAGGTAAGCCGTGAGAAGTTTATCGGACAGGTAAGAGATGAGTTCGAAAAAACCGGAATAGATGCTTCAGAAGAGAAGATTAAAGAGGTTGCAGAGCTTCGAGTAAAGGATGAGATTAAGCGTGGTGTACAGATGATTCAGTATCAGGTTATCACTCTTATGACAACTAATGGACAGGCACCTTTTGTTACTGTTTTCATGTATATTGATGAGGTTCCGGAAGGTCAGACAAGAGATGACCTTGCACTTGTTACTGAGGAAGTATTAAGACAGAGAATGCAGGGCGTTAAGAATGAACAGGGTGTATATATTACACCAGCATTTCCTAAGCTTATATATGTTCTTGAGGAAGATAATATCCACGAAGATTCCAAGTACTGGTATCTTACAGAAATAGCTGCACAGTGTACAGCTAAGAGAATGGTTCCGGATTATATATCTGAAAAGAAAATGAAGGAATTAAAGGTTGATGCGAATGGCAATGGTCAGTGTTTCCCATGTATGGGATGCAGAAGCTTCCTTACACCATATATTGATCCAGAAACAGGAAAGCCAAAGTATTATGGAAGATTCAATCAGGGTGTTGTAACTCTTAATCTTGTTGATGTTGCATGTTCATCAGGCAAGGATATGGATAAGTTCTGGAGTATTCTTAATGAGAGACTTGATCTGTGTAAGAGAGCACTTATGTGCAGACATTACAGACTTAAAGGAACTCCTTCAGATGTTGCGCCAATTCTCTGGCAGAATGGAGCACTTGCAAGACTTAAGAAGGGCGAGACAATTGACAAGCTTCTTTATGGTGGATATTCAACAATTTCGCTCGGTTATGCAGGTCTTTGCGAATGTACTTATTACATGAAGGGTGTAACTCATACTAATCCGGAGGGAACAGAATTTGCCCTCAAAGTAATGCAGTATCTTAATGATACATGTAAAAGATGGGCAGCAGAGACTAATATTGATTTCTCACTTTATGGAACACCGCTTGAGTCAACAACTTATAAGTTTTCAAAATGTTTACAGAAGAGATTTGGTAAGATTGCTGGCGTAACAGATAAGAACTATATAACTAACAGCTATCATGTTCATGTAACTGAGCAGATAAATGCATTTGAAAAGTTAAAATTCGAATCACAGTTCCAGAAGTTATCTCCAGGAGGAGCTATCAGTTATGTTGAAGTTCCTGATATGCAGAATAACATTCCGGCAGTACTTAAGGTTATGCAGTATATATATGAGAATATTATGTATGCAGAGCTTAATACTAAGAGTGATTACTGTCAGGAATGTGGATACACAGGTCAGATTCAGATTATAACTGATGATGACGGAAAGCTTATATGGGAATGCCCTAACTGCGGAAACCGTAATCAGGATAAGATGAATGTCGCAAGAAGAACTTGCGGATATATCGGAACACAGTTCTGGAATCAGGGAAGAACTCAGGAGATTAAGGAGAGAGTGCTTCATCTGTAAGATTAAATATAATATGGCAGGACATGGAACCGACCCCCAAAAGTTAGACCAAAAATCTAACGATTGGGAGGTCGGTTTTTTATGTCTAAATATAGTTACGAATTCAAGAAAAAAATAGTTCTTGAATATTTAGCTGGAGAAGGTGGACCGGTTACTCTTGCTAGAAAATACGGAATTCCTTCTGAAACAAGAATCAAAGAATGGATTAAAGCTTATCAAAATCTAGGTGACGAAGGATTAATGCGCTCTCGGCAAAAGAAAAACTATTCATATGAGTATAAACTTGGTATAGTTGAAATGTACCTAACATCAGAGCTTTCATATATGGATATTGCTTTAGCTGAGAAAATAAATAATCCTTGTATTATTGCACAATGGGTGTCTAATTTTCGCGCTTTTGGTCCAGAAGCTTTGAGACCAAAAAAGAAAGGGCGAAAGGCGAAAGTGGATACTCCAGAAACTCAGAAGATTAAACCAATTGAAGAAACAGTTCCAGTTGATACAAGCGTGGAACATGTAAAAGAACTTGAAGATGAACTTTTAAAATTAAGGATTGAGAACGCATTTTTAAAAGAACTGAGGAGACTGCGTTTAGAGGAGGAAGCTCTTCTGAAAAAACAGCGAGAATCGTCCACAGTCTCCGAGGACAGTTCAAATTAAAAGACATTCTCGCAGTAGTTGGTTTTCCAAAGGCGACATATATGTATTGGCTAAAGCGGTTTGACAGAGAAAATCCTAACAAACAATTAGAGGATGAGATCACTAAAATACATATTGAACACAAGGATTATGGTTACAGACGAGTATATAGAGAACTACGAAACAGAAAGATTTTTGTTAACAAAAAGAAAGTTCAAAGAATTATGCAGAAATTAGGCTTTCAGGTTATATCTTTTACTCGTAAAAGTCGCAGATATAATTCATACAAGGGTAATATTGGTAGAATAGCACCAAATAGAATTAACAGACGATTTAATACATCTGTGCCACATCAAAAAATAACTACTGATACCACTGAATTTAAGTATTATGAGATAGACAACAAAGGCAGAATGGTGATTAAGAAATTGTATTTAGATCCATTTCTCGATATGTTTAATGGTGAAGTGTTAAGCTATGGAATAAGCAAAACCCCATCAGCAGCAAGCATTTTATCGGCACAACAACAACAAGCAATAGAAATAACATCTGATTGCCCATACAGAAGAACATTCCATTCAGACAGAGGTTGGGCATATCAAATGAATGCATATTCCCGTAATTTAAAGGAAAACAGAATTTTTCAAAGTATGTCTCGTAAAGGGAATTGCTATGATAACTCTGTTATGGAAAATTTCTTTGGAATATTAAAGCAGGAAATGTATTACGGAACTACATATTACAGCTTTGATGAGCTTAAAGAAGCTATTGAAAGATATATAAAATATTACAACGAGAAAAGGATAAAAGAGAAACTTGGGTGGATGAGTCCGGTTGAGTATCGGCTCAACGCCTTGGCTGCATAAAAATAGCGTAGCAGTCAGCAAAACTACTACGCTATAAAAAGTCTAACTTTTTGGGGTCACATCACTTCAGGGGGTTTTGCTTATTTTACATAGTCTTTAACTGCTTTTTCGATGCCCTCGGGTGTTGAAAGGTCGCATTTTACATTATCAACCATTTCCCAGCGCTCGGTATGGGTGAGAGTTTCACCGTAACCGAGTTTTTTGAGCTCTCCCACGCTTTCCATTTCGAGCATAAGCGAATTCGTGAATGTTTCAAAGGACATTCCTCCGTCGGGATAGTTCCCGTTTTCGTTTACATCGAAACGCTTAATCAGCATATTGCCGTCCAAAACATAAGCCGCAAAGCCATGCTCGCTGTTAATTCCGAATTTAATCGGGTGGTCTGCGTTCGGGTCTTGCTTGAGAGTAATGTATTTGTCGCCCCAGTAAACTCTTTCGTCGGTCATTTTTGTATATGGCCAAAGTGCCAGAACACGATTTCCCAAAAGCCCGGTATCCTTTGTAGGCTGAGGAACAATCTCAATTCCGCCTTTATTGAGAACCGAAAGTCCCCATGCCGCAAACTCCACATCCCATGCTCCGAGGTTGGTTATATAGTGATCAACCTTTACATTGCAGGTATCGGGGCACATGGTAATTTTCATCTGCATCTGAATCTGAGTCCATTTTTGCGGAGGAGGAGTGAGAATAATTCCGTTTTCGATTTCGGTAACCTCCACAGGCTCATTGTCGGGATAATACGATCTCGGTCTTGCCTCGGGGCTTGTCCAAAGTCTATGGCCGCCTCTTATAAACCAAGCGGTATCTTTGCCGTAAAGCTCGTCAAAATCCTCGCCGGAAGCGGTAGATTCAACCTCTGTATCCTCACAAAACATATTGGTTTTGCCGATAAAGCCGAATCTTATAACCCTCGGACCAAAGTCCAAAGTAGCGAAAAGCTCGATTTTGCCGTTGGACAGCCTTACACAGTTGCCCCAGCTGCCGTAAGTAGTTCTTTCTATACTAACCATTTGTAAAACATCCCTTCAATATTAATCAAATTATTCCTTTGTTGTCATCAGACCGTAATTTCCTTCTTTTCTCCTGTAAACCAAATCAATACTTCCCGAATCGGCATTTTTAAAGAGGAAAAACTGGTGGTCGAGCAGGTTCATCTGCATGATTGCTTCTTCAACAGACATTGGTTTAACAAGCACCGGCTTAATTCTTACAACATCAAATTCTTCGTCTTCTTCGATAATGTCGAATGCATCCTCGGCAAAGCTTATAGCGCCGTCGCGAAGGTGCTTTTCAAGCCTGGTTTTGTTCTTTCTGATTTGCCTTTCAAGAACAGATGCAACCTTGTCGATAGACGAGATGAAATCAAATCCGCTGTCCTCACCTCTGAACACAAAGCCCCCGTTGTTGATTGTAACCTCGAAAATCTTTCTTCCGCCCTGCTCTTTGAACATAACATCGCAGATGCAATCGTCAGGGAAAAATTTTTCAAGCTTACCGAGTCGTTTTTCTGCTTTTGCCTTGATGTCTTCAGACGGTGTAAAACCCTTTGATTTGAAAATCAACTTCATAAAATCAACTCCTAACGGTATATTTTGTATTACACTTATATTTTAGCATATTTACCGAAAAAAAGCAAGATGTTTTTAATAAAATTGTTATTGCAAATAAAAAGATGCGACGATTGCCGCATCAAATTTATCCGTAAATCTTGTCCGATAAGCCCTTTTCAAGCACATTCCTTGCGTACTTTTTTGCAAGTTCAAGACTGTGAAGTCGGTAGTTTCCGCACTGAACCTCATTCTGAGCCATAATTTCGGCTGCATTCTCGATTTTTTTAAGAGCGTAATTTACAATTTCAATGATTTCGGAAGGTTCATGCTCTCCCCAAATCGTCATATAAAAACCCGTTCTGCAGCCCATGGGGGAAAGGTCGATAATATCATCCGTCTTTTCTCTCATATAGGTAGCCATAAAATGCTCAAGAGTATGAATGCCGGCACTTTCCATTTCAGAAACATTGGGCTGAGTGAACCTGATGTCAAATTTTGTTACAATGTCGCCCTTCTCGCCCTTTAATACACAGCATTTTCTGACAAACGGGGCAACCACTTTTGTATGGTCAAGCTCAAAGCTTTCAACTTTTGTCATAAATTTTCTCCGTTTCTTATTTTGCCTTTTTAGTTTTCTTTGTTGTTGGCTTTTTAGCGGGCTTCGGAAACGCCGCAGCCACAATTCTTATATGCTCGGGATTTCCTTCAACGGTAAATCTTCCCGATTTAATTCCGTTATCGAGGCTGAGTTTTCCCGTCAAGACCTTTAAAACATCGTCAGCCGATGCCGTAATCATTGCGGTATGATCATGATAATCATAGGGCTCTACGCTGAATACATCGTCAATATTTGCAATGTAAAAGATACCGCCGCAGTCTTCATCCGACATATTAACCTGAATTGCAAAGCTTTCACTAAATTTTGATGAGTCCGCACAAAGCAGCTTTTTGCTCAGTTTTTCAAATTTTTCTTCAAAATTCAAATTAATCACCCTTTCAAGTTAATTATACAATAAATTCGTTTGCTTGTCAACAGTACCGATTCGTCACATACCGACAAGGCTTGCCAAAATAATCACAAGAGGAATTGTTAATATTGAAATAAGTGTAGATGCGGAAACAATTTCAGTTGCATAAGATGCATCCTTATCATATTTTGCGGCAAACAGTGTGCAAACCGCTGCGACGGGGCAGGCGGAAGGAATAAGAACGGATCTGAAAATCGTTTCGTCGGCATTTATGAGATACGCAAATGCAATAGTCAAAATCGGCACCAGAATATGCCTTAAAAACAGACAAAGGTATATTGATTTGTTCGTGAAAATCTTTTTTAAGTTCATTCCCACAAGGTAAGTCCCCAGGATAATCATTGCAAGGGGAGTGTTAAGCCCCGCAACATATCCCACCGTTTGCGAAATAACGGACGGAAGGCTGATTTTAAGAAAGAAAAGTATAAGCGCAACGGTTGTGCCTATTACTCCCGGGTTTTTGAGTATGTTTTTTGCGGAAATCTCAGAGCGGTCACCCGAAATTACATATATGCCGTGGGTCCAGGAAATAACGGAGAAAACCGCAAGATAAGCTGAGCCGAAAAATACACCGTCCTCCCCAAGAGTTGCGGAAAGAAGGGGAATTGCCATAAAACCGCAATTTGAATACGTAATGGAGAAAATGTTTATTCCGTAGTGCTCCTTTGAATCCTTTCTGAATACAAACATTCCGATGAGTATTGCGATAACATGGGTAAAAATTGCAAGCCCCACAGCAATCAACAGCCCGTATAAGAGCTGCTGATTAAATACTTTTTTCTGATATGCGTCAATAAGTACGCAGGGAGTAACTATTGTAAGAAGAATGTTTGTTAACTGCTTTATTCCTTCCTTTGTAAGTTTGCCCGATTTGTTGAATATAAAACCAATTCCCATAAGAAGGAATATGATAATTACCTGTTTTGTAACATCAAGAGCCAGTTCCATTGGGTATCTCCTCAGAAAATTATTGTTTTGTTTTGCTTTGCGCTGTCGTAAATTGCGCACATGAGTTTTTGGGTTTTGAGAGCCTCAGCACCGTCGATTTCAGGTGTTTCGTTCTTTGAGAGTGATTCGTAGTAATGCTGAATCTGAATTCCGTGACTGCTCCCCCAGTAGTCTTTCCCGGCAACGGAGTTTGAATTCTTATCCTGCTCAATATGCTTTGTTTTGCCGTCTTTATATATAATATCAGCTTTTGAACCGCAAATCTTAGCTCTTCCGTTTTCGCAGACAACCTCAATCTGAACATCAGAGCCGGGGTATGCATGATTACAAGCAAAAAACGAAAGGGAAACACCGTTTTTATATTTAATTAAGCCGCTCACCTCGTCCTCAACCTCAATAACTCCCTTCAGGCTCCTGTTTGCCATTGAAGCAGACACCGATTCGAGCTCGGAGTTTATAAGCCAATTTGTGATGTCGAGGGTGTGGATTGACTGATTAATCAAAACGCCGCCGCCCTCGGTATCCCATTTTCCGCGCCATGCTCCGCTTTCGTAGTATTCTTTATCCCTGCACCAAAAGATATTGAAGCTTGCGCCGAGAATTTTGCCCAGCTTACCGCTTTCGAGCTCTTCCTTTACAGCACGGCTTGCCGTGTTGTATCTGTTTTGAAAAATAACACCGAGAGTGTTTTTGGTTTCCTTTGCCGTATTGACCATTTCGGTAGCATCAGCATATGATATTGCCATAGGCTTTTCGGTCAGAACATTCACTCCGTGCTTAAGTGCGTAAATCGACATCTCGGCATGAAGATAATGGGGAGTGAGTACATGAACCGAGTCGAGCTCGCATTCGTCAATCATCTTTTTATAATCCGAAAAAGCGAGGCAGGAATGCTTCTCGGCTTCTTTCTTTGCCTTTTCAAAATCAATATCGCAAATTGCCGCAATTTCAAGATTATCGCTTTCGCTTATTGCTCCGGCGTGCATTTTGTAAATTGCACCGCATCCGATAATTCCTATCTTAAATTTTCTCATGTGAGCTCATACCTTTCAATTGTATTTATTAAGCTTCTATCATTATAAAACAATTTAAAGTAATATTCAAGTGTTTTTTTAGTAATTTTTTGCTGAAAATATATTGACATAACAAAAAAATTGTGTTATATTTATATATGTAATCGTTTACAAAGAGGTGATTTTGTGTGGTAAGCATACAAACCATTGCCAAGGAAGCCGGCGTTTCGGTTGCTACCGTTTCCCGTGTGATGAACGGAAGCAACAATGTTCGCCCCGAAACCGGAAAAAAAGTTAAAGCCGTAATGGATAAGTACAACTATAAACCGAGCTTTGCCGCAAGAAATTTGCGAAAAGCGGAAACCCGGAATATCCTTATTCTTATGAGCACGATTGTTAATCCGTTTTTGGCGAAGGTTGTAAAGGGAATAGAGGATGCAAGCCAGGAGCTGGGGTATCATACCCTTGTATGCACAACCTATGATAATCCGGAAAAAGACAGGTTTTATCTTGAAATGATAAGCAAGCGTTTTGCTGACGGTGCAATAATCATAGGTTCAAACCTGAAGCCCCAGGAGCTTCGTAAAACAATAGGTCATATCCCGATTGTGCAGTGCAGTGAATATGTAGTTGATATAGGTATTCCGAAGGTGAGCATTGATAATTTTAAGGCGGGATATGAGGCTACGGAGCATCTTTTAAAACTCGGAAGAAGAAAAATTGTGCATATGACTGCGGATAACTCACTTATATCGACCAAGCTCAGGCTTAAGGGGTACAAGGCGGCTCTTTCGGATTACGGCGTCCCGTTTGATTCCGATTTGGTAATTGCCGGGAATTACGGCTACAGAAATGCTTTGATGCTGATGAATAAGTTCTTTGACAGCGGTAAGGAATGTGACGGGGTTTTTGCAATTACCGACAGAATGGCGGTGAGTGCCATAAATTCAGCACACAGTCACGGCTTAAGCGTTCCTCGGGATGTTGCGGTTGTTGGCTTTGATAATGTTGATATTTGCTACATATGCGAACCGAGTTTAACCACCGTTTCTCAAAGAGAGCACGAAATGGGCGTTTCTGCGATGAATATGCTTTCGAGAATTATAGCAGGAAAAGAAACCTGCGAGGAAATTATTCTTAATCATGTGCTGATTGAGAGGGATTCCACCGTAAAAAACGGTTAAATTCTTGTCAATAGAATTATAAAAAATTATAAAAGGTTGAGGTGTACTTTTATGGAAAGAGAAATCAATGTAGGGATTATAGGTTGCGGCGGAATTGCAAACGGAAAGCATTTTCCTGCTCTTAAGGCAACCGAAGGCGTTAAAATGGTTGCTTTTTGCGATATTATTCCGGAACGCGCAGAAAAAGCGGCAAAGGAATACGGAACCGCAGATGCAAAGGTTTACGAGGATTACAGGGAGCTTCTTAAGGATGATTCTATAGAAGCGGTTCATGTTCTCACACCGAACCTTTATCATTCGGAAATTACCGTGGCGGCGCTCGAAGCAGGAAAACACGTTCTTTGCGAAAAGCCGATGGCTATAAATGCGGCTGAGGCAAAGAAAATGCTGGATGCACGAGATAGGAGCGGTAAAATTCTTTCTATCGGGTATCAGAACAGAAGGCGTCCCGAAAATATGTGCCTTAAGGAAGCGTGCGAAAGAGGCGACCTTGGCGATATATATTTTGCAAAGGCTATTGCGCTTCGTCGCAGAGCCGTACCCACATGGGGAGTGTTTATCGAAGAAGAGCTTCAAGGCGGCGGCCCGCTTATTGACATAGGAACTCATGCGCTTGACCTTACGCTTTGGATGATGGATAATTATGAGCCCAAGTATGTTGTGGGAAACACTTATAAAAAACTCAACAATATGACCCGCACAGGAAATGCATGGGGCGATTGGGATCCCAAAAAGTTCACTGTTGAGGATTCGGCATTCGGCTTTATCACAATGAAAAACGGTGCTACAATCGTATTGGAATCCTCATGGGCTTTAAATATAAGAAATCCCGTTGAAGCAAGAACATTGCTTTGCGGTACTAAGGCAGGCGCTGATACTATAGACGGACTTACATTCAATAAGTCCGATATGGGCAGACTGGTTGAAACCGATGTTGACCTTACCTCCGGCGGTGTTGCGTTCTACAGCGGAAAGACCGAAACCCCCGAGGCACTCGAGGCAGATAACTTTTACGCTGCAATAAGAAGGGGCGAGGAGCTCATTGTAAAGCCCGAACAGGCATATGTTGTTTCGCTTATTCTCGATGCGATTTACGAATCCGCAAAGACGGGTAAGCCGGTATATTTTGATTAATTTTTAGGAGTTGATAATTATGAAACTTTGTGTAATGAATCCTGTTTTAAATGACTATCCTTTTGAAAAGGCATTGGAATATCTTCATTCGCTGGGAGTTCAGAGCGTTGAGCTCGGAGCCGGCGGTTATCCCGGAGATGCTCACATAAAGCCTTCCGAAATTATAGGTCATCCCGAAAAGGTTAAGGAAATTAAAGACTTGCTTGCAAAGTATGAGCTTGAAATTGCGGCTATAGCTTGCCACGGCAATCCTCTTCATCCCAATAAGGATATTGCCGAAAGCTTTCATAAGCAGTTTGAAGATGCTATCCTTACGGCGGAGCTTTTGGATGTGCATACAATAATCGGCTTTGCAGGCTGCCCCGGTGATTGCGATGAGTCCAAAAATCCCAACTGGGTTACTTGTGCTTGGCCTAATGAATACGGCGATATTCTTAAGTGGCAGTGGGAAGAAAAGGTTATTCCTTACTGGAAGAAGGAAGCCGAATTTGCAAAGGCTCACGGCATAACAAAAATTGCTTTTGAAATGCATCCGGGATTTGTTGTGTATAATCCGGAAACTCTTATGAAGCTGAGAAATGCCGTAGGCGACATTATCGGTGCAAACTTTGACCCCAGTCATCTTTTCTGGCAGGGAATTAACCCTGTTGAAGCAATTAAGTATCTTGGGTCCGCAATTTATCATTTCCATGCAAAGGATACTAAGATTGATGCTGCCAACACAGGTGTAAACGGTGTTCTTGATACAAAGCCTTACGGTGATGTGCTTGACAGAAGCTGGGTATTCAGAACAGTTGGGTACGGTCACGGAAAAGAGGTTTGGAACGACATTATCTCAACTCTTAAGGCTGTCGGATATGACGGTGCAATTTCCATTGAACATGAAGACGGTCTTATGTCTCCCGAGGAAGGACTTGAAAAAGCAATCGCCTTCCTTAAGGATGTCCTTATTTTCAGACAGCCCGGAGAAATGTGGTGGGTATAATTTTTAGAATGTATCGTGAATGATTTTAGGTTACGATAAGAGGGTGCGGTAAAACGATTTAAAAAATCGTTTTACCGCACCCTCATTTTATAGCTGTAAGTGTATACCGGACAAACCAAAACAAGTTTATCAAGATTTTTTATTTGCAATGCTTACAGCTCTTCAATTTCTTTCATCCAAATGGCGGAGGAGGCGTCACTTGGCATTCTGAAATCTCCTCTCGGCGAAAGTGTTACACTTCCGACCTTCGGACCGTCCGGAAGGCACGAACGCTTAAACTGCTGATTGAAAAATCTTCTGAAGAAAATCTTGAGCCACTTCTTTATCGTTTCATCCGAGAATTCGCCGTTAAATGTGTATTTTGCAAGTCTGTATATTTTTCTCGGGGGGAATGTTTGGCGAAGAAGATTGTATAAAAAGAAATCATGGAGAATATACGGTCCTACTATGTCCTCCGTTTTTTGAGCGATGTTTCCGTCTTCCTCGGCAGGGAGAAGCTCGGGACTTACGGGCGTTGCAAGAATATCAAGCAAAACACCCCTTAGTTCTTCTTTTTCCGTGTTGTCGGCAAAATATTTTACAAGGTATCTCACCAAGGTCTTAGGAATTGAAGCATTTACGCCGTACATCGACATATGGTCACCGTTATAGGTTGCCCAGCCCAACGCAAGTTCGGATAAATCTCCCGTTCCGATAACAAGTCCGCCTTCTTCGTTTGCAACATCCATAAGAACCTTTGTACGTTCTCTTGCCTGTGCATTTTCATAAACCACATTATGGTCATTTATGTCATGTCCTATAGCTTTTAGATGTACCTCAACGCTTTCTTTTATGTCAATCGTGCGGATTTCAACCCCCAAATGCTCGCAAAGCTTAACGGCATTCGTTTTTGTACGCATTGTTGTACCGAAGCAAGGCATGGTAATTGCAATAATATCTTTTCTCGGCTTTTTGAGCATATCGAATGCTCTAACCGTAACCAAAAGCGCAAGTGTGGAGTCGAGCCCTCCCGAAATGCCGATTACCGCGCTTTTTGCAAAGCTGTGTTCAATCCTCTTTTTAAGACCGCATGCCTGCATTGTGATAATTTCGCGGCAGCGTTCATTTCTCAAAACATCGTTTGACGGAATAAACGGAGTTTTCTCAATTTTTCTCGTAAGTGAAGTTTCGCAAATTTCGGTTTCAAAGGCAACCTTAGCATAGTCTTCGCTCAAACTATCCGCAAAATCGTTCATTCTTACTCTTTCGGCATCGAGCTTAAAAACATCCGTTTCGGTTATTATCATGCCGTTTTCAAAGGGAACGGATTCTTCGAGAATTGTGCCGTTTTCGGCGATTATATTGTGCCCCGCAAAAACCATATCGGTTGTTGATTCCCCGTCACCTGCGTCTGAATAAATATATGTGCAGAGGAGCTTTGCCGACTGCATTGAAACAAGATTTTTTCTGTAATCACGCTTTGAGACGGTTTCGTCGCTTGCGGAAAGATTGCAGATAATTTTCGCGCCCGATGTACAGTGGCGAAGGGACGGGGACGCAGGAACCCACAAATCCTCGCACACTTCAACCGAAAATGAAAATTCCGGCATTTGCAAGCAATAAAAAATTATGTCTGTTCCGAAGAAGCATTTATTTCCCAATATTTCTATTGTTCCGGTGGCTTTCGGAGCAGGCGAGAAATGGCGTTTTTCGTAGAACTCACTGTAGTTGGGTATATTAGCCTTGGGTACAACGCCGAGGATTTTGCCTTTTGAAATGACTGCGCCGCAGTTATACAGCTTTGAATTGTATCTTATCGGAAGCCCGACAACGGAAACAATGTCAAGCGTTGCGGTTTTGTCAATAATGTTTTGAAGCTCCCTTTCGGCAGCCTCTGTCAGCGTGCTTTGCAAAAATAAATCTCCGCAGGTGTAGCCGGTTATGCAAAGCTCGGGAAAAACCACAAGCTTCACACCGCTCTTTGCGGCATCTTCAATTTGCTTTATGATTTCCCGTGAGTTTTTTTCGCAATCAGCCACAACGATTTTGGGCGTTGCGGCGGCAATTTTAATAAATCCGTCCTTCATGATTTTTTGCTCCTACCATTGTTATTTATAGCTTATTTTACCACAAAATTCTGATAAAATCAATATTATTAATATCAAAAGTGAAGGAAAGACGAAAGAAAATGTCGAAATATTATATAAAGGAGGTATTTCTATGGGCTTTTTGGGTGCAAAATGGATTTATAATAACGAATATACTCCAAACGAAAACAGGTGTGTTTATTTCTATAAAGACTTTAAGGCTGTCGGAGAAGTTAAGTCGGCTTATCTTTATGCCGCCTCAACAGACAGCTTTGCAATAACTTTTAATTCAAAGCGTATTAACGGGTATTTTGACAATCACGGAATTGCTTTTGTTAAGCAAATCCCGATTTATAAATATGACATCAAGGATTTAATTTCGGAAGATAACTCGGTTTGCGTGATTTTGGCGTCTGTCAGGCGCAAGAATCATGCTTCCGATTTTTTGTTCTACTCCGTTATCGAAATAGAATATGCGGACGGAAAACAGGAAAAAATTTTCTCCGATGAAAGCTGGGAAACCTCGTTCGGAGCTGTATTTGCGGCTTCTTTTCACGATGGCGAGAAGCATGGATTATCCGATGATAAAAGGTATAGCGCTTATGTGTCAAACGATAAAAAGGGATATACTTATCTTCTTAAAGCAACCGAAAATCCGAATCTCGTGTCGGAATCTTTTATTTCACCGACTCCTTTGTCGGGAGGAAAAACCAAAATTTACGATAACGGCTTTTCCGTGCTCGGTACGGTTATTGCAAAATTTCGGGGTAAGGCAGGGGAGAAGGTTAAAATCAGATACTCCGAAACAAAGGAGTTTTCCGACAGATGCTCCGATGAGCTTTCTTTATCCGGTGCGGAGGACAGCTTTTCAAATGTCTTTGTTTACAGGAACTTCAGATATGCGGAAATAATCACAAACGCCGAGGTTGTTTCATTTGAGACTTGCAAGCTATCGTATAAAATAAACGAAAACGGCGATTTCCATTGCAGTAATTCCAAGATAAATGAGGCTTATTGCGATAATGTTAAGCTTTGCAAGGACAAGCTTAATGATTACAAAGCTCTTATTTCGGATGAGAATAATACGGATTTTGATTTGTTCTCTTTTGATTTTAAAGAATATTGCGAGACGGCTCTTTCTCATTGTCGCTCGGTTCAGGCGGAAAACGGCGGAATACCGGTTATGTCGGGAAGGGGCAATTCGTATCGGTACGGTCTTTATAAAAATGCCACTCTTTTGCCTATCGAGCTTGTGTTCAAGCATTTTGTGATGTACGGTGATATAGGGATTATTGAAGATAATATTTCCATGTGCAAAAGGATTATTGATTTTGTCGATAATTTCTATGACGGAGATGATTTGGAATTTATAATTAAAATTGTGTATTCAGTAAAGCTGACCGAAAAGCTTTGCTCGTTTATTGGAAGCCCCGATGAGGCATACTATAAAAAGCTTTATCAGACGCTTTGTGCACACAGTATTGATACGCTTGATTTTGACGAAATTTCAGCAGACGCTCTTTCCATGCTTTTTAAGTATCGCATAAAATCTGCGTTTCAGCTTAAAGAAGCGGCGGCAAAGCATTCCTACAAGGAGGTTTCGCGGGAGCACATTGACGGATGGCTGGGACTTTTGTATGAATCGGGAAGGCTCGATGAGCCGTACAAGATTATTACATCCGAGGATTTTGATAAATCCCTTTGTAAAGAGTGGTTGTTTTCCGGCTGTCTCGGTATAAGACCGGACGAAACGGCGGAGGGCGCAGGCTTTAGGAAGGTGCTTATTCAGCCTGCAATAGATACAGGCTACAGTATAAAAAAGGCAAGCGGAGGTTATGTTACGCCCTACGGCAAAATATCCGTTTTCTGGGAAAAGACCGAAGATGCGTACACCTGCTGTCTGACGGTTCCTTATGAAATAGACGCCACTTGTCGATTTAACGGCTTTAAGGTCGTAAATCAAAAGAGCAGTAAAGAAACATATGTATTTGTGTTAAAGAGGGTTTAGATGATATTATGAATTATATAACACTTAAAAATACGGATCTTATCGTCAGCACGATTGCACTCGGCACCGATGTTTACGGTACGGCACTCGACGAAAAAACATCATACGAGCTGCTGGATTATTTTACGGAAAACGGCGGAAATGTAATTGATACCGCAAATATTTACGGCGGCTGGGCTCCGGGCGGTCGAGGCGCAAGCGAAAAGCTTATAGGAAGGTGGCTTAAAGCTCGCGGCGGAAGGGATAAATGCATTATCTCGACAAAGGGTGGTCACCCCGTGCCTTCAACCATGAATGTTTCAAGGCTTTCAAAAAAAGAGCTGACGGAAGATTTGGACGAAAGCCTTAAAAGGCTCGGAACCGATTACGTTGATATTTATTGGCTCCACAGAGATGATGAATCGCTTGAAGTTCAAAGCATTATGGATACGCTTGACGGTTTCGTTAAAGAGGGCAAGGTAAGATTCATAGGTATGTCCAACTGGAGCTGTAAAAGAATTGAGAAGGCACAGCACTACGCCGAAAAAGCCGGAAAAACAAAGCTTGTTGCAAGTCAGATTCAATACAGCGTTGCACATCCCAATTATGAAAACAATGACCCGACCTTGGTTATAATAAATGAGGATGAGTATAATTATTTTAAAAATCATGATATGACGGTTTTTGCTTACGCATCTCAGGCAAAAGGCTTTTTTTCCAAAATGTTTGCAGGTGGAGAGAACGCCTTAAGCGATAAGGCTCGTGAGCGATACCTAAACGATGTTTCAATAAAACGATACAAAAAGCTTGTTGAAATCTCGAAAGATACAGGGATGACGGTAGGTGAGGCGGCAATAGCTGTTCTTTCTTCAAGCTGTGATTTTGATACAATACCGATTGTCGGATGCAAAAACATCAGGCAGCTAAAAGAGTCGATGAGCGGAGCTGGATGCAGACTTACCCGTGAGCAGATAGAATTTATTTACGAATAATATTTTACAAACGGAACGATACCGCTTTAATTCATTTCGTTGCGATAGGCTTCAATTATGCTTGGGATCGAGTTTTTTAAGACAAAAACAGTGTCTTTAATTAACTCATCCCTGTCAATATCGTCCCTGTTCTGAAAGTAATCTATCAATATACCCGAAAGTGCCTTTGTGTAAAACTTTGTTAAATACCCCTTGAAGTTATCCGATAAGGAAACATCATATTCCTCCTCAAGCCGTTTGATAATTGATAACACAATGCTGTAAAAATCGGTGTAAAAGAAGTTTTTCATTCCGTCACGCCCCATGGAATCGTATGCACAGTTCAGGATGTGGCGGTTATTATCCACATAGTCCAAAACAAAGCGCATTGCTTCCTCGGGATTTAAGGGAATATCAAAGTTTTTCAGCATTTCAACCGTTTCAAGCTCTAAAGTCCATTTCAGCAAATCATAGATGTCTCTAAAATGATAATAAAATGTTTTTCTGTTAACGCCGCAGTCAGCAATAATCTCACTTACTGTTATCTTTGAAAGCTTTTTGTGCTCCATAAGCTTTTTCAGCGAAGAAGATAACAGTTTTTTTGTGTTCATGCTTGTAATTTCATGCTTCATGATACCCCTCCTTTTACCATTTATTATACACTTATCCGTCAAAAAAATCAAGCAATTTTTGGACATTTGACCGTCAAATCGTGTTATTTGTCCGATTTTTACATAAATGTGCAATGTTGTCCGTTTACTTTTTCGGGAAAAAGTTGTATAATTAACAGTTAACAGAAGTAAAAGGAGCGATATGTGACATATGAGAAAAAATTCCGAGAAAGCATCCTTACTTGAGAAAATAGCAGCCTTTATTGTTGACAGACGAAAGGGCTTTTATTTGGTATATATTCTCCTTGTTATATTCAGCATATTTTCGGCAAATTGGGTGCAGGTAAATAACAATATTACGGACTATCTCTCCGAGGATACCGAAACGAGAAAAGGCATTACTCTTATGGAAAAGGAGTTCATAACTTATGCCACCGCCGATGTTATGGTTGACAACATAAGCTTTTCCGATGCTGAGGCACTCTGCAAAGAGTTAGAGGGTATAAAAGGTGTAAAGGAGATTGTCTTTGACGATACCGATAAGCATTTTTCCGATGCCTCTGCACTTTTTTCTGTAACCTTCAGCGGTGATAAATATGCCGAAGAAACAATTTCTGCTTATTCAGAGCTTGAGAATAAGCTTCGCGATTATGATACATATATATCTGCCGACATAGGAGATACAAGCTCTAAAAGGCTCGCTGATGAAATACAGCTTGTTATGGTTATTGCATGTGTGATAATCCTTGCCGTTCTGCTTATTTCTTCAAAAACCTACATGGAAATCCCTGTTTTGATTTTGACCTTCGGTGTAGCGGCAATTCTTAATAAGGGAACCAATTATATGTTCGGCACAATATCCTTTATTTCAAATTCCATTGCGGTTGTATTGCAGCTTGCCCTTGCGATTGACTATGCAATCATTCTTTGCCACAGATATACCGAAGAAAGAGAAACAAAATCAGCAAGAGAAGCTGTTATCACCGCTCTTTGCAAAGCAATCCCCGAAATATCCGGAAGCTGTCTTACAACACTTTCAGGACTTGCCGCAATGGGATTTATGCAGTTCAGAATAGGCTTTGACATGAGCATAGTGCTGATAAAGGCTATTATTATAAGCATTTTAGTAGTTTTTACGCTCATGCCCGGACTTCTTATGTCTTTTTCAAAGCTTATAGATAAAACTCATCACAAAAGCTTTGTCCCCGAAATCAAGGGCTGGTGCAATTTGGTTGTGAAGCTACGCTTTATTGCCCCTTGCATTTTTGTGGGGCTGCTTGTTGTTGCATTCGTATTGTCAGGCAAATGCCCTTATGCGTACAGCGATACCAATCTTACAACGATTAAGCGGAATGATGCACAAATAGCCGATGAAATGATAAAAAACACCTTTAAAAAATCAAATATTCTTGCGGTGGTTGTCCCGTCGGGGAATTACGGCAAGGAGCAGGCGTTGAAAAAGGAACTGGACGAATTTGATGAAGTCGATGAAGTTACCGCTCTTGCGTCGGTTGAGGCACTTAACGGATATTCCGTGGGTGACAGCTTAACTCCCCGTGAATTTGCGGAGCTTACCGATTTGGATATTGAAACCGTTCGCCTTTTATATACTGCCTATGCCGCAGATACCGACAACTACGGCAGAATAGTAGGAAATATTGATACATATAAAGTTGCGCTCCTGGATATGTTTGATTTTGTTTTCAAAATGCTCGATGACGGTTATATTACTCTTGATAACGATATGGAAAATAGCATAAACGAGCTTCACGATAAGCTCACTGACGGGAAAAATCAGCTTGAAAGCAGTAAATATTCCCGCTTGGTGCTTGATTTGAACCTTCCGGAGGAGAGTAAAGAAACCTTTGAATTTTTGACAACTGTCAGAAACACAGCCAAAAAGTATTACGGTGAAGATGTTTTGCTTGTAGGCAATTCTACAAATGATTATGACCTGTCAACATCTTTTGTGCGGGATAATATGGTAATTAACATTCTTTCCATATTGTTCGTGCTTATTGTGCTGTTTTTTACATTCCAATCCTCCGGAATACCTATTATACTTATATTGGTTATTCAGGGAAGCGTTTGGATAAACTTTTCGTTTCCGACATTGTCCGACAGTCCGATTTTCTTCCTGAGCTATCTTGTGGTAAGCTCAATTCAGATGGGAGCAAATATTGATTACGCTATTGTAATCACCAACCGATACATGGAGTTAAGGAGGAAAACCGATAAATTTGACGCAATAAAGCAATCGCTTAATTTGGCATTTCCCACAATTTTTACTTCTGGAACGATACTTGCATCCGCAGGCTTTATAATCGGCTTGCTTTCATCCGACCCGGCAATTTCGTCAATCGGAACAGCTCTCGGACGGGGAACATTATTGTCGATAATTCTTGTTATGGGCATTTTGCCGCAGCTACTTGTTTTGGGCGACAAGATAATCGAAAAGACCTCATTTAATTTAAAGGACATAAGAGAACATATTAAACTGGGAGGCGAAACAAGTGAAAAATAAAATTGCGGCAAAAGTGCTTACGGTTTTGATAATATTATCAGTTTTACTTGCAAGTATTCCTTTTACATATGCAGACTCGAATGAAATTAACATTTCAAGCGTAGAGGATTTTATAGCGTTTTCAAAGCAATGCAGTCTTGACACGATGTCTGAGGGCAAAACGGTAAATCTTTTATGCGATATTGATTTCGGCGGAAAAAAGTTTTCCCCCGTACCTCTGTTCTGTGGCAGCTTTAACGGTAACGGGTACACGGTTTCCGGCATAAAGCTTAATGTTAAGGGCTCAAACATGGGTTTGTTTCGCTATATTTCCGAGAACGGAAAGGTCATGAATTTGAATGTTAAGGGTGAAATAATCCCTGACGGCTCAAAGTGCTTTGTGGGCGGAATTTGCGGACAAAATTCCGGAGTTATTGAAAACTGCTCATTTTCGGGAACAGTAAAAGGGAAGGACGATGTGGGAGGAATCTGCGGAAGCAATACGGACAGCGGTAAAATTTTGTCGTGCACCGTATCGGGAAGTGTAAACGGCGAAAACTTTACCGGAGGAATTTCCGGAAAAAACAGCGGATTTATTCAAAACTGTACAAATATCGCTTCCGTCAATACCACTTACGAAGAACAGAAAAAGGATATTTCCGATATTGAAACGGATAGAGGAGCAATAATAGAGAATTACAAAAACACAAAAGAAGAAACCGAAGAGGACAGCTTACTCGGTAACAGCGATGTAGGCGGAATAGCAGGCTACAGCTCCGGTATATTGCAGGGCTGTGTCAATAATGCGCCGGTTGGGTATAAGCATATAGGCTACAATGTGGGCGGTATTGCCGGAAGACAGGCAGGATATATACTCGGGTGCGAAAATTACGGATTTATTCAGGGCAGAAAGGATGTAGGAGGAATTGTCGGTCAGGCAGAGCCATATATTTTACTTAACGCTTCGGAAATTAATCTTAACGATTTGAAAAACGAGCTGAACAAGCTCAATACAATGGTAAATCAATTTATAACCGATGCCGAAGATCTGGGAAATGACACGGAAAACAATCTCAAAGAAATTTCAAAATATTCAAAAGAGGCAAGAGTAAGCACCGAAAATCTTTTGAATATCGGAACAGATTTTACAGACGGTAATCTGGACGAGATAAACGCCCAAACGGCAATTCTTTCAAATACACTTAAAAAACTTGTTCCGGTTTTTGAAGCTTTGGAGCAGGGAGGCAAGGATTTGACAGGTGCTTTTGACTCTGTTTCTTCGGCACTTGATGACATGGACGATTTTTTGTCGGATTCAACCGTGGAAAAGGAGGAAATCAGGACAGCCGTCGAAAAAATCAAAAACGGAGAAAAAAGCCTGAACAGAGCGTTGTCGGAGTTTAGCTCAGCGATTGTCAGCTTGGAGAATGCGATAAATATTAACAATACCGCCAAGGTAAAAAAGGCAGTTTCGGATATTGTTGATTCAATAAACGATATAATTGCCGCAAAACAGAGTATTCGCGCATCCGTTGAGGAAATAGAAACGATCCTTAGCGAAAATCCCGAATCGCTAAAGGATGCGGCAGATAACGCCAAGGCCGTTGCCGACAAACTGAAATTTATAAAAGACAATATAGATACTACCATCACTTCTCTTCAAATGATTTCGGATTGCTTTGCCGTTATAATGAACAATACGGAAATTGATTTTACGGAGTTTTCGGATGCAATAAGAAGCACCGAATTGTCAATAAACTTTCTTATTGATGCGACAAAGCAGATTTCCCAAGGGGTAACGGATTTGACGGATATATTCAGCGAGTTATCTGTCGGAGAAAACGGCTTTTTAAGTAAGCTTAGCAATTCTTTTAAGCAGTTGTCATGGGCGATAGAGGATATTGGCGAGGCTCTTTCGGATATGAAAGCGATCGTATCCGACTTATCGGAGGAAAAGCCCTTGGAATTTATAAAATTGGGAGATGACTTCAAATCCGCAAGCGAAAGTCTGTTTGATTCTCTTGCCGGTATATCTGACGGAATTGAAGGTCTGGAAAGTAATTTTTCCGAAAAATCGTCAAATCTTACGGGAAGCCTTCATTCTGTCAGCAATCAGTTTAATTTGGTTCTTAACCTGCTCATAAGCGAGGGGGAAGAAATCAAAAACAGTGCGGAGGATACTTCGTCCGACATATTCCTCGATGTTTCGGACGAAGATATTGAGAATGTTCGACAAGGGAAAGTTGATGATTGCAAAAATTTCGGCACGGTAGAGGCGGACAGAAATACAGGCGGTATTGCCGGAGCTATGGCAATAGAATATGCAAAGGATCCGGAGGATGACATAGAAAAACCGAAAACCTTGAATTTTACATACCGTACAAAGGCTGTTTTGTATTCTTGTGTAAATGACGGCACAATTACCGGAAAGAAGGACTGCGCAGGCGGAATTGTCGGCCTTTCGGAAATCGGTACGGTTTATAACTGTGAAAACTACGGTGATGCAGAGAGCACAAACGGAGATTATGTGGGCGCAGTTGCGGGAAAGAGTGATTCTTCAATTCGGAAAAGCTATGCAAAATCCGAGGTTTCCGGTAAAAGATATGTGGGAGGAATTGCAGGAAAAGGGGAAGCGGTAACAGGCTGCTACGCTATAGCCGTTGTAAGCGGAGATGAAAATATCGGTGCGGTTTGCGGCTATTCGGATAATTTGGATAAGCTTTATAAAAACGGTTTTGTCGGGGACGATTTGGGAGCGGTTGACGGAATAAGCTATCACGGCAAAGCAGAACCCATTGATTTTGATGCACTTAAAGAAATGAGTCAAATTCCTTCAAGGTTTATAAGCTTTACGGTAAGCTTTATAGCGGACAGCTCTGTTGTTGATACGCAAAGCTTAAAATACGGCGAAGAAACAGAGAAAATTAAATACCCCAAAGTTCCCGAAAAGGACGGATTTTTCGGTCGCTGGAATAAGCCCGAAGCCGAGTTTGTCAAGGAAGATATGAAAATTGTTTGCGAATACAAGCCGTATATAACCATTTTGTCCAGCAACGAAAAGAATGAAAAAGGAAAGCTTTCCCTTGCGTTGGCAGAGGGTGAGTTTACAGACGAGGCAAAGCTCATCGTAAATAAAAGTGATATAACCCCTCCCGTTAAAATGACAGACAGTATCGCCGTGTACGACATTTCGCTAATTAACACCGATATTTCGGATAATGAAGATGTAACCTTACGCATTATAAACGAGAATAAGGATAAGGTTACCGCGTGGGTATTTGACGGGGATGATTGGACTGAGGTCAATACCGAAAGAAAAGGAAAATATGTTATACTGTCTGTGAAAGGAACTCAAAACACCGTTTGCCTTAAATACGAAGAAGGCGGCTTAGGCTTTTTGATACCTTTGGCGGCAATAATAGTTGTGGCAGGCTTAGCATTTTTGTTTATAAAAAAACTAAAATCAAAAATAGCAAAAGCTTAAACAAAATGCAACAAAAGAATAACGGAGGGTAAATATAATGCTTGACAAAATTTGTATGTACATTATAATGTTCTTTGTTTTTTCCGTTGCCGGATGGGTAATGGAGGTCGGGCTTTTTCTCATAGGGGACCGTGTATTTGTAAACCGCGGTTTTCTGATAGGCCCCTACTGCCCGATTTACGGCTGCGGAGTTGTTGCGGCGACGCTTCTTTTGGGAGGAGATATAGTAAGGCAGGGGACGGTTGCCGAAACATTCTTTGCCGGTATGGTTCTTTGCGGAGCACTTGAATATTTTACAAGCTGGTTTATGGAACGGCATTATCATGCAAGATGGTGGGATTACAGCTCAAAGCCCATGAATCTTCACGGACGGATATGGATAGGAAATCTGATTTTGTTCGGAATTGCGTGTGTTGTTATTGTCCATTGGATTGCACCGGCTTATTTCGGGATTATGTACTCCTGCCCAAAGACGGTGCTATATATAAGTGCGGTGGCGGTTGCGGTTATATTTTTAGCGGATTACTCGGTGTCATTCTCGCTCATGAGCAAGGTCAAGAGCACAATTGATTCGCAAATCGGCGACAATACTGCGGAAATCAGCCGTAAGGTTCATGCAACGCTTAGAAGTCAGAGCGTGCTTATAAGGCGTATTCATGAGGCGTTTTCAGAGATGCAGGTGCGTCCCCGTGCTATTATGAGGGAATACAGAAGTGCCCGCTCCGAATATCGCAGTGCAAGACGGAGCGAAAGACATATGCGGCTTCGCTTTGAAAGAGCGGAAAGGAACAAAACTGATAGGTATGCCGAGCTTAAGCGACAGAGCGGCGAGGCAACTAAGACACTGCATGAGGCAAGGCTTCGCCTGAAGGAGCTCCAGAAAAAGATTACACCCGGAAAAGGCGACTGATAAACTAAGCTATGAATAAGAACCGCCGAAAATTGGCGGTTCTTATTTCGTATTAATTAAGTTCAAATTCTACTACCGTATCTTTTTCGTCCGGAAGACCTTCGGGGATGTTGAGATAAATAGCGGTAGGATTGTTTTTGCTGAAGAACGGTTCTGAGAACTGCATTTCGGAATAGTCCGAAAGAAGCCTTGCAGACTTAACCTTGCCTTTAAGCCCGTCAAGCATTATTGAGCTTATTCCTCTGTCAAAAACATGGGCATAAAGCTTTTTGCCGTTCATCGTATATCTGCCCCATTCGGGCTTATCAAAGCCCACAGCCTGACCGCATCCGTAAATGCTTTCGTCATTTTCGTGCATCCATTCGCCGATTTCTTCCAAAATCTTAATGCTTTCCTTCGGAATTTCACCCTTTGCATTCGGCCCCACATTCAAAATCATATTACCGTTTTTGCTTACACATTCAACAAGCATACGGATTACATCCTTTGACTTTTTATATCCCGTCTTTTGAGGAACATAGCCCCAGTTATTATTAAGCGTTATACAAGCCTCCCACGGAATTGCTCTGCCTTTTGCATCTTTAAGCCCGTTAACGGGAATTACCTGCTCGGGAGATTTGAAATCGCCTGTGTAGTACGGTGCCGTATCGTAATCAAACGACATATTTCCGTTGGATACAGCCATTGAAAGCCTGTCATCTATTATAATATCCGGATTTATCGAGCGAATCATTTTAACAAGCTTTGTGGCTTCCCACTTTTCGTCGCGCATTTCGTCATACGAAAAGTCAAACCACATAATATCAATCTTGCCGTAGTTTGTCATTAATTCTCTTACCTGACCGTGCATATACTCTATGTAATTCGAGAAATTATGCTTATAATCCTTCCATTCCTCGTTTTCACGCATGGGATGAATAGCATCTCCGTAATGTGGATAATCGTCATGATGCCAGTCGATAAGCGAATAATATATACCGACCTTTATTCCCTCTGCTCGGAACGCCTCGACATATTCTTTTATAAGGTCACGACCTGCAGGTGTGTTTGTAGCCTTATAATCTGTCAGCTTACTGTCGAAAAGGCAAAATCCGTCGTGATGCTTAGCTGTCATAACAGCATACTTCATACCGGCATTTTTTGCGATTTTTGCCCATTTTTTCGGGTCATAATACTTTGGATCGAAGGCATCAAAATACTTTTGATACTCCTCAACGCTCATCTTCTCGGGGGATCGAACCCACTCGCCCCTTGCGGGAATCGAGTAAATACCCCAGTGGATGAACATTCCGAAGCGGTCGTTTCTGAACCATTCGGTTCTTGCAGTTTTTTCTTCATACATACTCATAAAAAATCTCTCCCTCTTGTTATTGAATATTTTTTCGCTTATTTGTTTGTCTACAACGATTATAACATCTGATACCTTAAATTTCAAGACTTTTATTGTTTTTTTATTACATAATATAAATATTCTAAAAAACACCGGTTTTTTCGTCATTATCTCAAAAAAATTCTCAAAAGTCATATTTTTCTTGACAAAATATATTTTTTGTGTTATACTATACCCAGTGAGCAAAGATGTTCATTATTCAGCGGAGTAATTCTGCCGAATAATGGGCATTTTTTTATTTTCCGAGAAAGGATGATTGGTATGAAATTGGAAGGCGAAGTACGAATTCCCTCCGGGTGCGCCATTGCTGCGCTGATTTCAACAGAAGGAAAAAGAGTAACAGGAGAAAAAATTATTGAATCCATGAAGCCCATGCACGACAGGTCAAACGGCCTCGGCGGCGGATTTGCCGCATATGGGATATATCCGGAATACAAAGAATTTTATGCTCTTCATTTTTTCTACAATGACAGAGCTACAAGAAAAGACTGCGAGGTTTTTCTAAAGGAAAGATTTGAAATTGTCAAGTCGGAATTGCTTCCCACAAGAAAAATCCCCGAAATTACGGACGAGCCGATAATTTGGAGATATTTCGTTGCTCCGCTGAAATCCGTCCTTAATTCAATGCAGCTTGACGAGGCAGAGTTTGTTGCAAGAACGGTTATGAAAATCAACTCCGATATGAAGGGGGCTTTTGTATTTTCAAGCGGAAAGAATATGGGTGCTTTTAAGGCTGTGGGATATCCTGAGGATGTTGGGCGTTTTTATAAGCTGGAGGAATACGAGGGCTACTCGTGGACGGCTCACGGAAGGTATCCTACGAACACTCCCGGTTGGTGGGGCGGTGCCCATCCATTTACGCTTTTGGATTACTCGATAGTTCACAACGGCGAGATTTCATCCTATGACGCAAACAGAAGATTTATCGAAATGTACGGATATAAATGCAATCTTCAGACTGATACGGAAGTAATTACATATATTATGGATTATCTACTCAGAAGACAGGGTTTGACTTTGGGCGAGGTTGCAAGCGTAATTGCCGCACCTTTCTGGAATACGATTGAAAATAAGACGGATTTGGAAGACAAGGAAAAACATATATTTTTAAGAACTATTTTCCCCGGGCTTCTGATAACCGGACCGTTTTCGATAGTGTTCGGATTTAACGGAGGTCTTATGGCGTTAAATGACAGACTTAAGCTTCGTTCCATGGTTGTTGCCGAAAAAGATGATATGGTGTATATTGCCAGCGAAGAATCCTCGGTAAGGGTTATGGAACCGAATGTTGATAAGATATGGGCGCCCAAGGGCGGAGAACCCGTAATCGTAAAAGTGAAAGAAGGCATAAATATATGAGTATAGATTTTGTTTATCCGGAATTTGAAGTAGTACGAAATTTGAATAGATGCACTGTATGCAGAGTTTGCGAAAAGCAATGCTCAAATGAGGTTCACAGCTATGATAAGGACAGCAAAACCATGATAAGCGATGAAACAAAGTGCATTAATTGTCAGAGGTGCGTATCGTTTTGTCCCACAAGGGCTTTGAAAATTGTGAAAAGCGATTGCGTATTAAAAGAGAATGCGAATTGGCAAAGCGATTCTGTTAACGAAATCTATAAGCAAGCCTCGAGCGGAGGAGTTTTGCTTTCTTCAATGGGAAACCCCAAGCCACTTCCTACTTATTGGGACAGAATTTTAATCAATGCATCTCAGGTTACAAATCCGCCTATTGACCCGTTGAGAGAACCGATGGAAACAAAGGTGTTTTTGGGTAAGAAGCCAAATAAAATCAGAAAAGACGAAAACGGTAAAATAGTGTGCGAGCTTCCTCCTCAGCTGGAAATGTCGATGCCGGTGATGTTTTCCGCAATGAGCTACGGCTCGATAAGCTACAACGCCCACGAATCTCTTGCGAGAGCCTCAAAAGAATTGGGTATTTACTACAATACCGGTGAAGGCGGACTTCATGAGGACTTTTACTGCTACGGAGAGAACACGATAGTTCAGGTCGCATCGGGAAGATTCGGCGTTTATAAGGATTATCTGGAAGCGGGAGCCGCTGTTGAAATCAAAATGGGGCAGGGTGCAAAGCCCGGCATAGGAGGGCATCTTCCCGGAACCAAAATTGTAGGAGATGTATCAAGAACACGAATGATTCCCGAAGGTTCCGATGCAATTTCTCCTGCACCTCATCACGATATTTATTCCATAGAGGATTTAAGACAGCTTGTATTTTCCTTGAAAGAAGCTACAGAGTATAAAAAGCCAATAATTGTAAAGGTTGCCGCTGTTAACAATATTGCCGCTATTGCAAGCGGTATTGCAAGAAGCGGAGCAGACATTATCGCAATAGACGGTTTTCGAGGAGGCACGGGTGCCGCACCTACAAGAATCAGGGACAATGTGGGAATACCCATTGAGCTTGCTCTTGCAAGTGTGGATCAGAGACTTCGAGATGAAGGAATAAGAAACGATGTGTCCTTGGTTGTTGGCGGAAGCATCAGAAGTGCTGCGGATGTTGTAAAGGCCATTGCCCTCGGCGCAGATGCTTGCTACATTGCAACGGCTGCTCTTTTGGCTCTCGGCTGTCATCTTTGCAGAACCTGCCAGACAGGTAAATGTAATTGGGGAATTGCAACGCAGAAGCCGGAGCTTGTAAAAAGACTCAATCCAGATGTGGGCAGCCGGAGATTGGTTAATCTTTTAACTGCCTGGAACCATGAAATAAAAGAGCTTATGGGCGGCATGGGAATTAATTCAATAGAGGCTCTTAAGGGCAACAGGCTTATGCTCAGAGGTGTTGGGCTTAATGAAAAAGAGCTTGAGATACTCGGCATTTCTCACGCCGGAGAGTGATTTTTTCCGAAAACGGATACACAATCCACATTAATTTGCATAAAAATTAAAAAAATACTGGAAAAATTAACGGAGTTGTGATATAATGATTAATATAGATGTAAGTCAAATGGGCTATAAAGACATCAACGATGCCATAAGAGGCGAAAAAGAGTGTACTCTTTTAAACTGCATAGGTCAAAGATTTATTGCCGATTCCATGTCCGACAAGAAGGTGAACATAAACGGTATTCCGGGTAATGCCCTGGGAGCGTATCTTAACGGAGCTGTAATCGAAGTAAACGGCAACGCTCAGGATGCGGTTGGAGATACCATGAATGACGGCAGCATTATAGTTCACGGGGATATTGGTGATGCGGCAGGGTATGCAATGCGTGGCGGAAAGATATTTGTCAAGGGCAACGCAGGCTACAGAGCCGGAATTCACATGAAGGCATATAAGGACAAAAAACCGGTTATGGTAATAGGCGGTAAGGTCGGCAGCTTTTTGGGAGAGTATCAGGCAGGCGGAGTTATCATTGTACTCGGGCTTACCGACGGTGACAGAAAAATCGTCGGTGATTATCCGTCCACCGGTATGCACGGGGGAAAAATATTTATCCGTTCTGATTGCAAGGATATAAAATTTTCTCATGATGTTATTGTAAAAAAAGCAACAGCCGATGAGCTTAAAGAGATTGAAGGAGCTTTGAACGAGTTTTGCACTTATTTTGATTATGACAAAAATGAGTTGCTTAGCTCTGATTATACAGTTGTAACACCGAACAGCAAAAATCCGTATAAGCAGATGTATGTTGCAAATTGATTTGAAGGGAGTGTCAGAATATGAAATATTCCGCACAAGAGGTAATGCAGTATGTTTACGAGGAGGATGTAAAGTTTATAAGGCTTGCATTCTGCGATGTATTCGGAAATCAAAAAAACATTTCTGTTATGCCCGGCGAGCTTAAAAGAGCCTTTGAAGACGGAATTGCGTTTGATGCGTCATCCGTTGACGGCTTTGGCGATGAAATGCATTCAGACTTATTTCTGCATCCCGACCCTTCGACGCTTACGGTTCTTCCGTGGAGACCGGAGCACGGCAGAGTAGTCAGAATGTTTTGCAATATATCAAAGCCGAACGGGGATGTATTTGACTGCGATTCAAGAGCAATTCTTCAAAATGCAATCTCCGAGGCGAAGAAACTCGGCATAGAATTCATGTTCGGATCAGAGCTGGAATTTTATTTGTTCAGGCTCGATGAAAGCGGAAATAAAACCGATATACCCTATGATAATGCGGGATATATGGATATTGCACCCGAGGATAAGGGGGAAAATGTTCGAAGGGAAATTTGCCTTACTCTCGAGCAGATGGAGATTTATCCGGAAAGCTCTCACCACGAAACCGGTCCCGGTCAGAATGAAATTGATTTCAGATATTCGACCTCTTTGGAGGCTGCCGACAATGCCGTTGCGTTCCAGAGTGTCGTTAAAACCATTTCTTACAGAAACGGACTTTTTGCGGATTTTTCCGCAAAACCGATTGAGGACGAGCCCGGAAACGGTTTTCACATTAATATATCCATAAAAAATGACGAAACTCATGTTAAGCTGTCAAAGGCATTGGCAGGAATAATGGAGCACATCAGAGAAATTACGGTGTTTTTAAATCCGACCGAGGATTCGTATAAAAGATTGGGAAGCTTTAAGGCCCCGAAATATATTTCATGGTCAAAGGAGAACCGTTCACAGCTTATTCGTATCCCTGCCGCAAACGGCGAGTTCAAGAGGGCTGAGCTTCGTTCGCCCGACCCTATGGCAAACCCGTATCTTGCCTTCGCAATGATAATCTATGCAAGTATAGACGGAATAAGAAATGATCTGGATTTGCCTCAGGCGACAAATGTTAATTTGTATTCTTCGGACTGCGACAATACAAATGTCGGGATTTTGCCCGCGAATCTTTCGGAGGCTAAGAAAATTTGTCTTGAAAGCGAATTTGTCAACAGGTATTTGCCCGGTGAGATTATAGACATCTATTGTAAATAAGATTTACTGCTGATAAAAAAAGGGGGGGAAGGAACATGAATCTGCAAGAACAGTTATACAGTGTGCTTGTCGTTTCCGCATCGGAAAGCTTTAATGATTCATTGTCCGAACTTTTCCCCGAATACAGATACTCATATGTTAAGTTTGTTTCAGGCATCAGTATTGCAAAAAGAGAACTGCTTGAAAGGAACTATGATTTTATTTTTGTCAATTCGCCGCTCCCCGATGACGACGGATTCAGGTTTTCAATCGACGCTTGTGCCAATGCTTCTTGCGTGGTTGCCGCTTTTGTCAGGGGTGAGATTTATTCTCATGTAATTGAAAGAATGACCTCTCACGGGGTATATCTTATCCAAAAGCCCACATCCAAGATCGGTGTTCAAAACAGGCTTGAGTGGATGGCGGCAACAAGAGAAAGGCTCAGAAAGCTTGAAAAGAGAAATCTTTCGTTGGAAGAAAAAATGAAGCAGATCCGTATTGTCAACCGCGCAAAATGGATACTTATAGAGCAGCATAAAATGACGGAAACGGAAGCTCATAAGTATATTGAAAAGCAGGCAATGGACAGGTGCATTTCAAGAGAAAGAGTGGCTGAAGAAATTATTAATACATATAATTAAAAAAATGCTTGACAAATTAAAAACAATGTGTTATAATAACATTAGATAAAGGCAAGGGCGTCTTTGAGATTAATCTCATTGGCGTTTTTTTCTTTATAAGGCAAAGGAGTCTTACGGTGTTAATTTCCGTGAGGCTCCTTTAATTTTTAATTTAATTTTATTCGAAAGAAGGAATGTTAAATGCAATCGGTAAACGAGTATTTCGGAAAGTTGGTATTTGATGACAGAGTTATGAAGTCAAGACTCTCATCCAAGGTTTACAATTCCCTCAAGAAAACCATAGATGAAGGCGCAAAGCTTGACCTCACTGTAGCAAATGCAGTTGCGGAAGCCATGAAAGAATGGGCAGTTGAGAACGGTGCAACGCATTACACACATTGGTTCCAACCCCTCACAGGAATTACCGCCGAAAAACATGACAGCTTTATTTCACCGTCACCGGACGGAAGGGTTATTATGGATTTTT
>ERZ827440.1157-NODE-1157-length-30909-cov-7.693006_pt1 | contig 30909 bp, 19 predicted proteins | sample MGYA00519774_ERZ827440 | MGnify/ENA primary metagenome ERZ827440 (study PRJEB31778, sample SAMEA3449302) | human gut metagenome | biome: human gut; feature: human-associated habitat; material: faeces | place: United Kingdom | collected 2010/2012 ... | reverse complement strand
CTTGCATGTCTTATGTGCGCCGCCAGCGTTTATCCTGAGCCAGGATCAAACTCTCTTGTTTTTGGTTTTATATTTTTGTAACTTTCGTTACTATTATATAATCAAATTTAAGATATTTAATCTTTGACTTTTAATAAAAGCTTTTTCGCTTTTCTTTAAAAGAATTTACTTTTTGGTACTTTATATTTATGTATATAAAATAACCGTTTTGGTTTCTTCTCTAAAGGATTTTATTGTTTACTTTTCAATGTACTTTGTTGTGTTCCTCTCTCAAGGACATTTGCTATTATACTACGCTCATTTTTGTTTGTCAAGCATTTTTTTAATTTTTTTTATTTTATTTTTTTGCTTGATTTTTTTCTGTTTTTGGGCATAAAAAAATTAGTAATTTTTGCTTTAATATTCAGGTTTGTCTCTCATTACTAACATAAGTTTTTATCTTTATTTCAACTTATTATGTCCTCCTGCGTGGTACGTTCTTATATTAACATCTTATTCGACATTTGTCAACACTTTTTTTAAACTTTTTTTATTTTTTTCTTTTGTATTTTTTTAAGATTACTCTCTTTCCTTTTGTATAGCGTTTTCTACAGATTTTTCTTTTTTCTTTTTCAAATTTACATAGCCCATATTCATAGTTATATCTGTTGTATTTTCCAAATGTTCCTTTGCCATTAGCTCTTGTTTTGTCATTTTTCCTAACTCTTCTTTTTCTTCTAAATTAAAAGGTATAGATATTTTTGCCATTATAGGAATAAATAATGGTTCTTTTTTTATCTTTTCAGATATTCTTTTGCTTTCAATATCTATTGCAATATTAGCATATTTAATTGCTGTTTCCTTTTCACCTTTCATTAATTTAATTTTTGCAAGTTCAAAATAACTATCTGCTTCTAATTCTTCATCTTCTATTGTTTGCTGAAAATACTCTTCTGCTGAATCTAAATCTTTATACAACATAGCAATCTGAGCTAAACTATATTTAGTATTATAGTATAAACTGTTTAGTTCTGCTGCTTTTTCATAACATTCTTTTGCACTTTGAAAATCATTTAGCATTGTATATGCCATTCCTAATCCATAATTTAACTCAAAACTTGTTGGATTATATTTTAGTGCCTCTGTTAATATTGATACCGCTTCTTTATATTTTTCTGTTTCTATTAATAGATCTCCTAATGTAACTGTAGCATTATAATAATCTGGCTTTTTATCTATTAAACCATATAGCATTTCTATTGCTTCATCCTTTTTTTCTAAGTCATTTAATAATAAAGCTACCTTATAATAAGAATCATAATCTTTTTTATTAATTTCTATACATCTTACATATTCATCTATTGCTTTTCTTATTCCGCCTTCTTTTTCATATATTTCTGCTAAAAATTTATGTGCATTATAATTATTAGGATTCTTTTCTATTATAGTAAGTAATATATCTTTTGCTTTTTTTAAATCTCCTGTACTTAAGTAAAATTTCACTTGAGCAAATTTTATCCAATTTATTACATCTATATTTTTATATTCTAATATAAGTGCTGCTCCTGGTATTATTATTGACATTATATATGTTAATATTTTTAAGAATATATTCGCATTTACGTTTGCTACAATTCCAATTCCATCTATTATAATTCCTAACGCACCCAATATTAATAAGTATATGTATCCTGTTTCGTTCTTTTTTATCATTTTATAAAACATTATTCCAAATATAGCAACTGAAACAGTTATAAAAAATAATTGTTCTAACATTGTTTTCCCCCTAAAATTTTTAAGTATTTTTATTTTACTACATATTAATTAAAATATCAACTTTTTTTGCAATAACAACTAGATTTAGTTCTTGCGTTTTTTATTCTTTTCTATATAATGTACACAGTTATTTTATATTTTGAAGGGAGATAAATTTATGAGTAAACTATATGATAAGTTTTCAAGTTTAAAAAATTCTAATAAGGATACTTTGTACCTTTTTAAAAGCGGTATTTTTTTTATTGCTTTAAATGAAGATGCTACAAAGCTTTCTGAAATATTTGGATTTAAAATCACAAATTTGAATGATACTGTTACAAAATGTGGTTTTCCTGAGAAAAGGCTTGAATATTATTCAACACTTTTAGAAAAAATGAGTGTTGATTTTGAGGTAATTGATTCTAGTTGTCAAAAAGTTGAAAATCGTTCTGATTATATTAGTAATTTGAATTTTAATAGTATTATTGATAAATTGGTTAAAATTGATTTTGATAATATTACTTGTAAGGAAGCTTTTGATATTTTGTATGATTTAAGTAAAAAAAGCAAACAAATTTTAAACAATAATGAAAATTAAACACTATTTAAACTTTTTTTCAAAAAAACATTCCTTTTTATACTAATTTATGATAAAATGCACAATAATATAAGAAATAGGAGGAATTATTATGGAAGTAATTAGATGTTCTCGTTGTGGAGCTTTTTATACAAATGGTGGTTATGTATGCCCAAAATGTACAGATAAAGATAATTTAGAATTATCTACATTCAAAAATTTTGTTGAAAATAACGGTGTTGAGTTAAAATCTCTAGACCAAGTTTCTATGTCTACTGGAATCTCAGAAAAAAACTTAAACCGTTTTCTAAACTATGATGGACTTGAAGGATATAAAAAATTGTTTAAATAAATATTAAACGAGGTATCTTAAAAGTAGATGCCTCTTTTTATAAAGGAAGGAATGAATTTTATGCAAAATGTATTTGATATTTTACAAGAAAGAAATTACATCGAACAAATGACACATCCAGAGCAAATGAAAGAAATGTTTTCAAAAGAAAGTGTACCTTTTTACATAGGAATTGACCCTACTGCAGACAGTTTACACGTTGGACATTTCGTTTCTTTAATGGTTGCAAGCCATATGCAAAAATGTGGACACAAGCCTATCATCTTAATGGGTGGTGGAACTGCAATTATTGGTGATCCATCTGGAAAAACAGATATGAGAAAAATGCTTACCAAAGAAGATATTGAACATAATGTTGCTTGCATCAAAAAACAAGTTGAAAAATTTGTTAGTTTTGAAGGAGAGAATGCAGCAGTCATTGTTAATAATGCTGATTGGTTATGTGATTTAAAATATATCAATTTTATGAGAGAAATAGGAAGCAAATTTACAATCAACAAAATGCTTGCAGCTGATTGCTACAAAAATAGAATGGATACAGGTCTTACATTTTTCGAAATGGGATATATGCTTATGCAATCTTATGATTTTCTACATTTATATGAAACTTATGGATGTAAACTTGAAATGGGTGGAAATGATCAATGGTCTAATATTATCGGTGGAGTTGAATTAATTAGAAAAATTGGTAAAGATGATTCTTTTGGTTTAACTTTTAAACTTCTTACAACTAAAGAAGGTAAGAAAATGGGTAAAACTGAAAAAGGTGCTTTATGGCTTGATTCAGAAAAAACTTCTCCTTATGAGTTTTACCAATACTGGAGAAATATTGATGACAGCAGTGTTTATACAGTTGGATGTATGCTTACATATTTACCTATGGAAGAAGTTAATCGTTTAGCCTCTTTAAAAGATGAAAAAATAAACGAAGCTAAAAAAGTTTTAGCTTATGAAATTACCAAACTTGTTCACGGTGAAGAGGAAGCCAAAAAGGCCGAAGAAGCATCAAATGCTTTATTTGAGGGTAACGGCTCTGTTGAAAATATGCCTAGAGTTAAATTAAGTAATCCTAATTGTAGTTTAACTGAAGCAATGGTAGAATGTGGTATTTGCTCTTCTAAATCTCAAGCTAAAACTTTAATTTCTCAAGGTGCTATTAGTTTGAATGATGAGAAAATTAGTGATATCTCTTATGTTTTATCAGATAAGGATTTTGAAACAGAAAATACTATTTTGAAAAAAGGTAAAAAGATTTTCTATTGTTTAGAAAAATAATTTTTTAGAAACGGGGACGGTTCCTTTTTTAAAAAGGAACCGTCCCCATTTCAAAATTATTCTGTTACTGTCTCATTTGAAACTATATTTTCTTCGGCAACAGTATTATTCTCATTTTTCTTTTCTTCATTATTTTTCTTTTTCAAAGTATTTATCAAACTTTGCAATTTTTGTATATCTGTTCCCATAATCTCCCAGTTATTGCTTTCTAATGATTCAGATAAATTATCATTTGCTTTTATTATAGAATCTATTAGCCCTTCTATATCGTCTGTACTATTCAATTCAATCTTTGTAGCTGATTTTGATATTAAACTTTGTGTAGCTTCTTGCAAGTTATTTCCTATTGCAACTTTATTTCCAGATGCTACAATAACTTTTTTAAGTACTGGAATATTACTTTCATTTACAAGTGTTTGATATATTGGTTCAACATAAAGCAAGGTATTTTCTACTGGCACAATAATCATATTTCTTGTCACTTTTGCTCCTGTAACAGATAAACTATCAATTTGACTTTGTATGGTTTCATCTTGAGCTATTTGTGTATCTAACTGAGTTGGACCTAATATACTTGTATCTGAGTGTAGTGTTTTTAATGTTAATTTATTTTGTCCATTTTCTACTGTTCCAATTAAATATGATGATATATTCTGTTTATTTTTTGGTGTATATATTTGTATTAAACCAATTGTTTCTTCCCCGTCTGAGTTAGATACCATTGTGTAATATGGTTTTAATGTATTTTTTGTTTTATTGTTTGTACTTTGATTTTTATATGTTGCCTTTTCCCAAGTGTTATCACTTCTATATAATACATCTGCTTTTGTATTATGATATTCTTCTAACATTGTTGATTGTACATTATATAAAAATTCCGGATAAATAAATTGATCTTGTATTGTTTTTGAAATTTCACTGTCTAAATCTTGGAATAATTCTGGATATACTTTTCTATATGCCATTGCTATTGGGTCTGTTCTATCTGTTATGTAATATTCCATCTCACCTGTATAGCTATTTATTATTACTTTTATTGAATTTCTTATATAATTTATATCTCTTTTTTGTCCATTATATTCTATTTCTGTATATGTTGAATATGGATAACTACTAGATACTGTATATGCGTCTATTACCCAATAAATATCCCCATTTTCATCTAAAACTGTGTAAGGATTATTGTCATAAATTACATCTGGAAGTGCAAGTCTTGCTCTTTTTATGATGTTTCTATTTATTAAAATTTTACTCTCTGATGTTACTGAGCCTGATAAAGCTATATTTACATTCTTTTCTTTTATTCCTAGAATTAATCTATCTAAGAAATTCATTTTTAAGCCCGCTTCTCCATTGTAACTTGTTTCGTAATCTTTTTGCTCGTCTGAATAATCAAATTCCTTTTTATCTTTTGCGTTAGTTACTACTGTTGTGTTAGTTTCTAATCCATAATAAATTCTTGGTTCATTTACCTTTATTATATTACTTTCTTTTCCTGCTATATCATTTTGAATATACATTATTGTTCCATCATCTGAACTTTCTGTACTTGATGTAAATATTAATCCATATCCGTGTGTATATTCATAGGTTTTACTATTATATGTTCTTCTATTATTTATTATTTCTCTAGGAGATACATACATTAATTTTTTCATTCCATTTACTTCATAACTTGATATTTTGGCTATTTTATATGTATAATATCCTGAACTTGCTTGTGTTTCATTCAAATTTTCTAATACTGTTTGCTTATCTACTATTGTTGCATTATCTATTATATTTTGATTTTTTTGAACCTCTTCATCTGTTATTGTTCCTGTATAGTCTATAGATTCTGAATCACAATCTATTCCATAAGCTTTTTTTGTGGTAGATATATTGCTTTCTATGTATTTTTTCTCTTTGTCAAATTCATTTTGATTTACAAAGATTAAATCAAACATTAACATTACTATAAATAAAGCCACTAGATAAATAGGAACTACTATTAAATCTTTTAAAATTTTTGATTGTTTTCCTTTTTTAAAACTGTTTATTGCCCTAAATATAGATAAAAGTAATACTACTCCCAAAATATTGTATCCCCAATATTTTATAGTACTGTCAACTAGCCCTGCTCCTGCTAGTTTTATTCCATTATCTGTTGTTAGGAAATTATCAAATACTATATCCATTGAGCAAACTACTATATATGCACATAGACCTATTGCTACTAATCTTATATTTCTGTATAAAGTTTTCATTGCTAAATTTTGTTTTAGTGTTTCTCTATCAACACCATCAAAATATTTGTTAAACACTATTACGTAATATATAAATGTATATATTATTATCCCAATACATATTGCAATAAAATATAACACCGCCATTTTAAGTAAAGGCTCAATAAACATAAAAAATGATACATCTAATCCAAATACTGCATCCACCTCTCTAAAACTTGTATTGCTTATCCACAAGATTATATTTGGTGTAAATTTTTGTCCTACAATTAGGCTTTCTATAATTGCTGTTACTACTGCTATTGATTTATTTGGAAGCCTTGGTACTTGTTTATTTTCTTGCTCGAAAAATACTTTTAATCCTTTTTTTATTTTTCGACCTGAAAAATACATTATTATATATACTAATATGAAATTTATTATTAATACTCTATAGTAATATTTTTCTTTAGTTAAAAATGTTTGTAAATAATTCTCTCCTAGCTCTTTGTATTCTAAATAGCTTCCTCTGAAGTTTATGTAGGCAATTACCGCACATACTATTAAAAATACTGTAACTAGGATTCTACGAAGTGTTAATATTTTTTTATTTTCCATTTTTCTCCTCTTTTCCTTAAAATTCTTGTATATTATAGCATATATTTGGGTAAAATGCAAAAAATTCCAGTATATAACTTTTATTTAAGTATATACTGGATTTTATTTTATATTATAGCTTTTGCAAAATCTTCGCTATTAAATATTTCCATATCGTCAATTTGTTCTCCAACACCTATAAATTTTACTGGTATTTTGTTTTCTTCTACAATTCCAACTACTACTCCACCTTTGCTTGAACCATCAAGTTTTGTTAAGACTAAGCCTGTTACATCTGTTTCTTGCTTAAATGCTTTTACTTGATTTATTGCATTTTGCCCTGTTGTTGCATCTAATACTAAAAGAACTTCTTGACTTAGGTCTCCCATTTCTTTATTTATTACTTTTTTAATTTTATGAAGCTCGTCCATTAAATATTTTTTATTATGCAAACGTCCTGCTGTGTCTACTATTAACACATCTGCTGATGTTTCTTTTGTTCTTCTTATTGCCTCATATACAACTGATGCTGGGTCGTGTCCTTCTTCTTTTTTTACTAGTTCACATCCTGCCCTATTTGCCCATACTTCTAACTGCTCTACTGCTGCTGCTCTAAATGTGTCTGCTGCTGCTATTACTACTTTTTTTCCATCTTGTTTTAATCTGTTTGCAATTTTTCCTATTGATGTTGTTTTTCCTACTCCATTTACTCCAACTACTAGTATTACTGATGGTTTTGTATCTAAATTTAGTTTGTTTTCAACTTCATCAAATATTGCTTTTATTTCTTCTCTTAATGCCCTCTTTACTTCTTCTTCGTCTTTTATGTTATCTTTTTTTATTCTTTTTCTTAGGTTATTTACTATTTTTACTGATGTATCTACTCCCATATCTGACATTATTAGTACTTCTTCTAGTTCTTCTAGAAAATCTTCGTCTACCTTTCTGAAGTTGCTAAATACATTATTTATTTTTGTATTGAATGATTCTTTTGTTTTGTTTAGTCCTGTTTTTAATTTATCAAAAAATCCCATTTTTATGTTTTCCTCTTTTCTTTGTAATTTGGAGCCACTAAGCAGAATCGAACTGCTGGCCTACGGGTTACGAATCCGTCGCTCTACCAACTGAGCTATAGTGGCAAATCAAATATAATATAATATAACATATAATAAAAAAAAAAACAATACAAAAAAGAGACTCTTTCAAAAAAGTCTCTTTAAAATTATTCCACTATCATTGGACCAATATTAGTAACAGTGCCAGCGCCGAGAGTTAGAACAATATCATCAGCCTTTACATTATCTTTCAAGTAAGAAGCGCAAGCTTCAAGAGAAGGAATATATTTTGCATCTTTACCTTGTTTAATTATAGCATTAACTAAATCTTCAGAAGAAATATTATAAGTATTAGTTTCACGAGCCGCATAAATATCAGTAACAATAATATTATCAAAAGAAAGTAAGGCTTGAGCAAAATCATCTAAAAGGTTGAAAGTCCTGCTATATGTATGAGGTTGAAAAACAACCCAAGATTGGTTATATTTCTTATTCTTTAATGCTTTTGCGGTAGCAGCAACTTCAGTAGGATGGTGACCATAATCATCATAAACCTTGGCACCATTAACAGTCCCTTTGAATTCGAAACGTCTGTCAGCACCAGTGAATTTTTTTAATGCAGTTTGCATATAGCTTACTTCAATACCATAAGCATCACATAATGTGATACAAGCCAACGCATTTAAGACATTGTGTTTACCAGGAATTGAAAGTTCAAAACGACCAAAGAATTCACCAAATTTATAAACATCAAATTCAGGAAAACCATCCTCATTAAAAATAATATTTTGTGCAGAAAAATCAACGTCTTCATTTTCAATACCATATTTAATAGCAGGAGCTTTAGAGTAAACAGGTAAATCTAAGCAATTAGGATCATCTGCATTTATAATTAAATGACCATCTTCTGGCAATAATTTAACATATTTAATAAAAGCTTTTTTTACATTTTCAAGATTTTTATAATAATCCAAGTGGTCATTATCAATATTTAAAATGATTTCAGATTTTGGACTGAATTTTAAAAAGCTTTCAACATATTCACAAGCTTCAATTATAAAGTTTTCGCTATTTCCAACCCTATAATTCCCATTAAGTTCTTTTAGCATGGCACCAACTTGGATACTTGGATCTTTTTGAGCTTCAATGAAACATAAAGAAACAAGTGAAGTTGTAGTTGTTTTTCCATGAGTTCCAGAAACGGCTATTGTATTTTTATAGCATCTTGTAAGCTCTCCAAGAAAAGTAGACCTTTCTATAAGAGGAATACCAAGCTCTTTTGCATGAACAAATTCTGGATTATCAGGATGAATTGCAGCGGTATAAACCACACAATCAGCACCTTCGATATTTTTTGCATTATGACCTACATAGATTTTAATTCCTGCATTTCTTAAAACATGCAAGGTTTCAGAATCTGAACGGTCACTTCCAGAAACTGAAAAACCCCAGTTAACAAGAATTTCAGCGATACCGCTCATGCTAACACCGCCGATTCCTATCATATGTACATTTTTATATTTTTTTATATTATCAATATTTGGCATTATAAACACTCCCTATGAAATTTCAAATTTGCTTTTCTATTATATACTTATATAATGTAAATTTCAAGATTTTTGTTACAAAATATTATTTTAAAATTTCAAAAAATAAAAAAATAAAAAAATTGTAAAAAAAAGAGGGAAAAAAAAATGCAGTGCCGAATAATATACTAGTACATAAGATACGATACAATATATGTACAAATATTAAAAACAGTGGAGGTGCACACAATGCAAATAACAGACGTACGTTTAAGAAAAGTAAATTCAGAGAACAGAATGAAAGCTGTTGCTTCTGTAACATTCGATAATGAATTTGTTATCCATGATATCAAAGTTATCGAAAGTCAAAATGGATTATTCATTGCTATGCCAAGCAGAAAAACTCCAAACGGAGAATTCAAAGACATAGCTCATCCAATCAATGCTGAAACAAGAGAGAAGATTCAAAAAGCTATCTTAGAAGCTTATGACGCTCCTGAAACAGAAGAATCAGCAGAATAATAAATTTACAAAAGTTCCTTCTAGAGAATAGAGGGAACTTTTTTTTGCGCCATTTTGCACCGATTATTCCGCTTTTTTTCTGTGCAGTTTTGCACGGAAAAAAAGCGATCTCACGTGTGCACTTGCACCGAAAAAAAGCGATCTCAGGTGTGCACTTGCACTATATATAAAATTATAATATAATAAGTGCAATAAAAGGGAGGTGTCATAATGGGATTAAAAATTGAAAAAGTAAGTAAATATTATGGCGAAAAACTAGCAGTAGATAACATCAGTTTTGAGATGAACGAGCCAGGGGTATTTGGACTATTAGGGACAAATGGAGCTGGAAAAACCACGACAATAAGAATGATTCTAGGAATAATAAAAAAGGATGCAGGCGAAATAACCTGGAATGGGCAGAAAGTAGAAAGAAAAAACGTGAACTTTGGATATTTACCAGAAGAAAGAGGAATATATCCAAAAACAAAAATAATTGAGCAACTAATGTATTTTGCTGAATTGAAAGGGATGAAGAAGCAAGAAGCTGCAAAAGAAATTGATTATTGGTTAAAAAGACTGAAAGTTGAAGAATACAAAGAATTACAGGCAGAAAAATTATCAAAAGGGAATCAACAAAAAATTCAGTTTATAACAGCAATTTTAAATAATCCAGAATTAATTGTATTAGATGAACCATTTAGCGGACTTGATCCAATAAATACAGAATTATTGAAAGAAGTAATTATAGAATTAGTTCAAAAAGGAAAATACATAATAATGTCAAGTCATCAGATGTCATCAATTGAGGAATTTTGTAAAGATGTAGTGATAATAAATAAAGGAAAAACGGTATTAAAGGGAAATTTGAAAAAAATCAAAGATGAGTATCCATCAAAAAGGCTAGAAATAAATGAAGATAGTGACATTTCAAAATACATAAATGAAAGTGGAATGAAAATTGAAAAAAATCTTGACAATAATTATGAAATATTAATGGATAAAGAAGAGCAAGCTCAGTTACTAATGAAAACGTTGGTGCTTCAAGGCATAAATATAAAAAAATTCGAACTTAAAAAACCAAGTCTAAATGAAATTTTTATAGAGAAAGTAGGTGAGTAAAATGCAAGGTTTAATAACTGTAATAAAATTCACAATTAAAGATATGGCGCAACGAAAATCTTTTATTATCTCGAATATAATAATATTGGGACTAATAATTTTGATGTTTAACATACCTAACATACTGAAAAAAGTCATGGGAGATTCAGAAAATTCAAAACAGATTATACAGATAATTGATGTTGATAATGTATTTGAGGGAACATTAGAGAATCTAAAAAATATGAATTTGAGCTATGATATCAAAATTTCTAGCAAAAATTTAGAATTTGACAAAATAAAGGAAGAGATTCAAAATGGCGAAATAGATAATGCAATAATTATAGAAAAGAAGGATGAAAAAATCAATATTCAATACATAGTAAAAAATTTAGCAATGAATTCTGAAATGCCACAAGACTTAGAAAATGCAATAAGTTCGCTATATAGTGGCTTGCAAATTTCAAAGTTAGGGCTAACACAGGAACAATTGCGAAGTATACAACCAGATTTTAATTTTGAAGTCAAACAAGCTGAGACTCAAGAAGTAAAAGGAAATATATACACAATGATGTTATTATCAATTGTACTATTTTACGCAATATATTTTTGTGCATATCAAGTATCAAGTTCAATAACGACTGAAAAAACTTCAAAAATAATTGAAACACTAGTAACATCAACAGAGCCAAAAACAATAGTTTTAGGAAAAACAATCGGAATAGGAATTGTTGGAGTATTACAAATAATTGCGATTGCGTTAACTGCAATAGTTTCAAAAACATTATTTTTAGAAGAAGGAGCATTAGATGGAATAGTTGATTTTTCAACAATCACACCATTTTTAGGATGCATAACAATTATTTACTTCATATTAGGATATGCATTTTTTGCGATGTTGTATGCATTAACTGGCTCAACTGTAAGCAAGCCAGAAGATGTGCAATCAGCTAATACACCAGTAGCTTTAATATCAGTAATAGGATTCTATTTGGCGTATTTTACAATGATGAATCCAACGAGTGAGCTAAATAAAATAGCTGCAATATTACCTATATCATCACCATTTTGTATGCCATTTAGAGTGATGATGGAGATTGCTACAGGTCCAGAAATTTTAGGCTCAATAGTAATACTAGTAATTACCACAATTCTTGTCGCAATATTTTCTATCAAAATATATTCAAAAGCGATTTTTAATTATGGAAGTAGGGTTAAAATTAAGGAATTACTTGGGAACGAAAAGAAAGGTGCACGGAAAAAAAGCGTTTTAAAATGTGCAATTTTGCACCGAAAAAAAGCGATCTCACGTGTGCAATGCACCGAAAAAAAGCGATCTCAAATGTGCAGGAAAGGAAAGAAATTATGAAAAGAAAAGAAAATTTAATATGGGGAGTAGTCTTCATAATAATAGGATTAATAATAGGATTAAAAGTGTTAGGGATAATAAATATAGACATATTTTTTGATGGATGGTGGAGTCTATTTATTATAATACCAAGTGCAATAAGTATAATAAAAAATATAAGAGACATTGGGGCATATATATGGTTAGCAATAGGAGTAGCGTTATTATTATCAGTTCAAGGAATACTTGACATGGAAATGGTTGGAAAATTGATATTCCCAGCTGTATTGGTTGCAATAGGAATTGGAATGATTTTTAAAGACAGCAAATTAGAAAAAGCAAAAGAAAATGAAGAATATTATGCAACATTTTCAGGTGAAAAGTTAAATTTCGAAGGTGATACATTTAATGGAGCTAGCTTAAATGCAATATTTGGAGGAATTGACTTAAATTTGAAAAAAGCAGATATAACAAATGAAACAAATATAAATGCAACATCAGTATTTGGAGGAATAAATATTTTTGTCCCAGATAATGTAAATGTTGAAATAAAATCAACATCATTATTTGGTGGAGTAACAAATAAAGTCGAAAATAAAGAAAATCAACCTACGATAAAGATAAGAGCTTTTTGCTTATTTGGAGGAGTTGAAGTTAAATAGATTGAAGTTACTTCAATCAAAGGAGGAGAAATGAAAGGATTTCAAAAATTAGTAAAATATTCAGCAATTGCATTTGGCTTATATTTGGCAATATCAATAATTGGAGCACTTATAGGAGTGATTGTAGGAGTAACTTCAGGTGTGGAAGTATTAAAAGAACTTTCAGGAAATGAAAATGTCGAATTAGTTGATGAAACTCGAAATTTTGATGAGTTGTCAGGCCTAAATTTAAATATATCATCATCAAATTTGACAATAAAGGCTGAGGGTGATTCATATAGAATGGAAGCTCATAACATTCCGAAAACAACTAAGATAGAATGCAAAAATGATGTTTTAGAAATAAAAAACGTGAAAAAATTAAAATCAGAAAGTAGTATCACAATATATGTTCCAGAAAATGCTAAATTAAGTAGAATCAATTTAGATATGGGGGCAGGAAATGTTGAAATATCAAATATAGAAGCCGCCAACATAGATTTTAGTTTTGGAGCAGGAAATGTTAATATTAAAAATTTAAAATCAGAGAATCCTATAATTGAGTGCGGGGCTGGTCAGATAAAGTTTGAAAATACAGAATTGACTAATGCTAAATTAAGTGCAGAAGTTGGAAAAGTGATATATTCAGGCCAATTGAACGGGGAATCAAGAATAGAATGCGGCGTTGGAGAAGTAGAGATGAATCTTGAAGGCGGAATAGACAACTATTCAATAAAAGTTAAAAAAGGAATTGGAAACATAAAAATTAATAAGGAATCGGTTAACAATGATTCAACAACTGGCAATGGCCAAAATAAAATTTATATCGATGGTGGAGTTGGAGATATCGATATAAAAATATAATTGCACGGAAAAAAAGCGATCTCACGTGTGCAATTGCACGGAAAAAAAGCGATCTCACGTGTGCATAAAATAGAAGAAACCTTCATATACATTAATAAACAAAATGTAGAGGAGGTTTTTTTGATGGAAATAAACACAACAAAAGAAAGTTTGAATGTAAATAAAATGATATGTGAAAAGAAAGAAATTATGAATATACAAGGAGACATGATAGTGCCAGATTCAAAGCCAGACATTTTAAGCACTATTAATACAAGTGGAAATGTGTGTATATATAAGAAAGAAATAATGGAAGGAAAGTTAAAAATAGATGGGAATATTCTTACGTACATAATGTATTTAGCTGATAGTGATTCAGAAAGTATAGAAGACAATGTTAGGGGGCTTAACACGAACCTCGACTTTTCAGAAAACTTCAATATTCCAGAACTAAGTGAAGGAATGGATGTTGACATCAATCCAAAAATAAAGATGATAGAATGCAAGGTAATAAATGGAAGAAAGATAGGCATAAATGTCACATTAGAAGTAGAAATAAGAATTCAAACACAAGAAAATGTGGAGATAATCACAGATTTAAACAACAGTGATATACAAATTCTTAATCAAAATATGAAGGTAAATTCTGTATTAGGGGAAGGCACGACGAAAACATCAATTAAAGAAAATGTAGCAATTCAAAACACAGACAATCTTGCTGAGATGTTGAATGTGCAAATAAACTTAGTAGACAAAGACATAAAAATCAGTTACAACAAAATTCTTGCAAAAGCAGAAATCGAAATCAGATTAGTGTATTTAACAGAGGACAATCGAATTTGTACTACCCAAAGTAGAGTGCCATTAGTGGGCTTTATCGATATGCCTAATATAAATGAAGAAAACATTTGTGACACAACATACATGGTAAAAAATATAGTTATAAAACCAAATGCAGTAGAGGAACATTCTGTATATGTCGAAATGGAAATTGAAATTCACTGTATAGCATATGAGGAAAAAGAGGTTCAAATAATTCGAGACATGTATTGTCCAGGAGAAAAAATGAAATTCAATCAAAATACGATTAATACAATTACAAACAAGCAATGTAAGAAAAATATTTGCAACATCAGAGAGAAAATAAATGTTCCAGAGCTTGAAAATGGAAATATAGTTGATGTTGGAATAATGCCTGTCATAAATAAAGAAAACAACATGAATGACAAAATCATGATAGAAGGTGAACTCAATGTAAACTTGATTTTTACAGACAATTCAACAGTTGGAATAAAAACAAAACAGTTAAATATTCCATTTGAACAAACAATAAATGATGTAGGAACAGCCGATAACTGTAGAAATGATACAAGGATTGAAATAAATTCGCAAGAATTTTTAAATCAGTCAGGAATTTTGAGTGCAAATGTTGATTTAGAATTTGAGACCGATTCTTATCAAAATACAGCAATTCCAGTAATTAGTGACATTTCAATGGAAGATGAAGAAAACATGGAAGACTACAGTGTTGTAATTTATATGGTAAAATCAGGAGACACATTGTGGAAAATAGCAAAGAGATTTGGAAGCACTGTTGATGACATAGCACGAGTTAATGGAATGGAAAGACCAGATAGATTAAACATTGGAGAGAAAATATATATTCCTAAATATGTGCTGAAAAGAGCGAAAGAACCGATTATAATTTAAAAATCAGAGAGGATTATTGATGGCGAATGTAGGAAAGGTGTACACAAGAAAAAGATTCATATTTACTAATAAAAGTGGCGAAAACAAAAATAGATTTAGGCTAAAAGTCACTCAAAAAATGATAGGAAAAATTCTAATATTAATCTTAATAATTACAACAATATTGAAAATTACTTACAACTATGTAGAGCCCATATTTGCTACGATGTGTGAAGACAAGGTAAAATCTCTGGCCACAATAATCACAAACCAGCAGTCAACAATTATGATGAACAAATATCAATATGACGAATTATATTCAATTGAAAGAGACGAAAGTGGCAATATATTGATGATAAAATCAAATATTGTTCCTATGAACAATCTGGTTTCAGACTTGACGGAAAACATTCAACATGAATTTGACAATATAGGAGACCCAGAAATTAGAATATCTCTTGGAAGCTTATCCGGAGTGTATTTTCTTTCTGGGTTTGGACCAGAGTTTCCTATTGATGTCGAGGTCACAGGTACTGTTGATGCTGAAATAAAAAGTGAATTTGTTTCACAAGGAATCAACCAAACTCTTCATAGAGTCTATGTTGACTTTGATTGCAAAATGAAAACAGTTACAGCTTTAAAAAATTACGAGCAGTCAGTTATTAACAGAGTTATTCTTGCTGAACATGTTGTAGTCGGAAATATTCCAGATAGCTATTGGCACAGGTGAGTGTGCACACGTGAGATCGCTTTTTTCTCGTGCGATTTTGCACACGCGAGATCGCTTTTTTCTCGTGCAATTTTGCACACGTGAGATCGTTTTTTTTCCGTGCAATTTTAACTGAAATGTATTGCAATTCATTTAAAAGTATGATAAAATGGTAAACATAATTATTAGATATGGTGTATGGTGAAAGATTGATGCAAAAAAGAAAGGAGGAAATAGTGCCCAAATTTAGAAAAATGGGAAATTCAAAAATTTACCATATAATGATAAAAGGAATTGACGGTCAAAACATTTTTTATGATGATAAAGACAGAAGAAATTTCTTAAGAAAATTTTTAGAAAATAAAAAAGAATTTAATTATGCAGTTTATTCTTATTGTTTAATGACTAACCACGTTCACATGGTTATAAAATGTAAAGATGAATTTTTGTCAAAGTCGATGCAAAGTTTAATGATACGATATGTGCGTTATTTCAATAAAAAATATCAGAGAACAGGATCATTAGTTCAAAGCCGATTCAAAAGTAAATGTATTGAAAATCAAAAGTATTTTTTAGAAGTCTGTAGATATATCCATAGAAATCCAGAAAAAGCTGGAATTGAGAGAACTGATAAGTACGTGTGGAGTAGTTATCAAGAGTATATAAATGAAGCAAAAATAATAGACAAAGATGTTTTACTACATTATTATAATAACAATATTTTGGATTTTATAAAGTACACAACTCAAATAGAAGACATCGAAGATTATGAAGATTATGCAGAATATGAAATTGTAGGAAAACTTACAGATGATCAATTGAAAAAGATAATTTTAGAAAAGTTCCAAATTCAAAAAGAAGAAGACATTGCAACATTTTTCAAAGAAATGAGTAAAAAAGAACTAGAAAAATATATAAAATCGATGAAAGAAATAAAAGGAACATACAAGACTCAAATTTCAAGAGTAATTAGAGTTAATAGAAGAATTGTCTCAAATATATGGGACAAGTAACGGAAAAAGTGCACCGAAAAAAAGCGATCTCAGGTGTGCAATTTTGCACGGAAAAAAAGCGAAATAAAATGTGCAAAAATAGCTTGTAAAAAATAAAATACTTTGATATAATTCAAATATCTGCACGGAAAAAAAGCGATCTCAGATGTGCATTGCACAGAAAAAAAGCGATCTCACGTGTGCAAACAAAAGAAGGAGATTTAAATGAAAATAACTGAAATACTAATAATAATTGTAAATGCATCAATATTTGTACTACCAGCAATCATGTTAATTGATAATTTAATAAATGGAAAATATAGAATATTGAATATATGTATGCTAATAAATATGTTTGCGTGGGTATACTTATCATATTTATGGAACATAAGAAATCCAGGATTTTGGATTAAATGCAATGCGAGAATACTAACGCTAATAGCAAGTATAATATTCATTGCAGCAGTAATAGCTTTTCTGTTACAAATAAGGCACAAAAAAAGCAACAAAATACTTGTGATGATTGCAACAATATTTGTATTTTATATAATAATAACGAATGATACGACATATAAAGAAAGAACAAGAGTTGACATGGTTTCAGATAAGACATTAAGACAATATGTTCTAGAAGAACATGTACCATATCTTGCATTTTTAAGTATAGAAATAGAATTATTCATTAATTTGCTAAATAGCCACAAATCATATAAAGAGCTAAAAAAAGAATTTGAAAAAAATAAAGAAATGTGATATATAATATCTAGTTCAATAGTGATGGACGAAAAAAATATAGGAAGGATTGTAAAAAAATGGAAGTAAACGAAGAAAAAAGAAACAAATTTATGGAATATGCAGGAAAGAGAGTAAATAACGTAATGCATGATATTCAAATACTTGAGCCAATGGCAAGAAGTAATGCATATGACTTTACAAAGGAAGATGTTGAAGAAATGTTTAATGCAATGCAAGAAACACTTAATGATGCGAAAACCGAATTCAACAGAAGATTTGAAGAAAAAGCAAGAGTAGAGAAAAAAGTATTTTCATTTGGAACAACGAAAGTAACGGAAACTACTAACAATCAACTAGATGGAACAGAAGAATGCCAAGAACCAGAAGTAGGATTTGAAGAAATATAATACAGAATACAGAATGGACTTATTTTATAACTAAATAGGTCTATTTTTGTAATTGCACGGAAAAAAAGCGATCTCAGGTGTGCAATGCACGGAAAAAAAGCGATCTCAGGTGTGCAAAATGTGACAAAATTGTAACATAAATGTAATATAATTGTTAAAGTAAAAATGTTGACAAACATAAAAATAGATAGTAAAATGAAATTAAATTGAAAATAGAAGTGAATTATGGGAAAGGAAGAAAAAATGAAGGGAAAAAGTAATAAAAATAAGAAAAAATCAGAAATGAACGCAATGTTTTTTGTAATATTATTAGCTTTGGTTATGTTTATAATATCCACATATGCATGGTTTTCAACGCAAAAAAATGTATCAATCACAAATTTAACAGGTACTGTTGAGGTAGCAGAGGGATTGGAAATTTCGTTAGATGCTGAAAATTGGTCAAATGGATTAGTACTAGGTACTGAAGAGGGACAGTTAAGTATTATAGATGATGCATATTCAGGACATCATAACATATCACCTTCAGAAATGTTACCAGTATCAACATTAGGTTTGGTTACAGGTAACCAAACAGATTTGAAAATGCTAAGAGGAAAAATCACTAACTCAAAAGAATTAAGTGAAATAAAATCAATGATAGAGACAGAAACAGCTCCAGCAAGCTCTACATACCCAGGCTATTTTGCGTTTGATGTATTTTTGAAAAATTCATCAAAACAAGAAGTGACAGATGATATTTTACAATTAAACTATGATTCTTCATTAGAAATATTAGAAGCAGAAAAAAGTGCAACAGGATTACAAAACACAGCAAGAATAGCATTTGCAAAATATAACGGAAAATCTGATGTAATGGCAGATCAAGCTACAATTTTAAAAGAAACAGCAGGGATTGGAGCAGGGGCACCAAGTCCATATATAACAGATGTTGCAATATGGGAACCAAACTCAAGTGATCATGTTGAATATATTGTTCAAAACAACAATAAAATTACATGGTCAGCACAAGATGCTGGAAAATATGCAACAAAAGAATTGGCAAATGGAATGAAAGGTTTTGACCTTACAACACAAATGCCTACATATGCTTTAAAAGACAGTTCAATAGGAAAGAGTATAGCAGATATATATAAATGGGATGGAAGTGAATCTCAAATACAAAAACAAAATTCTTTACAAACAACTAAAAAGTCAGAAGAAGATTATACAATAAAAGAAGGAGTTCAAAATCTAGTAAGTGCAACAGATGGCACGCAAACATTTGGCATTGCACCAAATGCAATTTGCAGAATGAGAATTTATTTGTGGCTAGAAGGTCAAGATGTTGATTGTATTAACTATGCATCACATGGTGGAGGAGTAAAAGTTAATATCGGTCTAGTTAAAGGATCAACAATTGGAGCAACAAGTGCTGAAACAGAATAAAATACAACATAGCAAGATGACAAGTCTTGCTATTTTTGAGGAAAAATGCACGAAAAAAAAGTGATCTCACGTGTGCATTGCACGAAAAAAAGCGATCTCACGTGTGCATGTAATACAAATGTAACATAAATGTAACATAAAAAGGGTTGAGAATGAGTGGAAAATGATGTATAATTAATTAAATACTAAAGAATGGAGGTTAAAATGGCTGAAAAATTATTAAAAGAAACTAAAGATACTCAAACAAAGAGAAAAAAACAAAAAAAAGTTGCAGAAGAAGACGATATATATAAAATAGATTTAACGCTTGAAAGCCCTGAAAATGAAGATGATTTTAAGGCAAAAGACCTCGAATCTGAAGAAAAAGAAGAAAAAACAAAAGCGAAAAGAGGAAGAAAAAGCAAAAATGTAGTAAAAGTTGTTGAAGATGATGAAGAAGTTGATGAAATTTTTGGAAATATAAATAAATGGATTAATGAAGATGAAATTGAAGAAAATCTAGAAAAAGAAAAAACAGAAAAAAAGGGCAGAAAAAAGAGTCTTACAAAAGTTGAAGATGGCATTAAAAGCAGCAAGACTACTGCAAAAAAGAATGCAACAAAAAAAACTACGACTAAGGCAACAACGAAAACGAGAACAAAAAACAAAAAAACAGATGAAACGGAATCAATACAAACAGAAAATGAACAACAAGGAGAAATAAAAATTCACGCAGAAAATGACACAACTGAGTTGCAATTAAAACACAATGAATATAAAGTAGAGCTACAAAAATTAGAATACAATGTCTACACTCAAACAAGTGATAATTCATACATAATTGTAAGAAGTCCAAATTTAAGAATAGTATCAGGAAATGTATATTTGATGATAAAAAAACAAGAAGAAGACTATGAAATAACGACAAATCAGGATTTTAAAATAAATTATGTAATTGATAATTTAGAAAGAAAAGACAACGTGGTCAATTTCAAACTCACAAACTTAGTTGAAATCATAGCAAATGAAAGTGGATTGATATTTGAAATTGACGAAGAAAAAGTCATAGAAAATAATCTAGAAGACAACCATACACTTGTTATATCAGAAGAAGATGGAAAAGTTTATTTACCATATACAAAAGATGAAATAAAAAAAGACGTATCACAAAACAAGGGCGCCAAGATTTCTGAAATAATTGAAAATAAATATATATTACCGTTAGATAAATATAAAAATTCAATAAGAGCAAGATTTAGAGAAGGATACAATTTGATGTATCATAGAGAAGGAAAATCAAAAAGAAGTGCAATAATGCTTGGGATAGAATTAATGTTTGAAACTAATCTACATCCTGCAATAATATCAGCTTGTAAGAACCTAGAAGAACTTGATATTTATTTAGATTGCTTAGATGATAATGAACTTGAAAAATTCTCATGCTTTAAAATTATTTATAAAAGTTTGCCAACTTTGCGAAAAAAGGCTAAATATAGAGAAATATAAAATGAAATGTGTTGAACTCAAAATGAGAGCCGACACATTTTTTGTTTTGCACGGAAAAAAAGCGATCTCACGTGTGCAATGCACCGAAAAAAAGCGATCTCGCGTGTGCAAAAAATGCCATAAATTTCTTAGAAAAAAATGCCGAAAAACGTTGAAAAAAAGAGAACATTATGATATAAATATATAGAGAAAAAATAGAAGATTTGAGTCAAAAAACGGAGGAAAATAATGTTAAAAAATAAACTAATAGCTAAAAGAATAAGAAACATATTTATACTAATTATGACAATAGCAATCATGATGGGTGCATATCATAATGTACGAAGGTCAAGGGCAGAGAAGGTAATAGAAATATCGTTGGAAGTTACAGATAAAAGTGAGCAATTAGAGAAAGAAACAATCACAGTAGAGGCAACAGAAACAAGTGATGGAGTTTATCTATTAGAATTGCCAGAAATAGTAAATACAAAGATGATAACTAAATATTATAATTCTGAAGATGAAGAAATTGATTCAAGAACTATACAATTAACAGATAAAGAGATTTCAGAGAAGAAAGTTCAAGTGGCAACTGATTATGATACAAAAGAAGTTGAGAAGCTAGAAGTAAGTGGAGCAACAATAACAGTGGCTGAAAATGCAGAAAAAAAGACATTTTATAATAGAAAAATAACAAATGAAACAGGAGACATTATAGCAACTGGATATATGCCATTAGATGCTCAACTAGAAACAAAAGATATAGATATAGGAACGTTAACAGACGTAAAACTTCCAAACGAAAGCCAATCAATGAAAAAAGCATTCACTGCAATAATAACTGAGAACAAAACTGAAAGTCAGAATGGAGTTTCAAATCAAGCAGAAATACAAGAAGAAAACGCGAATACAAGTCAAAATAAGGCGCAAAATGAAATAGAAACACAAAGCCAGAGCGAAGCACAGAATCAAGCGAAAACACAAAGCCAGGATGAAGCACAAAGTGAATCAGAAGAAACGAAAGCAGTATATAATCCAAGTGAATATGGAGAAATTGTTGAAATCCAAGCCAAATATGAAGCTGAAAACAAAAATGAAAAAATAACAGTATATAGTTTAGATGAACAGAACCAATTGAAAGAATTAGAAACAACAGAACTAGAAACAGAGGAAGATGGAACAGCAAAAACATATCAATTCCCTATGAACAATGAGGTAGGAGAAAATGAAGAAAAAACATATATAACAACAGCAGAACTAAGCGAAGATGCAACAATAGGAGATGAAACAGTAAATGATGAAACAAACATAGCAGATTCATCAACAAGCTATACAACCAGTGATGATACAAGTAATGGAGGAGACTTTGGAGAATCATCAACATCGCCAATAGTCGGAGAAGACCTAAACGCAGCATATGCAGGAGGAACATCAGGAAAGGATACAACATTAATGACAACAAGTAGTGAAACGGCAGCAACAAGTGGCTTCTTTGGAAACTCAAGCATACAAAGACAAAACATAGAAAATGTAACATTTACAAATCAATTAGTTCAAAATGACGCACCTGTACATAAATGGGATGCTAGTAAAAACACAGGAAGCAGTCACAGTAGTTCTACAACAACGTGGAAAGACTTAAATGGAAGCATGAATGGAACCTTACATGGAGGAACTTGGGGAACAGATTATTTACAACTTAATGGTACAAGTGATTGGGTAGGACTAGCTGCATATAATCCAACACAACAAATAAGAATAGATACATGGGTAGCACCAGTATCAATACAATCAGGAGAAAGAGATATTATATCAAACTTTGAAGTCTCTGGTTATGGATTATATTTATTAAATGGAGTTCCAACATTTGATGTGTATAATGCAAGTGTAAATGAATGGAAATCAGCTAAATCAAGTTCGGCATTAACAGCAGGACAAAAAGTACATTTACTGGCAACATATGATGGATTTAGTGTTTGTTTATATGTAAATGACAAATTAGTATCTAAAGTCGTATCAGAAGGAACAATAAAAGCACCTGAAAAAAGTACAATATTAGCAATGGGAGCAAACCCACAAGGAAACACAGTTTATACAAAATATGGATGCTTTGCAAATATAAGAATTTATTCAATGGCAATATATGACAAAGTATATAATACAAGTAGTTATGATGCTTCGGCCGCAACAAGTTCATACAGTAATACCACAAAAATCTGGAAAGATTTAACTGGACAACATGAAGGTGTAGTAACAGGAGGAACGTGGGGAGCAGATTACTTAAAATTTAATGGTACAAGTGACTGGGTAAATATAGGAGCTATAGATTTTACAACATATGGAAGCATAGAAACAAAAGTAACAATAAATCAAGTACAATCAAGTGAAAGAGATATAATAGGAAACTTTGAAAATGGTGGTATAGGAATATATTTAATGGATGGGTATCCTACATTTGATGCATGGAGTACAGGATCTAATGGATATGTATCAGTAAAATCACCAAATAAAGTCACGGCTGGAACGACGTATACATTTAAGGGAGTTGTCCGGAAATGGAACAATAAAGTTCTATGTAAATAATGCTTTAGTAGGGTCTGCTTCATTTTCTGGACAAATAGGAAAACCAGAAGCAGAAAAGAGTGGAACGGGCAGTGGTTCTTGGGGTGAACCAACTGTAATGGCAATGGGATGTAACCCAAAAGGAAATAGAGCAGATACTGGATGGAGAAATGGATGTTTTACCGCGATGAATTTATACAACTTAAAGATTTATAATCAAACAGGATGTGTAGCAAGCTATGAAGCTAAGAGAAATGTTGGAGCATTAAAAGATTTAACAGGTCATAATGATGGAAATGTAGTAGCAGAAGACTGGACAAATGAATATATACAATTGGACGGAAAAGACGATTGGATAAATTTAGGTAGTATGAGTTTCAGAACAAACCAAGTAACATTGGATTTAACAATGGAATTGGTTACACTACCATCAACGTATAAAACTCTTATGGGAAACCTTGAAGGTGGAGGTGTATCACTAGGACTTACAGAAGACTATAAACCGTATATGCAAATAAATATAGGAGGGTCATACGACAATGCGAAAGCAACAACAGCACTAAAAAAAGGGCAAAAAGTACATTTGCTGGGTTCGTATGATGGAACAACAATAAGATTATTTGTTGATGGCCAACTAGTTGCATCAAAAGTACATGCAGGAACACTAAAACCTGCAAATGGTAATACAGTAATGTCAATAGGAAGCAACCCATCAGGAAACTCTGGTGGAGGAGAATTTACTAATATGAAAGTATATTCTGCACATATATATAATAAAGCATATTGGGATGTATCAGAAAAAGGAGATAACTCAATATTAGCATGGGATGTAAACAGTAATAGTAGTGGTGCCAAAAAGGTATATATAGCAAGTAAAGGAAATATATATGCAAACGCAAATGCAAGTTATATGTTCTCAAATATAGGAGCAGCATCAATTTGTACAGCGACAACAGCACTAACAAATTTAAACTTGCTAAAAACAGCAAATACAACAAATATGTATTCAATGTTTTGGAAAACAGGATATAATGCAATGACAAGCTTAGACTTAGGAACAAGTTTTAGTACAGCAAAAGCAACAAACCTGGAATATATGTTCCAAGAGTGTGGATATAAAGCAATGACATCATTGAATCTGCGAGGAATAAATACTTCAACAGCAACAAGTATGTATGCAATGTTTGATGGAACAGGGTATACGGCAATGACAAGCTTGAATTTAGGAGCCAATTTTAGTACGGCAAATGTAACTAAAATGACAAGAATGTTTAAAAATTGCGGATATACTAAAATGACAACACTAACTTTAGGTTCTAAATTTAATACAGCAAAAGTAACAGAAATGATCAGTATGTTTGAAGGAACAGGATATAAAGTGATGACATCTTTAAATTTGGAAGGCTCATTCGATACAAGCAAAGTAACAAATATGCAGGCAATGTTTAAAAATTGTGGATATACAGCAATGACAACACTAACTTTAGGCTCTAAATTTAATACAGCAAAAGTAACAAATATGCAAGAAATGTTTGCAAATACAGGATATACTAAAATGACAAAATTAGACTTGGGGGATATATTCTATACAACAGTAGCAACAAATATGACATCAATGTTTAATGCAACAGGATATACTGCAATGGGTGAATTAGACTTAGGACCAGCATTTACAAAAATAGCAGGAACATATTCAAATGTATTTACAAATACAGGAAAATCAGGATGTATAATTTATGCACCAGAAGCAATATATCAAAACAAAAATGCATTTAAATTAAATACAAGTTCAGGAACAACAATATCTTATACAAGAGGTTCACTAAACTTAAGATATAAAACAGAATGGATAGTAGAATCAAAAAATGCAAATACATCAGCAAAAAATGTAACAATACAATTAAGAGGAAGAACAAATAATAATGCAACATCTGTATATAAGAGCAATGTAACAAGTACACTAACAAAAGATAATATAACAGTATACATAAATGGTGCAGAAGCATCAAGTATATCTAAATCATTAGGAACAGTAACAACAAGTAAAAATCCAACAACAGGATATAATGATGTATTAGTAACATTAACACTATCAGGATTTGAACAATCAGCACTACAATCAGGAAAAAACTACAAAGAGTGGAGTGGTGACATATCAATCCAAATAGCACAAGGAACATTGAAAGATTCATATGGAAATAAAAATACAGGACTAAATTCATCAGGAGCAAGAGTAAGAGAATCATTAGCAGGACCATTTGCAGACTTTATCGCACCAAATGTAGCATATAAATTTGCAGATTCTAATATAGATAAAACAAATAAAAGATTCACAATGGTATTTGATATAGTAGATAAATATTATAATGCATCAACATCAAAAACATTAGCAGTAACAGACTTAACTATAAAAATAGATGGAGCAGTTCCTGATTGGAATAAGGTAACAAGAAATCTTACATCAGCAGACTTATCAAATACAGTAAATGGAGCAAGCAAAGTTGTAGGAAAAAGATACACATTAACATTATCTAATTTACAGCAAAGCACAATAGCGTCTGGTGCAAGTTATAAAGATTATAGTGGTGTTATAACAGTAGTAGTACCAGAAAAAAAGGTATATGATACTTCAGGAAGGTATAATCCAACAACAACAATAACCTCTGGTGTTAATATACCAACAAACAGCGGAACAGGAAAAGTAGTGGACGTTGTAGATCCATTCTGGCAGGTAAGTAATGTAAATATAGACCATAGTAAAAACCAAGTAACAATGACGATAAAAGGTACTGATAAGTACTATAGTGGAAATTCATTAACTAAAGATAAAATAACAGTATTAGTAGATGGAGAAACAGCAACAAGCGTAACAAAGACATTAAGTTCAGCAACCTCAATAACAAAAGGTGTGCAATATACATTAACCTTAACAACATGGCAACAGAGTTCAAAACAGTCAGGAAAATCATACTTAGAGTGGAGTGGTAATACAGTAATAAGAATAGCAGCAGGAACCTTGACAGATTCGAATGGAAACTCGAGCAAACAACAAGACTTCTCGATAGGATTGGTAGACTTTATAAAACCTACAATAACGAAAGTTTCGGCAACTAAAGATGCAGCAAATAAAAAAGAAACAATAGTATTTGATGTAGATGACAAATACATTAATTCAACCATGATAAGTGCTGATAATATAAAAGTTTATATGAATGGCGTAGAAGCCACAAGCATAACCAAAAATTTATCAAGAACTGCAAAAACTGGAACAGTAAATGGGGCATCAAAAACAATTGGATATAAATATACATTAGTATTAACGAATTTTGAACAATCAACATATCAAACAAATAAAGAATATAAAGAGTGGAGTGGTACAGTATCAATAAAGATTTTAGCAAAGGCAACAAAAGATACATCAAACAATGAAAATGTAGATACCACAATAACAGGAGACTTTGTAGATTTTATAAAACCACAATGGAGACTATTAGGAACACCTACAATAGACCATACCAATAATAGAGTTGTTATGACAATAAAAGGAACAGATAAATACTTCAAAGCAACCACATTAGCAACAAGTAATATAAAAGTATATGTTGATGGAACAGAAGTAACATCAGTAACAAAAAGCTTAAGTACTGCAACAGATGTAAAAGAAGGAAGTACAAAAGTTGGTGTACAATACACATTAACATTAACAGGTTGGGAACAAAGTTCAAAACAAAATGGAAAAAGTTATTTTGAATGGAGTGGTAATACAGTTGTAAAAATAGCAGCAGGAGTGCTAACAGATACTAGTTCAAATTCAAGTCCAGAAACATCATTTACAATAGGCCAAGTAGACTTTATAAAGCCAAAGATTGAAAAAGTATCATCAAGTAAATCTGGCGGAACAGAAACAATCACATTTAAAGTAATAGATAAATATTTCAATACAAGTGCCAAATTAACAAAAGATGATATAACAGTATTAGTAGACTCTGAAACAGCATCAAGTGTAAGTAAAACATTAAGTGATCCAACAGAAATAAAAGAAACAGTAAATGGAACAAGTAAAGTAATAGGACATCAATACACGATGACATTAACAAATTTTGAAAAATCAAGGACAGCAATTGATAGAAACAGAGAATACAGTGATTGGAGCGGTACAGTAGCAATAAAAATAGCAGCTGGAAAAGTAAAAGATACGTCAAATAATACAAATGCAGAAACAACAATAACAGGAGACTTTTTAGATGTTATAAAACCAAATGTAACATATCAATTTTCTGAGTCTAATATTGATAAGAATGGTAAAAAGTTTACAATGGTATTTGACATAACAGATAAATATTATAATGCAAGCACATCAACAACATTGTCAGTTAATGATTTAACAATAAAAATAGATGGAGCAGTTCCAGATTGGAATAAGGTAACAAGAAACCTTACAGTAGCAGACTATTCAAATACAGTATATTACACAAGTAATGGAGTAATAAAACATGAGAGTAAGGTAATAGGGAAAAGATATACTTTAGTATTATCAAATTTACAACAAAATTCAATAGCATCTGGTGCAAATTATAAGGATTACAGTGGTGTAGTAACAGTAGCAATTCCAGCAAATAAAGTAGCAGATACCACTGGAAATAAAAATAATGCAGTTACAATAACATCAGGAGTTAATATACCAACAAATAGTGGAACAGGAAAAGTGGTAGACGTTGTAGACCCATATTGGCAAGTAAGTAATGTAAATATAAATCACAGCACCAACCAAGTAACAATGACAATAAAAGGAACTGATAAATATTATAAAGGAAGTACATTAAGCAGAGATAATATAACAGTATTAGTTGATGGAGAAACAGCAACAAGTGTAACAAAGACATTAAGTTCAGCAACATCAATAACAAATGGAGTGCAATATACATTAACATTAACTACTTGGCAGCAAAGTTCAAAACAATCAGGAAAGAGTTATTTAGAATGGAGTGGTAATACAGTAATAAGGATTGCAGCAGGAACCATGACAGATACGAATGGAAACTCAAGTAAACAGCAAGATTTCTCGATAGGACTGGTAGACTTTATAAAACCCGTAATAGAAAAAGTATCATCAACAAAAGGAACAAATAATGAAACAATAGTATTTGATGTAAATGACAAATATATAAGCACAAAGTTATCAGCGGCCAATATTACTACATTAATAAATGGAGAAGTAGCAGATGTAACTACAACAATAACATCAATTTCTGATATAAAAGGAACAGGAAAACATAGTGCAAAAACAGTAGGGCACAGATATACAGTAGTGATATCAAATTTCAACAAAGGTAGAAAAAATGGCAGAAAATACAGTGATTGGAGTGGAACAGTATCATTAAGAATTGCGGCAGATGCAGTACAAGATACATCACAAAACAAAAATAATGCAACCACAATAACAGGAGATTTTGTAGATTTTATAAAACCAGAATTTACATATGTATATTCAAGTGGAAATATAGACCATACAAATAAAACCTTAACAGTAGACTTTACAGTAGCAGATAGATATTTTAGTACTTCAACATTAACATCAAATGCGGCTAATGTAACTGTAAAATTGATTGATAAAAATATTAATATATCAGGTTTAACAAAAACTATAACAAAATTATCTGATTATTCAGACGGTTCAAGAGGAAAAGTTGGAGAAAATTATAGATTAACGATAGGAAATATTCAAAGAACAACTGAGACAGATGGATTAAGAGATTACAGTGGACCAATGAGCATAACATTTCCAGCAAATATGGTAAAAGATACTTCTGGAAATGCAAATGATGCCAAAACAATAACAATAGGTGTAAATGACCCAGGTACAGGAAGTCAACAAGTAGTTGATGTTGTATCACCAGTATGGTCAGTAGCAAGTGCAGATGTAAATACAGGAATTGTAAAAATAAGAGTAAAAGACAAATACTTATTAAAAACAGGAACAGCGAATACTGCACTACAACTAACAACAAGTGAAATAGCAGTACTTGTAAATGGAACTGAATCAACTCAAGTAACAAAAACAATTACATCAGGTCCAACATTAGTAGCCTCAGGTTCAAATGGATATGATACAACATATGAGTATACAATTAAGATAGGAAATATAGCACAAACAACAAAGAATTATATTGAATTTACACCAAAAGAAACAGTAGTTGGTGGGAAAGCAAAATATAGAGACGAAAATGGAGGAAGTATTACATTAAGAATAAAAGCAGGAGCAGTACAAGATGCATTTAAAAATACAAATGCGCAGCAAGATTTATATGTAGGAAATGTAGATAATACAGGACCAGAAGTATATGACATTCAAAAAACAATTGCAGCAAATGGAGACGAAACATTTGTATTCAATATAACAGATAAAAACTATGATTCATCAAAAGTAGTTGCTTTAAATGAATTAAATATTACAATAGATGGAGCACAATTCAGTAGTGCTGTACAAAAGAATCTAACATCTCAAACACTTACAGATAGTGCAACAAATAAAGTTTTAGGACATCAATATACATTAAAATTAACAAATATGAAAGAATCTACTTCATCATTTGCAAGTGCAGTAACAGCAACAACTAATAGAAGAGTTTATAGAGAATACAGTGGTACAATAAGAATTGTAATAAATTCAAATGCAGCAAGAGACTTAAAAGGAAATACATTAAATACAGCAACAACAACGATAACAAGCTTTAATGATAAATTAGCACCAGAAGTAGTATATATATGGTCAAACTCAGTAATAAATAAGAATTCCAAAACATTTACAATGATATTTGATATAACAGATAAATACTATTCTTCTGCAAGCTTAGCAATCGGAGATTTAACAATAAAAATAGGTGGAAAGACACCAAATTGGAGTTCAAACGAAGTAGGACGTTCACTAAGTGTATCAGATATTCCAAATGCAGCAGGAAAAGGTAAGAGATATACATTAACATTATCAAATCTACAAAAACTACAAATAAAGAGTGGAGATAAGTATTTAGATTATAGTGGTGTTGTAACAGTAGCAATACCAGCAAATAAAGTAAAAGATACTTCAGGACAAGGAAATGTGGCAACAACCTTAACTTCTGGAATAACAATTCCAGGTGGAACAGGTTCACAAGAAGTTGTGGATGTTG
>ERZ827440.1151-NODE-1151-length-31042-cov-6.559848_pt1 | contig 31042 bp, 29 predicted proteins | sample MGYA00519774_ERZ827440 | MGnify/ENA primary metagenome ERZ827440 (study PRJEB31778, sample SAMEA3449302) | human gut metagenome | biome: human gut; feature: human-associated habitat; material: faeces | place: United Kingdom | collected 2010/2012 ... | reverse complement strand
GTTTCAACTTTCAGTTCTTCGCTCATTTTGTTGTTTACCTCCTTAATTATCCACGACGGCGTCGACGCACCTGCCGTGATACCTATCGTAGCTGCGCCGGAAAAAAGACCCAGATCCAGGTCGCCCGCATGATCGACCAGCGTCACCGTCCGGCAGTGCTGTTTACAGATCATGGCAAGCCTGCCCGTGTTGGCGCTGCTTGCATCCCCGACGACGACCATTGCATCACATTTTCTGGAAAGCCTGATTGCTTCTTCCTGTCGCATTTCCGTAGCTCTGCATATTGTATCAAAGATTTCGAGATTTGTACAGATTTTTTTTGCGATTTCGCGGCAGGAATCCCAATTTTTTTGCGTCTCGGTCGTCTGACAGACCATCGTCAGCGGCAGATCGCGCCGCGTGCCGTCAAAATCGAGCCATTTTTGCAGTTCCTCTGCGCTTTGCAGGACAACCGGCCCGGTGCAGAAGCTCGCGATGGCCCGCACCTCCGGGTGCTCCGGCGTGCCGATGATGAGGCAGCGGCGGCCTTCGCGCTCCGCCTTTTGTACGATCCGGTGGATTTTTTCCACAAACGGACACGTTGCATCGATGACTTCAAGGCTCCGTGCGGCCAGTTCCTCCTGCATCGCTTTTTCCACGCCGTGCGCCCGCAAGATGACCGTCTCGCCGGGCTGTGCCTCGTCCGGCGACGCGATCTCGCGGACGCCGAGCCGTGCGAAGCGCTCGACCACGTGGCGGTTGTGGATGATCGGCCCGAGCGTGACGGCGCGTTTACCGTCGCGGATGGCCTGCTCTACGAGGGAGACCGCCCGGTCAACCCCGAAGCAGAAGCCCGCTGTCTTTGCCAGATAGATCTGCATGTCCGTCACCGCCTAACTTGTATATCGTCTCCAGCATCGCGTCCGCCGCCGCGTGGCAGGCTGCGTGGTCGCTCTGCGAAATGTTCTCGATTTTGTATGGCGCGCCGAAATAGACGTCCACAGGACAGAACGGCGTCCGGTTCCGCGTCACATACACCGGCACGACCGGCGCGCCGCTCTCCAGCGCCATATGCACAGCTCCGGTCTTCGCGCGGACGTGTTTATCGCCGTTGCACCGCGTCCCTTCCACGAACACGAGCAGCTTGTCTCCCGCGCCGAGCGCCTCCGTGCTCTTTTTATAGACCTCCGGCTGATGTGCGCCGCGCCGGACGAAGATGATGTCGAATTTCTCCATCACCCATCCGAGGAACGGCACACGCCGCAGCTCTTCCTTCGCCAGAATCCGGATCATCTTCGGGCTGTTCAGCGCCAGCATGATCCAGATTGGGTCTGCCATGCCGGAATGGTTCGCGCACAGCAGCGCACACCCCGCAGGAACCAGCTCCCGCCCATGGACGTGAAGAACCGGATGCCAGAAAAACAGCCCGATCCGGCAGATCCACCAGCAAAGCCGATACCAGAACGTCATCCGAGTTTCCTCCGCACGATCTCCAGAATCTCCTGCACCGACTGCTCAATCGTGTTGCCCGACGTATCGAGCATCACGGCGTCGCGTGCGGGGCGGAGCGGGGCAATATCGCGCTCCGAGTCCTGCTTGTCCCGCTTTTTCATCTCGTCCAAAACCTGCGCGTAGCTGCTCTTGTCGCCCTTTGCCTGCAATTCCTCAAAGCGGCGGCGGGCGCGTTCCTCCGGCGAGGCCGTGAGGAAGATCTTCACGTCTGCGCGCGGCAAAACGACCGTCCCGATGTCGCGCCCGTCCATGACGACGTCGTGCTCCCGCGCGAACTGCCGCTGCATGTCGAGCAAATATTCCCGCACGCACGGCTGCGCCGACACGCCCGAGGCATAGCGGCTCATCTCCGGCGTTCGCAGCTCGGCGGTCACGTCCATGCCGTTTAAGATCATGTGCTGCACACCGTCGGCCTGATGGTCGATGACGATGTTCACATCGTCGATCAGCCGCCGGATACCGTCCGCGTCCTTCGGGCCAATGCCCATCAGCCACATGTGATAGCCAACCGTGCGGTAGATTGCGCCCGTATCGACATATAAATAGCCCAGTTTCTTCGCCGCGGCCTTGGCCATGGTGCTCTTTCCCGCGCCGCTCGGGCCGTCGATGGCGATGGCGTGATGCTTCATTCCGATTCCTCCTGTGTCTGCGCAGCGGCAAGCCCGGCCGCGCGGCCGGTCGCCCATGCGATCTGTAAGTTAAATCCGCCCGTGTAGGCGTCCACGTCGAGCACCTCGCCCGCAAAATAGAGTCCCCGTACCAGCTTCGATTCCATCGTCGCCGGGTCGACCTCGCGAACCTTCACGCCGCCGGACGTGACGATTGCGTCCTCGACCGGGGCCTTGCAGGCAATGTCAATCGTAAAATGCTTCAGGATGTCCAGCAGCGCGTGCCGCTGCTGCTTCGTGACCGAGTGGACCTTTTCATCGCCCGGAATCCCACTCCGCCTGATGACCACCGGGATCATCGACCGCGGCAGCAGATCGTCCAGCGCGTGGGAAAAGTCACGGTTCGCGTACTTTTCAAAGTCACGCAACAGCCGTTCATCGAGCGTCTTTTCGTCCAGCGCAGGCTTGAGGTCGAGGTCGACCGTGAACGCCTCGCCCTTCCGGTCCATGTGCGCGCTGGCAGACAGGACAATCGGCCCGGAGAGGCCGAAATGCGTGAACAGAAGTTCGCCAAATTCCTCAAAAACGACCTTGCCTTTGGCGTTTTTCAGCCGCAGCGTCACGTTTTTCAGGGCGAGGCCCTGCATGGCCGCGCAGTCGTGCCCGCGCTCGACGAGCGGCACGAGCGAACCGACCGGCTCCACGACCGTGTGGCCCAGCGCTGCCGCCATCCGGTATCCGTCGCCGGTCGAGCCGGTCAGCGGGTAGGAGCAGCCGCCGGTTGCCAGAATGACTGCGTCCGCGGGGATCGGGCCGTTCGCCGTTTTCACGCCGCACACCGCGCCGTCCTGCACGGCAATTTCCGTTGCCCGCGTATGCCGCACCTGTACGCCGGTCTGGCGCAGATAGTGCTCCAGCGCGGCGAGGACGTCTGCCGAGCGGTCGGACACCGGGAAGACGCGATTGCCGCGTTCGGTCTTCAGCGCACAGCCGTGGACTTCAAAAAACGCCTTGGCGTCGGTAGGGGAGAAGCGCGAGAGCGCGCTGTATAAAAAGCGTGGATTCGTCGGCGTGTTTTTCAAAACGTCCTCCCACGGGCAGTCGTTCGTCACGTTGCAGCGTCCCTTGCCCGTGATGAGCAGCTTTTTGCCGAGGCGGTCGTTCGGCTCGAGCAGCGTGACCGCCGCGCCGTGCTCCGCGGCACAGCCTGCGGCCATCATCCCGGCCGCGCCGCCGCCGATGACGACGACGCGCTTATTGGACGCGCTCATAGACGTCATATTCATCCCAGATGTGCTCCAGATTTTCAAAGGTCTGCGTCAGGAGCCGCTCCTGGCTCCGCCCAATCGAGACGACGAGGGCGTTGATGACGCTCATCGCCGCGACGAGCGAGTCGACCACTGACACCATGCCGCTCTTCGCGACGAGCACGTGGTCGGCAAATTTGCCCGCCGGGGCATCCGGCTTGTCGGTGATGGCGAGCACGGTGGCCTGCCGGTCGTGCGCGTACTGCATGACCTTGACCGTCCGGCCGGAATAGCGCGGCAGGCTGATGCCGAGGACGACGTCGCCCGCGCCCACGCGCAGCATCTGCTCGAACATCTCGCTCGTCGCCGTCGAGCTGACGAGGCGGACGTTGTCAAAAAGATTGCGGAAGTAGAAGTTGAGGTAGGCGGCCAGCGCGGCGGACGAGCGCACGCCAACAATATAGATGTGTTTGGCCTGCAAAATGGCCTCCACACAGGCGGCCATCTCCCGCCGGTCGAGCGATTCGGCGGTGAGGCGGATGGAGTCGATGTCGCTTTGCAGCACGCTGGACACCACGTCCTGATCGCCGAAGCGGTCGTTCGCGGCCTCAATGCGCTGCACCGAGGTGAGGCGCGTGCGCACCATTTCCTGTAAGGATCGCTGCATGCTCGGATAGCCGTCGAAGCCAAGCTCGACGGCGAAGCGGACGACCGTGGACTCGGAGACCGCGACGGTTTTGCCGAGCTTGCTGGCCGTCATGAAGGCGGCCTTGTCGTAGGATTCGAGAATGTAGTTTGCGATGCGCTTTTGTCCTTTGGAGAACGTATGTAGCTGGGCCTGAATGCGGGCCAGAATATCGGTTGACATGGCAAGTTCCTCAATCTATAAAAATCGAATCTATTTTACAGGGAAGCCCTGAAAATTGCAAGCATTTTTGGAAAAATCACGAATGATTTTGAAGCATTTCCAGCTCCTCATCCGTCAGCGGGCGATACTGGCCGGGGGCGAGATCGCCGAGGCGGAGCGGGCCTTCTGCGATGCGCTTGAGGCGTGTGACGGTCAGCCCCGCGCGCTCAGCCAGGCGGCGGATCTGCCGGTTGCGGCCCTCGTGGATCGTGATGCGGAGGAGGGCCGTGGCGGGCTTTTCGGTGCGCTCGGCGTGGCTTTCGGTGCGGCGGCTGTCCGCAGTTTGGGACGGCGCTTCAAGGTTTACACGCAGCAGCTCGACGCGGGCGGGGCTGGTCTTCCGGCCATCGATCTCGAGCGGTTCGGCGAGCGACCGCTCCGCGCCGGGCGCATAGTGGCTGACCCAGAGCAGATAGACCTTTTCGATCTCCTGCTTCGGGTGCATCAGGCGGTTGGCCAGCTCACCGTCGTTCGTCAGGAGCAGCAGCCCCTCGGAGTTGAGGTCGAGCCGCCCAACGGGGTAGACGCGCTCCGGCAGGTCCGCGACGAGATCGGCCACGGTCCTGCGGCCCTTTTCGTCCGAGAGCGTGGTCACATAGCCGCGCGGCTTGTTTAACATCATATATAGATGCTCCGGCGCGGCCCGCTTCAGGCGCACGCCGTCGATCTCGATGACGTCGGTCTGCTCGTCGGCGGTGTCGCCGAGCTGGGCGGTGTTGCCGTTGACGCGGACGCGGCGCGCGGCGATCAGCTCCTCGGCTTTGCGCCGGGAGGCGACGCCGTGACGAGATAAAATTTTTTGCAAGCGTTCTTCCATGCTATTCTCCGAAAATTCGTTGAAATATCGATTTTTGCGCAGGATTTTCAGCCACAGGTGCAGCAAGGCGGAGCGGGAGCGCGCCGATGCGCGTGCCGTCCAGCCAGACCTCAAGCGTGGCGGAGACAGTATCGCAGGGCGCGAACACGAAGTGCGGCGCGAGGAGCCGAAGCTCCGGCTGTTCGCCGTCCGCCAGCGGATAGGAAAAGGAAAAATGCGAGATCAAGTTTACATAATCTTCCACTCCGCTGATAACCGGAATTTGCCCGACGACAGAATCCGCGGTTACGAGCTGCCGCTCGGAAAACTGCGAGAAGCCATAATCGAAGAGGGCGGCGTGGTCGGCCCAGTCGTTGGGATCAGCGATCGTGACGGCGATGAGCCGCCGTCCGTCGCGCTCCGCCGCGCCGACCAGAATCCGGCCCGCAGTTCGGGTATAGCCGGTCTTTACGCCGATCGCGCCGGAATATTGCCATAGAAGTTTGTTGTGGTTGGTCAGGACGCGGTCGCCGATGGTGACGGATTTCGTCGAGACGAGCTGCGCAAAATCGGGATTTTGCAGCGCGAAGCGCGTCAGGCGGGCCAGATCGAGCGCAGTGGAGTAATTTTCCTCGCTGTCGAGTCCGTGCGGATTCGCGTAATGCGTATTTTTCAGGCCTAAAACCGCCGCTTTTTCATTCATCCGCATGGCAAACGCGGAGATGCTGCCGGAATCGGCCAGCGCGAGCGCAACGGCGGCGTCGTTCCCGGAGCGGAGCATCAGGCCATAGAGCAGCTCGTGCATGGAGAGGACTTCTCCGGCCTTGAGGTACATCGAAGAACCCTCGATGCCGACGGCCTCCGGCGGAATGACGACGGTTCGGTCGAGATCACCCGCCTCGCAGATCACCAGCGCCGTCATGATCTTGGTCGTGCTGGCGATGAGAGATTTGTCCTCCGCATGGGACGCATAGAGGACGCGCCCTGTGGATGCGTCCAATAAAACGGCGCTTTTGGCCGAGAGACGCGGCAATTCTGTCCGCAGAACGCCCGCTGACGCATCCGCTGAAGCGCCGCTGCCGTTCCGGCTGACGTCCGGCTGAACTGCCGCTGCCGCACCCGCAAGGAGCGGAGACAGGAGAATCAGGACAGCGGCGGATGCAGCTGCCCTGACAAAAATTTGCTTTTTCATGTGCATCACCCACGGACAGTATGCCGCGTGGGGCGGTGCGGGATGTGCGCCAAATTTTGGGATAGCGCCATATCAGAATTTTGGATGAGGCGCGGCGCGTTACAAACGAATTTCCAGAATCAGGGCTGCGGCGTCTTCTTCTCGGCGCGCCAGGCGTCGATGCGGTCGAGCAGGTCGGGCACCTGTTCGATCAGGCGGTCCATCGAGGTGGAGGCCGGCTCAGCCACGGGGAGCATACGGACGTTGCCGTCGCGGATGATCAGGAACGCGATGGGCGTGATCTTGACGGAGCCGCCCGCGCCGCCGCCGAAGCAGTTGTCGGGCTGCTTGCTGCTCATGGCAAAGTCGGAGCCGCCGGAGCCGTAGCCAATGGAGACCTTGGTCACGGGGATGATTGTCACGCCGTCGGGCGTGGTGATGGGGTCGCCGATGACGGTATTGACATCGATCATGTCCTTGATCTTCGCCATCGTGGAGGTCATCATATCAGAGAGAGGATGATTCATGTGTTCGCACCGCCTTTTTTCGAGTCGTTCAGAAGTTTCAGGAAGCCGAGACCCGCCTTGAGGCCGAGCGCGAGGGCACGGCCAATGGTGATTGTGAGGATGAGGTGGGCGTCGACGCTCATTTGTTCTCTATTATAATCCAGAATTGGGGAAATGTCACGCTTTTTTATCACAAACAGCCGGTCGAGCGCGGGCATCAGCGCGCCGACTGCGGCCCACGCCTGGCCATAGTGCAGGGCGGCGTCCGCCGGGTCGTCCCCGGCGAAGGTGACATGGAGCGTCAGCTCCTCGACGCGGAGTTTGCGCCGGAGGTCACCAAGCGTGGAGAGCGCGAGGTTCACAAGGCGCAGGATGCCGCGCAGGCCGCCGGGAAGGGCGAGCTTCTTTTGCGGGGCTGCTTCTGCCGCCGGAGTGTCCGGCGCTGCGGACGGTGCAGGCGATGCGGCTGGCTTTTGCTGTTTGGACTTCTTTGCTTTTTTCGGCTTTTGGGGCTTTTTCGGCTTTGCAGGGAGAATCTGCAGCCTGAAAAAACCGATCTTCACCGAGAGAAGCACGCCGCCCTCGCCGTAGGCCGCGTCGATGCCGACCGGGATGCAGCCGATCAGCACCAGCACGGCGAGGATCACGAGCACGGTCATCCACCACGTCCAGCTCATGACCGGCCCTCCGCGGGGGATGCGGGCTGTGCGGCGTCGAGGTCAAGCTGGAGCTGTTCCTTTTTCACGGCGATGTCGACCTTTTCGATATCGGGCAGGTCGGCCAGCGATTCAAGGCCGAAGACGCGGAGAAAGTCCGGCGTCGTTTCGTACAAAATCGGGCGGCCGGGGACATTGAGGCGGCCACATTCGCGGATGAGCTTTTTTGTGAGCAGGGCGCTGACGGAATAGGCGCTGTCGACGCCGCGGATGGTCTCGACGTAGGCCTTCGTCGCGGGCTGATAGTAGGCGATGACCGTGAGCGTCTCGAGCTGCGAGGGCGAGAGTTTCGGCGGCTTGCGTGTCTCGAGCGTTTTCGTGACGTATTCGGCCATTTCAGCGGACGAGCACATCTGATAGGCGTCTTCGAGCTTCACGATGCGGATGCCGCTGCGGTGGTAGGAGAGGGCGCTGATGAGGGCTTCACATTCGCGGTGGATCTCGGATTCATCTACTTGCAGGGATTCCGCGAGGCGGGAGGCCGCGACCGGTTCGCCCGCGGCGAAGAGCACGGCCATCAGCGCGCGCTGGAGATCATTTTGTTCCATAATGGCTCCTTATCCGGCGCTGACCGGCTCGTCCGGGTCCTTGCGGTAGGTGATGGACGGGTCGTCCGCGTCGTCGATCGATACGGATTTGAGTTTACATAATTCGAGCAGAGCGAGGAAGGTCGCCACGATCTCAGAGCGGCTGCGGCTGCCCTGAAAGAGGGCCTTGAGGCGCATGACGCCGTGCGAGAAGAGGCGGCGGACGATTTCGGTCGCCTTTTTGACGACGGGATACGGCTCCGCGCCGACGATGCCTGCGAAGTTGGAAACAGGCGGCGGCAGGCGGCGCTCCGAGCGGTCGGCAATGGCGGCGAGGGCCGTCAGCAGGTCGGACGGGTCGTGCCGGTAGCGGTAGGTCTGGTCGCGCTCGTAGGGTTCCGGGCCTTTGGTAAAGAGGCCGAGTCCAATTTCGTTGCGGACGGAGAGCTGCGAAGCGGCGAGCTTGATCTGCTCGTAGGCCTCCTTGCTCTGGCGCTCGCGGAGGGAGCGGATCAGAATTTCCATGTCACTCTCGGCCTCTTCCTGCTCGGCCTTGGAGAGGAGCATGCGCGTTTTGATGTACATGAGATGGGAGGCCATCGCGATGAATTCGCTGGCGACCTCCATGTCCATGCGCTTGCGCTCGTCGAGCCAGGCGAGGTATTGCTCGAGAATGGAGGTGATGTTCACGTCCTGAATTTCAATTTTATTTTTGCTGAGCAGCAGAAGAATGACGTCCAGCGGGCCGTCGAAATCTTCGAGGGTCTCGGCCCTGGCACGGACGACGCTGTCCAGGTGGTATACGGGTTCGTTCATACAAACAGTCCAATCAGGAAGGATACGGCGGAAGAGAGGCCGTTCAGTAAGCCGGTGCGGAGAAAGTTCAGCGGCGTGTCGAGCACGTCGGCAAAGAGCAGAATGTAGAGCAGGATCATGCCGTAGCGCTCGTAGCGCATGAGCCATGCGTAGGCGGAGTCCGGCAGGAGGGAGAAGAGCACCTTGCTGCCGTCGAGCGGGGGAATCGGGATGAGGTTGAAGACGGCGAGGCCGGCGCTCAGAATTGCAGTGTAGAGGAAGAAATAGCTGATGTAGTAGACCAGCTTGGTCTGCGGGAGGAACAGATTGCAGAGCGCGAGGCAGATCAGGGCCAGAAAGGCGAGAATGACGTTGGAAACAGGGCCGGCGAGGGCTGTGATGGCCATGCCGGCGCGGCGGTTGCGGAAGCGGCGCATGTCGATCGGGACGGGCTTGGCCCAGCCGAAGTGGAAAATCGCCATCATGATGAGTCCTCCGATGTCGATGTGGCGGAGGGGATTGAGCGAAATGCGGCCCATGCGCTTGGCCGTGTCGTCGCCGAGCCAGTAGGCCGCCAGACCGTGGCACGATTCGTGGACGGTGATGCAGAGCAGGGAGGCGAGGACGACGATGAGCGTGTCGAGGAGGGTGTCGAAGTTGAGCTGGCGGAGCCAGGAGAGAAAGGTGGTCATAGGTGTTACCTTTGATGGTGTGATTTGAGATGAAAATGTAGGGGTGGGCAATGCCCGCCCGAAAGGCCCCCTCTACCAAGAGGGGGCTGTCATGCGAAGCATGACTGGGGGAGTTTCAAAATCTTCCCCCCTGATTGCTTACGGCAATCTGTCCCCCTCTACCAAGAGGGGGGCTATCCGCTGCGGCGGGGAAGGGCCGATGAGTACCCGCAAGGGGCAGGCCGCATCTGTAACGCTCCTTCGTCGCGAACAGCTGCGCTCGGCATCGGCCCCTACAGGGTGCGGAGGATGATCGTAGAAGCGGGCGGACAGAGTCGTCCGCCCCTACAGGGTGCGGCGTTTTTAACTCTCAGCAGCGGGGAGGGTGATGCGGACATCGGTGCCCTCGCCGTAGACCGAATCGATGCGGATCGTGCCCTTATGCTGCTTCAAAATCTCCTGCGCGATGGACAGGCCAAGGCCCGTGCCGCCCGACTCGCGCGAGCGCGCCTTGTCGACGCGGTAGAACCGGTCGAACAGGCGGGGCAGATCCTTCTCCGGGATGCCGATGCCGTTGTCCGAGACGCGGACATAGACATTTTTTCCGCTCTTTCCGACATGAATTTCGATTTTACCGCCGTCAGGCGTATATTTTACCGCGTTGGACACGATGTTCGTGACCACCTGCTCGATGCGCTCGCGGTCGCCGTTGACGTCCGGGATATCGTCCTCCTCGGTGAGGGTCATGGTATGGTGGTGGTTCTGCTCGGCGTTGAGCTTCGCCGCCTCGTACACGTTCTCCACCGCCTTGCGGAATGAGAAGCGCGAGATGTTCATTTCCATCTTGCCGTAGTCGATTTTGCTGAGCGTCAGCAGATCCTGCACGATGCGGGTCATACGGTCGGCCTCGCTGACGATGACGGCGAGGAAGTTGCTCCGCAGCTCGCCCGGCAGATCGTCGCCGGAGCTGATGATCGTCTCGGCGTAGGCCTTGATGTTCGTCAGCGGTGTGCGCAGCTCGTGCGAGACGTTCGCGACAAACTCACGCTTCGACTGCTCGGATTTGCGCTGCTCGGTGACATCGTGGATGACGACAAGGACGCCGCCCTGCGTCTGGTCGGACGAGAACGGGGCCATGAACAGCTCCAGCTCGCGGTCGCCCGCGGTCTTCTGTAACTCTAAATATTGCGGGCGGCGCAGCGTCAGCAGCGTGTCCAGCTCTGCCTCCTGCCCGAAGAGCTCGTCGAACGTCGTCGTGGAGTCCAGCCCGCGCGCGAGCATCTGGCTCGCCGCCGGGTTGCAGTGGATCAGCGCACCGGAGACCGAGAAGGCGATGACGCCGTCGGTCATGTGCAAAAACAGCGTGGAGAGCTTGTTGCGCTCGTTCTCGGCCTCGGAGATCGTGTCCTCGAGGACCTTTGCCATGTGGTTGAAGTTCCGCGCGAGCACGCCGATCTCGTCGTGGCCCTCGACGGCCACACGCTGCGAAAAGTCGCCCGCGGCGACCTGCCGCGTGCCGACAGTGAGCGCCTGGATCGGCGTAATAAGGATGCGCGCAAGCAGGAACGAGAGCACCACGCAGATCACCAGGCCAAGGCCCAGCGCACGCAGGATAATGCTCATCAGTTCGCTCGTCAGCGCATCGACCGTCGCGCGGTTGTCGTAGATGTACGCGATGTACGAATGCTCGTCCGTCACGATGGGCACAGCCAGATCCATGAATTCACCCGTGACCGATCCGTCCTGCCCGACTTCGCCGTTCATCGCCGTCAGCAGATTCTGCGACACGCTCACCTGTGTCCGCTCGTCCGAACCCTCGAGCACCTGCCCGAGGCTGTCTAAAATATAGACGTTCCGGTCGTTCACGTCGATGCCGAGTCCTGTCTGCGCCATCAGCAGCTCTTTCATCTGCGTCGGCCCGTTTTCGCCGTCCGCCAGATCTTGCAGCTGCGTGATGAACTCCGGCGAGAACGTCCGCTCCATCTGTACATAGAATTCCGAAATGTAGAAATTGCCGACGCCGCTGATCAGAAACGCTCCGATCACCGTCATCAGCGCCAGAATGAGGATGACCATGATCATGACCATCTTCATGCGAAGCGTGCGCACGGCCGCCCCTCCCCTCCGTCTTTGTTTAGGGTGTATAACCTTTACTCAGAAAAGTAGTAGCCCGCGCCGCGGCGCGTCAGGATGCGGGTTGGCTTGCCGGGGTCGTCCTCGATCTTTTCGCGCAGCCGGCGGACCGTCACGTCCACGGTGCGCATGTCGCCGTAATAATCGTAGTTCCAGACCTTCTGCATCAGATCCTCGCGCGAGAAGACCACGCCGCGCTCCTGAATGAGATAGAGCAGCAGGTCATATTCCTTCTGCGTCAGGTCGACGGCCTGCCCGTTCCGCATGACGGAGAACGTTGCCGGGTCAATCGTCAGGCCCTTGGCCTCGATCAGCTTGCCGACGGATTTGCGCGCGTTGAGGTCGAGGCTCCGCCGCCGGATGTTCGCCCGCACGCGGGCCAGCAGCTCACGCATCGAGAAAGGCTTCGTCATATAGTCGTCCGCCCCGGCCTCCAAGCCAAAGACCTTGTCCGTCTCCTCCTCGCGGGCCGTCAGCATAATGATGGGGACGGTGCTGCCCGCGTCGCGGAGCTTTGCGCAGATGTCAAAGCCGTTCATCTTCGGCAGCATCACGTCGAGCAGGATGAGATCGGGGTCGCCGGTCAGGCCGAGCTGCAAGCCCGCCTCGCCGTCGAGCGCCTCGAGCGTCTCATAGCCCTCGCGCGCCAGATTGAATTTCAGAATTTCGACGATCGCCCGTTCGTCCTCGACGATCAGAATTTTCTTCTTTTCTTCCATCAAAAATACCTCACAGTGGGCGCCGCAGCGCCTTCGGATAGTGGTTTTTCAGCTGCCCGCCGGAACCTTTGCCCCAGCCGAGCGTGCAGCCCTCTACCTGCACGAGCGTCCATCCCGCGCACTCCGCCGGGATGGACTCTCCGGCCATGTAGCGGCGGAGCAGCGGGTCGTTTCGATCCAGATCGAGCGTCAATGCACCCGTTTGCAGCCAGAGCGCCCAAGCGTGCGCCGGGTCGAGCCGGCCTTTGCGCAGCTCGCCAAGCTCCAGTCCGCAGCGCAGGACGCGCAATCCGCGCAGCATCGGCAGTTCTTCCGGTGCGAGGAACACCCGCGCGCCGAACAGTACAAATTTCCCCTCCGGCAGGGCCGCGCCCGCCGAAGCCGCGAATTCTAGGACTTCCTTCGGGGCTTTAATCCCGGGCTCCGTCGGAATGTCGCTGCCGGGCGCGCTGCCGGATTTTTGCAGCACAGCGGCAAAATGTCCCTCGCCGCGCAAATGGTGCGGCCAGAGCCGCGCTGTCCCCTCCAGTCCGGCCGCAGGATCGGCGATCCAGTCCGGACGGCCGGGCGAAAAATACGGAGATCCGATCGGGATGACCGAAAAGTCCGGATGTTCCTGCAAAAACGTGGAGATCGTGCCCTCGTTTTCCTGCGGGGCGAACGTACAAGTTGAATAGACCAGCCGCCCGCCAGGGCGGAGCAGCGATGCCGCCGTCCGCAAAATTTCAATTTGCCGCGCGGCGCACATTGCGACGGTTTCCTCCGACCAGTCGGCCACGGCGGCTTCTTCCTTGCGGAACATGCCCTCGCCGGAGCACGGCGCATCGACCAGCACACGGTCAAAATATCCATCGAACCGGGGCGAGAGATTTTTCGGGTGTTCGTTCAGAACCAGCGCGTTCGCAATGCCCATGCGCTCGATGTTCTGCGCGAGGATCTGTGCGCGCTTCGGGTGGATTTCGTTGCAGACGAGCAATCCGCACCCGGCCAGCTTCGCGGCCAGCTGCGTGCTCTTGCCGCCCGGTGCGGCGCAGAGATCGAGCACGCGCATCCCCGGCTGCACATCCAAAAGCTCCGCCGGAGCCATCGCGCTCGGCTCCTGCAAATAATAGCAGCCCGCCTCGTGCAGCGGCGAGAGACCGGGGCGCGCCGCGGCGTCATAGTAAAAGCCATCCGCACACCAGGGCACCGGCGTCAGGCCGAACTCCGGCAGCGCGGGCTGCGCGCCCTTTTGCGGATTGCGCCGCAGGCCGACGTTCCGTGGCCGGTCGTAGGACGCGGCGAATGCGTCAAACTCCGCGACGAGCAGCTTTTTCATCCGCAGCACAAATCCTTCCGGCAGCAAGGCCCACACCCCCAATTTAAGATAAACATATTATACCGGATTTCCGCGCAAAAAGAAAGCCCCCAATCTTTTCAGCTGCACCTTTGTCCGCGCCTGTAGGGGCCGATGCCGAGCGCAGCTGTTCGCGACGAAGGAGCGTTACAGATGCGGCCTGCCCCTTGCGGGTACTCATCGGTCTAAAGGTCCCCTCTACTAAGAGGGGGCTGTTGCCGCAGGCGACTGGGGGAGAAATCCCCGCCGCAGCGGATGCCTTCCCTTGGGGGAAGGCTTTCGTGCGGGCAGATTTGTCTACCTACATCCCATTTTGCCGCATATGCTCACAAAACGTCCCCGGTTTCTGTTGGAAACCGGGGACATCTTCATTTTCAGTTACTGTTCTGCAAAAATTTTCTCGACGGCGGCGGGCAGCTCCGGCAGGGAGGCGATGCGCGCCGCTGCGTCTTTGACCGAACCAAAGCCGTATTCCGTAAAGATGAATGGGATCCCGGCCTTTGCGGCCGCGTCCGCGTCGCCCTGCGTGTCGCCGACGTAGACGGCCTTTGTCACGCCGTTGCGCTCCATCACAAGGCGGATGTTCGCGCCCTTGTCCAGCCCCGTCCGGCCCGCCATCTCGATATCCCGGAAGCACGTCAGGCCCGACCAGTGCAAAAACGCCTGCACATAGCCGTCCTGCGAGTTGGACACGACAAACAGCGCATATTTCTGCGCCAGCGTCTCCAGCGTCTCGGCCAGCTGCGGATAGAGGATGCCTCCCGCGTGGCGCAGCGCCTCGTTTTCACATTCATACATCCGGTCGACCTCAACCATGCGCACATCGTGCGGCACGTTGGGAAATGCTTCCGCGCCGATCTCCTCCGGCGTCTTGCCCATGCACCAGTGGATGAATTCCGGCGTCAGCGGCACATGCGGCAGCGTCGATCCTTCCAATCCCTGTTTCCATGCCGCAAAGATCAGCTCCCGCGAATCCCACATGGTTCCATCCAGATCAAAAATCACAGCGTTCATGCAAATAACCTCCCTCTCCGTGCTGTCCTCCTATTTTACGCGATGGCCTGCGCATCGTCAAGCCCCGTTGACTTTGTGCGGCGCGGAATCTATAATAAACCTACCAAGTCAGTTTGTAATGCGGAGGGATGTCGTGTGAAACCATCGGGGAAGGTGCTTGCCGTCTGTATCAGCGAGCGGAAGGGAACGATGAAGCATCCGGTATCGGAAGTTCTGCTCCGCGCCGGGCACGGCATCGAGGGCGACGCGCACGCCGGCCCGTGGCACCGGCAGGTCAGCCTGCTCGCCACGGAGAGCGTGGAGCCGATGCGCGCCGTGCTGCCGGAGCTTCCGGCGGGTGCGTTCGCAGAAAACATCCTGATCGAGGGCCTCGAGCTGAAAACGCTGCCCATCGGGACGCGCCTGCGCGTCGGTGGGGCGCTGCTGGAGGTGACGCAGATCGGCAAGGAGTGCCACAAGGACTGCGCCATCCGCCAACAGGTCGGCGACTGCGTCATGCCCCGCGAGGGCATTTTTGCCCGCGTGCTCATGGGCGGCGCCGTCCGTCCGGGCGACCCGGTCACGGTCGAATGAGAAACCCATATAAAAAGCTCCCCCGTGCCCGATGGGCACGGGGGAGCTTGCTTTGTGTGTTACTCAATGGCGATCATGGTCTGGGCAGGCAGTTTCTTCTGCTCGGCCTTCGGCAGCGAGATCTGCAGGATGCCGTTCTCGAATTTGCCCTTCACGTCCTCGGGGCGGACGCCCTCGCCGACGTAGAAGCTCCGGCTCATCGAACCGGCGTAACGCTCCTGACGGATGTATTTGCCGTTCTTCTGCTCGTCCTTGTCGAGGCTCTTCGCGGCCTGAATGGTCAGGTAGCCGTTTTTCAGCTCAACGCTGACGTCCTCCTTCTTAAAGCCCGGCAGATCGATGTCCAGCTCATAGCTGTCCTCGGTCTCACGGACATCGGTCTTCATCAGGTTCTTGGCATGCTTGCCATAGAGCGGATTGCGGCTCTGCGGAACCATCATTTCAAACGGATCACCAAAGAAATCATCAAACAGATCTTCACCAAAAATGCTAGGCAACATAAGTCATTCCTCCATTTCGTCATTCGGTCCCCATCGCGGAGACCGGCAACTTTTGTTACCATCATATGTGTTCATTTCGTTCCATCAGGCTTTCAACTTTCTCTCTCCCTCAAGAACAGCTTCAGTATACCACGATTTTTAGCACTGTCAATAGTAGAGTGCTAAAATTCACAAAAGAAGCAATGTTTGTTCACAGTTTGGTAAAAAACCGCCCGGAACGCGCAAAACGCCGCCGGAACGGAATGTCCCGGCGGCATTTGGATCCCAATTTCAGGTGTTTTTGATCCTGCGCAGCTCACTTCGCGGCAGGAAGCGCATATTTGGAGGCATAGGCGTGGTACTTCTGCAGGTATTCCTCGCTGCCGCTGCGGCTCGCCTGAAGCGAGGCGTGGAGGTTGAGGTTGTGCTGCCGCAGATCGATGACGCAGCCCGCGATGTTGGAGCAGTGGTCAGAGACGCGCTCCAGATTCGTCAGGATATCAGACAGGACGAAGCCCGTCTCAATGCTGCAATCGCCGTTTTTCAGACGCATGATATGGTTCGTGCGCATCCGCTCCTTGAGCTGGTCGATGACCTGCTCGAGCGGCTCGACCTGCATGGCCAGCCGGACGTCGCCGCGCTCGAACGCTTCGCGCGCCGTATCGAGCACCTCGGTCACTGCATCGCGCAGCACCGAAAGCTCGCCCCGCGCCGCGTCCGAGAACGCCAGCTTCTTTTCCGCCAGCTCTTCGGCGGATTCGAGAATGTTGACGGCGTGGTCGGCAATGCGCTCAAAGTCGCCCACAAGCTTCAGCAGCTCCGTGACCTCCTCGCTCTCGCGGTCGCCGAGCGTCTGCATTGCGCTGAGCTTGAGCATGTAGGTGCTGAGGGCGTCCTCTTCGCGGTCGGTCGTGTCCTCCCGCAGACGGATGTCGGAGGCCAGCTCCGGCGTGCAGCCGTCGAGTGATTGCAGGGCCTCTTTCAGGGCCAGCGCCGCGTCGCAGGCCATCTCCACCGCCACAGTGTGGCAGCGCTCCAGCGCGACAGGCGGCGTGGCGAGCAGGCGCTCGTCGAGCTGCGTCGTCGTTTCCACGACCTTCGCGCCCGGCACGAGCCAGTTGACCAGCTTCTCCAGCAGTCCGGAGCAGGGCAGCAGCAGCGCCGTGCAGAGGATGTTGAAGCAGGAGTGCGCGATGGCGATGCCATACATCGTGGCGGCCTCGTTCAAAATCGGCGGCGCAAAGAGCGCGCGCACCGCGCAGAACAGGATCAGGCCGACGACTGTGCCGATCACGTTGAAGGAAAGGTGCACCAGGGCGGCGCGCTTCGCATTTTTATTCGTGCCGACGGAGGAGAGCAGCGCCGTGACGCACGTGCCGATGTTCTGGCCCATGATGATGGGGATGGCCGCGCCGTAGCTGACGGCCCCGGTGACGGCCAGCGCCTGCAAAATACCGACGGAAGCCGAGCTGGACTGGATGATGCCGGTCAGCACCGCGCCGGCCAGCACGCCGAGGACGGGATTTGTAAATGCAAGGAACAGCTGCGTGAACTGCGGCACATTCTTCAGCCCGGCGACCGCGCCGGTCATCGTCTCCATGCCGAACATCAGCGTGGCGAAGCCCAGCAGGATCATGCCGGTGTCTTTTTTCTTGCCGCTCTTGCAGAACATGTACAGAACAATGCCGATCAGGGCCAAAACTGGCGTGAACGACGACGGCTTCAGCAGCTGCACCCACACGGCGTCGCTCTGGATTCCGCCGAGGCTGAGCAGCCATGCTGTGACCGTCGTGCCGACGTTGGCGCCCATGATGACGTTGATCGCCTGCCGCAGCGTCAGCAGCCCGGAATTGACAAAGCCGACGACCATGACCGTCGTGGCCGAGGAACTCTGAATCACAGCCGTGATCCCGAGACCCGTGGCAAAACCGGCCAATTTCCGGCCGGTCATTTTCCCCAGCAGTGAGCGGAGCTTGCCGCCCGCGCGGCGCTCGAGCGCCTGCCCCATCAGGTTCATTCCGAACAGGAACAGACAGAGTCCGCCGATCAGGTTCAGTACATTAAAAATATCCATATTCTTTTCCTCTTTTACATTTCATACCCATCTAGTCTGCATCATACAGGCACAATGTCAAATCCAAAAGAGGAGTTTTGTAAAATCCATGTAAAACTGCGCTGCGATACAATTTTTCATAGAGTTCATGTAGGGGCGGACAAACTGTCCGCCCCTGTGTTTCGATCCCATGTATTACTGCGCGCCCGAGAGCTGCAAGGCGTCCATCACGCGCCGGGCCTGCATCAAGGCCCCGGTATATTCCTTCCGCAGCGCTTCCGCTCCGCTGCCCGTTCCGTCGAACAGGCCGCTGCCCGTATCCGCCACGACGCTGACCCGCCCGTCGGAGAGCAGGCAGATCCAGCCCTTGCCGATACACTGCTGCACGGCGAGGAGCCGCTCGCACATCGACGCGCTCAGCACGCGCTGCATCTCCTCGTCGCTGTCACTTGCGATCACAAACGTTTGGTCAAATTCCGCATTGCCGGTCTTCCGCCCGGCGAGGCGGACGGCCTTGCCCAGCCCCGTGCGCGTCCGCAGCCGGACAGTTCCGCCCAGCGGCGCCGTCCGCAGCAGGAGCCACGGTCCGTGAAAGACCTCTTTCTCCTGTTCACGCTCCATGCCGGTCTCTTCGTCGCGGAACCAGTCCCGCAGGCCGAGCCAGACCGTCGACAGCTGGAACGGGAGGCCGTTGTATGTCCCGCCGATGCCATCCCGGCTCGTCACAAGGTCATATCCGCCCGCGATCTCGATAGCCGCCTCCCGTGCGTCCGTATACCCGATGCCGGAATCCGGCGTATAGCTTGCCCCCGGAAACACCGCCTCGACGGCCTCCTGCACCAGCGGCCCGCGCACCTCGCGCTGATACCGCTTGCGCGACGCGCCGTCCACGATCGCACCCACCAACAGGAACACGACTGCGCCCAGCGTCCATCCGGGACCCTTTGTCACCAACCGCAGCACGACGCACACCGCGCCAATGCCGAGCAGGATGCTTCCAAGCTTGCTTTTCTTCCCGTTCTGCATCTCCGTTCCTTCTTATCCGGCGTCCGCCGCGTCCCGGAAGACATAGACCTCCGCCTCCGCGTCCCAGAGCCACGTCATGACGATCTCGCTGCCGTCCTCCTGCGTGAAACGGAGTGCTGCGTCGCTGTTTCCGTCGCTGTCCAGATCGGCAAAGTCTCCGGACAGGAAACGTTCTCCCGCGCCCTCCATCTGCGCCGGGAACGAGAGCGTCCCGACGTTTGTCTGCACCGCGTCGTCGAGATAGAGCACCGCTCCGTCGTCATAGACGCACAGCAGCGCGTCCAGCGTCTGCCCGCCGCGCGTCAGCTGCGCCTGCGCCTGCACCGGCTGCCAGGTGCGCCAATCGCCCCCGACGGCCCCCTCCGCCGCGTCCTTTCCGCAGGCCGCCAGCGTCAGCAGCGCCGCCGCCAGCACCAACAGCGTCCATATCCGCCTTCTCATCCCAGCACCTCCTGTCCCGGCCGTTCGGCCAGCTCAAAGATCTCGTCATGCGACAGCTCCACCGGCCCGATGCGGACGAACACGCCGTTCGTATCCGCGCTCTGCCAGACCTCTGGTCTGGTCAGCGGGCGGAAGCGGATCTGTGTCAGAAACGGCTTCAGGTCGAGCAGCATCCGGCTCCCGGACACGAAATCCACCTGAAGAATGTGGCCCTCCAGCGGCTTTACCGCGGAAATATACCTCCGCTGCATCTCCCGTCTCCTTTCCGCACAAGCTGATGTTCTGATCATATTATAGCCCGCTCCGGCTGCTCCCTCTAGTAACCATTGGTTAGGAATTTGCCGGACGGCTCAATGTGCCTCTGTCTTTTCGCCCGTCCGCATCCGCTCCGCAAGTGCCTGCCGCTTGCTCTGCCGCCCGCTGCCCTCGATGCCGAGCTTGGCATAGATGCGGTTGACATACTGTTTGACTGTTCCCTCGGACAGATACATCCGCTCCGCGATCTCCCGGTTGCTCAGCCGCTGCGCAACGAGTTCGGCCAGCTCACGCTCCCGCGCGGTCAGCGCGCCGTCCGGTTCTCCACCCCCGTGCCGCAGCGCGGAGATGCACGATTCCATCGCCGCGCCGTGCGTCCGGATCTCCCGCAGGAACGCGCTGTCCGCCGCGAGGCCGTCCAAAACCGGCCTCAGATCGCGGTAATTCTCTGCGAACGGCATGACCAGCCCGTCCGGCTCCGCCTCGGCCAGCGCCTGCCGGAGATGCGCGTCTGCCGCTGCCCGGTCGTCAAGCCGGGCATAGGCCGCCGCCAGCTGGATCAGCAGGTGCAGCCGCACCAGTGCGTAGTGCAGCGTTTGGCATGGCGCAAGCAGTGCCTCTGCCTGTGCCACCGCCCGCCGCCACGCGCCCTGCGCCAGCCACACCTGCGTTTCCACCATGCCCAGCATCGGCTTCGCCACGTCCAGCATCCGCGCATCCGCGAGCGTGTGCTGCGCGAAACTTGGCGGGATCTGCTCCTCCGCGCCGCACAGCGCCGCATAGTAAGCCCGCGCCGCGTCAAAGGTCAGCAGCAGCGTCGCGTCCCGCCGGGGCAGCAGCGCTGCCCGTGCTTCGGCGGCGTCCGGCGGCTCCGCGCCGCCCGCCGCAGCCAGATGCAGCCGCAGCGCCAGCATCGCGCAGCATTGCAGGATATACGCCTGCCCGCGCTCCTCCGCGCGGTAACGCGCCCGCTCCAGCGCCGTCTGCGCCTCAGCGAACCGCCCCTGTAAATAGGCCGCCTCGGCCTCCATGATCTGTTCCGCGCCCGCGCCGTGCTCCCGCGTGACCTGATAGTAGTAGGGCATCGACTCGTGCATCACCGCCACCTCTTCGGCCATCTGGCCCGGCGTCCGATGGAACATCATCAGCACCGACGGAGACCCGAACGTGAACGACCCATAGCGCCGGATCGAGACGGCAGGCCGCGACATCTGGCGGCAGGCGCTGCGGTGCAGCGCGCTCATTTTTGCAATGTCGTTATAGCAGAGGAAGCTCATGATCAGGTCGCACTCGCCGCGCAGATCGCCGCGTGCGCTCTCGCTCAGGCCCGGGCCGTCTGCCGCTTCGAGCAGCAGATCGCGCAGCGCCAGCATCCGCGGGATCTCCCGCCATGAAAACGCCCGCCGCATCAGCACGAGCAGCGCCGTCGGGTCGGCACGGAGCGCCTCGCGCGGCCAGCGATCCAGACACGCGAAGACCTCCGCCGGGTCCGCCGATGCGAGCTGTACGCCCGCATCCTCCGCGACTGTTCGCAGCCAGCCCGCTGCGTTTCCGCTCCTGGCGTGGAACCGCAGCGCGCGCAGCGGATCGCCATGCGTGAAAAACCAGTCGCCGAAGCGGTCGAGATAGGCCTCCCGCTCCGTAAGTTCGGCGAACATTGCCCCGGCACAGCTTTTCAGCATGTGGTGGAAGCGGTATGTCCGCCCGTCCGGCAGATGGGTGATGAAGGCGTTTTGACCCGTCAGCTCACGCAGCAGCGCCCGCGCGCCGTCCAGCCCCGTCACGGCCCGCGCCATCTCCGCCGTGAATTCGTCCGCCTGACTCATCACCGCCAGCAGCAGCCGTTTGTCCTCCTCCAGCGGCGCAAGCAGCGCCGCCGTGAACATCTCGTAGATATCCGTCCCCTCGGTCAGCAGCGCGCCCTGTTCGTGGAGCGCGCGCAGGTTGAGGTATACCGCCGAAAACCAGCCCTCGCATGTCTGCTCGAGCCGCTCCGTCTGCGCCTCCGTCAGATCCAGGCCGCAGCGCCGCGCGTAGATATTCAGCTCCGTCCGGTTCAGCCGCAGATCGTCCTTGCCGAGCTGTAAGAGCCGCCCGCCGAGCCGAAAGACCTCTTCCCCGGGCAAAAACCGGTCGCGGCTTGCGGCGATCACATGGACATTCGGCGGCGCGCAGCGCGCAAATTCGCAGAGCAGCTCCGCCGCCCGCCGGTCGCGCAGCAGGTGAAAATCGTCGAGGAAGAGCACGCACTCCCGCTCCCCCGCCAGCGTCCGGCACGCCAGCTCCAGAAACAGGCCCCTGCCCGCCGCGTCCTCCGGGCAGGGGAATCCGGCCAGCTCCGCGAAGCCCGCCCGTTCCAGCGCGCGGCAAAGCCCGTCCCAGAACAGCGGTACGCTGTCGGAATAGGCGTTCGCGCGCACACAGATCGCCGCCGCGTCTCGCTCCCGCGACTGCAGATACCATTCCACCGCCGTCGTCTTCCCATATCCCATCGGCGCCACCAGCACCGTCAGCGCCGCGTATCGTGCGGGGCGCAGACGCTCCTGTACGCGCTCTGAAATATAGATCGTGTTGAGTTTGTTTCCGGGCTGCCGCATTGCGTGTTCCGCCTTCCGCCGTTTTTCTCCATCATACAGGACGCGCCCCCGCTTTGCAAGCCCTGCGTGCATTGCCGGAGCGCGGTTGACTTCGTAGGGGCGGACGACCCTGTCCGCCCGCTCTCGCGATTTTGCACCGCGTCAAAAAAAGCGGGCCGGTGAGATCACCGGCCCTGGGCATAATATTTATCGTTTGCCGAGCTTTTCGAGCAGCGCGGTAAAATAGTCCGGCAGCTCGCAGCGGACGGTCATGCGTTCGCCAGTGCGCGGATGCACAAACGTCAGCTCCCGCGCGTGAAGACATTGGCTGCTTTGTCCCAGCTCAGGTTTCTTGTGGCCGTAGACCGTGTCGCCGAGAATCGGATGGTTGCGCCATGCGAGATGGACGCGAATCTGGTGCGTCCGCCCGGTCTCGAGCTTGCAGCGCACATGCGTATAGCCCGGATAGCGGGCGATGACCTCCCAGTGTGTGACGGCGCTGCGGCTGTTCTTCTCGGTGACGGCCATCTTTTTCCGGTTCACCGGGTCGCGGCCGATGGGCGCGTCGATCGTGCCGGAATCCTCACGCAGATTGCCGCAGACGATGCACTCATACGTCCGGGCAAGGCTGTGATCCTTGAGCTGCGCAGCAAGATGCGCGTGCGCAAAGTCGTTTTTCGCGGCGATGAGCAAGCCGGATGTGTCCTTGTCGATGCGGTGGACGATGCCGGGCCGCTTCTCACCGCCGACACCGGAGAGCGAATCGCCGCAGTGGTGGATCAGCGCGTTGACGAGCGTCCCGTCCGGATGGCCGGGCGCCGGATGGACGACGAGTCCTTTTGGCTTGTTGACGACGATGACGTCGTCGTCCTCGTAGACCACATCCAGCGGGATGTCCTGCGCGGGGTTTTCCGTGGGCTTCGCCTCCGGGATCTCCACGTTCAGGACCGTCCCGGCCGGGAGCTTCGCATTTTTCCTGACCGGCCTCCCGTCCAGCGTGACGGCCCCGTCCTCCAGCAGCCGCTGCACGGCGCTGCGGCTCAGCTCCGGGAGCAGCGCGGCCAGCGCCGCGTCGAGCCGGAGTCCGTCAGTGTTCAGCGTCAGCGTCATCGGTCTTGTCCTTTTTCGGCCCGTCGGACAGGAATTCCTTGTCCTTGATGAAAATATAGAGCACGAGGATGATCGCGCCGAACGTGATGAACAGGTCGGCGACGTTGAACGTTGAGAACCACGGGATCGAGATCATGTCCACGACCGCTCCGGTGCGGACACGGTCGATCAGGTTGCCAATGGCCCCGCCGGTGATTGCCGCGAGGCACCAGAGCTCCGGCTTTTTCGTCAGGTGCTTTTTCGCGATGATCCAGACCACAAAAGCAAAAAATACGACTGTCAGCGCCACGAACACCCAGCGGCCGCCGCGGAACATACTCAGCGCCATGCCGTCGTTCAGCAGATAGCGCAGCTCCAGCCAGCCGGGAACGAGCACATCGACAACGTCGGTGAGCTGCGCGGCGGCCAGCGCCTTCGTCCACTGGTCAACGGCCACGATCGCCGCCGCAAAAATCGTCAGACATACATAAAACAAGGCTGTTTCCTCCCATATCGGTTTGTGTGCAGGCACAGTTCAGATGGTATCGTCCTCATTGATCCAGTTCTGTACCGGTACAACCGTAAATTCTTCCCGCGTGTTCCGGATGACCACACGGCGGATGCCCGCGTTGATGATCATGCGGCGGCACATGGAACAGGACGTCGCGTCGTGCAGAATTTCGCCCGTGCGCGCATCGTGGCCCGCCAGATAGAGGTCGCCGCCGATGCACTCGTTGCGCGAGGCGGAGATGATCGCGTTCGCCTCGGCATGGACGCTCCGGCACAGCTCATACCGCTCGCCGCGCGGGATCTGCATCTGCTCACGCACGCAATAGCCCAGATCGCAGCAGTTTTTGCGTCCGCGCGGCGCGCCGTTGTAGCCGCTGGCCACGATCTCGTCGTTGCGCACGATGATCGCGCCGTACTGCCGCCGCAGACAGGTCGACCGTTCGAGCACGGTCTCGGCAATGTCCAGATAATAATTTTCCTTCACGATCCGGGTCATAACCAACGCCTCCTCTTGCGTCAACTGACGCCTGGTTTGTTGTAGTATATCACGCCGCTGGCCGCGCCGCAAGGGAATTCCATTGCGAAAGCCGGATTTTCGTGGTATACTATGAAAAAGATCATTCGGAAGGGAGGCGCGCGCATGAAATATCGGAAGCTCCTTTGTGTGCTGCTTGCGCTTGCGCTGCTGCTCGCGCTGGCGCCAATGGCTGGGGCCGAGGGGGATCTGTTCTTCGTCGCCGTCAACGACACAATTCCCGTCACGCTCACGTCCCTACCCTATACGTCCGGCGGCGTGGTCTATGTGCCCTATACCGCATTCGACGCGCGGCCCGGCGGCGTTGTCTCGGCCTATAACGCCACGGCGCAAACCTTTGTCCTGTTCACGAAGGACAGCCGTCTGGTCTTCGACCTCGCCACCGGCGAGACCAGCGACGAAAATCAGAATACCTCCACGCAGACTGCCCTCTTCCGGAACGGCCTGCTCTATATCCCGCTGATCTTCTGTGCGTCGCATTTCGGACTCAAGGTCTCCCTGCTCGAAAGTCAGGACGGCTATCCTGTCCTGCGCTTTACCACCGGCAGCGAGGTCTACGACGATTCGCTCTTTATCGAGAAGGCTGAGAACCTCATCGCCTACCGCGTTGCCCAGCAGTCCTCTGCAAGCGATCCCGCAGATCACCCGCAGGCCCACCCGGACACACCCGCGCAGGACCCCGCGGATGATCCGCAGGAGGTCATCCCCGCGACGGTCTATCTAGCCTTCCAAAACGTCGATTTTATGCAGGAAAACGCCGAGCTGCTTGCGGATTATCAGCTCCGCGGCGCATTTTTCCTCACAGCCGAGGAGATTCTCGCAGAGCCTGCTCTCGTCCGCGATCTTTATGCACAGGGACATATTTTGGGGATCACGTTTGAGAAAGGCAGCACAGATTGTGCCTCGGCGTTTGGCGAAGCGAACGATGCGCTGGATGAGGTTTTGGGGCTGCGCACGCTGCTTGCCCTCGTCCCAGAGGGCACGGACGCCTCTGCTGTGCAGGGGTATTGCATTTTTGAAGCTGAAAATATGCTGGTATCTGTAGAAAATGCAGTGGAACATCCGGAAAATCCGCACATTTTGTTGTGCAGCGGAAACGCGGCGCAGTCCCTTTCCACGCTTTACGCCGCCAAAGCCAATATCCGGATTCTCCGCGAGACGACTGCGCTTTCCTAGCCGTGTACCCACGTGCCGCCTCGCAGGTTTTGCAAGTTCAAATTTATTTCCTGCATTTTCGAAAAAATGCTTGCATTTCTAGCCGCCATCTGTTATAATAACCCTCGCCGATGGGGGTATAGCTCAGCTGGGAGAGCGCATGACTGGCAGTCATGAGGTCAGCGGTTCGATCCCGCTTATCTCCACCAGAAAAGTCCTGAAATCTCACGATTTCAGGACTTTTTCTTTACTTTCTTTTGTAAATAATCGGCCGCTTTTTTGCAGTCATGCGGCTTGACCCAGATTTGACCCAAACGGGCGAAAACGCAGTGGATTTATCGAGATTTATTTGACAAAACAGCACGAATATTTCTTGAACGATATAAATCAAATTCCAGTTTCAGGTGGACAATTCATGCCCACTTGTGGTGTGTTGCTATGGATTTTCCCGTGGTTCTCTGTTATACTGAACGAAAAGACGCGAATGCAGCGGAAACCGGGCGTTTTTCCGCTTGCACGGTATCAATCTTGCAGAATGGAGTTTCCGGATGGATCTGAATCAAGTGAAATCATTGTTTACTGCCACCGATTTTGAACGCGGGATGGAATATTACCGGAAGGGGCGGGTTACGGATATGCAGTGTACGAAAGCCGGCCCAGAAACGAATGTCAGCTGCACTGTCCGCGGCAGCAAACGATATACGGTGCGCTTCACCGAAATGGCAGAAGGACGGCTGCGCATCAGTTGCACCTGCCCGCGTTACGCCGACGTTGGTCGCTGCAAGCACCTTGCCGCTGCCATGATCGCCTATATAGGCGAGCCGCCGCACGAGTCTGTGCCCGGCAGCGACTCGTGTGCACGGTGGATGCTTCAGCGCTATCTGCAAATTACGCAGGAATCGATTGAGCCTTCACAGCAGCCCGTCCGTCTGCGTGCGATGCTGCGCGCCGGATATGGGGCCGAATATCCTTCGTTTTCCCTTCGTGTCGGGTATGACCGGCTGTATAGCGTGCAGAATATCCGGGAGTTTCTGGACAATGTAAGCCAGCGCCGGACAGTCGTCTACGGAAAAGGACTGACGCTGGAGCATAACCTCGAACTGTTTGAACCGAAGGCGCAGGCCATGATCCGGCTTTTGATGAACGAATGCGGCAGATACCGCGCACTCGGTTCTTCTTCCTACCATACGGGCTACGAGCCTCCGGATTATCGAAAAAACGAGATCACGCTGACCGGCGATTCCTTTGATCGGTGGTTTGATCTTTTGTCGGACGCACCGGTAGACTGCGCAGGCTCCGAGCCGCTCACGCTCACGCAGGCCGATCCGCAGGTTCGTCTGCAAATTGCGGAAGAAGGCGGCGGTGCATGGCTGACGGTCCAGACGCCCTGCCGCTATCGCTTTTTCGGCAGCTACCGGAGCTTATACGCGCTCGGCGGCGGCAAGCTTCTACGCTGCTCGGGCGAGTTCCGGGAAAAGATCTACCCGCTGCTCGAAGCAAAGCAGCAGACCATGTATCTGGCGCGGAAGGATCTTCCGACCTTCTGCGGCTGCGTGTTGCCGGCGCTCGACGGACAGGTCGAGATCGAAGATCCGCAGAATCTTTTACAAAACTACATCCCCGATTCCTGCACGGTCTGCTTCTATTTTGATATGGAACAGGACACGCTGCTTGTCAAGCCGGTCTTCCGGTACGACACCCATTCGATCGCTTTCGACGACAGCTCCGAGCCAGACGGTGTGCGGCGAAACAAAAAAGAAGAACGTGCCGCTTTGCTGTTCGTCCGGCGCTATTTTCAGCAGCAGGAACAGCAGTTCGTTTTACAGGGCGAGGACGCGACCTATGATTTTCTCACCGGTTCGATCGACGCTTTCCGCCGCAGAGGCGAGGTCTATTTCAGTGACCGCCTGAACCGCAAGCGTCTCCAGCCTGCACCGACCAGCGTCGGCCTTTCCGTTTCCGACGGCCTTCTGACACTGACGCTGGACACCGGCGGCTATCCGCCCGAGGAGCTTTCGGAGCTTTACCGAAGTATGCTGCTGCGCAGAAAATATCACTGCCTTCCGGACGGCCGGTATCTGGAGCTGAACGGTTCGTCGTGTGAAAAGCTTGCGGAAATGGCGCAGATGCTCCAGCTCACTGGTCGGGAGCTTGCCCGCGGCAAAGCGACGCTTCCGGCGTATCGCGCTCTCTATCTCGACGAGCTGCTGTCCGGAAGCGACGGCATACAGGTCAGCCGCGACAGCCAGCTGCGCAGCATGATCCGCAATTTCAAGACGCTCTCCGAGAGTGACTACGCCCTGCCATCTGGGCTGAACGCACAGCTTCGATCCTATCAGCAGATCGGCTATCAATGGCTCAAAACACTGGAGGGATACGGTTTCGGCGGAATTCTCGCGGATGAAATGGGACTTGGAAAGACCCTTCAGATGATTGCGTTTTTAGCAACCGTCCCCCAAAAGACCACCGGTGTACCAAATCTCGTTATATGTCCGGCCTCACTGATCTACAACTGGGGAGACGAGCTGCAAAAATTTGCCCCGCAGCTGCGCTATCAGCTGATTCTGGGAAACGCTGCAGAGCGTGAACGCCTTCGTGCTGCGGGCGCAGAATACGACGTGTGGGTCACGTCCTATGAGCTTGTCCGGCAGGACATTGATGCATATGCGAAGCTGCAATTTTACTGCTGCGTGCTCGACGAAGCCCAGCACATCAAAAACGCCGCAACGCTCGCATCCAAGGCCGTCAAGCGCCTTTCGTGCCGGCAGCGGTTTGTCCTGACAGGAACGCCGATCGAAAACCGGCTCAGCGAGCTCTGGAATCTGTTCGATTTTCTCATGCCCGGGTATCTCTACACAAACCATGCGTTCCGCGAAAAGCTGGAAAAGCCGATCCTCAAGTCCAAAAATCCGGACGCGGTTTCCCAACTGCGGCGGCTGGTACAGCCGTTTCTGCTGCGCAGGCTGAAAAAAGATGTCCTCAAGGAACTTCCGCCCAAGGAAGAATATGTCCGAAAGATCTCTCTGTCTGAGGATGAGCAGAAGCTCTATTATGCCTGTGTGCAGGCCGCCGTTGCAAATCTCGGCGACGAGCAGGGCAAACTGCAAATTCTCGCCGCGCTGACCCGGCTGCGGCAGGTATGCTGCGATGCGGGGCTCTGCTTTGAAAATTATGAAGGTCCAACGAGCAAGCTGGATGCCTGCGTGGAATTGTGCGAGGCGATGGCGGAAAACGGTCATCAGATCCTGCTGTTTTCTCAGTTCACCTCCATGCTTGATCGGCTGCGTGAGCGGCTGGACGCGCTGCATATTTCGAATTTCACGCTTCAGGGCTCGACGCCCAAGGAAAAACGGGCTGCAATGGTCAAAGCATTCAACGCAGGCAGCGCCTCGGTTTTTCTGATCTCTCTGAAAGCAGGCGGAATGGGTCTGAATCTGACGGCAGCCGATATTGTGATCCACTACGACCCATGGTGGAACCAGGCAGCGCAGGATCAGGCGACGGACCGTGCCCACCGCATCGGCCAGCAGGCACACGTGCAGGTCTATAAGCTGATTGCTAAGGACACCATCGAAGAAAGAATTCTGGAGCTTCAGAACCGGAAGCTTGCGCTTCTTGATACGATATCCGGCTGCGAGGAGGCCGGGATCTTGAATATGTCTTCTGAGGAGCTGCTTTCGCTGCTGAAAAGCTGACATCTGATTCCAGCAGTGCAGGTTTCGCACGCCGTTTTTCTGGCCTGACCGAATTTTCTCTAAAAAAGTGTGTTTCTCTTCTCCCTGCTTCAAACGTATTTTTGCAGTACAAATCCACTCGACCAGCCGAGCGTGACAGCCCTGAAAAATCAACTGCTTGTTTCAAGAATATTTTGAACGTTTGAACGGCGGCTGCAATTTGCAGCCGCCGCTTTGGTTTTGGGGTCAGATCGCATTGCGGATGGTGTTTCCAATCGCATCTGCCGCACTTTGCTTCATACCCGGCGTCGAGTGGACGTAGGTGCTGAGCGTGAATCCTGCGCTGAAGTGACCCAGCGTTTCAGACAATGTTCGCACATCCACGCCGCTTTTCAGCGATAACGTCGCGAATGTGTGCCGCATGTCATGAAAACGCACATGCTCCGCGCCGATTTCTTTGATGATCCTGTCGTGAAGTCTGCGAAATCCGTCCGGGTCCCATGTTTCACCCGTGCGCGGAGACGGGAACAAATACGGATTCGCCGGGTGTTTTTCATGCTCCTCTACAAGAAGCTTTACTGTATCTGTTGGGAGCAACACTATTCGGATGGAATTTGGCGTTTTTGGCGTGCTGAGGACCAGCTTTCCGTCCTGCCGCGCGACGCTTTTGCTGATCGAGAGTGTACGGTTTTGAATATCCAAGTCCTCCCACCGCAGTGCCAACAGTTCCCCGCGCCGCAGGCCCGTGGTCAGCTCCAGATACATCGGTGCAAGAATGCCATGTTCTTTCGCCGCACTCAGGTACGGTCCGATCAACGCTTCCGGCAGGACGTTCATCTCTTTGTGCGTATTCTTCGGGATTTTACATTTCTTCACCGGATTTGCTAAAATCAGCTTTTCTTCCACCGCATGCTCCAACGCCTTATTCAGCACCACATGAACGCACTGCACCATGCGGGGGCTTAGACCGTGTTCTTTCAGCTCCGGCTGGTTTTTCTTTTGCACCCGACCGCTCTTGAGCAGCTCGTTGTAAAATTGCTGAATTTGCAGCATCGTCAACTTTTCCAGTTTTACACTGCCAAGCTTTGGAATGATGTGGTGATCAATCGCGTTGTGGTAAAACTCTTTGGTTGAGTATCGCACCTGAGGTTCGACGTAAACGGAGTACCACAGCTTCAGCCACTGTTCGAGCGTATAACTTCCAGCCTTCACCGGATCAAGCTTCTTACTGTCCTCAATCGCGGTCCGCAGTTTGTCCTTGACCTCTGCCTGTGTTTTGCCAAGCACATTTTTCGTAATCGCCTTTCCGTTTGCATCATATCCGGCAGTGTACCGACCTTCCCACCGACCATCTTTGCGCTTGCGGATATTTCCTTCGCCGTTGGCGCGTCGTTTCGGCATCGTGTTTACCTCCTTCTCATTTTGTCAGCACACACGATTACCACAAACACAGCCGAATAGCAAGTCCAATCTTCCTTCACGCACATTTTCGTTCCTCACACTGCCGTTCCAGCCAGTCGAGGAATTTCTCGCGTGAAACGACAATCCGTTTGCCGATCTGAAATGCCGGAAAGTCTGCGCTGTGCGCGAGTTTGTAAGCTCCGGCTCTGGAAATACCAAGGACAGCGGCAACGTCTGTCATGTTCATCATCAAGGGCAATTCTTCCAGCGAGTGATACTGTTTCTGGTTCATTTTGGTTTCCTTTCTCCCATTCTGGGAATCGAAATTGGTTTTTGAATGGCCGAAAAGAAATACCCAATCGAAGTTCTTCATCCTGTTTTCTTCACGCCGCCACGGCGGGCGGACGCGGCGTTTGTGTGGCGCAGACCTGCACGGATGCGCGGTCAGTCTGCAAAACCGCACACGTCGGCACAACGCGCCCCACACCGCAGAGCAAACGGCTGCGTCGATGTGCGTTTTCTGACTTGTGCCGCAGTTCAGCCGTTAGTGCTCCGCCCACAGGCGGCATTGGGGGCAGGGTTCTCCCTGCAAGCTGCGTTTTGGTACCAAAACGCGATGCTTGCGCTTTTCTTGCGCG
>ERZ827440.1148-NODE-1148-length-31065-cov-3.731280_pt1 | contig 31065 bp, 28 predicted proteins | sample MGYA00519774_ERZ827440 | MGnify/ENA primary metagenome ERZ827440 (study PRJEB31778, sample SAMEA3449302) | human gut metagenome | biome: human gut; feature: human-associated habitat; material: faeces | place: United Kingdom | collected 2010/2012 ... | reverse complement strand
TCGCTGAAAAGCTCGTAAGGGATTTTAGCATTATCAAGAACATCGGTAACCTTTTTTGTAACATCGAACTTGATAAGGTCGGGGTCCGAGCATACGAACGCCTTTTTGAAAGCCCTTGCCTTAATTTCGGTTGCAATTTCGTTAATTGCGCCCTTGCCGTGATAGCTTGTTTCGTTGAGAACAAATCTGTTTGCCATAAATTTCACTCCTTTTTTTGATTAAGTTAATGTAACTTAACTATATTTTACACCGAAAAACAAAGTTTGTCAATATTTTGACAATATTTTGTTTCATTGTTTTTAAAATAAAATTTATCACGAAGGCCACACATTTATCATTTCCCAAAAACAAACAAATACTCATGAGCAATGAGCAAAAAATTATATTTTACGCTGTTGGTTTTAATGAACGCAAAAAAACCGCAATTTCGTGAAAAACTGCGGTTTTCTTTATGGGAAATAACTCTAATTTTGATAAAATGCACCCCCCTATAAGGAGTTTTGCACCCCCTTATAGCAAAAGTGCACCCCCTTGTTTAATACTTGGGAGACATTCCAAATATACCTGTGAGCATTTTGTAGACATTATAACTACCCATTTTTATATCAACAGTATTTGCAACAATTCTGCACCATTGTTCAATTCGATTTTCACATATATCTTTCGCTTTCCAGTATTCAAGAAGCGTTGACAAATTTGCATTCATGATTGTTTCGGCAATTAATTCTTTATGAGTATTTATTCTCCCGAAAGCGGCAGGCATTTTTTCGAAACACCCATTGATTGTAACGATATCAGTTTGTCCACCCGAAGAGAATTGGTCACGAATATGTGTGTCGACAACACTGCAGTTAGAAACTAACCATAATGCATATCGGTCATATTTTGATGTTAAGACTTCTGGAAAAAGAGCATATCCGCGAGCACGATATTCATCTTTTAACTCTTTTGAGAGAGAACCCCATAATCTTATAGTAGGAGGAGCAACTATATCATCAGGGTTTTCATCTGCTGCCCACCACAAGCTTTCGCCTTCTCTTAATTGATTTTTATAATATTTTGACACAGGAGCAACAGGGTTCTCTAACTTCCTGAGTTTATCATATGGTATTCCCATTTTATCAAAAATGGTTTCACCGGATTTGAGTTCCATGTCAATTTGATACCGAGGATAATGTGTTACTGATATACCCGAAAGACATTCCTCGTAAGGACGACTTTTAAATGCAACAGGAGCTCCCAACTTTCCAAATGTGAGAAAAATCCTTTCAACATTTTGATCACGTGTTGATTCTAATATACTGCTTCCTATTGATTTCCAATGATTCTTATTGGTGCTTTTTACCTCCACACCATAAAAACGATTTACAACTATATCAGGGAACGAAGCTCCTGAAACTAACTGTATTGTACCTTCAAATGGTGTGTTCATTGCGCATCTCGTTAATGCATCACACACATCTTCTTCTAATTGTGTTCCGTTACGTCCTTTATAGTATGCCTCTCGACCTTTTGCTTCTGTATTGAGTATAGCATCGGTTTTGACCATTAAAGCTCTAAAATCTGCTAAAGATGGTTTTCTATTTTCAGATATTATCAATACATTCACCTCCAAAATATGTTTCCCATAAAGCTTCTATACGTTTTGCAATATGGAATCCCAGTAATGGTGGAACTGCATTTCCAATTAATTTGTATGCTTCTGAAGCGGATACAGAATTATTTGTTGAATTGTTTCTAAAAACAAATTCATAATCATCAGGGAAGGTTTGAATGCGAGCACATTCTCTAACCGTCAATCTTCGCTCTTTTTTCCCAGTAGTTAGTTCATCCATATACGTGCCGCCGTGTTCTGTGCTTAAACGGCGAAACTCTATATTTCCGTGATGTTCCGAACGAATTGTTGGACCAATGCCATCAAGTTTAATTTCATTTTGCCCTTGACAATGTTTTCCCATAAATTTTGCTTTTGAATATTTTTGTTGTGAGACATCGGCGGAAGCTTCTGGCTCATCTAAACCGACGAAAGCTTGCCTTAATGTTACCGGGGGCAATAAAGTTTCTCCTGAATTATTGTAAGCATGCGTAATTATTGGATAAGGATCGTAATCTTCAGGTATATGTGTTTTTGAAAGAGCTGAAAGCGCATTCTTTGTTAAAGCTGATTTTTTAAATCCAAAGAAAATAACCCTCTCTCTTGATTGTGGTACGCCGTAATCAGCGGCATGTAATACTCTTGCAGGAACAACAATATAACCATTCTCAGAAATTGTGCTAAAATCATGTTCAATAATAGATTTTACATCTCCGAGATTTGCAAGACCTTTGACATTTTCGGCAATAAATACTTTAGGTTGTGTTATGGCAACAACTTCACGCATCCATATATACAACTGTCCGCGGCTTTCTACACTTGGAGCATTAACATCTACTATCTTTTTTCCGGTATGGCTTTTGTCGGAATCAAAACCTTGTCGTTTTCCAGCTACCGAAAAATCTTGGCAAGGGAAGCCACCAGTTACAACATCAATATTTTCAGGGAATACCGGCGTTCCATTTTCCTTATGTAGTTTTACAAGATCAACAATGCTATCAAGGTAATATGTGGAAGTTGAAATTCCTCTTTTTTTAAAAAAATTTGTCCAAGCAATTTTAGCATCTTCCCTAATATCGTTAGCAAAAACTGTATGAAACCTATTTTTTGGGAGATGAACCCAATTTTCGTTGACAGCGCTAACATTCCAATTTTTGTTAATTTCAGAGTTCATCGACACTTTTAGAATGTCAAAATCACCCTCAAAACCCAAATCCATACCACCACAACCTGAAAATAAGGATAAAACATTTATTGTAGATTTTCTTGTTTGGTTTTTTGAAAGTTTATTTTGCCGTGCAGGTTTTTGCGTAGTCGAAGGAATAAACCAAACACCACTTTTCTTTGTAGCGCCATCTATACGACCCTCGTTACACAAAATTTGTACTCTTCTAGGGCTAATATTCCATTTTTTAGCAACAGATTGAACTGTAATCATTTCATTCATATGTACACTCCCTATAATTCCTTATGTATATTATATTCGTTTGTGCGAATTTTTGCAATACAATAAATGAAATTGTAACAAAGATTTTAAATAAATTCAAATTAAAGAAACGAATAATAAAGTATAAATCGACATGAACCTTTATACCATATGAACTCTATTTAAGCCATCTGAACCCCATTACTTTCACAAGAAGCATCTAAAAACACGGAAAACCGCTTCGAATTATCTTCGAAACGGTTTGTTTATTGTTTCACAAGTGCTGAAAAGCCTTATTTAAAGCCAAAGAACAATAACCCCAACTTTTTATCAAAGTTAGGGTTATAATTTGAGCGGAGAGAAAGGGATTCGAACCCTTGAACGGGTATTAGCCGTTACACGATTTCCAGTCGTGCGCCTTAGACCAGCTCAGCCATCTCTCCTCGCTGCACAACGATATTATTATAACAGATTGAGCGGAATTTGTCAAGCATTTTTTAACCATTATTACCTAAAGTCAATTTACGCAATAAAATGGTTAAGAAACGACAAGAAATTGCAAATATTTTATGCTATACTTATATTATGAAGGGAGGTTTTTAAGATAGAGCTGAGAATAACAGATAAAAACGGCAATGAAAAATTCCGTATAAGCGGCGAGGAAATTGATGCTGTGTACGAAGGCAAGCTTTTGCGAGGGGACATTTTTTCGGTAAGTGCGCCTGGGATTGAGTTTATGAAGGTTCAGCTTGATAAAACCATGAAGGAAAGCGTTATATACTGTCCTTCGGGGAGCTTTGAATTTTCGGTTCCGGAAGAAGGCGAGGCTGTGGGCTATGCTCCGGAGGCTTTTTCGGGCTTTTGCCACCGTATAAGGATTTCCGAAAGCGATGAAGCCTACGAAAAGCGGCTCATATCGCTAAATTCCCTGGACAGGCGAGGGCAGACGAGATATTTCCCACACGCCCGGGCAAACCTTGTAACACGGGACGCTCCCTGTTTTTTCGAGCGCAACGCAATAGACGGAGTGTGCAAAAATGACAGTCACGGCGATTATCCCTATCATTCCTGGGCAGGTGGCGCGAGGGAGGATCTTGAGTATTATATTGATTTCGGAGCGGAAGTTTTGGTTTCGGAGATTGTATTTTATTTAAGAGCCGATTTTCCCCACGATACCTATTGGAAGAGCCTGGAAATCGAGTTTTCGGACAAAGAGAGGCTCACCGCAGAGTTTTTAAAAACAGCGGAGGGGCAGAAAACAGTTCTTGAAAATCCCAAAAAAACACGGACGGTTCATTTGACAAACTTTAAGCAGGCAGAGTATCCCCTTTCGTGGGCGGCGCTGTCGCAGATTGAAATTTACGGTAATTATGTTAAGGAGGATTTAAGCAAAATGGAGATCAGAAACGCATCAAACCCAAAGGATGTAAAGCATTACACGACCGACAGGTTGAGAGAGGAATTTCACATTTCAAAGCTGTTCACAAAGGACAACATAAGAATGGTTTACAGCCATATTGACAGGATAATCACGGCAGGTCTTATGCCGGTAAAACAGGATTTGAAGCTTGAGGGCGGCAAGGAGCTTGCGTCGGATTACTTTCTTGAAAGAAGGGAAATGGGCTGCATAAACATAGGCGGAAAGGGCATAATTTCGGTTGACGGCGAGGAATACGAAATGAACCCGAGGGACGGAATTTACATAGGCAGAGGAAACAAGGAAATCGTGTTCCGTTGCGTTGACACGGATAATCCGCCGAAATTTTATGTAAGCTCCTGCCCGGCACATAAGAGCTATCCAACGGTTAAAATTGATATAACAAAGGCGAAAAAGGTTCCCTGCGGAAGCGTTGAGGAATGTAATAAGAGGGTTATAAATCAGTACATTCATCCCGAGGTAATAAAGAGCTGTCAGCTTGCAATGGGGCTTACAAAGCTTGAGCCGGGCTCCAACTGGAACACAATGCCCTCCCATACCCACGACAGGAGAATGGAGGTTTACCTTTATCTCGATATGGGCGAAAACGATGCGGTGTTCCATATGATGGGAGAGCCTAACGAAACAAGGCATATAGTAATGCACAACGAAGAAGCTGTTATCAGCCCGAGCTGGTCTATCCACAGCGGAGTGGGAACGAAGGCATACTCCTTTATTTGGGCGATGTGCGGTGAAAATCAGGAATTTGACGATATGGACTTTATAGAAACAAAGGATTTAAGATAGGAGGAAGCGGAAAATGTTCAGTCTTGAAGGCAAGGTTGCGCTTGTAACGGGAGCGTCCTACGGAATAGGGTATGCAATCGCAAAGGGCTTTGCCCATGCCGGAGCGAAAATCGTGTTTAACGATATAAATGCCGAGCTTGTGGAAAAGGGGCTTGCGTCCTACAGGGCGGACGGCATAGATGCAAAGGGTTTTGTGTGCGATGTAACGGACGAGGAAGCGGTTATAGAGCTTGTAAAAAAGATAGAGGAAGAAATCGGCGTTATTGATATTTTGGTAAATAACGCAGGAATTATCAAGAGAATACCCATGTGCGAGATGAGCGCGGAGGATTTCAGGCGGGTAATTGATGTTGACCTTAACGCTCCGTTTATAGTTTCAAAGGCGGTTATTCCTTCCATGATCAAAAAAGGTCACGGAAAAATCATCAATATCTGCTCCATGATGAGCGAGCTGGGACGGGAAACCGTTTCGGCGTACGCTGCGGCAAAGGGCGGACTTAAAATGCTCACAAGAAATATCTGCTCCGAGTACGGCGAGCACAATATTCAGTGTAACGGAATAGGCCCGGGGTACATCGCAACCCCGCAGACCGCACCCCTTCGTGAGCGTCAGCCGGACGGAACTCGTCATCCCTTTGACAGCTTTATAATTTCAAAAACCCCGGCGGCTCGTTGGGGCACACCGGAGGATCTTGTCGGTCCTGCCGTATTTCTGGCATCGGACGCATCAAACTTTGTAAACGGCCATGTGCTGTATGTTGACGGCGGAATTTTGGCATATATCGGAAAACAGCCGTAAGGAGGATAAAGCATGAACTATAACGAATGGCTTGAAAATCTGTGGCAAAAAACCAAATCAAAGCTTGAAAAGACGGCGGTTTCCTGCCGTGACATAATTCCCTACACAGCGGATGAAAACGGAAGATTTATAGATTATTACAAAATATCCCCCAACTGGTGGACAAACGGCTTTTGGGGCGGACTCATGTGGCTTATGTACAACGAAACCGGTAACGAAGCCTTCAAGCAAACCGCGCGCCGCTCCGAGGAGCTTTTGGATACCGCACTTTCAAACTATGAACTGCTCCACCACGATGTGGGCTTTATGTTCCACCTGACCTTCGGAGCGGACTATCGCATAACGGGAGAAAAAACCGCACTTAATAAGGAGCTTTTTGCGGCGTCTACGCTGTTTTCACGCTTTAATGTTGACGGCAAATTCATTCGTGCCTGGAACCAGCCCGAGGCGGTGGGCTGGAGCATAGTGGATTGCCTCATGAACCTTCCACTGCTGTATTTTGCATCGGACAAGATCGGGGACGACCGCTTTACAAAGGTTGCAATGCACCATGCGGACATGAGCATCCGTGACCATATAAGGCAGGACGGAAGCGTAAATCACATTGTGGAGCATGACCTTGAGACGGGCGAAGCAGTGAAATTCTATGCGGGACAGGGTGCTTTTGAGGGCTCGTGCTGGTCAAGGGGACTTGCGTGGGCGCTGTACGGAATAACCCTTGCATACATTCATACGAAAAAGCCGGAATATCTTGATGCGGCAATCCGGACCGCAAACTATTTCTGCACAAATGTTGCAAAATATGACTATAAAACACCGATTGATTTCCGTCAGCCGAAAAACCCCGAGTATTACGACAGCACAGCCGGAGTGTGCGCCGCTTGCGGACTTCTGGAGCTTTCAAAGCTTGTGTCCGAGGCGGAAGGTGAAGCTTATCGGGGCGTGGCGATAAATGTGCTCAAGGCGACTGAGGAGAATTTCTGCAATTTCACCGATGAAACCGATTACATAGTCGGCTACGGCTCGGGACGCTACCCTCGAAACGAAGAGGAAATAAAAACAGAGGTTCACCTTCCCATTATTTATGCAGACTTTTTCTTCACCGAAAGCCTCATAAAGCTGAAAGGAACGGATTTTCTTATATGGTAAAAAGCGGTCACCGCATTTCTGCGGTGACCGACATTTTTTATTTCAATTCCGCAATCATTGCAGACAGTTCATTTTCCGAAAATTCCGTTTCCGTGTCCGTTATTGCTATAAGCCCTCTTTCGTCCCATGTGACGGATTTTCCGAGAGCCTCAGCAATCGCGCGGAGCGGAACAAAGGTTCTCGACTCATATATCGCCGCCGGAACATCAATTTCCTTCTTTTCTCCGCCGACAGTGATGTTTTTGTCGCCTATGACTATGCTGATTTCGCTTCCCACCGACACGGTTTTTGTGTCGGCATCCCACGAAACATCCTCGCCGAAGCTTTCCGAAATGCACCTTACCGGCACGAGGGTTCTGCCGTCAACAATCATCGGCTGAACATCATTTTCGCGTGTTTCTCCGTTAACACCGAACTTGTTCGAGCCGACAAGAAGCGTAACCGCACCTGTCATTTCCGGCTCATCTGTTCTCTTTACCTCATATCTTCCCACGGTGTCAAGGCTGAAAACCTTAAAATCGGGCAGTTTCTCTTTGATTGATGCTTCATCCAATTCAAGCTTATCGTTAACCAAATTTCTTTCTGCGAGTTCCGCAATATTCTCAAGCGTATTTTTGCTTTCAAAGCCGTCGCTTACAAAATCCCGATACTTATATTTCGCACGCTGTGCAATATTTTTAATCGTATTGCCCTCAGAATAGCGCTCTTCGGTTATTTCTTCATCGCCTTCATATCGGATAAATTTATAACCTTCGCAAAGCAATATGTATTCCGAGAAAATAAGGTCATTGGTGATATTGTTGTTGTTTGCGTTAAAGAATCCTACGCCGGCCGTTACACCTTTTATGTAATTATAGGTTATCTCGTTATTCTTTGTGCCGTAAAGCCCGACAGCATAATCACGGCACCTTCTTCTGCCGTGTTTATACGGAATAATCTTATCTCTGCGGATACCTTCAAGAGTATATTTGTCGGTTCTAATATCGAAATTATCGTGGAAATAATTATTTGTAATCTTATTTGCTGACGTACCGTATGCAATCAGCAATACCGAACCGCCCGTTTGGTCAAGAGCACCGCTTATATCATTAAATTCAACCGAGTTTTCATCGCCGTCCAGAACTATGGCCATATGAGCTGCGCCGTCAATTTTATTATGCGAAATTTTATTTTTGTTACCGATAATGTTTATAGGTTCATGCTCTGTCCAGAAAAGACAGCCGATTTTTGAAAAACCGCAGTTGTCGACAGTGTTAAGGTTGCCGTCAATTAAAACCGCACCGCCGCCGAGATTATTGAAATCACAGTTATCAATTTTTGAATCATTGCATTTTTCAAGCTTTACGGCAGTATCTGATGTGTTTTCAAACTTGCAGTCCAAAATTTCTATATTCTCCGAGTTTTTTATATCAATTGCAGACCCTAAAGTATCCGAAAACTTTATTCCGCTGATTTTAATATTAGAAAGCTTATCGCCCGAAATATATGTTTTATCGTCCGCTATAAACTCAACATCCGCCGCATCGTCCTTAGGATAAATGAATACCGTGCCGCTTTCGCGATCCGCATACCATTCGCCTTTTTCGTCTATAAAAGCAATATCGTTAACATAATACCCGGCATTCTGAGAAGAATAATACGGATCGTCCTCACTCTGCGGAATCGTATATGTAATTGTATTATCACCGTTAAATTTCACCGGTACAAAACTTTCCTTGTTCCAAAATACGATATGGAAGTACACATCATTAAGTCCGGACAGATATTTGTCGTTAAATATAAACTTGTTTTTCTCCGAAACATCGCCTTCTCTTCTCCGCAGTTCGGTTTTTGTTCCGTCAGCGTTTTTTGTTGTATCAGCCAGCGGCATTCTTTCGGGATTTTTATCATAGGATGTAATAATTATCGAAGTTGTATCGTATATATGTCCAAACAGAACCGGCTCTTCTTCCTCCTGCATTGCGGCAATCGGCAGATACTCGTTATTCTGAAGTGCAACCGGATAAATACCGCCTTCCTTCATTTCACCGAGGTTTTTAATTCCTCTTACGGCTTTAACATTCTTTTTGCCGTCGGAAATCAAAATCTTATATTTTTCTTCCTTTGTTATATCTTCAAGCTTACCGGTTTCCGATGTTGAGAAAACAACATCAGCACCGTTTTCAGCCTTGATTGTTATGTTGCTTTTGTTGAGATTAATGCTCTCGTTGTAACTGCCGCCGCGGAGCACTATAACAGAGCCGCTGTCAGCTGCGTCAATTGCCGCCTGAACCGACTCCCCCGGGGACACAAATACCGTCTTGCCCGCAGCCGAAACAGCTGTAAACGATGACGCTACCATTGCAGCACACGAAACATACGCAAGCAGTTTTTTGATTTTTTTCATAAGTTCCACCCCTTAAACACATATGGTTTTTGTGACATTTATCAATAATGACAGTTATATTTTACCATAATTAGTTCAATTTGTCAAGGACGCAATAAATATTTTTACCCCCTTGATAAGGAGCCTAAAATAATGTATAATATTTCATGTAAAAGGGAGTAGCAGACGGCAGATGAGCCGTTTCTGGTGCGTCATTACGGCGGAATATCCGCCCGCTGCAGAATTAAATTGCGAGACTTTTGCCTACAAATGATATGTGGGCGCAATCATAGTTGCGGCATATTCCTACATGGCTCTTGTGCCGGTTGTTCAGCCGCCGGTTATAAAGCTTCTGACGACCGAATCGGAGCGAAAAATCAGAATGGAATACAAACAGAAATCCGTTTCCAAGCTGACGAAAATACTCTTCCCGATTATAATTACGGTAATCACCGGTATTGTTTCTCCCAAAAGCGTTGCCTCGTCGGATTTTTGATGTTCGGAAATCTTTTTGAATCAAAGCTTAACAATTTCACCGACAATTTTCGCAATAGTTATATTGTTTGTATCAGTGTTCTCAGCCTGTATTTTGATCTGCAAATTTAAATGATATTTAATATCCATGATCAATATGTTGCCACTGTCCTCCGTTTGTTCTGACTAAAATCCAATTCCAATCACTGTACGTGCTATTCGGATTCAAGGACCCATCTCCACCGGATGAATCAACATCGAATGAAGATAATAAAACAATTACTTCATCTGCACCGTTCCGATCCGCCCAATCTTGATAAGCTTTTGAGCTGTCATCCCCTGCATAATAAATCTCTTTAAGAGTGCATCCGTTCCAGTCGCTCTTAAACTCTTTTTTAATAGTGTCAATTGCCGCTCTGATGTCCTCTTCGGAATATATTTCAGATTCTACATTATGCGTTTTTACTTCATTAACATTTCCGCCGCAAGCACTCAAGCTAAATACAAGCAGAATACACAGCATTGCACATTCAAGCTTTTTCATAATCCACCCTACCTCCGCAAATTCTGAAATTTCTATCTTTTATTCCTTTGATAAAATTCTTTCAGATCAGCTTTTTTAATATACCGATACATCCCTCGTTTACATCGTTCCATGTTGCTTCAAAATCCCCTGTATACCAAGGATCGGCTACATCCCCGGGATGATTTGTAAAGTCCATTAAAAGCGAAACCTTGTTATCGGGATCGTTTCCTGCAAACCGTGTCATATTCCTGAGATTTAAGCGATCCATTGCTATTATATAATCGTAATACGCATAGTCTTCCTTTGTCATTTGGCGTGCTGTTTTGCCTTCGCAGGAAATTCCATGCTCCTTAAGCTTTCTTTTCGCCGGAGGATATACGGGATTTCCGATTTCCTCCGTACTGGTTGCGGCAGAAGAAATTTCAAATTGATCTGCCATGCCCTTTTTATTTACCAATTCTTTCATCACAAACTCCGCCATCGGACTTCTGCAAATATTGCCGTGGCAGACAAATAATATTCTAATCATACTCTCTCCTGTTATTTTAATGTCTTTAATCTTATAGTTTTGATAAATCATCCAACTCAATTTTTGGCATCATAATATTGTCATTTATTATAAACATCAGCATATATATCGGATAATATGTTATTTTGCCAACAACCGAAACATTATAATTTGAAAGAACAAAGGCTTCTTTAACAGAATAATTTGAGATATTCAGCACATTGTTCAATGCAGAATGGCTGTTTTATTTTTTTATGGAGCATTTCACTCACCTACAGTCATTATCATACCAACATTTTGACATTTATGCAATAGATTTTTGAAAATAAATGACATTTTTCAAATAGATTTATTTCAAATTAAGTCATTTTTCAAATCCGGTATAAAAACAGAGCAGCTCCGATATGTGGGAGCTGCTCCAAAAAACATATTAATTATGGGATAAAATTATCCTTCGTAAACGAGGTTATTCTTAACCATTTCGTCAACATTTTCGCTGTTCCACCAAGCACCTGCGATAGCAACATCCGGTGTAACTTCCTTACCCTCAGCCGCGAAAATTGCCTGTTCAACAGCCTGATAGCCGATCTGATAGGAGTCCTGAGCAACTGCGCCGATAAGCTTCGGACCGGTTGTCTTCTTCATCCATTCGATCTGCTTTGAGCCTGCGTCAAATCCGCAGAACTTAATGTCGTCATACTTTGAGCCTGCAGCGCCGATAGCGTCATAAACCTGCTTAACAACGCCTTCGTTACTCATAAAGATAGCCTTTGCGCCCTTTTCGTAAAGAGCCTCGAGAGCAGCCTTGTAAGCCTGGTCAGCATCGCCGGGCTTAACTTCCTTGGCGATTTCGTACTTGCCCTTTGTGGAAGCGTCAGCATCGGCAAGCTCTATGAACTTTTCTTCAAAGCCGCCTGCACGGTCGATACCTGTCTGAGTTTCGTCGTGCTGAATGATACCTACAACATATGTGTCGGTAGAAGCTGCGATTTCGTCCTTGATTGCTTCAAAGAAGTTTTCGGCGTCAAGCCCTGCAGCAAGGCGGTTGCTTGTAGCAACGGAAGAAACGATAGGATTCGTTCCTGCCTTGTCAAGAGCGGCGATGTCGTTAGCCCAGATACCGCTGTCGAACTGAACAACGGGGATTTTCTCATTGAAAGCCTGAGTGAGGCTGTCAACAAAGCCTTCGCCGATAGTACCCAAAACCATAGCGGCAGGGCTGTTGTTAAGAGCTGTACTTACCATTTCCATCTGAGAGGGCAAATCCTTGGCGGATTCGCTTGCGGGGCCCTGGAAGGTTACATTGTAGCCGTATTTTTTACCTGCGTCAACTGCGCCTGCCTTAACCGACTGCCAGAAAGCGTGGGATTCGCCTTTTGCAACAACAGCGATTGTCTTACTGCCGCCGTCACTGCCTTCTTCTCCGCCGCCGCAGCCTGCAAGACACATGCAAGCGGTAACGATACAAAGAGCCAACAAGAGTACCTTTTTTAAGATTTTCATTTTGGAATTCCTCCTAAATTTTTTTATTTCAGATTCTGTCAGAATCCGATTAACATTATTTTATTTTTGCCTTTTCGGATATGAATGAATTTTTAAGCTGAAGCTTTTCTGAATTAAGAGCCTTAATTCTGTGCGCTCTTTCATGAGCCGGAACAGACTTGTCGGAGTATGCAATATCGAGCTTTTCCTCGATTGCGGCTTTGTTTTCCTTATATTCTCTGCGAAGCTTCTGAGCGGGAGTTTCAATCTTTACACGAGCGGCACGGTTGTTTTTAACGATGTCCATAAGCACAGCGGCAACAACGATGATACCCGTCAAAACATAGGTTACATAGGTTGCGTTGATGTTAACATTGAAGCGAGCGAGCACGAAGTTAAGACCGCTCCTGATAACAACAAGCATCACGCTTCCGATAACCGAGCCTGCAACGGAAGCAACACCGCCTGCGGCACTTGTACCGCCGATATAAACGCCTGCGATAGCGTCAAGCTCGTAGCCATTACCTGTTGCAGCGGCAACGGTTGTGAAGGAAGCCGACCAGAAAATAGCCGCAATACCTGCACCGATTCCGCTGAAAACATAGGCAAGCATTTTGTACTTATCCGTATTGATACCCGAAAGGCGTGTAGCCTCTTCATTTGAGCCGATTGCAAGGATATAGCGACCGGTTTTGTTTTTATACATAAGGTACATACAAATGAGCATAAAACCTACAACCCATATAAGCCCAACCGGGAATTTGTTGTAGTTTGAAAACAGCTTGTTGTACCAGCTTCCTGTGGGATAGAAGATGTTTGGAACCTTAACGATAATTGCGCTGAGGCCTCTTGAAAGCATCATCGTACCCAAGGTTGCGATGAATGCGGGAACCTTAAGCTTTGCAATGAGCAAGCCGTTTATAAGACCGAAAACACCGCCTATTATAATCATAATCGGTATAACCGCCCAGAGGGGGACGATATTTAAGGTATAAAGATGACCTGCAACAACGGCGGAAGCGATACACACCGTACCGATAGAAAGGTCAATTCCGCCCGTAGCGATAACGAAGGTAACGCCGAGAGCCAAAATAGCGTAAGGAGCAAGGCTCTGCGCCATGCTGACGATGTTGTAAACCTTCAAGAAATTGGGATTTAAGATGTAGAATACCGCAATAAGAGCGATAAGGGCAAGAAGGATAATCATATTCTGTTTGCCCTTGGTGGTAACCGAATCCCAAAGCTTTGCGCCCGTCCTGCGCAGACGGCGCGCGGGGGTTAATTTGATATTTTTGTTTTCCATGTTCATTTCCTCCTGATTTATCTATGCAAGTTCACGCATTGTAGCGTACTTCATAATTTCTTCCTGAGTAAGCCCTTCGATAGGCAAATCCGCTGTAATTCTGCCCTCGCACATAACGATAACACGGTCGGACAGACGCTGAATTTCCGCAAGCTCGGAGGAAATCATGATAATCGACTTACCCTCCGAAGCGAGCTTTTCCATAAGCTCGTACATTTCGCTCTTTGCGCCGATGTCGATGCCTCGGGTAGGCTCGTCGAATATGAAAATATCGGCATTTTTGAGGAGCCAGCGAGCGACGATAACCTTCTGCTGATTACCGCCCGAAAGATTTTTAACAGCCTGCTCCATTGAAGGAGTTTTGGTTCTGAGGCGTGCATTGACCTCGGCGGAAACCTTCGAAATTTCCGAATCCGAAATCCAGCCTGCGTGAATAAAATCGTCCATGGAAGCGATTACGGTGTTTTCGGCAACGGATTTTATGAGCATAAGCCCGAACTGCTTTCTGTCCTCCGAAAGATAGCATATACCGTTTTTAACCGCCGATTCGGGAGTTGTGATTTTAACCTTTTTGCCGCCTATGAAAATTTCTCCGGAATCGAACCTGTCAGCCCCGTAAATTGCACGGGCAAGCTCGGTTCTGCCTGCGCCCATAAGCCCTGCAAAGCCGAGAATTTCGCCTTTTTTAAGATTAAAGCTTACATTTTTAAGCGTGTTACCGGAGGAAAGATTTTTGACCTCAAGAGTAACGGGAGCGTCGCAGGGAACAAGGCTTTTTTCCTTTTGTTCGTTGTAGATAACCCTGCCCACCATCATTTTAACGAGCTCGTCCTTAGTGGTTTCCTTGGTGTTAATGGTGCCCACATACTCACCGTCACGCATTACTGTTATTCTGTCCGAAATCCTACCGATTTCATCCATACGGTGAGAAATATATATCATGCCGATGCCCTTTTGCCTTAGATCGTTCATGATTGCAAACAATTCCTCAACCTCGGGCTGAGTCAAAGCGGCGGTAGGCTCATCTAAAATAAGAAGCTTTGAATCTCTTGAAATAGCCTTTGCGATTTCAACCATCTGCTGTTTTCCTACCGTAAGCGACCCGAGCCTTGCGGTGGGGTCAATCCTTATGCCTATGCGGTCAAAAAGAGCCTTGGCATCTTCAATCATTTTGCGGTCGTCGATAAACACACCGCCCACCTTCGGTTCCCTACCTATATAGATGTTTTGAGCAACCGTCAGATGCGCCATCATGTTAAGTTCCTGGTGAATCATGCTGATTCCGGCTTCCTGGGACTCGGCAATCGAGTTGAAATTAACGGACTTACCGAACAGCACCACATCCCCGGCATCCCTGTGATGAATGCCGCAAAGAACCTTCATGAGCGTCGATTTTCCCGCGCCGTTTTCGCCCATAAGAGCATGAACCTCTCCGGCACGGAGATCGAAATTAACGGAACGCAGTGCATGAACACCCGAAAATCGTTTGTCAATTCCGGTCATTCTTAAAATTTCCTCATTCATCAGTTTTTTCACTTCCCTTTGCGTTGAGTAATTTAACTAAAATTCTTGTCAAATCGTATACCCTTTATATCTATTTTAGCAAAAGAAACAGATAAATACAATAGATATTATTGCTTATTTTACAGAGCAATAAAATCCTAAATTCTATTGACTTAAGGTATTATTTGTGATATTATGGTTATATAATATATAAAAAAGGTGATTGTATGGCAGTTACGCACCGCATAAACAATGAAGAACGACAGCATTATTTGCTTGAAAAGCACTATTCGCTAAAGCTCAAGCCGAATCTTATGTATGTGGGTTCACTGGAAAAAAACGTCGGCTGGAGAGAGGAGCCCCATTCCCACGATTATCTTGAGATGATTTTTATTGTTGACGGAAAAGGCACAATCACATATGGAGAAGCCGAGGAGCATGATGTATCGAGGGGAGATATTGTAATATACAACGCCGGGGTTAAGCACCATGAAAAATCCTGCGAGGATGACCCCATGGAAGCAAAATTCATAGCCTTTGACCACCTTAAAATCACCGATTTGCCGCCGAATTGGCTTTTGCCGCCGTCATACAGTCAGATATATCACACAGGCGATATGTACGATATATTCGACAGGTATTTGAATTTCATTCTCAAGGAGCTTAACAATAAGGAGCGGCTGTATGTGGAAATTTGCCAGAACATGGCAAGAACGCTTATCATGTATCTTTTCCGCCTTATAAACAAAACGGAGAAATCGGCGTGTCTTTTTGAAAACGGCAAAATGCTGGAGTCGGTTTCCGTCTACATTTCGGAGCATTATTCGGAAAATCTCACTCTTGACGAAATTTCAAAGAACTGCCGTATAAGCAAGTATTATTTGTCCCATATTTTTTCAAAATCATACGGAAAAAGCCTTGGAAAATATATTCTCGAATACAGGCTTGACAAAGCTCGGGATTTGCTTTCCGCAACGAAGCTTTCGGTAAGCGAAATCGCAAAGAGCGTTGGATATTCCGATGTCAGCTATTTTTGCAGATTATTCAAAAGGGAGGTCGGATTGACTCCCCTTGCCTTCCGCTCAAAAAACAGTTGAAAAATCAATTGATTCGGTACTTGACAGCACCGGAAAAATGATGTATAATAGCCTTGTAAAAGGGAGTAGCAAACGAATAATCGTTTCTGATGCGTCATTACGGCAAATTTTGCCCGCTACAGAATTAAATTGCGAGACTTTTGCTGTATTTATGCGGCAGAAGTCTCGTTTTTTAATATAAAAAATCATGAAAGGTGAATTTTTTAATGTCTGAATTGTTTTCAAACGCAGTCAACATACAATGGCAGCAGGTTGTAATGTGGCTTATAGGCGGTCTGTTGATTTATCTTGCAATCAAAAAGGATATGGAGCCTACGCTTCTTTTGCCCATGGGGTTCGGAGCGATTTTGGTTAACCTTCCTCTTTCGGGGGCGGTTACGCAGGGGAGCGAAAAGGGCGTAATTGATGTACTTTTTGATGCAGGCATCGCAAATGAGCTTTTTCCGCTTCTGCTTTTTATCGGAATAGGCGCGATGATTGACTTCGGCCCGCTTCTTTCAAACCCGAAGCTCATGATTTTCGGTGCTGCGGCGCAGTTCGGAATATTCTTTACATTGGGAGTTGCGTCCCTTTTGGGCTTTGAGCTTAAGGATGCGGCATCAATCGCAATCATCGGTGCGGCGGACGGTCCCACATCAATCTTTGTTGCACAGCACTTTGCATCAAAATATGTCGGTGCAATTATGGTTGCGGCGTACTCGTACATGGCGCTTGTTCCTGTTGTTCAGCCGCCTGTAATCAGGCTTCTCACAACAAAGTCCGAAAGAAAAATCAAAATGGATTACAAGCAGAAGTCCGTTTCAAAGCTTGCAAAAATCCTTTTTCCGATTATTATTACAATCATCACCGGAATTGTATCACCTAAAAGCGTAGCCCTGATCGGCTTTTTGATGTTCGGAAATCTCATAAGGGAATGCGGAGTGCTCGATTCGCTTTCCGAAACCGCACAGAAGGTTCTGGCAAACCTTGTAACCCTTTTCCTCGGAATAACGATAGCCACAAAAATGCAGGCGGAGCTTTTCCTCACAAAGGAAACCCTTATGATTATAGGTCTGGGGCTTGTGGCATTTATATTTGACACCGCAGGCGGCGTTATTTTTGCGAAAGTCCTCAATCTGTTCCTCAAAAAGGGCAAGAAAATCAACCCCATGATCGGTGCGGCGGGCATTTCGGCATTTCCTATGTCCGCAAGGGTTGTGCATAAGCTCGGGCTCGAGGAGGATAATCAGAATTTCCTTCTTATGCACTCAATCGGGGTTAATGTTTCGGGACAGATTGCGTCGGTTATCGCAGGCGGCATGATTCTTAATCTTATCAAATGAGGTGATTGTTTTGAATATACAGGCATTTTTGGATACAATACCGATTATGCTCAAGGGCATGGCAGGCATATTTGTAGTTACGGTCATGATAATAATTGCAATGTATGTACTTGGCAAAATCGGAAAAGATAAAGGAGAGAAGTAATATGATAAGAGTTTTGGTATGGAACGAATTTCAACACGAAAAGACGCAGGAGGCAGTAAAAAAGATTTACCCTGACGGTATGCATACTGCCATAAAGGAATTTTTGGAATGTGAGGAGGACATCACCGTCAAAACCGCAACGCTGGATGACGAAAACTGCGGTATAACCGATGAAATTCTTGCACAAACCGATGTTCTTTTATGGTGGGGGCATTGCTACCACGATAAGGTTCCCGATGAGGTGGCATCAGCGGTTCAGAGGGCGGTTCTTAAGGGAATGGGCTTTATTCCGCTTCATTCGGCGCATCATTCAAAGCCCTTCAAGCTTCTTATGGGAACAACCTGCAACCTTTCCTGGCGTGAGGACGGGGATTTTGAAAGAATTTGGATTTTGGATCACTCCCACCCCATTACAAAGGATTTGGGAAGATACATATATCTTGAGCATGAGGAAACCTATGCCGAGCCTTTTGGCATTCCCGAGCCCGACAAACTGCTTATGATAGGCAGCTATGAGGGCGGCGAGGTATTCCGTTCGGGGTGCGTGTATCGCCGCGGAAACGGAAGAATATTCTATTTCCAGCCCGGGCATGAATCCTTCCCCACATATTACAACAAGGATGTTCAGAAGGTAATCGTAAACGCAGTGAGATGGGTAGCGCCCGTAATGAGGGTTGACGATCTTCCCTGTCCGATGATAAAGAAGATAGAAGGTAAATAGGGGCGTAAATCAAAATGCGCACACCGCATAAAGCGCAAAAACCACGAAAAAATTGCGGTTAACAGCGGTCAAAAGCACAAACTTTTCAGCATGAAAATCCGTAATACAATGATTTTCTAAAATCAAAACGCTTTATGCTATGAACAAACTTCGCCTCTCGCTGTATCACATACAGCTTCGGGTAACCAAAAGCAAGGTCTTGCCTTGCTTTTGCTCAGTTTGTCCATTCTGCACTATTTTTCTTCACCCCCAAGGTGACAAAATTAAAACGCACACACCGCATAAAGCACAAAAATCAAAAATAATTTACGGATAACAGCGGACAAAAGCATAAACTTGTCAGCATGAAAATCCGTAATATGTTGTTTCCTAAAATCAAAACGCTTTATGCTATGCACTGTTTTTCTTCACCCCATTTAAACCATGATAACACAAAAAGCCGCGGATTTTTTCCGCGGCTTTGGTTAATTACAATCAATCTGTTGTGAAAGGCAAAAGTGCGATGTGTCTTGCCCTCTTGATAGCTTCTGTAAGCTGTCTCTGATGCTGAGCGCAAGTACCTGTAATTCTGCGTGGCAGAATTTTAGCTCTATCGGAGATATATCTGCGAAGCTTAGCAACATCCTTATAATCAATGCTTTCAGCCTTTTCAACACAAAAAGCACAAACCTTTTTCTTAGGCTTACGACCTCTCATGGGTTTCTGTTCTCTTTCAGCCATTTGTAAATTCCTCCAATCCTTAATAATTAAAACGGAAGTTCTGCATCGTCAATCGGCATAAAATTATCGTCAAAATCCATGGTCTTATCGGGTTCGGAGGGCGCCGGAGCCGATTGAGCCGGCTGAGCAACAGGTGACGGAGCTGAATCTCTGTCCTTTTTGCTTTCGCCGAAATGCACCTCTTCAGCGACAACATCCATACCGTATTGAGTTTTGCCGTCCTTATCCTCCCATCTTCTCGACTGGAGAGAGCCGACAACAACCATAAGCTGACCTTTTTTGAACCATTTGCCGATAAATTCAGCCGTTGAACGGAAAGCGACAATGTTGATAAAATCGGTCTGTCTTTCCTCGCCCTGCTTCACATAGCTTCTCTGAACGGCGAGCGTAAACCTGACAACCGCAACACCTGCAGTGCTGAAACGCATTTCAGGGTCATTGGTCAATCTTCCCATTAACATAACTTTATTCAGCATAAAATAACCTCCCGTTATGCGGAAAAACCGCACCTTCCAAGCGAATTACTTCTTGATAACAATACTTCTCAGAATACCGTCTGTGATCTTGTAAATACGTTCAAGCTCAGCCGGGAAATCGGGCTTAGAGCTGAAGTTAGCAAGAACATAGTAACCGTCTTCAAAGTCATTGATAGGATAAGCAAGTCTTCTTTTACCCCAAACATCAACGCTTTCGAGAGTACCTGCAGATTCGATCAATGATGAGAACTTGTCAACAAGTGCCTGAGTTTCCTCCTCGGATAAAGAGGGATTTAAAACGAAAATCGTTTCGTACTTGTTAATAACTTCTACCATTTGCGTTCACCTCCTTTTGGACTTTGGCCCCAAATTTTGGAGCAAGGATTAAATTACATACACACATATTATACTATATTTTAACCCATATGTCAACATTTTTTTATGCTTTCGAGCAATTTTTTTGAAAGATTAACCATATCGGGGGTATTAAGGCTGTTTAGTATCTCGATATTTCCGCAAATTCCCTGTTCTTTTTTGATTCCGGCCTCTACGAGCCTTCGTTTTGTTTCCTTTGCGGTGCCGAGGCCGCCGTCAAAAATCTTAACGCCGTCCCCCATGATTTTTGCAATCTCGTCCTTTACAAAGGGATAATGTGTGCACCCGAGCACAACCGAGTCAACCTTCCCCACGAAAGGCGAAAGTATGTTTTTAAGGTAATTTACCGTTTTTTCGGAATGGATTTCCCCCTTTTCGATAAGACCGGCAAGCTCGTGACAGGGAAGCGGAATAACCCGAGCCTTCCCCGAAAAATGCGAAACAAGCTCGCAGAACTTCTCCTCATGAAGGGTAACGGCGGTTGCCATGCAAAGCACCACCGAATTGCTTTTATACATAATTGCAGGCTTAACGGCAGGCTCAATCCCGATAACGGGAATATCATATTCTTCTCTTAAAATGCTTATTGCGGCGCTTGTTGCGGTGTTGCAGGCAATAACCACCGCCTTTGCCCCCGCATCCACCAGCATTTTAATATTTTTTAAGGTAAGCTCCCTTACCTCCTCCACAGACCTTTCTCCGTAGGGGGCGTTCTTCGAGTCACCGAAATATACATAGTCCTCCTCGGGCATATGGGAAATGAGCTCCGCAAGAACGCTTATTCCCCCGACTCCCGAATCAAAAACAGCAATAAAACCGGGCTTCATCACAATTACCTTCCAACAAAAACAATTTATATTAAACAGTATAACGCATTTTTGCGGATTTTTCAATAGGTTTTGCGGAATATTAACCGAAACTTAAAAATACAATCAAAAAAGAGGAGGTCGGGGCGATGCAATATGTATTGTTTTTCATAGGGGTTGCGGTTTTTTCGGTGTGTCAATGTCTGTTTACCGCGGCGGTATGCGGACAAAAAAGATTTCGGATAACGCTGTGTTTATCGTACATTCTGCCTGTCATTTTATTGATTTCTCTTTTTTCCGAAAGTAAAAGCCCGGATATTTCCTGCCTTCTCCCCATAAGCGCGGCAAGCTTTATACCGGGTTTTGTAGTCCCGCTTATCCTTATTTTTCGGGGAAACACTCCCTGCGATACAAAAAACACCTTCAAGCTTATCTGCCTTACGGCGAGCTCGGCATTTGTGTGGATTGCATCGTACTTTAAGGTCAGCGTTTTCACGATGCTGTTTTGCGCATTGCTGTATGCGGCGTATCTTATTTTCACCGATGAAAATAAAACCTCGGAAATTTCCCGTCAGCCCTTCAGGGTATATTCGATATTGTTTTCCGTTCCGGGCATTGCCTTAGGGTGTGTCATGACCGTAAAATACAGTATTATTCTGACCTCCGGCACCGTACCGGTTCGTTACGCCGTACTGCTTATCACAGCCCTTTGCGGAGGATTTTCGTTTATATATTTGAAGGATAGGCTTAATATGTCCCGACTTTTTGATATTTCCGCAGGGCTGATTTTACTGGGCTTTCCTTCTTGCAGGATACTCCGAAGCACGGCGGTTTTGATACCCGAAAGCATATTTCGAACCGAAATACCCTTCATGCTGATGCTGTATCTTCTGTTGACCTCCGCCGCAATAATCGGCAAAAAGCACACAAGAGTCCTGGGAATAATAATGCTGCTTCTTTTCCTCGTCAGAATTTGTTTATAAGGCTCATGGCGGCATCGACTATTTTGAAGCGTATGATTACAGGGAGGTTGTCGTCTGTTATAAGCTTAAAATCGCTTTCGGAGAGGTTTTCCTTTAAGTATTCCAATGAAGCCTCATCGAGGGAGCCGCCCTTTGAAAGGCAAAGGGGCGGAAACATAACGCACCACCAGTTTTCGCCTTCCGCCTTCCCTATTTTTATTCTGTAGGCGTCATAGCGTCCGGAGGGAAGGCGAATATTTCCGTAGCTTTTTTCGGGGAATGAAAATTTCCCGTATTCCACCTCTGTTTTGTAATCATAACCCGAGCTTTTTATAACCCTGTCTGCGGTATTTTTAATTCTGTCGCGGTTTTCGGTGAGAATTTTTTCCGACTCCGCCTTTGAAAGCGAGCCCACCGAAAGCTTTTCAACCTCGCAAAGCACGGCGTCTCTTACCTTGAGCTTTAACGCCTGATCCTCCTTTGAGTCGCTGTTTGCGACAACATGGAACCTTATAATGCTCCCCGACAAGTCCTCGTTAACAAAAAATGCATATGCAAAAATCAAGGAAGCAACAATAATAACATACAAAATTTTTTTCATAATATCAACTCCGTTTTAAATGATTATTGCCTGCCGTACAAAAATTATACAAATCTGTTGAATTTTTCGGGGAAAAGGTGTATAATAGATGAAAGACAACCCGAACGGAGAAGAAAAATGAAGGTTAAAAGCTATGCGAAAATAAATATATCCCTCGATGTGATAAACAAAAGAGAGGACGGATACCACAATCTCAGGATGATAATGCACTCGGTGGAGCTTTCGGACGATATTGAAATTAATATAAACGGGAGCAAAAGGATAAGCGTTTCCACAAACCTGCATTATTTGCCCGACAATAAAAAGAACCACGCATATCGTGCGGCGGAGCTGTTTTTTGAACATACCGGGATAGAAAACCCGGGCATTCATATTGATATATTTAAAAGGATTCCCGTTAGTGCCGGGCTTGCCGGAGGAAGCTCCGATGCGGCGGCGGTTCTGCGGGCGCTGGACGAAATGTTTTCCGCGTCCCTTAGCCTTCCGGAGCTTGCAAAAATCGGGCTTTTGGTCGGGGCGGATGTGCCCTACTGCATACACGGCGGAACAATGCTCGCAGAAGGTGTGGGCGAAATTTTAACGCCCCTAAAAAAGATGCCAAAGGCGCCAATCGTTCTTTCAAAGCCGCCTATAGGGCTGTCAACCCCGAAGGTTTTCTCGGAAATATCGGCTGAAAAGATAAAGCTTCACCCCGATACGGACGGGATAATAAAAGCCCTTGATGCAGGCGATCTTAACGGCATATGCAAAAGGATGTTCAATGTGCTTGAGCCTGCGGCGCAGAGTGTTCTTTCAAAGTCGGGAAACGGCAATGCGGTGGAGGAGCTTAAGGAGGTTTTCAGAAACCACAACGCCTGCGGCACGCTTATGAGCGGGAGCGGGCCTACGGTATTCGGGATATTCGAGGATATTAAAGATGCAAAATGCGCATATAATGCCGCAAAGCGTATTACAAGAGATACATTTCTTACAACAACATAAAAAGTGTGCACCCCGAAAGTCGATGATTTCGGAGTGCATTTTTTTGTGCCGATATTTTGCTTGTGAAACATATCTTGTTTTCATCGAAAAAAGCAGTATATTACAGAAACTTATAATATTTTTTTATAAAATCACTGACAAAGCAAGAAAAAGGGTATATAATACATATAATACAGATAGGATTTATATGATTAGGTGTATTTCAATCCTTTCAAGATGATGTTTTCCTTTCGGAAAACTTTCATAATGTCAATTATTCATTATTCATTATTCATTATTCATTATTAATTACAAAAAATCCTACCGCAAGGTAGGATTTTTGTTTTTCTGCCGCTGACCGGACTTGAACCGGTACGCCGTTGCCGGCGAGGGATTTTCTCACTACTCTATGTCACCATAGCCACGCAAAAATGCGTGTTGTAGTCCGGACTTGGTCTTTGCCATATCCTTTTTGGGACTTAGGCAGTCGGTGTAAGGTCTCTACACTCACCCCGCATGGGGTTAGCACGGCGTTCTGTTTGCGCCTTCGCCGTTTTAGCCGACTTCTGCACCGCAGATTTCTTTACGGGCACTCTCTGCGAAAAAACCGCAGACGCATGGATTTCATGCGTGCAAACATCAAAGTCCCTTGTGTCTGCCAATTCCACCACAGCGGCATCTATTAAGCTTTATAAATTATGCGAAAACCGCAGAATACTGAAAAACCACCGTTTCACGCCTAATAATGATACCACATTTAATAAAATTTGTCAATAGCTTTTCAAAAAAAAATAATCGGATCCGAAAATCCAATTATTAAAAAAATATTATAAAAAGGAGGGAAAATGAAAAAACTTATTACATTATTTATGATACCATGTTTTATAGAAAAAATCAAGTCTTAATTTTGTGGATAATTAACAAACCAAGGTATATATTTTTGTGCAAGTTGAACAAAAGAAGTCTTATTTTGCAATTTTGGCAAAAAAAAGAAAGTGCCCGAAAGCACTTTCCGTTTGTCAAAAATGGAAAATCATTCAAAAGAATTGATTCTGAAAACCGAAACCGAAATTCCGTCGTTTTCAATCAGGTCTACAAACTCAACCTTTTCAAGAGCCTTTGTGACAGGCTCCATGTTATCCGTGCAATAGGTAATAAAACAAATTTCGCTGTCCGATTCTTCCGCATCAATTTCGACCGCAAAGTCCTCAGTTGCGCCGGGCAAAAGGGTTTTTGTAACCAAACCGCTGTTTTTGGTCATCGTCTTATAGTCGCCGTCCTTTTTATATGTTGCGGCAACAAAAGCAATGGTTGCAGTATGCTCGCCCGTATTTTTAACAGAACCGCTGTAAATATTTTTGCCGACGCCCGGATTATCCGCTTGAGCTCCGTCAACCGTAAGAGAAATCGGATTTGCAAACGCAATCTTTCCGGTAGGTCTTACAACCAAAGAGGGTTCGGAATAAACCGTAAGCCCCGTATCGCCGTTTGAATTTACGGGAGTAACGCCGAACTTTATGTACTTTCCGAGGTCTTCTTCCTTAAGTTTATAGCTGTTTCCTGCGGCAATCCTGGTATAAGTGCCGTTTTCGGAATCGCTGATGTAGAAGGCTTCATCGGATTCTCCCTCGGTGTACATCTTGCACGAAAAATTATGTGAGCCAATCGCCATTTTCCCGAGAGTTGTATCCGAGATTTTCACATCGGTTGCGGTAGGATAAATAACGGGCATAGCCTTTTCAACCGCAATATAACCGATATTAAGCTGAAGCCCCGTTCCGCCCGTGTTAGGATCTGCATTGTGATCGTCAACGGAAGTCTGATTCAGAACGCCCTCCGCAACAAACTTGTATTTTCCGTAAGGAAGGTCAGTCGCAAATATAACACCGCAGCATCTGCCGGTATCTGTCTTCCAGTACATCGCAGATGTACCCGATTTAACGACAGCACCTTTTTCGTTGTAAATTGTATATTTGAGATTTGCGTTATCCTTGGTTCTGAGATATTCAATGCCTATGCCGCGGCCCGTAAATTCGTACTCGATTTTTGCACCGGCGGCGTTATCGGTGTACATATAGCCTTCTCGGAAAAATCTTTCGGCGTGCGAGCCGTTGGAGGATATATCTACAGGTCTGTAAGATTTTTTATGCCAGTCCCCCGTAAGCTTAACATCGGGATTATCAACAAAAACCTCCTCGATTTCTCCGTAAACATAGTCGCCGTAAGGCTCTGTTGCGGGATCGAGCTTTTTGAAAGCCTCGTCCTTATCCCTGTTGAGAAGCTCTGTAATTCTGTCTGCATAAAGCTGGTAGCCTTCGTTGTTGGGATGAACCTCGTCCGCGCTGAAAACCGACTTCCAGTCGAAACCTTTGTTTTTAACAAGGTCCCAAACATAATCGTTCAGGTTTATTTCATAAATGCCGTAGCGCTGTGCAATCACATGATTTGCGTCTATTGCGTTTTCAATGCACTTATCGACGCCGAGAACCTTGCCGTTGTTAACGGTGTTTTTTGAGGTCGAGTAAACAAAAACGATGGCAGGAATTTTGGGAAGAGCAAGAAGCTGACGCACGATTGATTCAATTCTCTGGGAAAGAACCATTCCTTTGCTCCATGCATCGTTTTCCACGAATCCGACAAACACAACATCGGGAGTATTCTCCGAATCCAAGCCCAGATCCTTCCTCATTCTCATAAGACCGTGACCGGATTCCGAACCGCCGATTGCGGCATTGAGCTCAATTACGTTCTTATTCGGATAGTTTGCCTTAAAGAACTGATTTATAACCTTTGTGGTATATCTGTTTGTGTAGGGAGATGCGCCCGAGCCCTCCATAATTGAGTCGCCCAGGAACCCAACAATCAAATCACCGGGCTTGTTGTTGATGTTGTCCGCACCGTATGTACGGCCGAAATCTTCCTTCTCGGCAAAAACCGTCAAGCAGGAAAGACAAAGAACAAAAACCAACATAATCGAAATAATTCTTTTCATTTTAATTCCCCTTTAACCTGATATTTTACGGTTATTTTAACACAAAAACGGCACAAAGTCAATAACCTTGCGCCGTTTTAATATTTTATGCAAATAAATTATAATATTCTGCTTATTCTGCGGCAGAAAATCTGTTAATCAGGTAAACCGCAACACTAACGCCGTCCACGTCTTCGGTTCCGATAAGAGCAAACGGAGCCGTGGGAGCCTCGAATACCGGCTCCATAGAGTCAGCACAGAAGGCTCTGAGAGCGATTTCCGTATCGGTTTCGGCACAATCGAGCGTTACTTCAAATTCTTTGGTTTTGCCTGCTTCAACCAAAGCAGAAGATACAGAAGTGCCTGTAAGATACTTGTAATCCCCCACCTTTTTATAGGTAGAAGCAACAACATTAACGGTTACGCCGTAGTCGCCGGAGTTTTTCAAGGTGCCTGAAAAAGTATTTTCGCCGACTCCCGGCTTTATTGCCGCACTTCCGTTAAGCTTAACGGAAACGGGGGAATCAAAAGAGAGCTTTCCTGTCGGCCTTACAATCAAGGAAGCATCGGAATACACCGTTTCTCCCACATCGCCGTTTGAGTTAGCAGGCGTAACGGCGAACTTTATGTATTTTCCCAAATCGGCTTCTGAAAGAGTGTAGGAATCCCCGTCCGCAACCTTACGGAAGGTTCCGTTTTCGGTATCGCTAATGTAGAAAGCCTTTACCGAACCCTTTTCTGCATACATTTTGCAGCTGTAGGTATAGCTTCCATTTACGGTTTTTCCGAGCTCTGTGCTGCCGATTTCAACATTAGTTGCATGGGGTGTAATTTTGGGCATAGCTTTTTCAACCGCAAAATATCCCATGTTGAGCTGAAGTCCCGTACCGCCTTTGTTGTGATTCGGTGCACTGTTGTCATAATCAGTAACCGCCTGTTCGTTTTTGACGCCCGTTACAACAATTCTGTGCTTTCCGTAAGGAAGGTCACGAACAATCATATGACCGCAGCATCTGTCCCAGTCCTGACTGTAGTACATTTTAGTGGTGCCTTCCTTTTCGACTGCACCCTTTTCGTTGTATATCGTATATTTAAGATCGGCGTTGTTTCTGTTTCTGACAAAATCAATGCCTATACCGCGCCCCGTAAACTCAAGCTCCGCAGTGGCACCAACGCCGTTTTCAATCTTCATGTAGCCTTCCCTGAAGAACCTTTGCGGATACTTTGAATCCTTGTATGAGCCCATGTCAATTAAGGAATATGTTTCCTTATGCCAGTTTCCCGTAAGCGTAACACGCTCGTCCGCAAAGGAGATTTCCTCCATTTCGCCGTAAACATAGTCGCAGTAGGGCTCTGTTGCCGGATCGAGCTTTTTGAATGCAACATCGCCGTCACGGTTTAAAAGCTCCACAATTCTTTCTGCGTAAACCTTGTAGCCTGCATCGTTCGGATGAGTACCGTCATCTGTGATACTGTTTTCACCCTTTGCAATCCATGTCCATTTGTTTTCTTTAACGCCCTTCCAAACATAATCGTTAAGGTCGACCTCGTAAATACCGTAGTTTTCCGCAACGGCATGGTCCGCCGCTATTGCGTTTTCAACACAGGATGAAGCCGTACCCTCTGCGTTAAGGGACTTCTTTGAGGTTGTGTAAACAAAGATTATAACCGGAATTTTCGGCAAGGACAGAAGCTGACGAACGATAGATTCCATCTGATTTGAAATCGTCATACCGCCTGCTCCGGCATCATTTACCGCAAATTCAACAAAAACAACATCCGGTGTTGAATCGGAATCGAGAGCAAGGTCCTTCCTCACACGAATCATACCGTACCCGGAGCCTGTTCCGCCGATTGAAGCATTGCGTTCGATTACATTTTTGTTGGGGTATTTAACCTTAAAATACTCGTTTACAACCTTTGTAGACCATCTGTTTTCGATTTTTGTGGCATGTGCGCCCTCGGTTATGGAGCCTCCCAAAAAGCCTATAACCAAATCGCCGGAGCGGTTGTTGAGATTATCGGCACCGTATGTACGGCCCGAATCGCCGCCGGAGGCGAAAACCGCAAATTGCGGCATGCAAAGCATAAGTGCCAGCAAAACAGAAATAATCCTTTTCATAATGTATCTCTCCTTACCTTTTTTCTTAATTATAACACAAAACAAAGCCTGTGTCAACAAAAAAACTATTGAAAGCAATCGTTTGTGCAAGAGGTATTTTCAAATTTATACGCACTTAAATTACCGTCAGGATTGACAAATCCGATATAAACATCGGAAACGCTGCCTATACCGAGTGAGGAAAGCTGCTTTTTGAGCCAAATCTCGTCAAGCCCTTCGTTTTTAAGATTTTCGTGCATAACTTTTCCGTCCAGAATCACATTGACGCAGATTTTATCCTCCGACACGGTATTTTTCAAATCCTTGTTTGTGGAAGGGCGTGCGAAGGCTTTCGGGAGGACGGAAATTTTACCGTTTGACTCCAAAACGGCGGTCTTGACATCATCAATGTTAAAATACCCCAAAACCCTCATTTGAGTCAGCATATCGTTTATATCGAGCTTTGCCGTTTTAAGATTTTCACGATATATTTTGCCGTTGTTCATAAGTATGACGGATTTTCCCGAAAGAAGCCTTCGCAACGCAACGGACTTGTTTGTGATAACCGAAAGAAACCATGACAAAACGCCGTAGGTAATCATTGCCGCAAGGGGCTTTTGGAAATGCTCGATGTTCGTTGCCATTTCCGCCGCAATAGAGCCTATGGTTATGCCGTTTATATAGTCGAACATATTAAGCTCGGACATTTGGCGGTTTCCGATGAGCTTTGACAGCAAAAACAGCACAACAAAGGATGTAAAAGAAAGAATTACAACATAAAAAATACTCACACAATCACCTCGTATGTGAGTATTATTCCCGAAATTTCTGTTATTAATTCATTTTGGCAAGGGCACTTCCCCCGAGATAATTGAAAAAATCCCCCTGACGGTAGTTGTTTTCCTTCATGATGAGGTCGATTTCGTCCCTGATTTTCCACCAACTCGTGTTCCAATTACAAAAGAGCGCATCCCCCTCGGGAGCTCTCGCAAGAAGCCTTTGCACCGCAATTTTCGGTGAAATCGTTCTCAGAAACGCAATAACCCTTTTAACATATTCGTCCTTTGAGATTATCGTAAATTCCCCTCTTTGGTACATTCTTCCCATTTCGGAATTTTTAAGAATGTAGAGAGAATGGAGCTTAACCGTGTCCGCCCCCAAAGCGGAAATGATTTTTGCCGTTTCGATGCAATCGTCAAAATCGTCCCAGGGAAGATTGAGTATAACATGAACGCCCGTTTCAATGCCGTAGCTTTTAAGCATAAGCATAGCGTCAATAAATTCGGCGAGAGTGTGCCCCCTGTTGATTTTTTTAAGCGTGTGGAAATTAACCGTCTGAAGCCCCAGCTCCACCGATACCCGTACGCCCGTTTTTTCGCTGAAATCGTTAAACATGGCAAGATGATTTGGGCTTATGCAGTCAGGTCTTGTGGAAAGAGCGATTTCCACAATGCCCTCCGATACAGCATCGTACATATATTTTTCCAAGGCGGAAACCGTCATGTAGGTGTTTGAAAAGTTCTGAAAATATGCAATGAACTTTTTTGCGCCGTAGGAGCTGCCAATTCTTTCCTTGTTAAGCTCGATCTGGCGTTTTATGTCGATGTCCGCAGAATACATTTCAAACCCCGTTCCCACATCGCCGCAGAAGATACAGCCCCCCGTTGAGATATGGCCGTCACGGTTTGGGCAGGTGCACGGCAGGCTGACGGGAAGCTTATAAACCTTTTCGCCGTATTTATCTTTTAGATAATCGGAATATTTGTAATAAATAAAAATCACCGCTTTTTAAAATTAGGTATTTATTTTTGTCGGGATATATGATATACTTAAAATATATCAATCCGAAGGAGAAATATCTGATGTCAACTTACAGAAGAATGAAATTTGACCCAATGGATATAAAGGTCATAATATTATACATACTCTATCACGCCGGAATACCGCTTTCCGCAACGGAAATAACGGATATAATTTTAGCGGACTCGCTTATGGACTTTTTTGAAGCGCATATGTACATAACGATGCTTATTAAGGACGGGCAGATAGAGCATATAATGAGCGAGGATAAATATGTACTCACCGAAAAAGGCAGGGACGGTGCGGTGTTTTTCTATCGCAGGATTCCCTACTCTATCAGGAGCAAGATTGAGGAAAACCTCAAAATCATGAAAAAGGAAGAGCTTATGCGGGAGCTTGTTTCGGCGGATTTTGAAGCAATTTCGGAGGACGAATATCTTGTTCACCTGAAGATGCTTGAAAACCGCTTTGACCCTCCTGTTATTGACCTTAAATTAAGAGTGAACGACAGAAACTGTGCAAACGACCTGTGTATCCGCTGGAGAAACAGCTATTCGGAGGTTTACTCCGAAATCATCTCAGCCTTGACGCAAAAAAATCCTTCATGAGCTTTTGCGCCTCTTTTTCACAATCGCCCGTAAAAACATCGGTTTTT